>Ga0164313_10003459_pt1 | contig 14044 bp, 12 predicted proteins | sample GuaBasSedimGuay4_FD_113735 | JGI IMG/M metagenome (GOLD analysis project Ga0164313, IMG submission 113735) | Subseafloor sediment microbial communities from Guaymas Basin, Gulf of California, Mexico - Guay4, Core 4569-4, 0-3 cm | ecosystem: Environmental > Aquatic > Marine > Hydrothermal vents... | reverse complement strand
GAAAGAAAACGAATTTGGTTTTTCAAATAAAGCTAAAAATTTGTGAAAATTTATGGGTCTGTTGTGAAGTGTAAAAGATCAATCAGTGACATACACTCACACTAATTCAATTAATAGGAACAAAAAAAACCGTCACCAAAAGATGGTGACGGTCTTAAAAATTAATGCAATCTCAGGATTATTTACCCTTAGATTCCATTTGCTTTTTTAGATCTGCAAGACCAGAAATATCACCCAGCGTAGTTTTTTCAACAGAATCTGCTTTTTTCTGTGCTGCTTTAATATTCTTTTCTTCCTGAGCTCTGAAAATTGCTGAATGCGATACAACCAATCTTCTGTACTCTTTATTAAATTCTAAAACTTTAAAATCAAGAGTTTCCCCTTTTGCGATTTTAGTTTTATCTTCTTTATCCATATGACGTCCCGGAACAAAAGCCTCCACACCATCTTCAAACGTAACTATTGCTCCTTTATCAGTTATTTCTTTTACAGTTCCACTGTGTACAGAATTAATCAGATAAATCTCTTCATGTTTATCCCAAGGGTTTTCAGTAGTTTGTTTGTGACCTAAGTTTAGTTTACGTCCTTCAACATCCAATTCAAGAACTTCTACATCCAGGCTATCACCCACTTTGACAAAATCAGATGGATGTTTCACCTTTTTAGTCCAGGATAAATCAGAAATATAAACCAAACCATCAATACCTTCTTCCAATTCAACAAATACGCCAAAGTTGGTATAATTTCTAACGGTACCGGTATGTTTTGATCCAACAGGATATTTCTTTGTAATATCTGTCCATGGATCCGGTTGTAATTGCTTAATACCAAGAGACATTTTTCTCTCGTCACGATTTAATGTCAGTATAACCGCCTCAACTTCATCTCCAACTTTAACAAAATCCTGAGCCGAGCGCAAATGCGTGGACCATGACATTTCAGAAACGTGGATCAAACCTTCAACTCCTTTACTCACTTCAATAAAAGCACCGTAATCTGCAATAATCGCTACCTTGCCTTTTAAAACATCTCCAATTTTTAAATTTTCATCCAAAGCATCCCATGGATGTTTGCTTAACTGTTTTAATCCTAATTGAATTCTCGTTTTCTCATCATCAAAATCCAATATCACAACGTTTAATTTTTGATCCAATTCAACAATTTCACTAGGATGATTTATTCTACTCCAGGAAAGGTCCGTTATATGTACTAATCCATCAACTCCTCCGAGATCAACAAACACACCATAAGATGTTATGTTTTTAACAACACCTTCCAGTACTTGACCTTTCTCTAATTGACTGATAATTTCTTTTTTCTGTTCTGCCAAATCAGCCTCAATAAGTGCTTTGTGAGAAACAACAATATTTTTAAACTCATGGTTAATTTTCACAACTTTGAATTCCATGTTTTTATCAACAAATTGGTCGTAATCTCTAATTGGTTTAACATCAATTTGAGAACCGGGTAAGAATGCTTCAATTCCAAAAACGTCAACAATCATTCCTCCTTTTGTTCTGCATTTTACATAACCAGTAACAATTTCTTGTGTCTCATGTGCCTTGTTAACTCTATCCCAGGCTTTAATTACTCTGGCTTTTCTATGTGATAATACCAATTGACCGGTACTGTCTTCTAGTTTATCAACTTTTACTTCAACTGTATCCCCTACTTTTAAGTGAGGGTTATATCTGAATTCATTTAGAGAAATAACACCTTCAGATTTTGAATTAATATCTATAATTGCTTCTCTGTCAGTCAAACGAACAACAGTTCCGTCAATTACCTGACGCTCCTCAACAAATCCAACAGTATTTTCTAAAGCTTTTTCAAATTCTTCTAACTTAGTTTCATCAACAGCTTCAATACCTTCCTCATATTTTTGCCAATCGAAATCAGCTAAAAACTTCTCTGGATCTACCTCTGTTTCAGCAACAACTTCCTCTTTGACATCTTCAGTCACAACTGGGGCTTCTTCCTTTACGTCTTTCTTTGTCGATGCAACAGGTACCTTTTTTTCCTCTGCTTCAACCGCAACCTCTTCTTTTATTTCTTCTTTAATCACTTCTTTTTTTGTTTCTTTTTTAACAGTCTTTTTAACTGCCTTCTTTGGTTCCTTTTCAGCTATTGCTTCATCATTGTTTCCAACCACTTCGTATGCAGATTCAGCACCAAATTCTTTAACCAATAAATAATAAAAAATAGCTCGATACTTCTTTTTATTGGAGCTACCCATTATTTCAATTACTGAATTTATTGCAGCATCTAATTTGTCGCTGTCTTCTAAACCAAGTTTTTTAATTAGGAAATTTTTCTTTACGGTTTCCAATTCTGATTTTTGAGAACTGGAAACAAGCTCTGCATCTTCTTTGTAAATCGCTGGTCCAACACCTTTGGTAACCAACCTAAACAAATCTGCATCCACTTTTATACCTAGTTTTTCGGCTTCACTAGTGTATTGAATTAACTTTTCATCAAGTTTAGACATATGTCTTAATTATTTGTATCTTATTGTTTTTCAGGTTTTTTAATGAAAAAAATCAATAAGAGAGTTTAACTTTATTATTACAGCCCCTTTATAAAACCTATCACCAAATAAAAGGGCTGCAAATATACAAACAATTTATGTTATTAACAATAGGTAATTTTTAGAAATAAAAGTGACATTAAGAATGGAAGTAATCGATTAGTTTATAAAAGTGCAGCTATGATCTGAGATTCACTTACACCTTCGGCTTCCGCCTTATAATTTTTCACTATTCGATGGTGTAATATCCCTGAGGACACTGACTTAACATCTTCAATATCAGGAGAATATTTGCCATTTACAGCCGCATGAGCTTTCGCTGCAAGCACCAAATTTTGTGAGGCTCTTGGTCCTGCCCCCCAATCGATGTAATTCTTTACAATATCCGGTGACAAACTTGATTCCGGTCTGGTTTTCGTTACTAAATTTACGGCGTATTCCACAACATTATCTGCTACCGGAATTCTTCGTATTACATGTTGATAATCCAGTATCTCTTGTGAAGAAAGGATTGGTTTAAGCGTAACGCTTTCATCATTCGTAGTATTTTTTGCGACGATGACCTCTTCCTCAAAGGATGGGTAATTTAAGTATATAGAGAACATAAACCTATCCAACTGTGCTTCCGGTAAGGGATAAGTACCCTCTTGTTCTATTGGATTTTGTGTAGCGAGAACAAAGAAAGGCAAATCTAATTTATAATTATGTCCGGCGATAGTAACCGATCGTTCTTGCATTGCTTCTAAAAGGGCAGCCTGCGTTTTAGGGGGAGTACGATTTATCTCATCCGCCAAAATAATATTTGAAAAAATAGGTCCTTTTATAAATTTGAAATTGCGGGTTTCGTCTAATATTTCACTTCCTAAAATATCCGAAGGCATCAAATCGGGTGTAAATTGTATACGTTTAAAATTCAAACCCAATGCTTCTGCAACAGTGTGCACCAACAGTGTTTTTGCCAAACCAGGCACACCGATCAATAGTGAATGCCCCCCGCATAGAACAGACAATAAAACATGATTTATGGCATCATGCTGACCAACAATAACTTTTGAAATTTCTTGTTTTAAGTTGTGATAATTTTTTACTAAATCATTAATTGTGTTTACATCAGACATAGTTAAGAATTAATTTTTAGCCCAATTGCTTTCAAAGTCACAATCATAATAATCACTGCTAATTTTAATATATGTATCCCCGATTATCTCATCAGCCCATTTTTCAATTAGCTCTGCCTTTTTCTTCTGTATCGCCAGATTTTTAATTTTGACATAATCTTGAGACAGATCGGCCGTATGGGCTTCTGTTCTGCTTTTTAAAAGAATAATTTTGAAAGTCTTATCTCCTTCTCTGCTTTCTTCAAAAAACACATTACTGATATCACCTTCTTTAAGGTTACCAACTTTTGCATACAAATCGGGTGGCATTCTTGTTAAATCAAAATGGGTGTCTCTGGATTCGCTATTCACAATAACACCTTGGTTGAGTCTTGTGTCTTTATCCTGAGAATACCTAAGAACAGCTTCTTCAAAAGTAATTTTATGCCTTAAAATATCGTCTCTATATTTTGATAAGGAATCTTTGGCATTCGCATAGATCTCATTGTCCACCTTGGGTCTCATCAAAATATGCCTAACGTCCCTTTCCTTACCCTTAACTTTTTCTACAGTCAAGATATGGAAACCAAAATCAGATTTAAACGGATCAGAAACTTCACCTTCCTCCATGCTGAATGCCGCTTCCTTAAATTCCTTTACAAACTGACTATTTCTATCAATTGTGTATAAACCACTATTTTGAGTAACCGCAGGATCATCTGAATAAAGAATCGCTTTCATTTTGAAACTTGCTCCCTCTTCTACTTCTTTTTTTATTTCTTTGAGTTTATCAAGTGTCTTCCTAACATCTTCCGTACTAGGTTTAGCCTGCAAAACTATCTGTGATATTTCTATTTCTGTACCAATTTCCGGCAAATTATCTTCAGCCTCAAGACTGGTATAATACCTTTTTACTTCTTCGGGCGTTATATCTACGTCCATGGTTAGATTCTGTTGCATTTTATTGATCAGCATGCTCTCTTTTTCAACTCTGTACAATTCATCTTTGAGGTCTTTCATAGTATCAAAACCATACATTTCAAGCATTTTTTCCGGTGACCCAAGCTGTTGAGAGAAATAAGCCAATTTCCTTTGTACATTCGATTCTATTTCAGCATCTCCCACAAAAATACTATCAATATCTGCGTGATGTGCCAGTAATTTTCTATGCATTATTTGCTCCAGCATTTCACAATCTGATATTTCACTCTCCCCCCCGCTCTGTAGCAATAATTCCTCTTTAAAAGAATTTATTTCTGAATTCAATACAATATTCTTCCCAACTACTGCATTTACACCATCTACCTTCACTTTTTCTTGTGCATTTAATTGGAAACCAATCCAGATAAACAGTAAAAATATTATTCTCTTATTCATTATTATAAAGTTCAAATTGTTTTTTCTCAATCGCATCACTCACCAAAGCTCCTTCTATTCTCTTTGTTATTTCCAATTTTCTTTTATGTAGGATCATCCGTTTTATTGATGAAATCACGTAGCTTTTAGGTGCTATGTCGTTTCTATACAGCACTTTATTAATTGTGAGCAAATATACTCCTAAAGAGTCTTCTTTTTGCATAAATTTTGTCTTTTTTAACTTGCTTTTTTCTTTGAGAAAGGGCAGCTTTTTGAATACATCTTTTTGACTAATCCAAATGCTATCATTAAAATTAAAAGAATTAAATTCTAATTCCCTGTCTATAAGCTCATTAATATCTTCTTTATTTGCAGACTTGAACAATTTAATAATCTCATCTTCTCCATTGATCTCCTTATCCATGTATATGTACTTCAACTGTACCAGGTTTTCATTCAATATGAATATGGCCTTATTGTTTTGATAGTATTCTTGCAGATCAGCCTCTGAATACAAAGTGTCTAACTCTTGCTGTACAATAGCCTGTTTATATTTGTCGATCAACAATTCTTTTTTGTACTTGGCAACCAATACGTTAATTTCTTCGTTTTCCTCTCCGATATTTAATTTTGCTTTTTTAATCATCAGCTGATCCATAGCCCAAGAATTAATGTAGTTGTTTCTGAACAAAATACTATCCTCTTTGCTTATATCACTCGGAATTCTTCCCGTCAGATCTTCTTCATATAAATAGATATTATAAACACGGGCTACTGCATTAATTTTTTCACCTTGTTCATTGCAAGAAAACATGATGACAATAAATAATATGTATAGTTGAACTCTCATTTTATTCGCCGTATTGTGCTTTTAATTTATTGTATTCTGCTTTGTTAATTTTTACCTTGTACTTCTCCCTTAAGTTATTCACCCATTTTTCTTCTAAATAATTTTGATAATCATTAACCACTTCGCCTCTGGTTTCATTTAATTCTTTATTAGCAGAAGGGATTAATTTATCCAATCTTATAATTGTATACTGATTTTGGCCCTCATTATAAATTTCACTTACACCAACTTTCATTTGATAATTATCAGGTATTTTGCTACTGCCATTTTCTAATATACCGCTACTAAAAAGCACATGAATAGTAGCACCCCCGTTAATTTGTTCCTTAATCTTATCTAATGATTCCCCATTCTCTAAGCGTTTTTTTACCATTTTTGCCTTTTCCAGGGAAGAACAGCTGGCAATTGTGAGCTCTCCTCTCTCTTTCCAGACATATTTATTCTTATTTTTATTGTAAAACTCTTGTAAGCCAATCGAATCCTTCTCCGATTTCTCCCAAATATATTTTTGCAATAATTCAAACAATAACAAACCGTCCTTATATTCTTGGTATATTTCGGCGAATTCCTCATTCGTAAATTCTAAATTATTCTTATAATAATTAATGATTTTTTCAACTTTAAACTCTTCATAGGTCTCCTTCAGGTTTTGGTTCTTTTTAGTTAAAGAATAATTATAAAATTCATTTGCGGTATAAAGTTGATCTTCTATACTTAATAATACCATGTCTGATTTCATTTCCTGGACATTGCTGTCGTAAAAAGAGTTCAATAAGTTATTATTTTCTGAAATTTCATAACTCTCTCCCAGACTTTCAGCCAAGGCCTTTTTTACATATTTTGATCTACTGCCCTTTTCTATTCTCTGTTTAAGTTGAGAATACTGATCTTCAAAACTTCCAACCGGTATTTTCTTTAATAGTTTTAAGATATGCCACCCATAGTCCGTTTTAAAAGGCACTGAAAAAGCGCCCTCATTTAACAAACCAAATGCTATCTCATCAAAAGGGGGCAACATCCTGCCCGATCCAAACTGAGGTAAAACACCGCCTTTTATCGCTGAACTTGCATCATCTGAGTGCTCTTTAGCTATCTGTGCAAAATCATCGCCCTGTTTAAGCTTATTGTAAATATCGAATATCTTGGTTTTAGCATAGGCAGAATCATTCGGTTTTTCCTTTACCATAATATGTGCCACTTGAACTTCACCTAAAGAAGTTCTTCTATCATTCACTTTTACAATATGATATCCAAATTGTGTTCGAAACGGTTCTGAAATACCCCCGACCTTTGTATTAAAAGCTGCATTCTCAAAAGCATAAACCATCGAAAAAGCTGAAAAATATCCTAAACCCCCTGCATTGTTTTGGACTGACGGATCCTCTGAATACTGCTTTGCAATGAGTTCAAATGCTCGTCCCTCAAGAATTTTATCTCTGGCTTCAATTATTTTATTATAGGCCAACAAAGTGTCTTTCGGATTGGCTTCGGGACTGACCCTTATCAGAATATGACTTGCATCAACTTCTCTAATCGTCCTTTCATATGCTTCTTTAACTAACAATTCTGTCGCTGAAGAATCTTGTAAATAAGGAGTTATTAGTATTTCTTTATATTTAGCCAATTCCGCCTGGTAAGATGATATGGTATCTAACTTTAGCTCATACGCCTGTTTTAATTTTATTTTAAAATTGACAAACAAATTGAAGTAATCATCGAAATTCTTTTTTTCATAATCAACTACAATATCCTTGTTCTTTTGAAATACTCTTATAAATTCTGACGGATAAACATTGTCATCATCAATACTGAATAGAACTTCCTCTTTATCCTGCGCTTTTAACATTACTGTACAAAGTAATGCTATAAGTAATAATTGTTTTTTTAACACCATCTAATGATATGTATGTTCTATTTTAAAAGTAAATTTAAATTTGCTCAAAATTATTATCTATTTATTAATTCAATGTTAAAAATATCACAAAGAAATTACTCCTTCAACCGTACCTACTTCCTTGTATTTTTCAATTATTTCATCAGCTGATTTCATATCTACCAAGATAGTCAAACTGGTGAATTTTCCATTTTTTGACAATTTCGAGTTTATGATGGCACCCAATCGATTGAACATATTTTCAATTTGATCAAATTTATCTTTATCGGTAGGAATAATAAATTTGAACATATAATTTGATGGAAACGTTGTTGTTTCTTCCAAACTAATTTTTAATTTATTATAGAACGCTGATTCCTTGCTCATAACTTTATAATTTAGATCTTTAACCTGCAAATTTACGAATATTTAATACTTTAGGCTATTCAAAAAATTCTATTTTTTTGAGCACATAATATAAGGGCATTGAATTCCTGTCGGCTCTAAACTCATAACCTGAGTTAAACCTAAGCTTTACTCAGATCTTGCTGGAAAGCCATTAGCACAACATCTTTGAACTAAAAACCACTTGATATAACCCGCTATATCTTCCTGATCTTTAGCATCAAATCTCTTGCACTCCTGGCGTTCTGTGAATCAAATCTTGGGTTTAACTAAGGTTAGTAATTATGGGGAGCTATTTAAAAGATAAATTTAATCACTTTGTTTATTATCTTTGTTTCACAACATTGGCCTGACGAGTTTTATTATCAACAATAGCAAATAATATAGATCAATTATAGGATTTAGAATTAAGAGTAACACAAACTATTTCATGCAAAAAAAAATTGTAATTACCGGTGGTCCGGGAACGGGTAAGTCATCATTAATTAATGAATTAATTAGGCAGAATTTTTTCTGCATGGGTGAAATATCTCGAAAGGTTACTTTAGATGCCAGGGAAAAGGGAATAGATCAATTATTCTTAAAAGAACCTTTACTTTTTAGTGAACTGTTGTTGGAAGGACGGGAACAACAATTTCTTAATGCTGAGAAAGAAAATACTGAAATTGTTTTTTTTGACCGTGGGATTCCTGATGTTCACGGTTATATGAATTATATAGGAGTTGATTATCCCGATGTATATAGAGAGAAAAGTTTAAAATACAGATACACAACTGTATTTATAACACCTCCCTGGCAGGAGATATATCAATCTGATAATGAAAGATACGAGAGTTATGAACAATCGCTTGCTATCCATAATCACCTAAAAAAAACCTATCTCGAATTGGAGTATTCTATTTTAAATGTCCCTATTGGGAGCGTTAAGGATAGGGTTCAATTTATTTTAGATACAGTAATGCCATAAGTATGACTACGCCACTTGATATTTTGCAAAAATATTGGAATCATGAAGATTTTCGTCACCCCCAGGAAGAAATAATAAGTAAAGTGCTCAACGGTGAAAATGTTTTGGCATTATTACCAACAGGGGCAGGTAAATCAATTTGCTTTCAAATTCCAGCGATGCTAAAAAGGGGTATCTGTATTGTTATATCCCCCCTGATTGCCCTGATGGAAGATCAGGTAAAAAGCTTGAATAACAGAGGTATTAAAGCTTTGGCCCTGACGTCAAAATACAACAGGGAAGATGCGATAAAGGCATTTGACAATTTGAGATTTGGAAATAATAAATTTTTGTACTTGTCGCCGGAAAAGTTACAATCGGAATTCATTCAGTATAAAATTAGTCAATTGGATGTTAATTTAATTGTGGTTGATGAAGCGCATTGCATATCGCAATGGGGGCATGATTTCAGACCGGCTTATTTAAAGATTCCCATTCTAAAACAAATACTTCCCAAGGTAAAACTGATTGCCTTAACAGCAACTGCTACTCCTACTGTAATGAACGACATCGTACAAAACTTAGAATTATTAGATGTTCAAATTTTTAATGAGTCATTTTACAGAAGCAATTTATTTTACAATATCATTAAAACAGAAAACCCACTGCATAGATTAAGACAGATACTTCTAAAAATAAGTGAACCTGTTATTGTTTATACGGGTTCAAGAAAGAAGTGTATTAACATTTCAAATTTCTTAAATAAAAATAATTTCAAGAGTCAATATTATCACGGTGGTATGCTTATGGACGAAAAAACAGAAGCATTGGAGAATTGGATGCAAGAAACAATACCAATTATGGTAGCAACGAATGCGTTCGGAATGGGAATTGACAAATCAAATGTTCGTGCTGTAATACATATCAGCATTCCCTACAGCATTGAAAATTATGTACAGGAAGTAGGGCGAGCCGGACGGGATGGCCGTAAATCGTATGCTTTCCTTATCTATAATAATGGATTGATCATAGATTTCAAAAGTTACTTAGATAAGAGTATAGTTACTACAAAATTCATAAAAAAGGTTTATGAAAAAATAAATCAATTTTATCAAATAGGAAATGGGGAATTATTTGACCGATACTACGAGTTAAATTTGCAGGAGTTTTGCTCAGTCTATGATCTGTCATTATTAAAAACATATTATACGTTAAATACTTTTGAAAGTGAGAATATTATCAATATTGAACAAAATTCGAATAAAAAGTCGACCTTAAAAATTATTGTAAAAAGTCCGATCTTATTTGAGTACGAAAAATTAAATCAAAAACTATATAATACTCTAAAGGCAGTACTCAGGAATTATGGCGGAGCTTTTGATCAAGGCATTAGCATCAATGAAAACATTCTTGCCAAAAAACTTAATCAATCGAAAAAAGAAGTTATTAAAGCACTAAAAAGAATGAAGGAGGACAATATAATCAGCTATAAAGAATCCTCTACCAACCTCAAATTAAAATTTTTAGTACCCAGAGATAAAAAATTTGTTATGTCTAAAATTTCTCAAAATCTAAAAAGAAAGAATAAAATAAAAATTCAAAAAGCCAAATCTATAATTGCTTATGTTGAAAATAATGAGGTTTGCAGGAATATTCAAATGCTAAATTATTTCGGCGAAATCGATGTACAGGAATGTGGTAAATGTGATGTTTGTCTGGCAAAAAAGAAAAAAAGATTAATAACAGATTATCGTGAGATTGCTGTGAAGATCACCAATATGCTTAAAATAGACGAACCGGTATCTTTTGACAAGCTGATAGAAGAATTAGACTTTGATAAAGAAAGTATTATAAAAACTCTACAATTGATGGTTGAAAAAAATTCAATAAGATTAACTTCGCAAAACAAAATTGTCAAGAATTCATGAATGCTGAACTGAGAATAATTTTCATGGGAACCCCTGAATTTGCGGTTACTTCATTAAAAGAATTGCTAAGAGCAAAACATAATATCGTCGGCGTCATTACTGCTCCGGATAGACCGGCTGGAAGAGGTAGGAAAATAAGACAACCTGCCGTGAAAACTTATTCTATACAGCATGATTTAAATATAATGCAACCTCCTAACTTGAAAGATCCAGTTTTTTTAAATCAATTAAAAGAACTGAATGCTGACTTACAGATAGTTGTAGCTTTTAGAATGCTGCCAGAATCTATTTGGTCTATGCCGAAGATGGGCACTTTCAACCTACATGCTTCTCTATTGCCCGAATACCGGGGTGCCGCTCCAATTAACTGGGCCATTATTAATGGAGAAACAAAAACGGGTGTTACCACCTTTTTTATTAATGATAAAATTGACACCGGATCTATACTACTTCAAGAACAAACAGACATTTTGCCTGACATGGATGTTGGAGCTTTACATGATAAGTTGATGATTATGGGTGGTATTTTAATTATAAAGACTATCGAACTTATACAATCTAAAGATTTTGAACCGGTAGATCAACCTGTGAACGATAATAAAATTGCACCAAAATTAAATAAAGATAACAGTAAAATTGTTTGGACGGATTCGTTAAATGATATTTATAACAAAATAAGAGGTTTATGCCCATATCCTGGAGCCTGGACTTTTGTGTATAACAAAAATGAAAAAATTGAAGCTAAGATTTATAAATCTGAAAAAATTATTGAGGATCATAACTTGGCCTTTGGAAAAATAGTAGCCGGCAAGAAAGAAATTAAAGTGGCAGTAAAGGATGGATTTCTTAAAATTTTAAATCTGAAATTGGCCGGCAAACGCCGAATGGACACACAGAGTTTGTTAAATGGCTACACTTTTGACAAGGAGTCAAAAATGCTATAAACACATTATTTTCCAGGGATTTGGACATAAAATCATAAATCCTAATGGGTTTATCAACAATTTGACTCGAATTATTAACAAAATGACAAGTTTTAATGGCAACACCTTGCGTAAACCCTTATAAAATATATATTTGTTGTGCTGTAGAAAAGCAAAAATTAATATTTAACCAATTTAAAAAAATTTAATTATGAACAAATCAGATTTAATTGAAGCAATGGCTTCTGATGCAGGAATTTCAAAAGCAGCTGCTGGTAAAGCCTTAGATTCAATGATGAGCAATGTAAAAGGTACACTTAAAGGTGGTGGCAAAGTATCTTTAGTAGGGTTCGGTTCTTTTTCAGTTTCTGCTAGAGCTGCAAGAGATGGAAGAAATCCTCAAACAGGTGCTACTATAAAAATACCTGCAAGAAACGTGGTGAAATTCAAAGCAGGATCTGAATTAAAAGACTCTGTTAATTAATTGATAATTTCCTTTAAGAATTCAAAACTCTCTTTAAAATTTAAAGAGAGTTTTTTTTTGAACTAAATTGTTGTATATTTATTCAGAATAAATTTAAATAATGATTTCATTAAAACCATCAAAAGGAAAAATTTTAATAGCGGAACCATCTATTTTAAATGATAATTCATTTAACAGATCCGTTATATTACTTTCAGAACATAATGAAAGTGGTTCTGTTGGTTTTATTTTAAACAAACCGTCTCCCTATACCATTAAAGATTTGCTCCCTGAAATTAACTCCTCTCTTAAAATTTATTTTGGAGGTCCGGTTTCAGAAAATAATTTATACTTTGTACATAAGGTACCAGAATTAATTCCTGACAGCATTGAAATCACCAACGGAATTTATTGGGCCGGTGATTTTGAAACGGTTCAGGATCTTTTAAAAAACGATATTTTATCAAAAAATGATATTCGCTTTTTCCTGGGATATTCAGGATGGAGTAAAGAACAGCTGGAAGAGGAACTTAACACAACTTCATGGTTGGTAATTGAAAACAAGTTCAATAATTTATTTAAAATCGGGCATAATAATTTTTGGAAGAATGAACTACTCAAAATTGGCGGTATCTATAAAATTTGGGCAAATGCACCAAAAGATCCTAGTCTGAATTAAGGTTTTCACTTTCTAATGTAAACGATTCAAATAACTTCATCAACTCAAGAGTCCTAGTATTTCCATATTTCTTATTCTTGTATTGTGTAACCGATTGTATATGAACAATACTATTCGTGATAAAAATTTCATCACATTTTAATAACTCAAATGGAGAAATTCCGGTATTGTGAATTGTATAACTCTTATGAACTTCGAGCATCTCAATAATTTTTTTTCGAATTATTCCGTTGATACATCCTTCTTCTAATGCAGGTGTATAAATATTGAATCCTTTAATTATGAAAATGTTTGCATTGATGGCTTCAACAATATTTTTATTATCATTGATCAATATGCAATTCTGAAATCCAAATTCGTTCGCGAAGACACTGGCAAGGACGTTTATCAGGCGGTTGTTACTTTTAATATTGGATAAAAGTCCTTTTTGAACCAAAAAATCCTTGAATAACTCCATTTTATATTCCTTCAGGTCCTTCAAGCTTAACTTGTTCACCTCTACCATAAAGTTAATATTATTATCCAGAGGGGTGTATAAACCACCATCTTTTCTAAAAATCGTCACCCTGATTCTCGCATCTTCAATATTATTAGCATTAATAGTTTTTAAGATTTCATCTTTATAATAGCTCAAGGTGAAATTCATTGGAATTTTCATTCGAAGCATCCTTAAGGAAGACATTAATCTAAAATAATGATCTTCCAGGAATGGAATATAGCCGTCTTCATATTTTAAGGTGTCAAAGATAGCGTCACCATATTTAAAGGCTCTGTTCTGATAATTTATTATCAAATCCTCTTTTGGCGATATTTTACCATTAAAATTTATCATATTTCAATAAGTCGCTAAAATTAGAATAAAAAAAGCCCTGAATAAATCAAGGCTTCGTAAATATTTTTTATGTCTTTATCCTCCTATAGTATGCTTTAGTTCTGCTATTTGATTTTCCCAAAACATTTTAATCTCTTCAACTTCGTCATCATCTGCAAAATCAGT
>Ga0164313_10003458_pt1 | contig 14044 bp, 12 predicted proteins | sample GuaBasSedimGuay4_FD_113735 | JGI IMG/M metagenome (GOLD analysis project Ga0164313, IMG submission 113735) | Subseafloor sediment microbial communities from Guaymas Basin, Gulf of California, Mexico - Guay4, Core 4569-4, 0-3 cm | ecosystem: Environmental > Aquatic > Marine > Hydrothermal vents... | reverse complement strand
TCGTAGCTTTATTCTTTATATTCTCATTCCTACTACTTCTGCTTTAGAGAGAAAATAAATAATGAAAAATAAGATACTTGAACTATTAAAAACGAAACCACATACTTTTAAAGAACTGTTGAACAACCTCAACAGTTCTATGAGACCTAGGAAATTAGATAATCTCCTACAAGAACTTAGAAGAGAAGCTAAGCTTTATTACAAAAAAGGTGATGAAACTTATAACATTAAGGATCAAGTTGAATATATTGGTGTGTTCAAAGACACTAGACATGACTATGCTTTCGTTGAAACTGAAACAGAGTCACACTTCATACCTGGTAAGTTTGTTCTTAATGCATTCAATAATGACACTGTTAAATTCATTCTTGTCCCATCATATAATGACAGACCTCCAATTGCAAGAATCGTAAGAGTCGCTCAAAGAAATGGTTCAAACATTGTAGGTAGAATAATTGAAGTTGAAGGTGTAAAAACTTTCTCTCCTGACATTTCTATCGATAAGTATAAATATACATTAATAGAATTAGACCAACTTAAGGTTGGTCAAGTTGTTGTTACCAAATTTAAAGACTACTACAACAAAGAGGTAACTTTATCGTTAAGAGAAATTATTGCTGATGAAGCAAATGCATCAATTGATTTCAAAGTCGTTGCTGCAAAATACAATTTAGAACTTGAATTCCCACAAGATGTTATTGATGAAGCAAAATCATTATCAACAAACTATGAAAACAGAAAGTCATTAGAAGACAGACTTATTGTAACAATCGATGGAGCATCATCAAGAGATCTTGACGATGCAATTGATATTAGAACACTTGATAACGGAAACTGAATTCTTGGTGTACATATAGCTGACGTTTCGCATTACGTGAAACCTCATTCTAAATTAGATGATGAAGCGCTTAAACGTGGAGTTTCTACATACCTATTGAATGATGTAATCCCAATGCTTCCACAGATACTTTCAAATGATTTGTGTTCATTGAACCCAAACACTAGAAAAGTTACTCTAACAGCAGATATCGAAATAGATAAAGCTGGAAAGATTATTAACACAGAATTATATGAATCTGTAATCATCTCAAAACACAGACTAACATATGACGAAGTCGATACATTGCTTGACGCAAAAGTAAAATCACTAGGACATACAGATCTAGATGAAATGTTATTGTCAGGTTTTGAACTTTCTAAAGTACTTAGAGCTAAAAAGTTCAACGAAGGATTCATTGATTTTGATCTGTCAGAAGTTAAAGTTGACGTTGACGAAACAGGCGAACCACTAAATATCTACCTAAAATCTCAAACAACATCAGAAGCTCTTATTGAAGACCTTATGGTTGTCGCTAACGAAGCAGTCGCAACAGCATTTGCATCTAGAGACTTACCATCAGTATTCAGAGTTCATGATAAACCCAAAGACGATAGTCTTGCAACTTTAGTCTCTGTAGCTAAGACAATGGGATACTTTGTTAAAGATTCAATTGATAAAATTGATGCATCAACATTTAATCACATCGTTGAAGATATTTCAGGATCACCATTTGAACAAATCCTTAAAAAATTATTAATTCAAACAATGTCTAAAGCTGAATATGCAACTCAGTCAAGAGGCCATTATGCATTAGGTATACAAAACTACCTACACTTTACTTCACCAATTAGAAGGTATCCGGATTTAGCTGTACATAGACTAGTTAAGAATTTCATCATTGATCAGACCACAACTAGAGCTACCGTTGAAGCAATGATTCCTGAGTTAACATCTATCTCAAAAATCTCTTCTGAAGCAGAAAAGAATTCAATGGGTGCTGAAAGAAAACTTGTTGATATTAAAAAATCAAGATTCTTATCTAAACTTGTTGGAGAAACTTTCGAAGGAACAATTTCATCCCTAACTAGGTTTGGAATCTTTGTCAATCTACCTCATTACACACAAGGGTTAATTTTACTTGACTCATTAACAGATGATGAATATAAGTTCAATGAAGTCTCACATATAATACAAGGACAGAAGAACCAAAAACAATTCAAGATGGGTCAAAAGATTATGGTCAAACTAGTAAATATTGATTCTGTTAAAGGACAAGTTGACCTGGAGCTCCAATAATGGGTCAAACATACGCCAGAAATAAAAAAGCAACAATGAAATATGAAATTCTTGACAAGTATGAAGTCGGACTTTCATTGCTTGGACAAGAAGTAAAAGGAATTAGGGCAGGGAACATTGAGATGGAGAATTCTTTTGTTTCGTTCAAGGGCAATACACCTATGGTTGTTAACTTAACAATCACTCCGCCTAAAAACCTTATGACAGGTGATTATGACAAAGAGAGATCTAGAAACTTACTACTGTCGAAATCTGAAATAAGAAAAATCAAACAAAAGGTCAATCTAGAGAGATTAACGATAATACCTTTATCAATTTACTCAACAAGAGGACTAATAAAGATGGAAATCGGAATAGCTAAAGGAAGAAACAAAGCTGATAAGAGAAACTATCTTAAAGAAAAAGACTTCCAAAGAACTAAAAAAGAGTATATTAGATAGTATAATTTTGTTGAATAATATTCGGGGATGTTTTTGGATTCGACATCATTAGATTTATATGTTTGCAGTGGTCTAGTAGACCATAAGACTAACTTAAATTTTAATCGGAAACGAATTAAACATTGATCCTGCAGTAATGCAGACAACACCTGTTGCCTACGCAGCTGCCTAAATAGAGGATCTCCAAATCAGTAAGCTTGATTAGTGCTTATTGAAATTTGGTCGAGAACTAATCAACCCAACCTTTTAGTGATATTTATTAAAAATTCACAAACCAAAAAACTTAAACTGTAGATAAGCTTATGTTATTTGATGATGCACCCAGGTTCAACTCCTGGCATCTCCACCATTTTTGTTATTATGCAATGACCATTATTTATTCTTTACAACGTACTTATAATATTTTCAGCAGGAATTATTTTTTTTCTATTGAAAGACTTTAAGAGAATCAAAAACGAAAAACTTTCTATTACGAATAGAGTGTTTTTAGGACTGATCGTTGCACTATTAATCATTATTCCGGGGTATTGAACTTCGGGTTGAGTTGAATATCCACAAGTATATCTGACGATTCAGATTACATTGTTGATCTTATTCATAACTAGATTTGATTGAACGATAGCATTATTTGCTGTCCCATCAGTAATCATATCAATTGTTTTCGCAAGAAACCTTGAGTCAATTGATATGATTTATCCAATCTTTGAAGTTTTAATAATTTCAGCTATTGCGGTCTCTATTGCATACAAATCAAATAATAAGAATAATGGTAGAAGTACATTGCTGCTTATAATATTTTACATATTAGCAAGTACAACACATGCACTTACATCTAATGTATCTGCTTCTTCATTAGAAGTTATACTAACAATAATATTAGTGTCTTCATTCTATTTAACAGCATACTCCTTATTCTTGTTTCAAATTATATTCATAGAGAAGTTATACAAACAGTTCTATTCATCTGAAAAGAGATCAATGGTTGATGAAAACAACTTTGTTAGAATCACTTTATCTAAAGAGCAAACAAAAGCATTCATAACTGAAAACAAGATTGAAAGAGCTGGTGTATTCTCGTTTGGTATTCCAACATTAAACAAACTGCATAATGCAGAGGCATTATCGTTATTACTTAAATACTTACAAGATGAAATTAACAAAGCTTATCCAGGAGTTTATATAAACTTTATGAAGTTTGATAACAATAGTTACGGATTTTTTATGGAAATACCCGAAGAGATAGATCTTGATGTAATGTATGCTGGTAATACCGTTTTACAAAGAAAAGGAGACGACTTCTTCAAGCCGCTTCAAAAAATTCTTAACTCTGTATCGATAGAGAAGAAATCACCTGTAAGGGTTGGAGTTTCATTGTACGGAATACATTCATACGACTTAGAGGAACTAATTGACACTTCTAAATATATCTCTAGATACTTAATAGACATCGGTAATAAGAATGCTGTCTCAATTTTTGAACCATCTAAGATTAAGCAGATTCTAATTGATAAGTCTCAATTGATTTCTATGACAGAAATTCATCAAAATTCACACATAAGTCTAATCAAGTCATATAATCCTGAGGGAATCATCTTATATCCATTATTCAAGGCCACAAACAAATACGGTCAAAATATTGAAGTACTAGACACAATTCAGACATATACACGTTCTGAAGCTGAGTCGATCTTTAGATATTATGGAATGATAACTCTTAAGGCCTCGGATAAGGCTGAAGGAAAACTTGTGGTACCTTACTTATTATCATTATTTGAAAATAGTGAGTTCAACTTAGAGATATTTAAAACTAAATTAAAGATGCATAGACCATTAAAAGACATTATTGTTGGATTTTATGTAATTAATAAAAGAGCATTCTCACCTAAAGAGTTAAAAATAGTTGAAAAACTTAGAAAAGCTGGAATTAAGATTGCAATACTTAATATTGATGAGGCCTCAGAGAAACAATACAAAGAACTAGCTCCTGACTATGTTTTCTTCAAGAAAAACAGGACTGTAAGTGGAATATTGTCTAAACATCAGAAAAATCCAAGAACGATTAAATTCAAAATATCGTCAAAAGTGATTAATTAATCACTTTTTTTAATATAATTTACTATGGAACAAATGCAATATATAATAATTGTCACATTACTAGTGACTTTATCAACGGTGCCTTGAGCAATCGGATTTTTTAGTATAAAAAAAGGAAAGAAATTCTTACTTAAGAAGAAAGCTAATTCAGAGGAATCAATAATGGTTGCTCAAGAAATCTCTTCTTCAGTAACTGAAATAATCTCAGCTAAAAAAGGTGGAACAATCATAATCGACGTTACTGATGATGTTTTACAAAACATTGGAAACTTAACAAGATTGGATGCTAAAGTGTCTTCTGACCTTATTTCTTCAATCTTCAACTCGTCAACATCAGCTCTTCATGATGGAGCATTAATAATTAAGGACGGAAGAATTCATTCTGCTGCTGCTTATATTAAATCTCTTTCACAAAGAAACTTACCAAACAAATATGGTTCAAGACACAGATCTTCACTTGGACTTTCAGAAAACTCAGATGCAATAGTAATAGTTGTATCAGAAGAAAGAAAACAAGTATCAGTCTTCTATAAAGGCGATTACGAAGTTGTTGATACATCAGACTTAACAACATACATAGCAAGACTATGATTTGGGACTAAGAAATAATGGCAACACCACATATCTCAGCTGAGAAAAACCAAATAGCAAAAATAGTTTTAATGGCTGGAGATCCATTAAGAGCTAAGAAATTTGCTGAAACATATCTTGAAAACATTGAACTTGTAAATGAAGTTAGAAACATGCTTGCCTTCACAGGTACTATTGACGGTAAAAGAGTTACTGTTATGGGACATGGTATGGGACTTGAATCTATTGGAATATATGCATTTGAATTATATGAACAATACGAAGTTGATACAATCATAAGATTTGGATCTTGTGGTTCGTACAACCCAGAAGTAAATCTAGGTGACCTAATCATCGCTGAAAAAACATATACTGAATCAAATTTCGGTATCGCTTATGGTGAAACATCAAACCTAATAACTGCCAAAAATCATTTATTAGACCTAACTAAAAAAGTTGATGCTAAAGGATTTACTCCTAGGTATTCAACTGTAGATTCATCAATTTGATTCTACAAAACAACTGAAGTTAGACCAATTTCATGATTCCAAGAACAGAAAATAGATGTTGTTGAAATGGAAACTTATGCACTTTATGTAATTGCTAACGCATTAAACAAACAAGCATTAACAATCCTTACAGTATCTGATTCACTTGTAACAAATGAATCAATGTCTGCAATTATGAGACAAGATTCATTCACAACAATGTTTGCTTATCTAAAAGAACTAATTAAAGAACTATAAAATGAACACAAATCAATTGTCTGCACAGGCATTTATTAACTATGTTAAAGAAAACAACGTTTCAAAGATTAGATTAATCTTTGATTCTTTACACCCAGCGGAAGTTTCTGAGATAGTAGAGAATTGAGAACTTGATCAAATCAAGTTTGTTCTTAAATCTCTATTACCAAAAGACACAGCTGACTTATTCATAGAACTTTCTCCAAAATTAAAAGAGAAGATACTATCTACTATATCAAAAGCTAACTTAACAAAATTGATTGATGAATTATTCGTCGATGAAGTTGTTAAGTTAATTGATGATATTGACGAAAAGTTTTCTAAGAAAATAATAAGTGCTACACCTGCTTCAATGAAAAAAGAATTATTAAACATTCTTAAGTATAGTGATAACACTGCCGCTCACCATATGACAATTGATTATGTGAGTATTAAACTTTCAGGAACTGTAGCTTCAGCGATCAACAATATTAAAAAGCAATATAAAGCTAATCAATCTGAGATTGTTGGTTCTATATTCGTTGTAAACAAAGACAATGTTCTAGTTGGGCAAATATCACCAGAAGCTTTAATTGCAGCATCAAGTATTACTAGAATTGCGTCTATCATCGATACATCTTATTCAATACCTGCTTCTTCATCAATCGAAAGTGTAATTGATAAGTTTTCAAAATATAATGATTCATCAGTTCCAATAACTGATTCAAAAGGAAAACTAATTGGAGTTGTTGAACCAGAAGCTATTATTGAAGAGCTTGATGAAACTATGGACGAGTCACTTGGATACGAAGGTGTTAAAGTAACTGCCTTGCCATACTCAAAACAAAGTTCAAAAGACTTATTTAAAGCGAGATGAAGTTGACTAATCATATTACTAGTAATTGGTTCATTATCTCAACTAGCGGTAATGGGATTCCAGATTCTATGATCATCATCTACAGGATGAGGAACAGGTGGAGAAGCATTAATGTTATCTTCTGTAATAGCTGTTGTGTTTACCACGGCCTTATCAATGACAACATCGGTAGTTGATTCTTCTGGTAATGCAGGTTCACAAGTATCGGCAACGGTAATTAGAGCTTTAGCACTTGGAGATATAACAAACCAAGACATGGGCAAAACTATCAAGAAGGAATCTAAAGCAGCATTCTATCTTGGGTCAGTTGCAGCATTAGTATCATTTGTAAGAATTTGACTAATTTGGATCTTAGTAATTTTAATTGTTCCATCACTTAGTTTCTCAGCATTAACGCCTGAGTTAGTAGGTTGATACGCATTGATGGCGACAATTACATCATTAACATTTATGATTTCGATTTTAATTGGTAATATACTTGGTGTATGAATACCAATGATTGCTGACAAAAGAAAAATCGATGGAGCAGTAGTATCTGGACCATTGATTACGACTATCGTGGATATAGTTGTTCTAATTATATATTTCGGAATGGTGTCCGCAATATTCATTCCACTATTTACATCTGGAATACTTCCAGACTCATCTTCAATGTCAGAAGTGACATCAAGATTGCTTTCTATGGCTTAACCTCATAGTTAACGGAGCAGTACTCAAGCTGGTTAAGAGGCCTCACTGCTAACGAGGTAGTTGCTAACGCATTCGCAGGTTCGAATCCTGTCTGCTCCGCCATTTTTTAATACTATGAACAAAGAAATTAAAAGTTTTAAAATCAATTTGGGATATGTAGGGCTATTTACAGCCTTTGCTATCACCATTTCATTAACAGTTATATCAATAATGTTGTTATTTAGACAACGTAATATTGGTATATTACTTCTGTCAATTGGTTACTTTTCAAATTTAATAATGTTCGCATTCATCATGAGGAACCCAAGAACTAACAACAACATTAAAGGTTCTTGAATGGCAATATTCTTGCTAGTTCCACTTGGTGCCTCAGTAGCTTTCATTATGTCAGGGTGAACTCCTTGATATATTAGAAAGACATATTCAAAAGCTAAAGTATTAGAAAGTGACTTATTCAATTCAGAAGGAAATGGTGTTGTTGCATCAGTTTCTAATTCATCTATCGAAGTCATAAGCAATGGAATTGATAAATATAATTCAATATTGAAAGATATTGAGACAGCAAAAGAAGAAATCAATATTTTGTATTTCATACTTCATGATGGATTCTTCTTTAACGAACTTTTTGACCTTTTACAGAAAAAAGCCAAAGAGGGAGTTGTGGTCAGAGTTGCAACAGATTATGTTGGCTCTGTTTCAACTAAGAACAAAGTTTTCAAGAAGTTAAGAGAGTCAGGAATAATAATCAACCAATATAATGTAGCAATTATGCCTTTCACAACTGGATTCTCTAATAATAGAAACCACAACAAGCTTGCATTAATAGATGGCAAGGTCGCATACTTTGGTGGAATGAACATTGGTGATGAATACGTCAATCTAACTACGAAGTATGGATATTGAGAAGACCTACATTTCAGAGCAACAGGATTACTCGTTAACACAATTAACAAACAATTCATTTTAGAATGATTCAGAACTACTGGTGAAGATCTTTCCAACATTATTAAAACTGATCAAGCCAAACCAGTTACAAACAACAGTAAAACAACAATGTTAATGGATGGTCCACACTATGATCAAACAATATTTAAGACAACATTGATCGAAAGAATAAACAATGCTACTGAATCGATAAAGATTCAAACACCATACACAACAATTCCTTTCCAAATAGAGGAAGCGCTTTCGAATGCTGTTAACAGAGGAGTTGTTGTAGATTTAATTACAACAGGCCTTGCAGATAAAAAACTTGCATTCAACAATGGTAGATACTATACTGAAAGATTAAATGATATAGGTGTAAACGTCTTTAGAACTAAAGACGTATTTATGCACTCTAAGTCATATGTATTTGATGGCTCAGAAGCAATCATTGGTACATCAAATTTAGACTTTAGATCTATTTATCAACACTCAGAAACAAACTTTATTGTTGAATGTAAAACACTATTAGCTCAATTAGAAGACAACTTTAATAGAACTTTAAGCATTTCATACAAAGACATTAAGTCTTCGAACCAGAGATCAATGTTTAGATCAATCGGATGATTGTGACACAAGTTTATCTCTCCAATACTTTAAAAACATGATTATTTTAGTATAATAAAGTTGGTAGAAGTACTACATGCGGGTGTAGTATAATGGCTTATTATGTCTGGCTTCCAACCAGAGGATGCGGGTTCGATTCCCGTCACCCGCTCCATTTTTAGAATAGGAATATTGTATAAATGGAAAAAATAACTGGAATATCTGCTTCAACCGGTATTGCAACAGCAAATGCTTTTCTAATAAAAAAACACAAACTTATTAGTAAAAACATTGTTTTTACTTCGGTAGATCAGGAAAAACAGATTCTTGATAAATCAATCAAATCAACCATTGAACAAATAGAACAACTTGAATTAAATCTTAATGAAGATATAAAACAAGAAGCGGGAAAGATATTTGCTGCGCATAAGCTAATGGTTAATGATCCTGAAATGATCAAACAAACTGTAGACATAATAACAAATGAATCTGCAACAGCATTCGATGCTTATGAAAGAGTATCAAAAATCTTCTTTGATATATTTGATTCAATGGAAGATGAATATATGAGAGAGCGTGCTATTGATGTTAAAGACATTTCAACTAGAGTACTTTCCAATATTGTTGGTACACCACTACAAGACATTTCCTTAATTAAAGAAGAAGTTATTCTTGTTGCTAATGACTTGACTCCTTCACAAACTGCACAACTGAATAAAAAATACATTAAAGGTTTCATCACAGAAATAGGTGGAGAAACTTCGCACTCAGCTTTAATATCTAGAACAATGGGGATACCGGCAATGGTTGGTGTTGGTTCAGATATTTCAAAAGTTAAGAATGGACAGTTAATTTCAATTGACACAATCAACTCTTCAATATACATTGAGCCAACTCAAGAAAAACTTGGTGAACTTGACACACTAATATTGAAACTTCAACACGAAAAAGAAATTTCTGAAAAATACAAGAACATGAAATCAGTGACACTTGATAATAAGGAAGTTATGATCTCGGCAAACATTAGTTCTTATAAAGACTTGGAATTAGTAATTGAAAACGGAGCCGATGGTGTTGGATTGTTTAGGACTGAATTTCTTTACATGGAATCAAAAAATTGACCAACTGAAGAAGAACAATTTGTTGTCTACAAATCTATTCTTGAAAAGATGGGAGACAAACCTGTTGTTATTAGAACGCTTGACATTGGTGGAGACAAGAAGTTAGATTACTTCACCTTCCCAGAAGAAATGAACCCATTCTTAGGATATAGAGCTGTGAGAATGAGTCTTGACAAACAAGATATATTTGTAACACAAGTTAGAGCATTACTTAGAGCAGCTAAGTTTGGTAATTTATCAATAAACATACCTATGATTTCTACAATTGAAGAGATAAGAGAAATCAAATCTATTATTGACAAGACAAAAGATGAGCTAGGGAACAAAGCAGGAGGCTTTAAACTTGGAATAATGGTTGAAGTCCCATCAGTTATTGAAATGATTCCGCAATTCAGTAAGTATGTAGACTTCTTCTCAGTAGGAACAAATGATCTTATCCAATATACATTTGCAGCTGACAGAATGTCAGAACATGTATCACACCTATATCAACCTCTTAATCCAACGATTATAAGGAAATTTAGAAGGTTGATAAGAGATGCGCATGAGAACGGAACTCACGTAGGTGTTTGTGGCGAAATGTCACGTGAACCAAAAGCCGTTCCAATATTTGTTGGTCTAGGATTAGATGAATGATCAATGTCTGCTAATTCAATTCCATTAATCAGGAAAGTAATTAGTAAGGTTGATACTGAGTCATCAGCAGAACTAACAAAAGATCTTATCAAGTTAGATACGGCAAAAGAAGTAGAAGAAAAAGTTATAAAATACTTCGAAAAGAAAGAAATAGAAACTATATAATAAAATTATGAAACTATTAAACAAAAAAACAATAGAGGTACTAGCTCCAATATCAGGAACTGTAGTGGCCCAAAAAGATATAAAAGACGCAGCATTCTCAGAAGAGATGATTGGTGCAGGATTAGCAATAACTCCTGAAAACAACAATGGTAAACAAACAGCTTACTCACCAGTAAGTGGAATTGTTAAAGTTGCATTCCATACAGGTCATGCATTTGGTATTGAAACTAAAGAAGGACCATCAATACTTGTTCACATAGGTATCAATACTGTTGAAATGAACGGTAAGGGATTTAATGCTACTGTTAAACAGGGAATTAAAATTAAACATAGTGATGCACTAGGGTCGTTTGATGTTGAAGAAATAATTAATTCAGTAATATCATCTGATGTTGTAGTATTAGCAACTAATGATTCTTCTAAAGGTTGAGAAGTAGCTTCTCAAGCAACTGGAGCAATCAAACAAGGAGAAGTGTTATTCACACTAGTTAAGAAATAATGACAAAGCTTGAAGTATTAATAATTGATGAGTTAGGGCTACATGCTAGACCAACATCAAGACTTGTAGAACTTACACAATCATTTGAATCTGAAATGGAAATCAAACTTGGTAGTAATAAGGTTTCTATGAAGTCACTAATGATGGTAATGTCACTTGGAGTTAAAGGTAACGACACTGTAACTATTACAGCAGATGGATCTGACGAAGAAACAGCAATCGAACAAATCAAAGAATTAATGATTAAGATCGAATTGATAAAATAAAACATCCAAAGGATGTTTTTTTATTTTTATTTGTTAAATTGATCAGCAACGAAATCTCAATTAAATAGATTTCACATATCTTCAAATCAAGTGACTCTATCGCCTCTGTGTTTTAGGTAGTAAGCATGTTCTCACACGTCTATTGCTAGAAGAGGTTTCATACCGATGAACCATGGTGTATCTTGATTGAATGTTCTTACGATTTTCAATCCACCATCTTTTCTTTTAACTAATCAAACTCAACCTGAGCCAAACAAGTTTAATGTTTCAGCTTTTAGTGCTTTTCTAAATTCATCAACACTTCCTCAAGATTCTTCAATCGCTTTGATTAAGTTTGAATCTCTTAGTTCTGTATCTTTCTTTAGAGAAGTTCAGAAGAAATTATGGTTAATAACCCCTCCACCGTATTGTCTAATCTTTGCTTTTAATTCGTAATCTTCAATTGTTTGGTAATTAACCATTAAATCAATAAGGTTATCGAATCTTTCTCCTATGTCAGTTTTGCTTAGTGCTTGCTCTAGTTTATCTTCGTAGCTACTATGATGCCCTAGGTAGTGTACCTTAACTGTCTCTTCATCCATATATGGTTCAAGTGCATTGAAATCATATGGTAAGTCTATTTTTTTATAAGCCATTTTTCCTTCTTTGAATACTTTCTTATTCACTATAATTATAATAAAGACTAAGAAATAATGATAGGTTCTCTAATAAATTTTCAAAACGTATTTACGGAAGCAATAATTACATTTATTGTTATTTTGATCATATTTTTTGCCTTGGGTAGATTAATTCAAAACAAAACAAAGTTGTTTCAGAATTCATATCTTATTTCTCCCTTCATTGGATTCCTTGTATATTTAGCAATAACAGCAATAGCATTCATACCATTCCTTTTCTTTGGTACAACTGGTGATGTTCTTTGGTGAGTCGAACTTATTAAAAACCTCTCCATCATAATCGTTGTTGTAGTATTCTCTGCAGCTTGATTACCTCAAGTAGATTACAAAAGATTCGATATCAAAAAGTCTCTTAAATTATTTTCAGTACTTGCAGTACTAGCAACTCTTATTGTTTCACAACAATTGATGGGTAACTTCATACCATCATTTTCATCAACTAATGAAAGTGCACAGTATATTGCTGAGATAGAAAGACTAAGTTCATTCAGTAATTCATCTTTCGTATTCGATCCCTTCTTAGGTAATTCTCATGCTTCACTTCATACTAACAACAATATCTTTTACCACTGAACTATAGTATTCACGCTAAAGAACTCTATGTCGACAATGGAGATGTTTAACTTCATTCTTGCTCCTTTGAGTGTAATCTTTGTCTACTCACTGATGAATGAACTTGTTCACGTAGTTAGGAAAAAGACAAACATTATTTTCACAACAATCCTTACCTTTATGTTTGTGGTATTTCTTTCTTCTCAACATCCTGTAGATCCACTTTATTGAGTAGCTATCCTTTCGTTCGCTACTATGTTAGGTATCTTGAAGGACAATTCTCTCAAAAGAACTAATCTTTCTTATTTAGTATTCTCATTATCATCTGCATTAATGCTTTATGCATTTGCTCCACAAGGGCTTCTAATGCTTCTTATCTTAGGTGGGTTGGTAGTTGTTCACTCAATACAGAAACAACGTAGTCCTGTATTCATAACATTCATATATACATTCTTTATTATGATTGTTCTACTATTGTTTGTTAATGAGATTCACTTTTGGTTAATGCCTTTAGTATCTATGGCATCATTGATTTTTATGATTCCGCTTTGAAACCTAACTTTCTCAAGGAAGAGAAAACAAGATCTTGTTAGATTTGAAACAAAACTAACATCTAAGCTTAATGCAATTCTTTGAACACTACTAATATCTAGTGCTGTAGTAACAGTGGTAGTGGGTCTGTTGAACACATCGACGGTTCCTAACGTCTTTGTTGAGTTCTTTACTAATGCATTCCCTTGAATGCAACACAGTACTGCCAATGCAACGATAAACATAACTATAGTGTCATCTATACTTATTACATTCTTTGCAATAGGTGTTTACTCAGTGTTGAATAAAAAGAATGATGAGAGTTACATCTATGCATTAATGGGTTGATTAACACTATTGGTGTTTAATCCAATCCAAATGATCTGAATATCACCAATGTTACAGACAACAAATGCGCTTCCATCTATATTTTTAATATATGGACTTCCAATTGTATTGCTATCAGTAACTACTGTGTTTGATATATATGACAAAGCAGTTCTTGTTTTTAAAGACAAGAATCCATTAAAGACAAGAAGGTATAATTAGAATATG
>Ga0164313_10003457_pt1 | contig 14047 bp, 13 predicted proteins | sample GuaBasSedimGuay4_FD_113735 | JGI IMG/M metagenome (GOLD analysis project Ga0164313, IMG submission 113735) | Subseafloor sediment microbial communities from Guaymas Basin, Gulf of California, Mexico - Guay4, Core 4569-4, 0-3 cm | ecosystem: Environmental > Aquatic > Marine > Hydrothermal vents... | reverse complement strand
TGCATGGCATCGGCATTTGATAAAAAGCGTCGCGTGGTGCTGGACCATGTTGGCATTTTTGCTGATGGAGTTGCGGTAAAGCAGGTTGGTAAAGAAACGTTTCGTGTGGCAAAGCAGTGTGTTGACCAGGTAATAACGGTTACTACTGATGAGATCTGTGCTGCCATCAAAGACATTTTTGATGATACCCGTTCAATTACAGAGCCTGCAGGTGCATTGGCAGTGGCGGGCCTGAAGAAATATGTTAGTCAGAAAAAAATCAGTGGTAGAACACTAATTGCGATTAACAGCGGTGCCAACATGAATTTTGATCGTTTGCGCCATGTCTCGGAGCGTGCCGAAATTGGTGAGCAGCGCGAAGCCTTATTTGCTGTGACCATTCCTGAGCGCCCGGGAAGTTTTAAAACCTTCTGTCAGACCATCGGTAAGCGTGGTATTACCGAGTTTAATTACCGTTATTCGGATGATAATGATGCCCAGGTTTTTGCCGGGGTGCAGTTACGTGATGGTATGAATGAGCGCCTGGATTTAATTAAAAGACTTAAAAACAAAAAATATCCGGTGCTGGATATGACGGATAATGAAATGGCAAAAATGCATGTACGCCACCTGGTGGGTGGTCGTGCTGCGCTGGAAAACGAGGTGTTGTATCGTTTTGAGTTTCCCGAGCGCCCCGGTGCCTTGCTGGATTTTCTGAGCAGTATCGGAAATCGCTGGAACATCAGCCTGTTTCATTTTCGCAGCCATGGTGATGCTTTTGGCCGGGTACTGGTCGGCTTGCAGATACCTGAAGCCGAACACCAGCAGCTAAGGCAGTATCTTGATACCCTGGCTTATCCGTATTGGGAAGAAACGGGCAACCCGGCTTATCAGTTGTTTTTGGCTTTGTAGGTGAGGCTTAAATAGAAAATGGGGGTGAGGTGGCAGAATCGAAAGGCACTTGCTTAAGCTACAACTCAATGATTCATAGGATAAAAGTGTAGGATGTGGTGAGGCTCGAACCGCATCAATCGCGATTGATGCGGTTCGAGCCTCACCACATCCTACAAAATACATTTTTTTTTGACTCCGACTCCAATGCCAGTAAGTTAGTGCTTCGCCGGCAACGAAAAAGCCTTATGTCGGCCTACAGGGAAATCAGTCCTCACCGTAGGCCGGCATAAGGCTTTTTCGTTGCCGGCGATATGCTCATTAGCGATTACCTTAACTTACTGTCATTGACTCCGATCCCGCACCTCAAATTTCCTATATGCTGTAACGCTGTTTTTCGGTAATGATGTAATCCAGCGGAATATCCCAGCTCTGGCTGTCTAATTGTTCGATCTTCTGTACTTCATGTGCCAGTCCTACCAATGTCGGCTTTTTCCAGAAACGCCGATGTTGCATATAAGCCAGCGTGCGATCATAAAATCCACCGCCCATACCCATGCGGTTACCACGGGGATCAAAGGCAACCAGTGGTAATAGCAGTAAATCCAGTTGACTGGCGGTTTTCCATTTTGATGGCTGGCACACGGGTTCGAGAATTTTAAAGCGGTTGAGCTTTAAACGGTCGCCTGCTTCGTAGCGGGCAAAATAAAGGCTGTTTTTTAGCGGCGCGAGTATCGGTAAATAAATTTTTTTACCCATAAAATGGGCATGTTCAATGAGCAGGTAAGGATCTATTTCACTGTCGTTAGCCAGGTATAAAGCAATGTGTTGACTGTTACGCCAGATTTTTTCTTTTGTTGTGTTTTGACACAGCGCCCGGGCGTGCTGCAGTTGTGTGGAGCTTGATAATAATCGACGCTGGGCACGTTTTAGTTGCCTGATTTCTGCGTTGCTGTGGCTCTCGGTGCTTATCTTGTCCGCAGTGTTGTTGGGCATGGGGGTGTCGGGTCTCGAGTCGACAGGCATAGGCGTTGCGGTGGTCTTTATAGCCGGGTATTTAACGGTAGAATTAAGATGACATTTCCAGAGTGCCGTAGCAATACTGAAGACCTTGAACCGGTAAGTTCAGGGGGGAGTCAGCGCTGATGCGTCAGGCTTCCCGACTAGCGGTAATGCACACGGCATCAGCAGTCCAGCTCCCGGAGTCAGTATTTAAGGCTCAAGGGATATAACAGGTTGCTTACGCACACCCCAGAGATGTCAAAACTGGTGGATGTATCAGGTACTTCATTACATCCATATGTCTATTGTAGATAATGCACAGTTTAAATCAACTGTATATTGCTCATAGAGTCATTAATTCGCTCAGAAAGTGCATCAATGCGCTGGTTTAAGTCATCATGCTCAGCAGTTAAGCCTTCGTTATGCAGGATTTCATGGCTCATGTTCAATGCGGCCATAATCGCAATGCGCTCAGTGCCAATGACCGAGCCCTGCTGCTTTATTTCACGGATTTTGTTATTAAGCAGGTTTGCAGATGCTCGCAGATTATCTTTTTCTTCTTCCGGGCAGGCGACACGGTATTCCTTGTCCATAATGGTTATGGTTAAAGGTTCAGATTTATTCACGTGGGACAACCTCTATCTATCTCTATGACTTAATGCGTATTTTAACCTGAAAAAATCAGTTAAAACTACTGCGAAGGTACAATGCGCTTACTTACGGCCGATTCAACTGATTTAGCTTTAATCGATGTTTCCTGCCAGTAGCAGGACGATCAGGCTTTTTCCATCGAGCGTAAACGGGTAATCATCGATTCTACCTGTATGCGTATTTTTTCTTTTTGTTCAATGAGAGTAGAACGTTCAGAAGTCAGGCGCTGAAGCTGGCTACGAAGGTCGTTATTATCATTATCCAGTCGTTGGCAGAGTTCGAGGAGTTCACCTACCTGCTCTTCGAGTTTTGTTATTCTTGTTATTGTGTCAGTCATGCGCTAATAGTAGGACGTGAAACGTCATTGGTCAAATACTATGAGCAATAAACTGCTCGATTAGCTGGTGAACCTCTGATTATTTAATTAGAGTTGCCCTGGATCCGGCAGGCTACTGGTATTCCTGCAATATAACCTTGACGGAGTACTCGTTTGATTTAAACTGGTACTTTTCAATAGCGTTATTTTGGTGTCTTTTGGTCATTATGCAGAGTTTTCCCGATATTGCACAATTAGAAGGTTTGTTATTTGATGCTGATGCTGTCTTAGGTGCGACAGAATCACACGGTGTTTTATGTGGCATGTTATGCGGCCAGGGCGCGACCGAAGCCGCGCAGTGGATGCTGTTTGTGCTTGGCGAGCAGGAAGAAAGCAATGCGACGCTGCAGCAGGCGGGTAAAAAATTACTGCAAATCCACCAGCTGGCTGTCGAACAGATGAATGACAGCGATGCTGAATTTGAATTGATGTTGCCTGATGATGACGAACCACTGGAGGCGCGGGTAGAGGCGCTGGGTACCTGGTGCCAGGGTTTTGTTTATGGCCTGGCCGTTGGTGGCATTAAAGAAAATACCGAGCTGCCTGAAGACAGCACAGAGTTAATCAAAGATATCGTAGAAATCTCACGAGCCGGTTATGTGGTTGATGACGAAGCCGAAATGGCGGTAATGGAAGAGAACGACGAGGAAGATGAAGTTGCTTTTATGGAAGTCAGTGAATATGTACGTATGGGTATCTTGCTGATTTATGAAGAGCTGCAGCCATTGCAGTCTTCACAGACGGTGCACTAAAGAATCAAAATCATTTCTTCCACAGATGAACGCAAATGAACGCAAATAAAAACATCTTTAATTTTTTTAAATTTGCGTCCATTTGCGTTCATCTGTGGACAAATATTATGCTTTGCCGTTTTTAAGAGAAAAAATTGAATACAAAAGTTTATATAAAACGTCGTAAGCAGTTAATGCGGATGATGACTGAAAACGCTGTGGCGATTTTGCCTTCTGCGCCGACCCTGGTTCGCAACCGGGATGTGGAGCATGGTTTTCGTCAGGATAGCGATTTTATGTATTTAAGCGGTTTCAATGAACCGGATTCCGTCATCGTGCTTGTTCCTGGTCGTAAACAGGGTGAGTATGTGCTGTTCTGCCGCGACCGTGATTTGAAAAAGGAAACCTGGAACGGTCGCCGTTTTGGCCCGGAAGGTGTGGTCGAACATTTTGCTGCTGATGATGCTTATTCGATTGATGACCTGGAAGACATTTTACCGGGTTTAATGGAAAACCGCGAAAGCGTGTATTACAGCATTGGCCTCAACCCGGATTTTGATAAACATGTGCTTAAATGTGTCAATGATCTGCGAGCGCAGTCTCGTCGTGGTACGCGTGCGCCGTATGAGTTTGTTTCACTGGAATATTTACTGCACGATATGCGGCTATACAAAAGCCGAGAAGAAATTAGCTTAATGCGTAAAGCGGCAAAAGTTTCCGTGCAGGCACACATTAATGCGATGAAGAAATGTAAGCCGGGTTTGTATGAGTACGAACTTGAAGCAGAGTTTCTTTTTGAATTTAAACGTAACGGTGCTAACTGGGCGTACACTTCTATTGTGGGTGGTGGTGAAAATGCCTGTATATTGCATTACACCGAAAATAATGCTGCGTTAAAAGCTAAAGAGCTGGTACTGATCGATGCTGGCGCAGAGTACCAGGGATATGCGGCAGACATCACCCGTACTTTCCCGGTGAATGGCAAATACACGGTGCCGCAAAAGGAAATTTATGAGGTAGTGCTGCAGGCACAGGAAGCCGCCTTTGCAAAAGTGAAACCGGGCAATCACTGGAACGATCCACATGACGCCGCAGTCAGGGTGTTAACCAGGGGTATGGTTGAAATCGGACTGCTAAAAGGTAAACCCGCACAGTTAATTAAAGACGGCAGTTACATGAAATATTATATGCATCGTACCGGCCACTGGTTAGGCATGGATGTGCATGATGTCGGTGATTATAAAATAGATGATAACTGGCGCCTGCTGGAACCGGGCATGGTGTTGACCATTGAGCCGGGTTTATACATTCCAGCAGGCAGCCGTGGTGCCAAACGCTGGTGGAACATCGGTGTGCGCATTGAAGACGACCTGGTGGTAACCAAAGACGGTTATGATTTGTTGACCAAAGGCTTACCACGAACGGTTGCAGAAGTTGAAGCGGTGATGGCTTCGTAACTACAAATAAAGCAAGTTGTAAGTTTTAAGTTGTAAGTCTTACAAACTTTTAACTTTTAACTTACAACTTGTTACTTAACTATGTCAGAAGACGTAACAGATAATCACTTCGATCTCATCATCATCGGCGGTGGTCTTGCCGGTGCCAGTCTTGCCTGTGCCTTAAAAAATTCGTCCTTAAAAATCGCGCTGGTTGAAGCCTTTGAACTTAATACCGATTCACAGCCAAGTTATGACGACAGGACTGTGGCGCTTTCTTTTGGCAGTCGCTGTATCTTCGATGCTATGGGCTTGTGGTCTTCGCTTGCGCCTTATGCGGAAGCCATTAATACGATTCATATATCTGACCGTGGTCATTTTGGTGTTACCCGCTTAACCAAAGAGCAGGAAGGAGTGGAAGCGCTGGGTTATGTGTTAGAAAACCGTGCTATCGGTCAGCAGTTATATGCTGATATGGCTGATGGCATCAGTAATAAAGAGGCTGGTATTACTTTATTTTGCCCCGCCCGGTTAAAAACACTGCAGCAGGATAAGCAGCAGGTATCGGTTGAGGTTTTAACTGGCGGAAAAACTCAAAAATTATCAGCAAAATTACTGGTCGCCGCTGATGGCAATAATTCTCAGGTGATGAAGCTGTTGGCGATTGGCAGCAATCGGCAAAGTTATGATCAGGTGGCGTTGATAACGAATGTTACGCCGGGCAAGAAACACAATAATGTGGCTTATGAGCGCTTCACCGATACCGGGCCGTTGGCGTTTTTACCGATGTTGAAAAATCGCTGCTCCGTGGTGTGGACGCTTGGCCCGCAGCAGGCAGACACTCTCTATGCACTGGATGAAGCTGCTTTTCTGCAGCAATTGCAGCAGCGCTTTGGCTATCGCTTAGGTCAGTTTAAAAAAGTGGGTAAACGACAACTTTATCCGCTGTTTTTGCAATCAGCGACACAGATGGTACACGGTCGTGTGGCCCTGATCGGAAATGCTGCACACAGTGTACACCCGGTCGCCGGCCAGGGTTTTAACCTGGCATTAAGAGATGTTGCGCTGTTGTCCGAGTTAATTGTTGACTCATCGCCAGCTAAGGGGCGAGCGGCTGCAGATATTGGCTCGCAGACCCTGTTGCAAGGTTATGCCGCTTTACGTGAAGACGACATCAGGCGGGTCTATCGCTTTACTGACACACTGGTGAAAACATTTTCCAATAACGTTATCGGGCTTGCGCAGCTGCGTTCACTGAGTTTATTGATGGTGGATGTTCTGCCGGATATTAAACATCAGCTGGCGGCACAAAGCATGGGGCTGAGTGGCCATTTATCACGACTGAATCGAGGCTTGCCCCTATGAGTCAGCATGGGATTCAACATGGGACGCAGCATGGGGAACAGCATGGCAAACAGCCTGTTGCACCACAGGACACTGATGTAGCAGCGTTTGATATCGTCATTATTGGTGGCGGTATAGTGGGCTTAAGTTTTGCCAATGAGCTGATCGCTGCTGATTTTTCTGTTGCTATCATCGAACGCAATGAACTTAAAGCCATTAGTGATCAGACCAGCTGCCGGGTATCGGCGATTAACCGGTCGGCCTTAAAACGCTTTCATCAGACCGGTCTGCTTCAATCATTAATGTCGCAATCATTAGTGTCGCAGTCACCGTTGGCGCAACGTGTTTGCCTGTTTGAAAAAATGTTTGTCTGGGATCAAACCGGTGCCGGGCAAATTCAGTTTGATAGTGCCGAGCTTGGTGTGCCTGAATTAGGCGCCATTATAGAAAATAATGTTTTGCAGCAGATGTTACTGGAAAAAGTGAAAGCGGCAGACAATATCACTTATCTTTGTCCCCAGGAAATTACTCAGATTGATTACAGCCTGGCTGAGGGTGAACAAGCGATCAGTACTCAAGCCGTTAGTACCCAGGCTGTTAGTGCTCAGGCCGCCAGCACCATTACATTATCTTCCGGGAAAAAAATACAGGCAAAATTACTGGTCGGTGCTGACGGGGTAAATTCGAACGTTAGAAAAGCCGCTGCTATCCAGCGTGTTAAACAGTCTTATCAGCAACAGGCACTGGTGTGTAATGTAACAACGCGTGAGAGTCACCAGAGCACCGCGTGGCAATGTTTTATGCCCAGCGGGCCGCTCGCCTTTTTGCCTTTGTATAATGGGCAATGTTCGATTGTCTGGTCACTGGATGAAGCGGCCGCGCAACAAACCATGGCACTTGATGACGCGGCTTTTAAATTAGCCCTGGCTGAAGCCAGTGAGTTCAGGCTGGGTGAAATAGATGAGGTTGGCCAGCGATTTTTGTTCCCTCTATCACACGGACATGTAGACGATTACGTTAAGCCGGGCCTGGCTTTGATCGGCGATGCCGCACATAACATACATCCCCTTGCCGGGCAGGGGGCCAACCTGGGCATTGCTGATGCGTTTGCTTTGGCAGATGTTATCTGTACAGCGCGAAAAGCCGGTCGACAATGGGCGGCTTTACATACCCTGTCGAAGTACCAGCGGCAACGCAAAGGCGCTAACCAGTTAATGGAAATGTCGATGACCGGTTTTAAACATCTATTCGGCGGAAACAATGTTGTATTGTCTGAAATACGAAATGCAGGTTTGTCGTTGGTGGATCATCTGCCTGCTTTGAAATACCGGATTATCAAACAGGCGTTGGGCGTGTGAAACTTTATTTTATAGTCCACAGATTTTTTTCTAAAAGTAATAAGTAACACTATTATTTTTCAGGACTCTAATCGAACAAAACGTGTAAGATTACTGCGAATTTTTTCTCAGCATCAAACCTATTATGAGTAATAAAACCGTACTTTTTGACAAACATGTTGAATATAAAGGCAAAATTGTCGATTTTGCCGGCTGGCAAATGCCGGTAAATTATGGCTCGCAGATGGACGAGCATCACCAGGTTCGTAAAGATGCAGGTATGTTTGATGTTTCGCATATGGTCATTGTTGATTTGCTTGCTGATGATGACTCGGCTGATATCAAGGGTTTCCTGCAGTATTTACTGGCGAATGACGTAGCTAAACTAAAAGACAGTGGCAAGGCGCTTTATAGCTGCATGCTTAACGAAAACGGCGGCGTTATTGATGACCTGATCGTGTATTACCTGTCAGCTGAATGGTATCGTATGGTGATCAATGCCGGCACCCGTGATAAAGATCTGGCCTGGATTAATAAACACGCTAGTGCATTTAATATCAGCGTTAAAGAACGCGATGAGACGGCCATGATAGCGGTACAGGGCCCCAACGCGCGTGAAAAATCCTTTGAGGTTTTACCGATAGATGTGGTTGAGGCAGCAACACCGCTAAAACGATTTTTTGGTGCGGACTGTGGTGACTGGTTTATCGGCCGTACCGGTTATACCGGTGAAGATGGATTTGAGATTATGTTACCGGAATCTGAAGCCGCCGCACTGTGGGATAAACTGGCTGACGCCGGCATTAAGCCTTGCGGACTGGGTGCTCGTGATACCTTACGCCTTGAAGCTGGCATGAATTTATACGGCAGTGATATGACAGAAGAAACCTCACCGCTAATATCCGGCCTGAGCTGGACCATTGCCTGGCAGCCGGAAGACAGAGATTTTATCGGTCGTAAAGCACTGCAGGCAGAAAAAGCACAAGGGGTGCAGCAGAAGCTTGTTGGCCTGGTGCTGGAAGGCCGTGGCGTTTTACGCGGCCATCAAAAAGTGATCGCAGAAAATGCCTCGGGTGAGATGGTGGGTGAAGGTGAAATTACCAGTGGTACTTTTTCGCCCAGTCTGCAAAAATCCATTGCGCTGGCTCGTGTGCCCGTTGACATAGGAAAAACCTGTAAAGTAGAAATCCGCGGCAAGTTATTGAACGCAGCAGTGGTGAAACCTGTTTTTGTACGTGATGGGCAGGCTATATAGAGCATACGTTAAAACACAGAGAAAAAGCAGTTATTAATTTTTTTGTAGTTGAGGCGTATAATACGCGGCTCAGAAAAATCTAAATTATCAAATATGTATCCGGGAGAGGAAAAATGAGCGAAGTGCCTTCTGAATTAAAATACACCAGTTCACACGAATGGTTACGTGCTGAAGATGATGGCCTGGTTACCGTGGGCATTAGTGATCATGCACAGGCGTTACTGGGTGACCTGGTCTTTATCGAACTACCGGAAGCCGGTACGGAATTTGTTGCTGGTGATGAATGTTGTGTGGTTGAATCTGTAAAAGCGGCTTCCGATGTATATATGCCAATCAGCGGCGAAGTTGTTGAGGTGAATGAAATTCTGGCAGATGAACCGGAGATGATCAACAGTTCACCTTATGATAATGGCTGGTTATTTAAAGTTAAGCCTTCTGCCAATGAGATGGATGATTTGATGGATGCGGATGCTTACCAGGCAGAGATTGAAGAATAGAAAAATAAGTTATAAGTTTTAAGTTATAAGCGAAAAACTGTTTAAATAACTTAAAACTTCCAACTTATAATTTAAAACTAGTTTTTATATATGCCTTTTATCCCCCATACCGATCAGGAAATCACGCAGATGTTAGACACCATCGGTGTCGATTCTATTGATGATTTATTTGATGAAATTCCCGGACATTTGCGTGCTGCTGTTATGGAGGCTATTCCACAGGGCATGAATGAAATGGAAATTTCACGTTTAATGCGGCGACGTGCTGATAAAAATACCAAAGCCTTATGCTTTATGGGTGCAGGCGCCTACCAGCATCATATTCCGGCTGCTGTCTGGGAAATTACTACCCGTGGTGAATTCTATAGTGCCTACACCCCGTACCAGGCTGAAGCGTCACAGGGAACCTTGCAGTTAACTTACGAATACCAGAGCATGATGACGGCGTTAACTGTGATGGATGTGTCTAATGCATCGATGTATGACGGTGCTTCATCATTAGCAGAAGCGATTTTGATGTCGGTACGGGCCAACCGGAAATCAAAATCACGAAAAGTTTTAATACCAACAACGGTCAATCCGGTCTATCGCCAGACAGCGCACACTATTGTTAAAGGTCAGCAAATTGAACTGCTTGAAGTGCCTTATGATAAAACCCTGGGCACGGTTAGCCTGGAGCAGATTAAACAGGTCCAGGAGCAGCAGGGCGGTGACATAACGGCGCTGGTATTGCAGCAACCGAACTTTTTTGGCTGTCTCGAAGCCGTCGATGAAATAACCGACTGGGCACATGAAAATAACATATTGCTTATTGCCGTGATAAACCCGTTGATCATGGCCGTATTAGAGCCGCCGGGTGAATGGGGCAGCGCTGATGAAAAGGTCAAAGGTGCGGATATCGCCTGCGGTGACGGCCAGCCTCTAGGCGCGCCAATGTCAGCGGGGGGGCCTTATTATGGATTGCTTTGCTGCAAACAGGCGCTGGTCAGGCAAATGCCCGGACGTATTGTCGGACGCACCGTTGATTTAGACGGCAAAGAAGGTTTTGTACTGACCCTGCAGGCACGTGAGCAACATATTCGTCGTTCAAAAGCGACCTCAAATATTTGTACCAACCAGGGTCTGGTGGTGACTGCGTCTACTATTCATATGGCGATTATGGGCGCGAAAGGGCTGGAAAATACTGCGGCGGCCTGTTTTGCGAATAATAATGTTCTAGTTGAAAAATTGACGGCAATTGATGGCGTGGAAAAAGTATTTGCAGGGACACATTTTCATGAAACAGTATTGCAGTTAGCCGGATCGGCGGCAGATATTTGCGTATCTGAGATGCTCGTGGCACTCATGGAAAAAGGTATTCTTGGTGGTTATGACCTGTCCCTGGACTACCCTGAACTGGGCAATGCCATACTGGTTTGTACAACAGAAATGCGCAGTGAAGAGGATATCGATGTTTATGCCAAAGCGATGCAGGAAGTACTGAGTTCTGCTGCCAGTAGACAGGCAGCTGCATTGCCGGAGACAGCATAATGTTAATTTTCGAGCATTCATCAAAAGGCCGTAACGGTGCCCCGCAGTCGCCCCGCGACAAAGCTTCAGTCGCTGCTATTCCTGAAAATCTATTGCGTAAAAAGAATGCCACACTGCCAGAAGTTTCAGAGTTGCAGGCGGTTCGCCATTACACCCGTTTATCGCAAAAGAACTTCTCAATCGATACTGAATTTTATCCGCTGGGTTCGTGTACTATGAAGTACAACCCGCGAGCCTGTAATACACTGGCCATGTTACCGGGTTTTTTAAATGCCCACCCGTTAACACCGGACAAGCAGAACCAGGGTTTTCTTGCCTGTATGTTTGATTTGCAGTCGATGCTATGTGAAGCCACGGGAATGGCAGCGTTTTCACTGGCACCGATGGCCGGCGCACAGGGCGAGTTTGCCGGTGTGGCAATGATCGACGCTTATCATAAGTCGCGTGGTGATGATGGACGTAAAGAGATCCTGGTGCCCGATGCAGCGCACGGCACCAATCCTGCCACGGCAGTGATGTGTGGTTTTGCGGTACGTGAGATTCCTACGCTGGATAATGGTGATGTGGATCTTGACGCACTGAAACTGGCCGTGGGACCACAAACTGCTGGATTAATGTTGACCAACCCGTCAACCCTGGGTGTGTTTGAACGCAATATTGAAGCCATAGCCAAAGTGGTGCATGAGGCTGGTGGCCTGCTGTATTACGATGGCGCGAACCTGAATGCAATTTTAGGAAAAATTCGTCCCGGTGATATGGGTTTTGATGTTATTCATTCCAATTTACATAAAACCTTTTCTACGCCACACGGTGGTGGTGGACCGGGTTCTGGCGCTGTTGGCGTGGCAGAACGCCTGATACCTTTCTTACCTTTACCGGTGGTTGCCAAAGAGGAAAACAGTTTCCGCTATTTAACAGCAAAAGACTGTCCGCAAAGTATCGGTCGTCTGTCTGCTTTCATGGGCAACCCCGGTGTATTGTTGCGTGCCTTTATTTATATGCGTTTCCTGGGCCGCGAAGGTATGGTGCGCGTCGCTGAGTTTGCGACATTGAATGCGAACTACATGATGGCCGAGGCAAAACGTCGCGGATTTACTTTGGCCATTGACGATCGCCGTGCCAGCCATGAGTTTATTATTACACTGAAAAATGAAGCGCGAGATTTTCACGTGTCAGCAATGGATTTTGCCAAACGCTTGCTGGACCTGGGTTATCACGCACCGACAACCTATTTTCCATTATTAGTGCCCGAGTGTTTATTAATTGAACCAACAGAATCAGAAGCCAAAGAAGCACTGGATGGTTTTATGGATGCACTGGAACAGATTAAACAGGAAGCAGAGCTTAATCCAGAGCTACTGCATGCCGCTCCGCAAACACTACCGGTGAAGCGTTTAGATGAAGTGCGGGCAGCTAAACAACTTGACCTTGCATTCGCAAGGTAATGAATAATGAATAATGAATAATGAATAATGAATAATGAATAATGAATAATGAATAATGAATAATGTGGCTGGAATGATTCCAGATATGTATTTTTTTGCTTTTGTTTTTAATTATTCACTATTCACTATTCATTATTCATTGACGAAACAGGGTAGAAAAAAGCTACGCTTTTTCTACCCTGTTTCGTCCACGTTCTTTAGCCAGATACAAAGCCTTATCTGCACGTTCTATCAAGGTTTCAATACTGTCAGTTTCAGCATTAAATTCTGCTACGCCAAAACTACTGGTAATGTGTCCGGCGGTGTTAAATTTAAATTTATCTATATCGTGACGCAAACGTTCAGCATGTATAAGTGCGCCTTTTAGACCGGTTTCGGGGGCTAATATTATAAATTCTTCGCCACCGTAACGGGCAAAGGTATCCGCGCTACGGTTTGCTTTTGAGACAATGTCTGTAACCTGAATAAGCACATCATCGCCAGTCAGATGACCGTAATTGTCGTTTACCTCCTTAAAGTGATCGAGGTCGAAAAAGATAATAGAAAATTCACCCCCGTAGCGTTTTACCTTGTCAATTTCAGCATCAAGAAAATGTGTAAAATGCAGCCGGTTGTATATTTTTGTAAGGGAATCGGTATAGGCTATATTGCGTAACTGCGTACTTAAGGTTTTAATGCGTGCAAGCATTAGACCAAATAACAGGCCAGCGAAAATCGGGGTAACAAAGGAAACAGTTGTTAGTTCTATTTTAAGGAAATAAATAGAGTGGAGAATATTTAAACTGATAGTAAAAAGGCAGGACAGACCGACGTAAAGCAGGTATATAAACAGTTTGTGTTTATTTGCAATTATTATATTTATAGTCATTGTCATATGCCAGGTATCAAATTGCTCCAGGTTAAATTGTTAAAGCATTTGATACATCATACTATCTAGTGATAGTGTAGCTCTATAGACATCTCTATATGTTATTTTTATAGCGTATTTTATTGTTAAATAGCAGTTTTATCATAATTTTTAATTATTACGGGAGATTATTATGCCAGTGAAAACAACAAAAATGCAGGTTAATCGTTCTTATCTGACTTCATTAATGATGCTGCTTTCTGTTTTATTTTTTGTTATGTTCGCGACTTCAATTAACGCACGCCAGCTCGACGATGTGACTTTGCCGGATAGCGTGACATTAGATGGAACGGATGTGACTTTACAGTTAAATGGCATGGGCTATCGCACCAAGTTTATTTTTGATATTTATGTTGGCGGGCTTTATACAGAATCCAGAGTTGAATCACGTGATGCGGTGCAGGCATTAAAAGGGCCGAAGCGTGTAGTAATGCATATGGTTTACGATGAAGTTGAACGTAAAAAATTAACGGATGGTTGGAATAACGGCTTTGAAGAAAATAACAGTGATAAACAACTGGAAAAACTACAGTCACGTCTAAAAATATTTAATAGTTATTTCCCTGATTTGAAAAAAAATGATGTGGTACTGTTTGATTATATTCCTGCAACAGGAACACGTGTAACCATCAAGGGCGAAGTAAAGGGCATCATTGAAGGTGCTGA
>Ga0164313_10003455_pt1 | contig 14059 bp, 12 predicted proteins | sample GuaBasSedimGuay4_FD_113735 | JGI IMG/M metagenome (GOLD analysis project Ga0164313, IMG submission 113735) | Subseafloor sediment microbial communities from Guaymas Basin, Gulf of California, Mexico - Guay4, Core 4569-4, 0-3 cm | ecosystem: Environmental > Aquatic > Marine > Hydrothermal vents... | reverse complement strand
TGGCACTAGCATATATTCCTAATGGTATAAATAAATGATATGCATCTTGTTGTGATAATAGTTCCCAAAAAGTCAACATTCCTATAACAAATATAGGTATATTTATTATAGGTGCTCTTATTATCCAAACGATAAATTCTGAAAATCGAGAAGGACAATTTTTAGACATATTTTAGTTTCTCAACCTAATCCTAACACTCTCTTCATGTGCAGTCAATCCCTCAGTATTAGCAATCAAAGCACAAGCCTCGCCTATCTCTTCCATACCCTTCTTAGACATAGAAATAATAGAAGACTTTTTCAAGAAGTTATCTACAGAGAGTGGTGAATAGAACTTCGCTGTTCCGCCTGTAGGAAGTGTATGGTTGGGACCTGCTACATAATCACCTATAGGCTCTGGGGTATTTTCACCCAAGAAGATGGCACCTGCATGCTTGATATCATCTAGTAGACTCATAGGGTCTTTAGTGATGACCTCTAAGTGCTCTGGCGCTATCTCATTCATAAGGTCAATAGCTTCTTCCATACTAGAAGCTACGATGATTGCACCACGTTCTTCTATAGATTTTCTTGCTATCTCTTCACGTGGAAGTGTTTCAAGAAACTCTTCTACTTTATCACTTACCTTATTAGCCAATTCTTCATCCGTTGTGATCAAGATAGAAGATGCCATTTCATCATGTTCTGCTTGCGAAAGAAGATCTATTGCAATGTAGTCTTCTCTTGCTGTTTCATCTGCAAGTATACCTATCTCTGAAGGTCCTGCTATCATATCGATATTCACTTCACCATACACTAACTTTTTGGCTGTTGCTACAAAGATATTCCCAGGTCCGGTGATTACATCTACTTTAGGGATAGTTTCTGTTCCATATGCCATTGCTCCGATGGCAGATGCACCACCTACTCTATAGACCTGCGTTACTTTACAGAGGTGACATGCAGCGAGTAAAAGTTCATTAAGTTCATTCTCTGGTGCTGGTGTACAAATGACTATCTCTTCAACACCTGCAACTTGTGCAGGGATGACATTCATAAGAAGTGAAGAAGGATATGCTGCTTTCCCTCCAGGTATGTAGAGTCCTGCTCTGTCAACTGCTGTCACCTTTTGTCCTAAGATCGTTCCATTGGCTTCTGTGTCCATCCATGTACTTGGCATAAGTTTTTGGTGGTAAGACTCTATACGGTCATAGGCAAGGTGTAAAGCATCACGAAGTACCGGGTCTATGTTCTCATAAGCCTTTGCCATATCGTCAGTTGAAACCAGAAGCTCAGCATCATTCTTAGGCTCCCATCTGTCAAACTTGGCTATCTGCGCTTTAAGTGCTGTGTTACCTTCAGTTTGTATCTCTTTAAGTAATCCAGACACGATGCTTGTTACACCCTCTATATCCATCTTACCACGTTCTAAAAGCTCATTGAAGTTTACTTCAAATGTATCATCGTTACTGTAAAATATTTTCATTTTTTGTCCTATTTGGTGCGTTAGCAAATGCACCCTACATATTATTCATTGCTAATCAACGGATACTTCCGTTCATATCTTGGGAGCATACTTTCATTACCTAACACACCACCTTGGTGTATGTAGAGTGTATGTTTAGAAAAGACCTCAGGATGTGCAAGTAATGTTTGCCATCCAAGTGGGTCATAAAGGAGGTCAAAGACCACTCCCGTTTGTTGTTGTAATTTTAGCCAAATTTTATAGTTTTCTTTATAAAGCTTTCCAAAATGGTGTTTTTTATCTAAACTCAAAATGGTCGGATGATATTTTTCATCGCTTTCCAGCTCTAAAAACTGTTTTTTCAAGTACTTTTTATCTCCAACACAAGGACAAGTATATACTGTAGGTCTGACTGATCCATCACCAACAAAAGCTTTTTGTAAAAACAAAGCTGTTGTCCCTGTACCTGATGGTAAAAAAATATTTAACTCATCTATATTATTTTCTTTTTGCCAATCAAGAATCTCTTGAGCCAAAATCTTTATGCCATACTCAGCTTCTTTTTGCCTACCGCCTTCTTCTATAAATAAAGTATCATCACCAAAGTCATCGGTCGGTTGTATCGATCCTACGGAAATTTTCATGCCATTTTCTAACGCAGTTTTGTAGTTCCCATGAGGATTATCTTTTAGATAATCAGCTACATGGTCCACATAATATTCAAACTCCCACCCTCTCATCTTCGCCAATACAGAAAGAGAATACATAGCATTTGATTGTGCAGAACCATAAGAGACAAGTTTCTTTATATCCGGAAAATCATTTTGAATAAAATAGTGAAGTTTACGTGCTTTATTTCCAGAAAAGTCCAGATGAAGTAAGTCATCACGCTTTAAATAAAAGGAGTGACCTTCAAAACTTATCTGTTCGATGGGAGATTCTTTTACTCTATTTTTATTTACCATTTATTCTACCTATTCAACTCAATTCCCTCAAACTCACCACTGACACGCTTTTTAAACCTATAGTATTTTATGGAGTCTGGTTTTGAATAAGTTGGTTCTGGGGTTACAAAGATAATAGAGAAACCTTTGGAGTTTGCAAATGCCCTTAGTCTCTCTTGGTTGTCACTATGTAGTCTTGATACCTCATCTACTATTAGAAAAAATGGTGTCGCTTCATCTTCTACAAATATCTGTAAGATAGAAATGGCTATAGCAATCTTAAGTAACATACTCCCACCCGTAGAACTCTCATTTTTAAGCTGTGATACATTTGAAATAAGCTTATCATTTTCATTAAAAGAGAGTGTTAAGTCTATGGTATCTGTTAACGATATAGAACTACCTTTTAACTCTGATTTTATCTCTTTGAATTTAGCTTCTAAATGCTCTAACTCTTTCAGAACACTACTCTTTTCATAAAAGAGAGATGTTTCATTCAGAAGAGAACCGATGGTTGAAATATTTTTATTTAAGTCAATTAGGAGTTTGGCTATACTTTTTTTATCTCCAACTTTTGTGTTGAGTTTTATGCCATTTATCACCCCAAAATCTATACCTGATAAATTTCTGTTTATCTTTGCTACTTGCGATATAAACTTATCTTCACTATCGTTAAATATGGACATTTTAGTAGGCAAAGAGTTTGTTATGAAATTTACAAACTTTTTATGGCTACTCTTTTTTGCTATCTCTAGTTTTTTATTTTTATACTCATAAATCTCATCTATCTTAGAAAGTAATGTTATGTTTTCTGATACTACAGAAGTCTCATTATACTCATCTAAATTAAAAGAGATATCTATGTCATTTTGGCTATTTTTTAATCTATTAACCTTGTTTAATTCAGTTTTTAAATCAATCTTAGCATTGCCATATTCTCTTTTTTTACTCTCATAGCTTACAAGTAAATCAATCAATAGTTCACTACAAATACTAGCATCAGCCTCACTCATATCTAAATCTAGCTTTTTAAAAGTATGTATGCCTTTTGAAAGTTGTTTATCTCTTTTCTGCAAATCTTCCTTTTCTCTTTGCAGTCTATCCACTTCTGCTTCATACGCATCTATTTTATACGCTAGATTTTTTTCAAACGCTTCGAACTTTTTTTGTTTATTTTCTAATTTAGATTTTAAAGAAAGTAGAGAGGCTAACTTCTCTTTAACATTATCGTACTCCTCTAAAAAGTGTTTAGCCTTTAAGGCACTTTCTTGCTCTTTTTGTAACATTTTAACTCTATTTTCTAATTCTAAGAGTCTATCATTTTTAGATACTCGCTGTTTTTTTGATTCTAAGACTTCAATCGCACTATTCACACCCTTCACTTCACTCTCTAACCACATCTCTAATGTTAGGTAGGCATCTTTAAGCTTATCTCTATATTCCTCTTCAAGTATCTCTTTTTGATGCTTTACACTTCTCTCTTCATCTCGTAAGTTGTCTTGAATCTCATTTATGAATGCTTCACTAGTAAGCATCTCATCTCTATACGTTTTTATGTCTTTGTGAAGCTCTTCTAGATCTTTATGATGGGCTGCTAAACCCAGCGTTTGTTCCTCTTTTAACTTCTCTGTAAAAGAAACTATCTTTTCTTTTAACTCTTTTACACTAAGAGTTAAACCCTCTATCTCACTTTTAATTAGTTCTATATGCTCTTCTATCGTTTCTATTTTAGCCTCAAACTGCACCTCGATACTCTTTAAAGAATCTTCATAACTTAATGTCAAGTTTTCTAACTCTAAATGTAAAGCTTCTATCTTTTGTGCAGCTTCATCTTTAGTAAGTATGCTTTTTAAATGCTCTTTGTCTAATGCGATACCGAAAAGATTCTCTGTATTTTTTAGTTTTGGGCTAAGCTCTGTCATCTCTAGTAATGCACTATCAAGTACTGGGTAAAGTTCCCTCTCCCAAGAGTCAACTTCTTCACTCAAAAATGCTTTAAAGGATCCTTCTTTTACTTCTAGCATACGTTCATACTCTTTTACACTAACGTCTAATCTACTCTTGTTTTCTTGATACTCTTTTACTAACTCTTTCTGAGCATCTTCTTTTTCTTTCACTAAGTCCTCACTATAAAATTTTAGACTTTTGAGCTTTCTCTCTTTCATCTCCATAGTGTCAAAACTACTACTTATATGCCCTTTTAACACTAACACATTTGCATCATAAGTATGTACTAAATCCCTACCCTCTTTTCTAAAATTATCTTCAAGATTTTGTATTGTATTTTGATGCTTTTGTATGTCTTCAGAAAAAATATTTATCTCATCTCTTACATCTTTTATCTCTATCAAAGAGAGCTGTTTTTTACTACCTAACGCCAATTCCAACTTCTCTACACTCACATCTAATGTAGTCAGTAACTGTCTTTTTTTGTTGTCTTTCTTATCTTCTAGCTCTCTTCTTAACTCTTTATCTCTTTTATACGCCAATGACCTTACTTCATCTTCTATGCTCTTTAGCTCATTCTCAAAACCAGACTTTAATTTCTCATAGGCTAACTTTGATTCTATATACCCCTCTTCAATACTTGCATATCTATCAGACAAATCTCTGTTTTCAAGTAATCTTTCATCTGAAAACTTTTCTTTTAACCTCTGTATCTCTGCTATATCTAGTTTAAACTCTCTAAAATATACTTCAAAAATATCTGTACATCTCTCTAACAATATGTTTCTTCTATTAAGTATGCGTTTTTGAGTCTTTAAACTACCATCTATACGCTCTTTTTTTTCTCTACTCTCTTCTAATATCCTACTCTCTTCTTCAAACCTATACTTTACATGTTCTAAAAGCTCTAGCATCTGCTTTTCATACGCCAAGAGTTCATTTTTAAGCCCATACGCTCTATCTATACTTTTCTTTTGCTTCTCAAACTCTTTAAAAAACTTATATTTTTCCTGATATTTATAAATGTTCTGTAGATAATATTCGTGGTCAAACTCCATTACCTTACTCTCATACCCCAATGTTGTTTGGATGGCTTGCTTGATACTTTTTGAGTCTATGATAGATTTGTCTATGTTAAATATCTCATTAAATAAGCCTATGAATGAGTCAGCATTTTTGATACTTGTAAACTTAAAATCTAAGTACTTTTTATCATTGCCATATATAATATCTCTATATTCACTAAGAGACTTTACTGTCTTTTTTAAGTGAGCATTTTTTACATATCGCTTTAACTCTGATAACTCTTTCAAATTTGAGTTTTCATCTACTATATGTGCTAGGTCAAAGCGTTGTTTTGAAAATATCTTCACGATCTCCGAACTTGTTTTATACATAAATATAAAAAAATCTTCAAACACATAAATGATGTATGAATTCGTATATTTAAAGTAGTACTCTTTGAAACCATCTTTATCTGTAGGTATGCCTAGGTTTCTTACATCTCCACTGTAGAGGTAGTGTATGGCTCTTATGACAGTTGTTTTACCACTTCCATTGTCTCCCAAGAAGAAAAGATCTTTCTCTAAATTCACATCCAAAAAATTAAAATTTGCCGCATTTATAAGTATCACTCTTTTGATCATCTCTATACCACTCTTTCGACTATCTTCAGATAGTACTCTATGGCAGAGAGTACTAAGTATTCATCTTTGTTATCTCTATCTTTTCTCTCTATAATGTAGCTTTTTTCAAGTAGATCAAAAAACTTCTCTACTACATCCTTAAGATCTCGTGTCTCAAATATATACTCAAATTTTTGTGCCAACCCCGCATCATCTTTTTGTATATACTGATGTGTAAACTCCGTCTGCTTGAGTGTATTACCTCTATCTATATAAGGTAGTATCTGTTTTAAAATGGCAACAGCCACCAAAACATCTTTGTGATTTTTCAAAAAGCTATGTAACTCAGCTTCATTCATACTCTCTTTTTTTGAAATATAAAAACATCCATTCTGACCATTTAATTTGAATCCTATCTTGTCCAGTAGAGTACTTAACTCATCAAAGTTCTCATCTATCATCAAAAAATGGGCAACATCTAAATACTTCTGAGAATTCAGAGAAACCATCACACCTTTACTTAAAACTTTAAAAACTTCATCTATACCCATTTTGCTACCTTTACTCCATGCTCATTGAACTGTTTACTAAAAACAACTTCATCTTTAGTTCCTATATGTAGATACACTTTAAAAGCCTCTTCCACTAAATGTTTACCAACATAGCCACTAAGCTCACCATGATATTTTATACTCAAATATATATCTTCACTTTTCTCTTTTACTATATCTTCTATAATTTTATCTACATCTATAATGTCTAACTTTTCACAAGATTGTTCTTTTATGCTACTATCTTTTGTAGCTCTTTTTACTGTTACTAAATCAAGTATCTCTTGTAAATCTTTTCTGTTCATCTTGCTTATATCATTATCATCTGCAAATATTTGCACTCTGTTCTTTTGTGATCTTAGCTGTGTGAAGTAGCAGGTTTCATGATGTAAACGTAAGTACTCATCCAAACTAGAACTATCTTCATCGAGGAGCCTATGGGAAAGTTGCATCACCTTTACATTTAACTCTCGTCTCTTTTTTGTCTGAACTATAAAGCTATTTATCTGGTCTATATACTTACCAATATTTTCTATATACTTTAATATATCCACACTAATACTCTGTAAAAGTTCATCTATATCACCATGAAGTCCCCTTAAATCACTCCTGAAAAACTCCCCAACTTTTTCATTTCCATCTATAAGCTCATATATCTTCTCTAGTGTATTGTTCGCTTCAGCTAACAGTATGTCAATATCGAGCGATCTGTCACTCTCTAACCTTACTATGAGTACCTGTATCTCTCTATCACGGTTAAAAAACTTCTCATAAAGATTCTCTATCAGTTTTTGTATATTTATTTTGTAGTACTCCTGATTACTTTCAATATATGACCTCTTTAACTTCACTAACTGTTTATACTCTTTCTCATAATCCCCAAAGATGATGCTATAGTCCACTCTTTGAAGTATAGAGTCTGCAAAATTTAGGTAGTTTTTATTTAGTTTATAGCGTTTATTTATTTTTAAAAAGAGCGTAGCATCAAGTAAAGCATCATCCACACTCACAAGTTCTTCATTCTTATACGCTCGGTCTATTGTTTCTCTATTTTCCTGTAGTAGTTTTATAAGGTCAATATGTTTCATAGATTATCTCCTGTTCTACTACAGAACTGTATTTAGTTATCAATTCTATCACTATAGTAGCCTCACGAGAGTAATTCTTTTTTAAATTTGCTCTCTGCTTTTTGTAGAGCTCTTTATTATCTACTTGACCTATAAAGTAACGCTCAATATCTTTAGCGATATGTAAGCGCTTCACGTCACACTCAAAACTCTCATATATATTCATACCCTCAATGTCATAATCTACAAAGAACTCAACAGATTTTGTTTTTAAAAATGCTCTTGTAAGCGTATTTGCATAGCCAGATAAATAGATAAAATATTCACTAGAAAAATACTTGGTTTTATTTTCTATGTTTAAAAATGTCTCTGCATTTTCTATGGCAACAAATTCATTTATCCCATCAAGTAGAAACAAGTCTTCTTTTTTATAGAGTTTAAAAAGTTCACCGGTTTTTTTGACAAGTACTACCCTATCAAAGACTTTTACAAAACTACTCTTGGAATCTCCCGTATGAATAATGTTGTCTTTTCTTGATTGATATGAATTTAAAAGGTTATCTATATCTTCAAAAGATTTTACATTTACATTTTGTGTATAAGACAAAAATTTTAAAAATTCTTCCATGCTAATTACCTTAGCTCTTCCCCCTCTTTTAGCCTCTAAAAATAAAGTCTCATTCTCATCTTGATACGCAAATGCAAGACCACACAACTCTCTAACTTTAGAGAATACGGGCATTTCATTCTTAAATAGTTTTGCTTGTTTTAGGATTTTTTTATTCATATGTAATAAATGTATAAGGAGGGTTCAAGCCAAAATTATACGATTGACTTGAAATATTATATTGCATAGCCTGACCTAATTACGCCCAATACAATTCAAATCATCAAAAGCCTGCTCAAGCCTAGCCACCATTGAAGTCTCACCTGCACGAAGCCATTTACGAGGATCATACTTCCCTTTATTTGGCTTATCTTCACCATCAGGATTCCCTATCTGTCCTTGTAAATAGTCATGATTTTCAGCTACATAACCTCTTACACCATCCCAAAATGCCCACTGGGTATCTGTATCTATATTCATTTTTACGGCACCATAAGAGATCGCTTCACGTATATCTGAAAGTTCAGATCCAGAACCACCATGAAATACAAAGTCAACCGGCTTTTGAGCCGTATTGTATTTTTCTTCTATGAATTTTTGTGAATTATCCAATATTTTTGGAGTAAGACTCACATTACCAGGTTTATAGACACCATGAACATTTCCAAAAGAAGCTGCAATGGTGAATCTATCTGATACTTTTGAGAGTTCTTCATAAGCATAGGCTACCTCTTCAGGTTGTGTATAGAGTAAGGCATTATCAATATCTGTATTGTCTACACCATCTTCTTCACCACCCGTAACACCTAGCTCTATCTCAAGTGTCATATCCATTTTAGACATACGCTCGAGGTATGACTTACATGTAGCAATATTCTCTTCAATAGGCTCTTCAGAAAGATCTATCATATGTGAAGAAAAAAGAGGGATACCATGTACCTTGAAGTGTGCTTCGCTTGCATCAAGCAGTGCATCGATCCAGGGGAGTAATTTTCTTGCTGCATGGTCGGTATGAAGTACCACAGGTATACCATAGGCTTGCGCAACAGTATGTACATGTTTTGCTCCTGAAATAGTACCTAAAATAGCTGCTTCACCAGAAGGTAAGCTTTTCCCTGCATAATAGGCACCACCGCCATTGGAAAACTGTACAATCACCGGTGAATTCACATTTTTACCTGCTTCGAGTACAGCATTAATGGAGCTTGTGCTCACTACATTGACTGCAGGAAGTGCAAAACCTTCATCTTTTGCGATCTTAAATAATTTCTGAAGATCATTACCTGTCACTACACCTGCTTCTACGACATCTAAAACTTTTGTAGACATTTAACACTACCTCTTTATAGGATTATTTTACTTTTATTTTTGCACTTTTCATCAATACACCTACCACTTTTTCTTGTGCTAGTTGCATTTTAATACTATTTTTAGCTGCTTCAAACTCGGGTATTTTCTGTTTACTGTTCGCTTTTTTAGCTTGTTCTACCATCTTTGCATAGGCAACTTTAGCTTCTTCGTCTGATACTTGTGCTTCTGACATCTTTTTTTGCATCCAGAAACCTGCAAGAGCAGCTTCTTTTTCTTTATCAGTCAAAGCTTTTTTAGACTCTGCAGCTACCAGTTTAGCAGGTGCCATCATTTGAATAAGTTGTGTTTTACCTTCTGCTGGAAGTTTCTCCCAGGTCATTTTACCTTGCGTTAATTTGTTAAGTGCATTGTTTGCTTCATCAACAGTAATTTCCATACCGTTCACTGTTGCTGCTGTAGCAGCAGATAAATATGTACTTGTAACACCTAATGTTAATCCTAAGATAAGAAGAAGTTTTTTCATTTTTTTATGTTCCTTTGTATTTATATAATAATGTGGGTATTTTACCCACAATTTGCCAAGTATTGATTGATACAGTTTTTTACAGTACTTTGATCTCCATATCTTTCATCAATTTACCTACAATAGTCTTTTCCATCATTTGAAGTTTAAGTTTATCTTTTACACTTTCAAAAGGAGGTACAGGAGCTGTTGCATTATTCTCTTGTGCTTGTTTTGTGATCTGATTATAGGCCATTAATGCCTGTTCATCAGTGATGGTAGTTTTTAACGCTTCTCTTTTCATCCAGGTACGTGTATATACCGCCTGTTTTTCTATTGTACTCAACTCTTTTTTAGCCGCATCCAAAACAAGTACAGGAAGAGATAATTCATACACAAGTCTTTTTTGTTGTTCAGGAACTAAAGCATCAAAATTGCTTACTTTACCCTGTGTACGTTTTTTAAGATAATCATCTGCTTGTTTTTTAATGATATTATGTCCATTAACTGTGGCTATGACCGCTTTACTAGATCTCGTTTTTCTTACCTGCTGTACTGGTTTTGGTTTTCCGTTCAGGTTTATATTACCTAGGTCCACTATTGATGATGTCTCTTTTTCATTTAACATATTTGTTAAAGAATTCTTTAATGCATCTGCAGATACCTGACTTGTCAATACGATCAATGACAGCCCTAACAAAATACATATTTTCTTCATATTATTCCCCTCTTTTACTAAAACAGATTATTTTTTTGTTGTATTGGTTTCAGTTGCTGTCTCAACTATTTTAGCTTTGCTTTTAAGTTCTTTGGCAACCTGTGTTATTTTAGAACTAAATTGTTGTTGCTTTAATGAAGTAATGATCTTATCTTTTACCTGTTCATACGGAGTAACCGCTGCCTCTGATTTTGTTTCAAGATAGATCACATGATAACCAAACTGTGTTTTAACTGGAGTCATTGTCATTTGACCATTCTCCAAAGCCCAGACAGCCTTTGAAAACTCTGGTACCATTTGCCCTTTAGTGAAAGTACCAAGATCCCCACCTTTTGGACCAGAAGGACCAGTTGACTTCGCTTGTGCCAATTCGATGAACTTTGTTTTTAATACTTCACCTTTTAATGATTTTAAGGTTGCAATAATATTTTGCGCTTCTTTTTCTTCTGCCACCAGGATATGTCTTGCATGCATAGAAGCTTTACCCATAAACTTTTTAGCATTCTTTTTATAAAAATCCTGCGCTTCACTGTCACTTACAATAGCATTATCCATTTGTTCTTTCATCCACATGTTCACAAGGAGTTCCTCTTTGATCTTGTCCATATTTCTTTTGAATTCAGGTTTTTTATCAATGCCTTCTTTGGCTGCAAGTTCAGTAAAAAGCTGTTTTTCGATCAGTCTATCTGTCACCATTCTTTTTTCAGAAGCTTCAAGTTGTGTAAAAACCGCTTTAGGTGCAGATGCCGTAACAAATGCCTGAGCATCTTGTTTAGTGATATTTTTGCCGTTGACAGTAACAAGTATATCTGATGCCACAAGGGAAGTAGACATTACAGCAACAGCTAATAGTGAAGTTTTTGCTAAGTTTAACATTATTAATAATCCTTAATTATATAAATTTAAGAAGAAGTATATCCCTCTTGGGTAAATCATTCATTAATGTGGTAATATTTTAGTCTTATTACATTTAGAACAAGGTAGAAATAGATGGCAAAAGCAAAAAAAGTACTAAAAGTTAAAAAAGCAACCAAAAAAGAGATCGAAGAGATCAAAAGTATCTTTCTTGAAAACTATCCTGACTCGGTCACTGAGTTGGAGTATCGAAATCTTTATGAATTACTCATTTCTGTCATGCTTTCTGCCCAATGTACGGATAAACGTGTCAATATCATTACACCTGCTCTTTTTGAAGCTTATCCTAATCCTATTTCTCTTGCCAATGCTGATCTGGATCAGGTTAAATCCTACATCAATACCTGTTCATTTTTTAACAATAAAGCAAAAAACCTCATCAAGATGGCACAATCAGTTGTAGAGAACTATGAAAATGAAATACCCCTGGAGCGTGATGAGCTTGTAAAACTCGCGGGTGTAGGACAAAAAACAGCAAATGTTGTGATGATAGAGTATGCAGGTGCAAACCTCATGGCTGTAGATACACATGTCTACAGAGTAGCACATCGCCTAGGTCTAAGTGACGCAAAAACCGCTATAAAATGTGAAGAAGAGTTAAGTAAAAAGTTTAAAATAGACCTGCATCTGCTGCACCAGGCTATGGTGCTTTTTGGCAGATACAAATGTAAAGCTCTAAAGCCTGAGTGCGAGGAGTGCTTCATGGAAGCACACTGTAAAACAACGCAGACCTTTAAAGTCTAGTTTTCAACATGTGAACGCCTGTGGTAACGTTCTACTATTTCAGGATCATGGTGAAGGTTGATGTTTGCATCTTTTTTATCTTCATAGTCTACACGTGAAAGTACATAACGTATAGACTCTAACCTAGCACGCTTTTTATCGTTACTATTGACGATGATCCATGGAGCATACCCCGTATGGGAACGGCTGAACATCTCTTCTTTGTAGTAAGTAACCTTATCCCACATCTCTTGTGCTTTTTGGTCTACGGGGCTTAGTTTCCAGTGCTTCAGAGGATTAGTCATACGCTCTTTAAATCTTTTTTTCTGATTTTCTTTTGTGATCGAGTACCACAACTTAATTAAAATGATTCCGTCATCAATCAGCGCATGTTCTATTTCGGGTACTTCTTTCATAAATTTTTTGTATTGTTCAGGTGTACAGAAATCAAAGACTGGTTCTACAATGGCACGGTTATACCATGATCGGTCAAAGAACGTGATCTCACCTGGGTTTGGAAGATGTTGGAAATAACGTTGAAAATAAAATTGTCCTGTTTCAACTTCAGTTGGTTTTTGAAGTGCCACAACTCTAAACTTTCTTGGGTTAAGATACTGAGTAAAACGTTTGATAGATCCGCCTTTTCCTGCCGCATCCCGTCCTTCAAAGATGATCATTACACGTTTATTATTATCATAGACCCAGTTTTGCAACTTAATAAGCTCAACCTGCAGTGCTTTTAACTCATTTTCATACTCGACATTACGTGTGATCTTTGCAAGCTTCTTTTTGTTCATCAATTGAGACAAGCCACTTTTTGTTTTCAATAAATGAATGTTTTGTTCAAGCTCTTTTAAAATCTTTTTTGCTTTTTTGTCTTCTATTTCTTTTTGTAAATATTCTAAATCCTGAAAAATTGTTTTCATATAAGTCCTTGTATATCTCTAGTATAATTCTTAATTTTACTCCTAATATACTCTAAGGAAATTGACCTATATCAAAAAATCAAACATGTTTGATGATATTCGCCAAAACCTGATAAGTATGTTCTACAGAATCAAGTTTCACCATCTCTCTTGTGGAGTGTGGATAACGTATCGTAGGTCCAATTGAGGCGAACTTTATAGCTGGGTATTTCTCGGCAATAACCCCACACTCAAGCCCTGCATGTATCGCCATCATTTTTGTTCTTCCAAACACATTTTTCATCTCTTGGCTTACCAATTCTGTAAAGTCAGAAATATCAGGTTTCCATGCGGGGTATTTGTCTTCTATTTGTACAGAAAATTCATAAAATTCAAATAATTCTGCTGTCGTTGCTGTCATATATTCCAACTCTGCTGCATCCATAGCACGTGCAGAAGCTTCTATCTTAACACCGCCTTTTTCATCTGCTGTAATTATGGCAAGGTTGATACTCATACTAGGTATATTAAGCGCTTCATCCATAGCATGCACACCATGTCTAAAAACATCTATGAATGTAATGATCTTACTTCCTTCTTTAAGCACTTGAGGCTCTTCTTTTAAGACACGTACAGTAACATCACCGTCATCCTCCAACACTTTTTCACTTCTTACAATAGCTACGGCATTTGCTGGAATCGAATTACGACGCTCTCCCGCATAAAGTGATGCCAATTGTGTCACATCATTGCCTGCCAGGTACTTGCCAAGGACTTTAATGGCAGAAGGTATACCTTTG
>Ga0164313_10003454_pt1 | contig 14071 bp, 14 predicted proteins | sample GuaBasSedimGuay4_FD_113735 | JGI IMG/M metagenome (GOLD analysis project Ga0164313, IMG submission 113735) | Subseafloor sediment microbial communities from Guaymas Basin, Gulf of California, Mexico - Guay4, Core 4569-4, 0-3 cm | ecosystem: Environmental > Aquatic > Marine > Hydrothermal vents... | reverse complement strand
AGCGTCGCTGCATGGTGATTGAAACCTGTCAGTCAATGACAAGACCAAACCGAGTGTTGACTAAGTAACTATCTGACCCCAAACATCGCTTACGCCTCGTAATCCCGGAGCTTGAGTGTTGAAGGATGAAATATCTCTTCGACATCCATCCGCTGGTTGGTCAAACCCTGTTCGTAGCAATAGCGTATCACCAGGTCCAGCTCCTTTCGATTTTTCTCCAGTCCGTACGACCAGAAATTATCGCCCATTAGTGCCCGGGTATCCTCAAACTCTTGCGTTACCCACGGCAGTGTCACCTTCAGTGAGGTTGTGCGTTCGAGATCGTCGTAGGCTAGTTGTTTGGCCTGGCTATATGCCCGGAAGATCTTTGCCGGTAAGTCTGGAAATGTCTCCCAAACCGGGAGAAATCTTCTTGCTCCCATCATGGGAGCATGCTAATGTATGCCAATGAGGGTTATCGCCAAGTCAAGATTACGTAGATTTTGGGATAGTAATCCGCAATACAGAGATGCAAAGAAGCAAATGACGGAGTGGTACAATTTTTGTGCAGCGGCGAAATGGAATTCGCCTCATAAGCTGAAGGCCGACTTGCGTAATGCGAGCATCTTAAAGAATAACCGCGTTGTTTTTAATATCTGCGGTAATAAGTACAGAATCGTAGTGTTGATGGACTATACCCGACGCGGGATGCTGATTCGGTTTGTAGGAACACATGAGCAATACGACAAAATTGGCGATATTGAACATATTTGAGATTGATGATGAAACTGAAGCCTATAAAGAGTGATCGTGAGCTGAATCGTGCGCTCAAGCGTATCGATGAATTATGGGGCGCAAAATCGGGTACGCCGAAAGGCGACGAGCTGGATGTATTGATGCTTCTCGTTGAGAAGTATGAAGATGAACATTTTGCGATTCCCACATCAGATCCTGTTGAAGCGATAAAGTTTCTGATGGAGCAAAACAGCCTGTCGCGTAAAGATCTGGAACCCTATATTGGCGCGAGCGGACGTGTGTCTGAGGTGTTGAGTAGAAAGCGAACTTTAACATTGGCAATGATTAAGAAGTTGCATGCAGGATTGAAGATTCCTTATGACAGTCTTATTCACTAGATTGCAGTAACGACTTACTGATACAGATACAAGAATCCGCAGTCGGCGTTTCCGACATCAGCTGTGCATTGTTACGCATTGTGGCGCGCCCGGATGCAGAAGAGGACTCCAGTTCGACAAATCGCATGCGATTTGGACGCCGCAGGCGCCCCGAAGGGGTGAAGATCGCCCTTAGGCGATCTGAATCAATCTCTCTGTCAGGGCCCATCAGATCCCAAAGCTGCCAATGGGACCGTTTTTTGTTCGCCGCAGGCGCCCGCAGAACCAAAACAGCCCCTAACCTGTTTTAATCATTCTCTCTCCGAGTACATAATCACTCAACACGTCCCAATCAGACCCCACGAATTGAACATGAGCAAACCCACAGACCATATAGAATCGCATGTACTGATCGAATCACCCGAAGAGAGCCCGGTCGAACTATTGCAGCAGGCATCTGGACTGTCTCGGCAGCGCATCAAATTCGCGATGACCCAGGGCGCTGTTTGGCTGACCCGCGGGAGCAATACACAACGGCTGCGTCGTGCAAAACGAACATTGCGAACCGGTGATGAAGTGCACCTCTACTATGACGCGCAGATTCTGGCAGAAATTCCTGTAGAGCCGACGCTGATTGCAGACGTCGGTGGTTATTCAGCGTGGCGCAAACCTTATGGATTGCGGTCGCAGGGTTCGAAGTGGGGCGATCATTGCACAGTGATGCGCTGGGCCGAACGAAATCTGCAGCCGGAGCGGCCGGCCTTTACCGTTCATCGACTTGATCGAGCTGCAAACGGACTAATTCTGGTCGCTCATTCCAAGAGCGTGGCGGCTGCGCTATCCGAACTTTTTCGCAAGCGAGTCGTAGAGAAACGTTACCTGGCGATGGTGGTGGGCGACTTCACACCGCAGCCCAATCCACATCGTGTTGAACAGCCAATAGACGGCAAAGAAGCGATCAGTGAATTTTCACTGCAACAGGTTAGTAACGATGGCGAACGATCGCTTGTAGATGTGCGCATCGAGACCGGGCGCAAACACCAGATTCGCCGCCACCTGGCAGAGTTGGGACATCCCGTCATTGGCGATCGTTTGTATGGAGCAGGAGAAAAAGACGGCGTGGACCTGCAATTGACTGCGTATCTATTGGCCTTTCATTGTCCGGTTAATGATGAACAGGTTGAGTATCGACTAGCGTCAGAGTTGTTGCCAACGATATCGTGAGGTCGGCTATTTCGGCAGGTCTGACCTAGCTGGTCAAAACAGATTCCTGCTTATCTCCGCCAATATGCGGCAGTAACAGATCCTCCAGAAAGAACGCAGATAACGAAGATCTCCCCGACAGGCCGGATTTTCGATAGAGCGCCCGTGATTGTTCTCGCACAGTGCGCTCGCTGGTTTGACGAATTCCCGCAATTTCTTTGTGGCTAAGGCCCTTTAGCAGGAACAGCCCCACCTCTGCTTCCGCCTTGGTGAGTCGCCAGCGTTCAAATTGTCGCTCGATAGCTACGCCAAGTCCCTGGATCAATTCATTGCTTTCTTTTTTCCATTGTTCTGCCTCGACCAGCGCCTCGACGAGATCGGATCGGGTCCGGTCGAGTTGCCACCACATCAGCACCATGCCGCTGAGAGCAACCAGGAATATTGCGAATTCGAATATCAGGTGCCACAGGCTGACGCCCTCGCCATAGTCCACAAAAAGGTCCCAGCCGATCAGCACAACGACCACAGCAAACAGTGCAATCGCCGTCATCGTGGGGCGATTATTACGTACGTCATCCGACATAGAGGGTGCCTTCCGGGTGAAAAACTGGATCGTAGGTCATATGGCGGATTGTATCAGGATCATTTGCCGTCAAGATTGTTGCCTTCGATGAACACCTGAGAAGATACGTGAGAATTTCCGAAAACAGCATAAAAGTATGGGATCCCATTGTTCGAATTGGGCACTGGACCCTCGTGATAGCGTTTTTCACAGCGTACTTCACGGAAGATGACCTCCTGACGTTACACGTCTGGGCGGGCTACATCATTGGCGCTGTAGTGTGTTTTCGCCTGATCTGGGGCTTCGTCGGCGGCCAACACGCTCGATTCACAGACTTCGTTCGTTCACCGGTGGCCGCATATAAATATGTGGCTGACCTTGTCAGAAAACGGGGCAAGCGCTACATCGGGCACAACCCGGCTGGTGGCATGATGATCCTGTTTCTGCTGGTCTTTTTGCTGATCACTGTTTTCTCAGGCGTTGTGTTGTACGGCATGGAGGAGAGTGCCGGACCACTGGCAGCGCTGGTCGCTGAATACACGGACAGCGAGGATTTATGGGAAGAAATTCATGAAGTTTTTGCCAACCTGACTTTACTACTGGTCGTCATGCACGTCGCAGGTGTGCTGGTGTCCGGTCGCGTTCACGGGGAAAACCTCGTCAAGGCGATGCTGACCGGGCGGAAGAAGGCCGAATGATGATGGGCAATCGAGCGCACAATCAACGCCGGTTTCGGCGCGCCCTGGCTTGTAGCATGTTGTTGATTGTCACATCCGCTTCGGCGGTGACATTGCCGAGCCATGAGCATGTTGCACTTCCCGTAGATGACGCACTTACGCTCTCCGCAGCGATAGATATCGCGTACGCACGCTATCCAACAACCGCAGAGATTCTGGCCCGAACTGAGCAGGCAGATGCCTGGACAGATCGTGGCAGTAGCTGGCTCGCCGACCGGCCGTCTCTCATGCTGCGCTATCAAAGTGACCGTTGGGGGTCGGATAACGGTTTGTATGAATACGAGGCCGGGATAGTGCTGCCACTCTGGAGTTGGGGTGGGCGTAGTGCCGTACAAATGCTGGGTGAGACAATGTCACTGGAGTCCGCTGCCGCCGAGCTGGCTGTGCGCTGGGAGGTTGCGGGCCTCTTGCGGAGCGCCTTGTGGAACATAGCGCTGGCAGAGAACGACCACGAACTGGCCGAGCAAGCACTGGAAACTGCACAACGTCTGACCACATCGGTCAAGCGACGTTATGAACTCGGTGATGTCGCCATGATTGATGTGCTGCATGCCGAGTCTTTTTATCTCGAGGCACAAACCAAACTCATTGAAGTTACTGCGATGCTACTTGATGCGGAACGAGTCTATCGAAGTGTCACAGGCATGGAGCGACGTCCTCCGTTTTCAGGAGAGATAATCAGTGCACTCTACGATGTTGAATCCGATCATCCGGCCCTGGCGTTTGCCAACGCAGAAGTCCGGCGTGCCGAGGCCGGCCTGATCGTCGCAGAGGAGACCGCAGCGACCGGAACAAGTTTGTTGGTCGGTGCTCGCAGAGAAAGCCCGGCACTTGGAGATTTCTACGACGATAGTATCGGCATCACCCTGAGTATTCCGTTCGGTGGATCCTCCAGCCGGAAGACCAAAATCAGTGTCGCATCAAGAGCGGCAGCAAGAGCTCGCGCTGCCCAGGCCGAACAAGTGCGTGCACTGACTATGGCGTTACACGAAGCGGCACACAGTCTCAATGTGGTCCGCGAAAATATGGCGACCGCTACAGAACGAATGAAGCTGGTCGACCGGCACCAGGTGATGGGGCTCAGCGCCTACGAAAAAGGTGAACTGGATCTCTTTGATCTCTTGAAATTGCAGGCCACCGCACTCGATGCCAAACGTCAGGTGACGCGACTGATTATTGATGAGAAACGGCAGGCCGCACTCTATAACCAAGCTGTAGGAATCCTTCCATGATACGAAAAAAACCCCTGATTGTTGGCGTACTACTAACACTGGTCATTGGTGTAGCGGCGGCCGACGAAATCGTAGTTGCAGCGGATGAGGTAACGAACCTTGGCATCCAGCTGGCGACACCGCAAAAAGCGCTGGCGACCACTGCCATGGAGGCGACAGCACATGTCGCGATACCACCCATGGGTGACGTTTTCGTCAGTGCACCACAGGCCGGGCTGCTTGTGCGTCTTAATGTTGCCATTGGAGATGAGGTTTCCCAGGGCCAGGCAATTGCAGAGCTGCAAGGCCCAGAGTTTCTTGCGCTGCAACGAGAATTTCTGGATGCGCTCAATACGAATCTTCTTGCGCAAGACAACTATGCCCGGGACAAGCAACTACATGACGAGGGCATCATCTCCGGGCGGCGCCTGCAGGAAACTACAACTCGCGCGAGAATCGCGACTACCGGAATCAACGAGCACCGGCAACTATTGAAATTCGCCGGACTCACCGACCGCGAAATTCGTGCGCTGGAAACAAAGCAGCTTCTTTTGCAAACGCTAACCATTCGCGCACCTATTGATGGTGTCGTTCTTGATCGAATGGCGATCGCCGGCGAGCGAGTCGACCGCATGTCACCGGTCTACCGGATCGCCGATTTATCCGTGCTGTGGCTTGAAATAGCCGTTCCCCGCGAGAAGCTTGCCGCGGTCAGGACTGGCATGAATGTAGCGATCGCCGGTTATCCGCTCGACTCGCCGGCTCAGGTGACGAGTATTGCCAAATCGATCGATCCTGCTACGCAAGCAATTACTGTGCGGGCAATCCTGAGTGAAGCGGGTCACGGATTGAGTCCGGGCGAGTTCGTCTCGGTCAAGATCGTTGCAGATAGCGCCGCTACGTCGGACAGGCCTCTCTGGGTGGTTCCTGCCGGGGCGGTTACCAGAAGGGACGAGAAGCACTATGTATTCATTCGTACATTGAGTGGCTTCAATACCTGTGAAGTGCTTGTCGTGAATGCAGATTCCAGGAGTGTCACCCTTAGCGCCGACATCGACTCTGATACCAGTATTGCCATCAGTGGTGTTTCGGCCTTGAAGGCGTTGTGGTCCTCACAAGGTGACCCGGGCTAGTGATGTCAAAATTAATACAATTCGCGCTAACGCAGCGCGTGCTGATCATGCTGGCAACAATGTTGCTTGCCGGTTTCGGTTACTACGCGTTCAAGCAATTGCCGATTGATGCTTTCCCGGACGTGTCGCCAACACAGGTGAAGATCATCGTGAAGGCACCCGGTATGACGCCGGAAGAGGTGGAAAACCAGATCACCGCACCGATTGAACTGGAGCTGCTCGGTATTCCGAAACAAGTGATGCTGCGTTCGATCGCCAAATATGCATTGTCCGACATAACTGTCGACTTCGCCGAGGGCACCGATATTTACTGGGCCAGGCAGCAGGTCGCCGAGCGGTTAAGTGCGGCATGGGACAACCTGCCAACAGATATTGAGGGTGGCATTGCGCCGATGACGACACCTCTTGGTGAAATGTTCATGTTCACCGTGGAGGGCGATATCAGCCTGACCGAACGCCGCACCATACTGGACTGGATAATACGACCGGCGTTGCGAACCGTGCCGGGCGTGGCTGATGTCAACTCACTCGGCGGATACGTTCGCAGCTTTGAAGTAATGCCGGACCCGTATCGCATGGCGGCACGCGGCGTTAATCCTTTGCTGCTGGGCGAAGCACTGGCAGCGAATAATCGCAACGACGGTGCCGGACGGATGAGCGAGGGTGAAGAAGCCCTGCTGGTTCGATCCGAAGGCCGGATTAAGACGCTCGATGACGTGCGCCAGATTGTCGTCAGGGTTGAGAAGGGTACGCCCATCAGGGTCAGTGATGTCGCCACAGTCAAAATCGGTGCGATAACGCGGTATGGCGCCGTAACCCAGGACGGCGAGAGCGAAGCGGTTGAAGGGCTTGTGCTTGGGCTCCGCGGCGCAAATGCGCGCGAAGTCGTAGCCGGTGTGCGCCAGAAGCTGGACGATATCGCGACCGCGTTACCACAGGGCGTGACGATCGACGTCTTTTATGATCGCGGCGATCTCGTGAACCGTGCAGTCAGTACAGTGGCAAAAGCGCTGGCTGAGGCAACCATATTGGTCGTAATTTTACTGGTACTGTTTCTTGGCGATCTGCGTGCATCCCTGTCGGTTGCCATGGTCCTTCCATTGGCTGCGCTTGCGACTTTTATTTTGATGCGACAGTTCGGGATGTCGGCGAACCTGATGAGCCTGGGCGGGCTGGCAATCGCTATCGGAATGCTGGTTGATGCTGCGGTCGTGATCGTCGAAAACATCACAACGCATCTAAGCGAATGGCAAAAAGATAAACGTTTGCCACGCCTGCATATTATTTACAGGGCAGTCCGTGAAGTATCTGTACCAGTCGCATCCGGCATCGGCATTATCATCATCGTATTTTTTCCGCTCCTGACTTTGCAGGGGCTGGAGGGAAAACTATTTACTCCGGTCGCGCTGACTATTGTCTTTGCACTCGCAGCCTCGTTGGTGTTGTCGCTGACGATGATCCCGGTGCTTTCTTCCTTTCTCCTGACACGTGTCTCACATGAAGAGCCGTGGTTGCCACGCAAACTGCAGGCGCTGTACATACCAGCACTGCGCTGGTGCCTCGATCATACGAAATGGATGGCAATCGGAGCTATAGCGAGTCTTGTCCTGACTGCTGGCGTCTATTTGCTGATTGGCAAGAGCTTTATGCCAACGATGGATGAGGGAGACATTATCGTGCAGCTGGAAAAGCTGCCCTCGATCACGCTGGATAAGTCGATTGATCTTGATTTGCGTGTGCAAAAAGCGATTCTTGCGCAGGTCCCGGAGGTTGATCGAATAGTGGCGCGTGTTGGTTCCGATGAGATCGGCATGGATCCCATGGGCCTGAATGAGACGGACATTTTCATGGTGCTACAGCCGAAGTCGGAGTGGCGCATGGATAGTAAGGAAGAACTTATAGAGGAAATCCGCGTCGTCCTGGAAAAATTCCCGGGTATTGCGTACGGCTTCACACAACCAATCGAAATGCGGGTGTCGGAGATGCTCACAGGTGTGCGTGGCGACGTGGCGGTGAAACTATTCGGCCCCGAGCTTGATTCGCTGAACCAGTACGCTGCAGAAATCGCCGACGTTTTGCGAACAGTCCCTGGCAGTGAGGATGTTTTCGCCAGTCAGAACGATGGAGTCCAGTATTACGAACTCGATATCGACCGGCTTGCGGCCGGTCGACTGGGGATGGATGTTTTAAGTATTCAACGAATACTTCGGACGCAACTGGAGGGCTTGCAGTTGGGAATCGTACAAGAGGGATCGCGCCGCACGCCACTTCTGATGCGGGCGGATGCTACGGTCGGCGCTTCACCGGCTACCTTTTCGACCATGCCGATCGCATTGGCAGGCGGTATCAGTGTGCCGCTGGGTAGTCTCGCGAAGATTCGGCATGTGGAGGGTGTAGTGGCTGTCGCGCGCGAGCGTGGTCAACGCTACACGGTGGTTAGAACAAATGTTGCCGGTCGTGATCTCGTGGGATTCGTCGAAGAAGCCAGAAGTGCTGTTTCGTCTGCCATAGACCTGCCTGCAGGTTATTACGTTGAATGGGGTGGCCAGTTCGAAAATCAACAGCGAGCAGCAGCTCGATTGGCGCTTGTCGTGCCAGTCTCAATCGGGCTGATCTTTCTCCTGCTTTTTTCAACATTCGGCTCGGTGCGGCAAGCCTTACTGGTCCTGACGAATATCCCGTTCGCGTTGATCGGTGGGGTCTTCGCACTATGGCTGACCGGTGAGTATCTGTCAGTACCGGCGTCCGTTGGCTTTATTGCACTACTGGGCATTGCCGTACTAAACGGCGTGGTAATGGTCTCCTATTTCAACCAGCTGAAAGCGCGTGGACTGTCCATGTCTGAGTTGGTGATCCAGGGGGCGAAACGCCGCCTGCGGCCGGTGCTAATGACGGCAAGTATCGCTGCGTTTGGACTCGTGCCATTGCTGTTCGCATCAGGGCCTGGCTCTGAAATCCAGCGTCCACTTGCGATCGTCGTTATCGGCGGGCTCATTACAGCGACATTGCTGACACTGTTCATCTTGCCAATCCTGTACCGCCGGTTTGGCGGAGGAGAAACCGTAGCATGATAGAAATGAATAATACCGAAGCACTGGTTACTCTGAATGTGCCGCCCGACCTTGAGGAACCAATCGTCGATTGGCTATTGGCAAGAGAAGGCGGCACAGGCTTCACGAGTTTTCCGGTTTACGGCCATAGCACAAGTCATGCAGGCCTCAGTCCGACTGAGCAGGTTACTGGCCGGCAGCGCCGGCAGCAATTTCAAATTCAGATTCGGGCCGATAATGTAAACGAGTTTATCGACAATGTTCGGCAGTCATTCGGAGCCGCAGGCATACACTATTGGGTGTTACCTCTGACTCTGGGTGGAAACCTGGCATCAGCTATTTAGCTGATGCCTTTTTCCTGGTTACCTTTTTCTTCTTCGCCGGTTTCTTTCTGGCGACGGGTTTCTTCGCCGCCTTCTTCTTGGTTGCTTTCTTTTTCGCTACCTTCTTCTTCTTTTTACCTGCCTTTTTCTTCGGTCCTGCTTTCTTCGACAGCTCCCGCTGGATACTCGCCAGCGCCCGGTCTATCTTCAGGGCGTGCGCAAGATGATTGCGGGCATTGGTAAGGTCATCCATCACGGGCGAAAGGTCTTTGCGCAGCTGCTTCGCGTCATCTTTTGCACCATCAACCATTTTTTCCAGATTGCGAACCTGCTTTTTGAGCTCCCGCTGGGCTTTGGTTGCGGTCGTGTTCGCAAGTCGCTCCGTCTTCTTCTGTAGCTGAAGGGCGGTCCGCTTGGCACGCGTATTAGCCTTGACGAGTTCTTTCCTGAGGCGCTTGCGCTGCCGGTCCAGCTCTTTCGTGGCGCGCGTTGCGGTAGTCAGGAATTGTTTCTTTGTTTTCTGAACGGTTTTTTCAAGCTCCGTTAGTTCTTTGCTCACAGCCTTGATCCTCTGAAAAATAAATGGGTTTCGAAGCAGACACTAACAGGATTCGATACCTAATGGTGTAAGGGATAGTCACAGCTAACCTTTAAGCGAGCGAACGCAATATCCTGTGTTGGCAATCCTGCTATTGGAGGAGTCAGTAGCGCGATTATATATACTGTCGCTGTGTAGCAATGAGAGGGGTTGGGTAATGGCTGGAGTCAATGGGCGTGTCGCGCTGGTTACTGGTGCTGGTCGTGGGATCGGGCGTGCAACTGCCGAACTGTTGGCATCACGTGGAGCTCGTGTCGTCGCGGTCGCGCGTACTGAGCAGGAGCTGGCAGCGTTAGGTCTGGAGTATGTAGTCGCTGATCTTGGCACGCCGGAAGGCTGCGCCATGGCGGTCACTGAGGCTGAACAGCGATTCGGCTCGATTGAGATTTTCGTTTGCAACCATGGCATCGGCTCGGCGCATGAGCGGGTGATATGGGAACAGGATCCGGCCGTCTGGAGTGAGACGATGCGGGTTAACCTGGATGGACCGTTCCATCTCTCACGATTGTTGCTGCCGGGAATGATAGAGCGTAAGTACGGACGCGTGGTCTACACGAGTTCTACGGCTGGCGAGGTCGCGGAGTTTGCGGGCAGTGCGTACAACAGCTCCAAGCACGGGTTGCTCGGTTTGATGCGTTCGGTTGCACTGGATGCTGGCCCGCATGGCATCACCTCCAACGCCGTGCTGCCAGGGTGGGTGCGGACTGAAATGGCCGAATGCTCAGCGAAAAGCGAGGCAGCGGAGCGTGGCATCTCGACTGATCAGGTTTGGGAAGAACGCGCGGCAATGTATCCGCCGGGCCGTGTTGCGACACCTCAGGAAGTTGCCGAGATGATTGCGTTCCTTGCATCCGAGGAATCGAGTGGCGTTAGTGGCGAGGCGATTAGGGTCGCACTTGGGAGCATCTGGTAGAAAGATTAGGGCACGCGCAATCTCATGCGTCGCGTTCCAGTGCTACATGTATATTTTTCAGAATCCTTTGCCAATCGTCACACCTAAAACGAGAGCGGTGTCTCCGTCTATGAAGTCAATATCCAGTTGGGGCGAGACCTCCCATCGTCCAACCTCAAAGGCATATTCTGCGCCGACGCGCCAAAGGCTTTCATTACCCAGATCACCATCTTCGATTCCGGGCCCGACATAAGCTTTCCAGCGCCCGCTGTGATAAGCGAAGGGCATGGCGTACACGGTTGTGTCGACATCGCCAAAAGTGTGTTCAGCCAGTACACCAATACCGAATGACCTGTTGAGGCGGTATTCGTACTCAATGCCGAGTGCAAGACCGGATTCTCTTCGATCCTCGGATGTCAGGCCGATAAACAATGCCAAATAGTTTGAGTGGAGTTCTTCATGATGCTCGGGTTCTTCGGCCAAGGCCGGCGCCGATAGATACGGCACTAGTATAAAGGTTGCAACAACTAATGAAGGGAACCGGATTTTGTCTATCATGATTTCTTGACTCACTCGCATCATCTACACATGTCATGGTCGCACATATAGCAACTCCGCCCCGCACCAATTGAGCGAATTATTTGAAGTCGTTAAAAGGAGAAAAGGCGCCGGATTCATCAAGGCCGCACTTGGCAGCTTCTGCTAGGAAAAAGCATCCGTTGTTAATGTCAAATCAGACAACGCCAGGTCGCCTCGATGTGCGCAGACGAATTTTGACTGTGCTCATCCGTACTCGACATGCTCATGATATGGACTCAATTGGAGATGAGAGCCGCAAAAACTACTACACTCTGTGTAATGACCAGTAAGTTCGACAAAGAGCTCGGGCTCGACAGCGCAATCACGCGACGTGATTTCGTTTATGGATCAACCTTGCTCGTCGGGGGTGCGCTGGTCGGTTGCGGTAAGAGTGAAGATGCCACGTCTGCCGCGCCAGGTGATTTCAACTTCGACGTTGGCGATAGCTGGTACGGCCCGGGCGGTGTCGGCGATTACGCAAGTTCGCACGGCAACACTCCCGACCTGATTCAAACTGCGCACCAGATCCGCGCAGGACGATTCGATAAAGTGTCTGCACGCGCGATCGATTCCGGCGAGGAGTACGACCTGGTAATCGTCGGCGGTGGCTTTGCCGGCTTGTCTGCGGCACATCACTTTAACCGGTTGAATCCTTCTGGTCGCGCGTTAATTCTTGATAACCACCCTATATTCGGCGGCGAAGCGAAACGTAACGATTTCGAAGTCAATGGAGTGCATATTTCAGGACCGCAGGGCTCCAACGATTGCGCTATCCAGGCTGCAACTGGCGACCCTGATGATTACTTTTCGGCTTTGAACATTCCCAGAGAGTTTCAATATAAGGAACCGGGTGGATCTGCGGCCGGCATGCGCATTGCACAAGACAATTATGAATACCTGCATTGGCATGAGGACAAATTCGATGTAGGCCATTTCTTTCGCGGCGCAGACAAACCCTGGGTCAAAGACGTCTGGAAGTCCGGGTTGGCCACGACGCCATGGAGCGATGAGGTACGCCAGGCATTTGCACGAGTCCGCACTATTGAGACAGAGGACAAGGCGGGTCGGGACACCAATCGATGGCTTGATTCGATGACAATGAAGTCGTATTTCGAAAATGAGCTGGGTTTGCCGCCAGAAGTATCGTCGTTCTACGACCCGATCATGGCAAGCATCATCGGACTCGGTTGTGACGCCATCAGTGCGTATTGGGGTCTGTATTTCCAGTTGCCCGGATTCAAGAACCCCGACCGATACAACGACATAATGTTGCACAGTTTTCCAGGCGGCAATGCGGGTATTGCACGACACTTCGTCAAGCAACTGATACCCGATGCGATTGATGGCTCCACGTTCGAGAACGTGATATTTGGCAAGATCGCGTTTGACGAGTTGGATCGGGTTGGCAAACCTGTTCGCATTCGACTTAATTCGACTGCAGTGCGTGTCGAGCACGAGGGAAAAACTCAGGATGCCGAGCGGGTTCGCATTACCTATGCCAGGGATGGTCAGCTGCATCAGTTACGGGCTAAGGCCGTCGTCATGGCATCAGGCGGCTGGGTGAATCGACATGTGATCAGAGATCTGCCAGATGAATATCGCCGAGCGTACGAATCATTCGCACACTCACCTGTGCTCGTCGCTAATGTTGCCCTGACAAACTGGCGCTTTCTGGAACGTCTCGGTGTTTCTGCTGCAATTTGGTCAGGCGGATTCGGCTTCACCTGCAACATCCGGCGACCTATGATCGTTGGTGGCAAATCGCAGCCGTTGCACCCCGACGAACCCATCGTGTTGACGTTTTACGCACCAATATACAAGCCCGGGCTTGGACGAAAAGAGCAGGGAATTGCAGGGCGCGCAGAACTGCTGGGCACTTCATTTGCCGATTACGAGCGGCAAATTCGTGAACAAATGATGACAATGTTTTCTGCCAGCGGCTTTGACCCGGCGAAAGACATCGCCGGGATCATCCTCAATCGCTGGGGACACGCCTACACTAACCCTGGTCCTGGCTTTCGCTTTGGCGTAAACGACAATCCCGCACCACCGGACGTAATACGCGAACCATTCGGCCGTATTGCGATCGGTCATTCGGAATTGCGCGGTCATCAATACTGGTCCGGTGCCGCTGGCGAAGGTCGTCGTGCGGTCGAGGCGCTGCTGGATCTGCATTTCTAAATCGTATTTCGGAAAACCTTGCAAAAACAAAGACTTAAAATTCTCGTTTTACACATGCATTATTTCAGGTGAGAAACTGGCGAGCCGATTTGTGGTCAAATACAAGTATGAGAAGACTTGCAGTTCTATTGATTGCCGGCATTTGTGCCAGTTCCTCGTCGGCCGGCGAAGTGTTCACCTGGACTGACGACGAGGGTGTGGTGCATTACAGCCAGTGGGCACCGAAAGACACCACCACTGTGACCACGCTAAGAACTGTCTCCAGAAACCCTGCGGATTACGATCCCGGAGCGGATCCGTACTCGATACAGAACCAGGCTGCGCGAGTGAACAAGACGTGGAGCAAAATCGAGGAACGCAATGCCGAATTGAGGAAGCGTCGCCAGGAAGAGGAAGAGCGTCTGGCACGCATGCAACCACCGGTATATCAATACCCGTATGATCCCTACAGTTTCTACCGGGCACCTTTGCGGCGGCCGATTTATCGACCGGTTCACCCGATCTACCCGGT
>Ga0164313_10003453_pt1 | contig 14071 bp, 11 predicted proteins | sample GuaBasSedimGuay4_FD_113735 | JGI IMG/M metagenome (GOLD analysis project Ga0164313, IMG submission 113735) | Subseafloor sediment microbial communities from Guaymas Basin, Gulf of California, Mexico - Guay4, Core 4569-4, 0-3 cm | ecosystem: Environmental > Aquatic > Marine > Hydrothermal vents... | reverse complement strand
GCCCGTTCAATACTATTTTCCAGCTCTCTCACATTTCCCGGCCAGTCGTATTTAAGAAGAATCTCCATGATATCCGGCTCAATCTCTTTTGGCTCGGTGTTGGTTCGACGGCAGTATTTATTTACAAAATGATGAATCAGTAATGTAATATCGTCAACACGATTACGGAGCGGGGGTATATGAATTGGGATAACATTCAATCGATAGAAAAGATCCGAACGGAAACGCCCGGTTTTGGCCGCCGCCTCCAGATCGGTATTGGTTGCCGCAATCAAGCGAATATCAACTTTAATCGGCTTTGTATCACCTACCGGAGTAATGATCTTATCTTCAATCACTCTCAATAACTTGACCTGGATGGCCAGCGAAGTATTGCCAATCTCATCAAGAAAGAATGTGCCGCCATCGGCGACCTTGAAAAGTCCTTCCTTATCTTTAACGGCACCGGTGAAAGCGCCTTTTTTATATCCAAACAGCTCGGATTCCAGCAAATTTTCCGGCAAAGCGGCACAGTTAATAGTCACAAAGGGCCCTCGTGATCTGTTCGAGGCCGCATGAATGGCACGTGCTATAAGATCTTTACCGGTACCCGACTCACCTCTGATTAAAACGGTGGAATCTGTGCCGGCGACGCGCGCGGCCAGCTTTTTCAGCTTTACTATTTCATCGGACTGCCCAATAAAATTATCAAACGAGGAATCTTCAATCAGTTGTTTTTTAAGCTGTTCGTTTTCGCTTTTAAGCTTTTTGCGACTCAGCGATTTTTCAATAACAAGCTTGATCTCATCAACTTTGAACGGCTTGGTAATATAATCCAAAGCCCCCTGCTTCATTGCTTCGATAGCGGTATCAACCGATGCAAAAGCGGTCATGACAATAAAATCAAGCGTTTCGTTTTCTTTCTTTACTTCCTTCAGAAGCTCCAGACCCGACATCTCCGGCATCATTAAATCGGCAATAATCAGATCGTAGGAATTCGATTCGGAAAGCTTTATGGCCGCCATGCCACAATCAGCCTTATCGACTTTGTACCCTTCTCTGGTCAGCATAATTTCCATAAAATCACACATAGATTGTTCGTCATCGACAACCAGAATCTTCCCGGGCATATTTATTCCTTTCAGGCTTAAATATTACATTTGACCTATCATCTTCTTATTCGGCATAAATGATGCAGTGTCAACGACAATGACCATCATTGTTCAGATATTAAACAGTCAAATATCTTGTATTTAGATGAGTATCATATTTAATTAAAGATTATCATCTGGTCTAAATAAGTGAAGTCAGTTATCGGAGAAGGCTGATAATTATGAGCGATAAATATTCACCCCGCGAACGAATCGAAATAATAATAAAGGGCGAAAAACCGGATCGCTTTGCCGCCTCCTTGTGGCGGCATTTTTTCCATCTGGAGTCATCGGCTGAAAAAATGGCCGAGGCGATGATTGAGTATCAGAAGCGGTATAACTGGGACTTTATGAAAATAAATCCCCGGGCCAGTTTCCATACCGAGGATTGGGGCAATCAATTTGAATGGTCAAGCGATGAGTATTCCAAACATAAACATACCAGATATGCCGTCAACAATCCCGAGGATTGGGATAAAATTGACGTTTTGCCAACAACGGCACCGGTCCTGGACGGACACCTGAAAGCGATAAACCTTATTCGGAAAAAATGCGGCCCCGATTTACCGCTTTTGATGACAGTCTTCAATCCGGTCGGTATCGCCCGCAGGCTGGTCGGCAACAGAGACAGATTTTTGAAACAGTTGAAGACTTATCCCGAAAAAGTGTCCGGTGCCATAGAGCGAATCACCAAAACGTTCGAAAGCTATGTGGCCGAAATCCGTAACGCCGGAGCCGATGGTATCTTCTTTGCCACTCTTGATATCGCCTGCGCTGAAGCTATGCCATGCGAACAGTACAACAGCTTCTGCCGGCCGTATGATCTGAGGATTCTTAAAGCCGCCGGTGATGACGCTCTCAACCTTCTGCATGTATGCGCCGGTAATAATTATCTAAAAGAACTCTCCGACTATCCGGCCCGCCTTGTCAACTGGAATTCGTGCGACCCAACCAATATCAATCTTGAAGACAGCTTCGGCTTTCTGGGCGGCAAAACTGCTGTCGGGGGACTGGACGATACCGGCTGGCTTTTACACGGCTCTCCGGCCGAGGTAAAACGGGAGATGGATAAAATTAAGGAACGGACGGCCGGAAAACGATTTATATTCGGTCCCGGTTGTACCATTGACGCCCGGATTCCCCATGAAAATATTATGGCGGTCAGGGAAAATTTGGAAGTCAAATTGAATTCTTTATAAATTGACAACGGTTTTTTAATCCGGCATATTGCGTCTGAATAATCCATAGGAGGTAAGCAGATGTTTGTAGGTTTTATGCTTTTAATTATTGGGGCTCTCATGGTTCTTTCACGGGCGAATATTATTCCCGGTGATGCCTGGGATTATATTTTACCGATAGCCCTGATTGCCTTCGGCGCCAAAATGATTTTTGATCATAAGAATAAACCTAAATGACCGATAATCAAAAAATCTCGATAACTTTTAAGCCATCCGGTTCCGGTTTAGAAAAGTTTTTCGGGACATTGGAAGCCGAAGTTATCGATATTGTCTGGAAGAGCTCTCCGGTTACCATCAAGCGTGTTCTTTTCTTTCTTAACAAAAATCACAACTATGCCTATACCACTGCGATGACCGTGATGAATCGGCTGGTGAGAAAAAATATTCTCAAGCGGACCAAGAAGAGCCATTCGTATGTTTACACCCCGTTAATCAGCAAGGGGGAATTTCTAAAGCTGGCCGTAGAATCAATTGTCTCCAGCCTATATAACGATTACCAAACGATCACATCCAAAACAATAAGCCGGATCAAGAAAGCCGGTACAACCAAAAAGAGCAATAAAAGTTCCTGATTTATTCGGCATTGTCATAAACCCCTTCCTTACGGCTAAACATGATTCCATAGATCGAAAACAGTTTCATCCCGATTTGTCATAATAACAAATGACTTGAAGGTAAGATGCAAGGTCGAAACCTGGAAAAGCGGTTTGGACAATTTTAGAATTTCGATGTAACAATGTCGAAAGTGCAGGACTCTTGATCTGCTCAAAATCGAATCAAATTCCCCGCCAAATCAACGTCATTTCCTTCCGCACTCTTATATACATTAATGATCATAAGGCGGGAAACAAATCGGCAGCTCACTTCAACAGGTGAGGTGAGGACGAGGGCCAGTGAAGTAATATATACTTAACCGCCGGCTGGATAAGTTACCGTTCAGGCTCCGTGTTAAATCGATAAATTCGGAATCCAATCTACCCAGTAATCATAAAAGTAAATTCTGCTTTTGGTACAGTCTCTCCTTGTCTGCGTAGGAAAGAGAACGAAAATAAAATATATAATTCAATTTGAAAAAATCGACGGCAATGTTATACTGCAATTGTGAAATTCGACAGGAAAAATCTGGGCCTTAAAGAAAAGGTGGCAGGAATATGAGCGGATTAATCTGCTGGAATTGCGGGCAGGCGACAGGTTTGGAGGGTAAGGTAATGCGCTCGGATTCGTGTGAGAAATGTCTGGCCGACCTGCGATGCTGCCGAGGTTGCCACTTTTTTGACCCGATGTCTCGTTCGCAATGTCGTGAGCATATCGGTGTCCCGATACCGAATAAAGAGAAATCAAATTTCTGCGATTATTTTCAGGTGCGGGCGGCGGTTCAATCCGGCGGGCGGATTATTAGAAACCTCGACTCCAAAGAGGAAAAGAAGAAAAGATTCGACGATCTTTTTAAAGATTAACCGATTTTCATCCCGCCGCTCGGGGTCTGCGAATTCAGCTTATCCGAAAACCACTCAACCGTCCTTTTCAAACCTTCTTTAAAACCGACCTCCGGCTTGTAATTCAAATCTTCTTCGGCCTTTGAAATGTCGGCGAATGAATGAAGGATATCACCTTTCCGAGCCGGATCATACCTGGCCTTTGTATCGACGCCGATAATCTCCCTGAGCGTTTCAAGAAGCGTATTGAGCGTAAATTGTCCTCCGCAGGCAATATTATAGATATTACCGGGTGCCGATTCAGAGGTTGCCGCCAGCAGGTTGGCCTTGACAGTATTGGAGATATAAGTAAAATCCCGCGATTGTTCACCATCGCCATAAACGACCGGCGGTTCGCCCGATTGCAGGGCGGAAATAAATTTCGGAATAACGGCCGAATATTGAGAATTAGGATCTTGTCTCGGTCCAAATATATTAAAATATCTCAAACAAACTGTTTCCAGACCGTAAAGTTCATAATATACCCGGCAGTACTCTTCATTGGTCAGCTTGGTAATGGCATATGGAGAAAGAGGATTCCGTTTCATCTCCTCATGTTTCGGCAGAACCGGTGTATCACCATAGACAGCCGATGATGAGGCCATCACCATTCGTTTGACACTTGCCTGGCGGGCCGCTTCCAGCAGATTCAGAGTGCCGTCAACATTGACATTATTTGACGTTAATGGGTTGGCAATCGATCGTGGAACCGAAGGCAGGGCCGCTTGATGAAGAATATAATCGACTCCCTCGACAGCCTCCCGGACAGTCCAGAAATCACGAATATCGCCGTCTATCAGTTCAATAGAATCCAGAATCCCGGTGAGATTGGATCTGAACCCGGTTGAAAAATTGTCGATGATTCTGACCTGCTCGCCACATTTGATTAGCTCATGGGCTATATTACTGCCGATAAAGCCGGCTCCGCCGGTAACCAGATATTTCACAAATAGTTGTCCTTCCTGATATTCTATATATAATATATCGTCAACCGAAAATATTTCTGAGCCACCCGGCTATAAAAATAAATTCGGCTTTCTCTGAAAAAGCCGGTCAGCCTTTTCCCAATCGGCCGGCCGGCCGATATCGAACCAGCGCCCGTTGTAAGAATATATAGCAGGATTCTTCCCCATATCAATTAATCTATTTACCAGTTGCGGAAAATCAAATTTCCCGCCCGGTATATGTTTTATAATATCACGATTGAAGGCATAAATGCCCATCGATACCAGATAACGATGAGTCGGTTTTTCGTAATACCTGCTGATTTTATTTTTTTCGGCTGAAATCACACCGAAGTCGACCTTCACCGAACGTTTGAATGCGGCAATTGTCGCCGGAGTCCCGGCTTTCAAATGAGCCCTGATAAAATCGGCAAAAGGCAGGTCGGTGAGAAGATCACCGTTTAGAACCAGGAAATTTTTGTCCAGCGCTTTGATCCTTTTTAAGGGAGCGGCTGTTCCGAGCGGCTTTTTTTCCAGGGCATAACGGATTTTCAATCCAAACTGCGAGCCGTCGCCCAGAATGACCTTTATAAGATCAGCCTGATATCCGACCGCCAGAACAACATCCTTTATCCCGGCCCTGGCTAATTGCTGCAACAATATCTCTATTATCGGCCGGTCTCCCACCGGGAAAAGCGGTTTCGGTAGGATTTTGGTATAAGGCTGAAGCCTTTTTCCCTTGCCTCCGGCCAGAATCACTGCCTGCCTGATTTCACTTGATTTCTTATTCAACCTGCCACTCAAAATATTATAAAATATACGTTCGAATTCAATACCGACCTAATATTTTTTGACGAAAATGCGATTTTGTTTGTATCATGGCTTTTAATCCGGGCTTTTCTCTCCGCAATATTTTTATATTGCCATAATTTTTTTCAAAATTTAGATTTTGGAAAATATTAAATCAGAAAGGATTAAAGTATGTCTGATTTTGATTATATCCTGGCGCGTCAGATACTCGATTCACGGGGAACACCGACAATCGAAGTTGATGTTGTTCTCAGCGACGGTTCGCTGGGGCGGGCGGCAGTACCATCGGGCGCCTCGACCGGAAGTTACGAGGCGGTTGAGCTGCGCGACGGCGACAAAAGGCAGTTTTTTGGCAAATCTGTCTTGAAAGCGGTAAAAAATGTGAATGAGAAAATTGCTCCGGCAATCCTGTCGAACAATCTTGATCCATACGACCAGGTGACGCTGGATAATTTTTTAATTGAGCTGGACGGGACCGACAATAAGGGGAATCTGGGCGCCAATGCCATTCTCGGTGTTTCGCTGGCGACTCCGCGCGCCGCCGCCCAATCTGTTGGCCGGTATCTGTATGAATATATCGGCGGTGTAAACTGCAAGCTGCTGCCGGTCCCGATGATGAATATCCTCAATGGCGGCAAGCATGCCGACAATAATGTCGACCTGCAGGAATTTATGATTATGCCGGTCGGGGCGAAGTCGTTTTCCGGGGCCTTGAAAATGGGGGCCGAGATATTCGGTCATTTGAAAAAAGTTTTGAAAAAGAAGGGATATAATACGGCTGTCGGCGACGAGGGCGGTTTTGCGCCCGATCTGAAATCGAACGAAGAAGCCCTCGAGATAATTATGGAGGCAATCAATGCGTCCGGATACAGGGCGGGGAAAGATGTCTTTCTGGCCCTCGATCCGGCCTCGACCGAGTTTTATGATGCCAAAAAGAATATTTATAATCTTAAGGGTGAAGGCAAAAAACTCTCTTCCGAAAAGATGATTGATTTTTATGCCGCCCTGGTTAAAAAGTATCCGATTATTTCAATCGAGGATGGTCTGGCCGAGGATGACTGGGCCGGCTGGAAACTGATGACCGAAAAACTCGGGAAGAAGATTCAGATTGTCGGTGATGATCTGTATGTAACCAATCCCAAACGTCTGGCGCGGGGAATTAAAGAGAAATCGTCCAACTCCATCCTGATAAAGCTCAACCAGATCGGTACCCTCACCGAAACGCTGGACACGATCGAAATGGCCAAGAAGGCCGGCTTCACGGCGGTGGTATCGCATCGCAGTGGTGAAACCGAGGACAGCACCATAGCCGATGTCGTAGTGGCGGCCGGGACCGGTCAGATAAAAACAGGTTCAATCTGCCGCACCGACCGGATCTGCAAGTATAACCAGCTTCTTCGTATTGAAGAGGCGATTGGACCAAAGGCGGAATTTCTCGGGAAGAAGGTATTTTATAATTTGGCCTGACGATAGGTTATTTTTTATCGGCTAATCTGTATATAAGAATTTGCCGACAGATTAAAAGCCCGCTCAAATCGAGCGGGCTTTTTTAGGGAAGATGTTGCTTGGACAATTCCCTAATTTTCCCTTCCCTGGGAAATCTACAAAACCAAATTTACCGTTTTTTCTTTTTTGGTTTTGCTTTTTTCTTGGCTACTTTTTTCTTTGTCGCTTTTTTCTTTGGAGCAACCTTTTTCTTGACTACTCTTTTCTTGGCCACTTTCTTTTTCGGTTTAGCCTTGACTTTTTTCTTGGCCGGACCTTTGGTCAGCCCCAGGGCGCTGATTTTACCGCGCACTGATGCCAATGTTCGTTTGAGTTCTTTAGCCAGTTTGGACGCCGGTTTGGTTTTGTAGCCGACTTTTAGCTTTTTGATCTCTGCCGCTGTCCAGGCTTTGCCAACCGCGGCTTTTTTCTTCACTACTTTCCTTTTCGGTTTGGCTTTGGCTTTTTTCTTTACTGCCATTGCTATTTCCTTTCCTCCATGAGGGTTATAGGTTTGATTTAGAATTAATTCCTTCTATATCCTTATCAATAATAATGCGATAAATCTTTCCTTATCAAATTCCATCAATCTATAATTAAAGTTGTATCATTCATACAATATTCAAACCTTTAATAACACTCAGATACATGGAGAATAGAAATGTTAAAACTTTCCTGCAAGAAAAAAATATCAAAAAATAGAATAATATTGATGTACTGAGGAGAGCATATTTGACACGGTCGTATGAAAAAACTGATTGTATGATGATTATTTAATAATTAGTACACTCGATATGGTATCGGAACCGTTTAATCACGAAACAGATATTACTTATTATTCAGTTCCTTTAAAAGCACCCGACCGGTGTATGACTTTTTGATAAGAGCCACTTCCTCGGGAGTACCGACAGCAATTATCTCGCCGCCGTCATCGCCGCCTTCGGGTCCGATATCTATAATATAGTCGGCGGTTTTTATCACGTCGAGATTATGCTCAATAACCAGTACCGTATTGCCCCGTTCAACCAATCGATTGAGAACATCGAGTAGCATTTTGATGTCCTCAAAATGCAGACCGGTGGTTGGTTCATCAAGGATATAAAGAGTCGAGCCGGTGGCTGTTTTTGACAGTTCGGTTGAAAGTTTGACCCGCTGCGCCTCACCCCCTGAAAGAGTGGTCGCCTGCTGTCCCAGATGAATATATCCCAATCCGACAGATTTCAGTGTTGAAAGTTTCCGCTTAATCCGGGGGATATTCTCGAAAAATTTAAGAGCCTCATCAATGGTCATATCAAGAATGTCGGCGATAGATTTCCCTTTATAGGTAATTTCGAGTGTATCGCGATTAAACCTTCGGCCTTTACAGATTTCACAGGGAACATAAACATCGGGGAGAAAGTGCATCTCAATCTTTATAATTCCATCCCCCTGACAGGCTTCGCATCGACCGCCCTTGACATTAAAGGAAAAACGTCCCGGCAAATAGCCACGCATCTTCGATTCAGGAATTTGAGCGAACAGGTCGCGAATGTAAGTAAATACTCCGGTATATGTAGCCGGATTGGAGCGCGGCGTTCGTCCGATCGGAGATTGGTCGATATCAATGACTTTATCAATCAGTTCCAAACCGGAGATTTTATCATACGGAAGCGGAGGCCGACGGGAATTATAAAAGGTCCGGGCCAAAATACGATACAAGGTTTCATTGATAAGAGTCGATTTCCCTGAACCTGACAGGCCGGTCACCACCGTAAAAATCCCCAGCGGTATTTTGACATTTATATTTTTCAGGTTGTTGCCCCTGGCTCCTGTAAGCGTAATAAAATTGCCATTGAAGGTACGCCGCTCCTTTTTAACCGGGATCTTCTTTCGCCTGGCCAGATAGGCGCCGGTGATTGAATTGCGATTTCGTTTTATCTGGGCGGGAGTTCCGGCGGCAACGATCTTACCGCCTTTCTTGCCGGCACCGGGACCAAGATCAACGACATAATCGGCCGATTCAATGGTTTCCCGGTCATGCTCGACAACCAAAACTGTATTACCCAAATCTCGAAGACCGTGGAGTGTTTTTAGAAGTTTCAGGTTGTCATGCTGATGCAGTCCAATCGATGGTTCATCGAGAATATACATCACCCCGACCAGACGGGAACCAATCTGAGTGGCCAGCCTGATTCGCTGAGATTCACCGCCGGATAAAGTTGCGGCGGCTCTGCTGAGGGTCAGGTAATTAAGACCGACATCATCCATAAACGAAAGCCGCTCCCTAATTTCTTTGATTATCTGACGAGCAATAAGTTCCTGTTTGCGGGTCAATGTGATATTATTAAAAAATCTGCGAGCTTCCTTGATAGACATATCGGTAATTGAATCAATTGTTTCCCGATTTATGATAACCGACAATGTCTCCGGTTTCAGACGCGTTCCGTTGCAGGTCGGGCAGGATGATATTGACATGTACTGCTCAATCCATTGTCTGATACCGTTCGATTCCGTTTGACGATAACGCCTTTCCAGATGCCTGATAACACCTTCAAATCTATTGGTATATTTTCCAGAGCCGTGGCCGTTGGAATGTTCGTATGAAAAACTTATCTCTTCCCGGCCGGAACCGTACAGTATTACTTCCTGAAGGCGGACCGGAAGCTTTTCAAACGGTGTCGATAGTTTGAAACCGTAATGTTCGGCAACACCTTTAAGCATGTAACGATACCAGTTAGCGTTGTCCGATTTCCACGGATGAACGGCACCATGGTTCAAAGGCAGGGAGGGATCGGGAATGACCAGGTTCGGGTCCACTTCCATTTTTTGCCCCAGCCCGCCGCAGTCCGGACAGGCACCATAGGGGGAATTAAAAGAAAACATACGCGGCGTAAGTTCTTCATAGCTGATATTGCAATGCAGGCAGGCCGATTGTTCCGAAAACAGCAGGTCTCTTTTCTTTATATTTATCAGAACGGTTCCCCCCGATGTCCTCAGAGCGGTTTCGACTGAATCGGCCAGTCGCCGGGCCGCACGTTTTTTGACAATCAAACGATCCACGACCGCTTCAATTGTATGCTTAACATTTTTTTTCAGTTTGATATCAGATCCCAATTCGACAATTTCACCGTCGATACGAAGCCGGATATATCCTTCACGTCGGGCATTTTCGACTATTTCCCGGTGTTCGCCTTTTCGACCCCGGATCAGGGGGGCCAGGATCATCAGGCGGGTTCCCTCCTCAAATGACAGCACCGAATCGACAATCTGTTCAACCGTCTGCCGGGTAATCGGCCGTCCGCATTTAGTGCAGTGCTGGACACCGATACGGGCAAACATCAGCCTCAGGTAATCATATATTTCGGTGACAGTTCCGACCGTGGAGCGGGGGTTCTTGGCGGCTCCTTTTTGTTCGATGGAAATAGCCGGTGATAATCCATCGATAAAATCAACATCAGGTTTTTCCATTAACCCTAAAAACTGCCGGGCATAGGCTGACAATGATTCAACATAGCGCCTTTGCCCCTCGGCATAAATGGTATCAAAAGCCAGCGACGATTTGCCGGAACCGGAAAGCCCGGTTATCACGATAAGCTTGTTACGGGGCAATTTCAGGTCGAGATTTTTAAGATTATGCTCTCGAGCACCCTTTATATGTAAGTATTTCGATTCGGCCATATCTCTTCAAAATTGTGTAACCTTCAAATATAAACAATTCCTTTATTAATGTCAGAATTTTTTGCTATTTACTTATTTTTTTCGCAATACTAAATCACATTCTGACTGTCTTATTTTGATTTCTACAACATAGAATCAGAAAAAATATCTGTTGTTATCAATTGGAGCCATAAAGGCTTGACAATCTCGCTTTTTGATATTATTTACTACACTATGGATGACCGGAGAGAATATTTTGATTCGTTTGCCGAAGAATGGGACAAGATGTTCACCGCTGAAGATATTGAAGTCCTTTCTTTCCTGATTGAATCATTTGACATTAAAGAGTATGATAAGATTGTTGATCTTGGGTGCGGCACCGGGGTTTTGTTTGACCTTCTACGGCGGCGAGTCGGTCCTGATGGCCTGGTGGTCGGGGTCGATTTGTCTTCGGCGATGGTAAAAAAGGCTCGGAAAAATTTCCCGTTCAAAAATATTTTAGAGATTGATGCCGATGCCGAGATGTTGCCCCTAAAATCCGAATTGTTTGATGTTGCCGTCTCTTTTGCCGCTTTTGCTCATTTTACCTGTCAGGAATCGGTCATGGAAGAGGCCTCGCGTATTCTTAAAAAAGGCGGTAAATTTTATATTATACACCTTTTAAGCAGTAAAGAGCTGGAAACCTATCATTTGAAAGCCGGCGGCCCGGTAGCCGATGATCATATCCCTCCCCTGGAAAAGATGAGAGAGCTGTTTGAAAAGGGGAATTTTATTGATGTCTCTATCATCGATCACCCGGGACTATATCTCGCCCAGGGCACCAAAGGTTAATCTGAATTGGGTTCAAGACCGATTGCCCATTCGGCCTTATATCTAGCGATTGCCATAGCATTGCCGATAATATTTCATCAATTCGGAATCGCAGGCCGAATATTTTTGCCGATGCATATCCCCGTCTTGATTTGCGGTTTTATTGTCGGGGCGGGACCAGCCGTTATTGTCGGTCTGCTGGCACCAATTCTGTCGCACCTGATGACATCAATGCCGCCGGCCTATGCCGTTCCGCTTATGACTATGGAGCTTTCTCTTTATGGGTTTACCGCGGCGCTGACATATCGCCGTCTTAAATTAAATATCTATTTATCATTGCTGATAGCCATGATATTCGGCCGACTGGCCTTTGCCCTGGGACTTTTTATTCTCGGACTGTTTATTGCGCTTCCGTATGGTCCCGCCCAGTTTTTTGCGGCCGGCGGGGCCGTCATTTCGGGTGTGCCGGGCATCATTGTTCAGTTTATTATTATCCCGCCTCTTATATTATCTTTAAAAAGAATGAGACATTATAATTAAAAAAACCTTTCTCTCCCCGGCATCTTTTTTAACTTCTTGTGTAATGGTTAATTACAGAGTGATTTGAGCCGCAAAAAAGAATTGATTCTATTGCTTTGAAACAAAAATATGTGTATCTTTACGTGATGAAACAGAACAGATGCACCGTTAGTTTATAGAGGATTCTGCTATGCCGATGGAAAGAGAAAAGATTGTTCCGATATTTTTAGAAGATGAGATGAAAAACTCTTATCTCGACTACTCCATGTCGGTTATTACCAATCGCGCTCTGCCTGATGTTCGCGACGGCCTGAAGCCGTCGAATCGAAGAATAATGGTTGCCATGAACGACTTGAAACTCACCCCCGGGCGGCCGCATCGTAAATGCGCTAAAATATCCGGTGACACCTCGGGTAATTACCATCCCCATGGCGAGCAGGTGATTTATCCAACTTTGGTTCGTATGGCCCAGGATTTTAATATGCGTTATCCGCTGGTTGACGGCCAGGGAAATTTTGGTTCGATTGACGGTGACGGCGCCGCGGCGATGCGATATACTGAAGCCAGGATGACTCCGATTGCGATGGAAATGCTGGCCGATCTTGAAAAAAATACCGTTGATTTGATGCAAAACTATGATGAAACACGCAAAGAACCGAAAGTTTTGCCGGGCAAGTTTCCCAACCTGATTTGCAACGGGACATCAGGTATCGCGGTCGGAATGGCCTCGAATATTCCGCCGCACAACCTGTCGGAAATTATTGATGGTTTAACGGCGATAATCGATAATCCTGAGATTAGTACTGAGGAACTGATTGAAATTATTCCCGGCCCCGATTTTCCGACCGGCGGTATTATAAACGGGCGCGACGGGATTCGCCAGGCCTACAAGACCGGTAAGGGACGGCTAATAGTTCGTGCCCGGGCGATGGTTGAAAGACTGAAAAACGGCAAAGATATGATTGTCGTCTCCGAAATACCGTTCCAGGTGAATAAATCAAATCTCCTGGAGAAAATTGCAGATCTGGTGCGGGATAAACGTCTGGAAGGAATATCTGATCTGCGTGATGAATCCGACCGCGATGGCATGCGGATTGTTATTGAACTCAAGCGGGATGTCCAGGCCGAGATAATACTCAATCAGCTTTATAAGCATACCCAGATGCAATCGACTTTTGCCATCAATATGCTGACACTGGTCGGGGGGATTCCAGAGGTCTTGTCATTAAAGCAGATTCTCGAAGAGTTTCTGATACATCGTCACGAAGTTGTTGTCAGACGAACCAGATTTGATCTGAATAAGGCCGAGGCGCGGGCGCATATTCTCGAAGGTTACAAAATTGCTCTGGACAATATCGATGCCATCATAGCTCTTATCAAAAAATCAAAGGATACTCCGACCGCTCGCGAAGGATTGATGAAACAATTCAAGCTTTCGGAGATTCAGGCTAATGCCATTTTGGAAATGCGCCTGGCCCGATTGACCGGTCTTGAACGAAAGAAGGTTGAAGAAGAATATCTGGCCACAATCAAGTTGATTGCCGAGCTGAAAGGCATCCTGGAATCGAAGCCGCGCCGGATGGCAATTATCAAGGAAGAGCTTCTGGAACTTCAGAGGAAATATTCCGATGAACGGCGGACGATGATTCAGGATGAAGCCGAAGAATTTACTGTCGAAGATCTGATTGCCGAGGAGGATATGGTAATCACCATATCGCATCTTGGTTATGTTAAACGGCTGACGGTAACCATGTACCGCCGGCAGAATCGCGGCGGAAGAGGCTCCAAGGGGATTGAAACGCGCGATCAGGATTTTGCGGAACATCTGTTTATCGCTTCGACACATGATTATATTCTATTTTTCTCGAATAAGGGTCGCTGCTACTGGGTCAAGGTACATGAAATCCCGACCGGCGGGCGGATTGCACGTGGCAAGCCGATTGTGAATATGTGTAATCTGGGTGATGACGAAATAATCACTGCTTTTTGCCGGGTCCGTTCATTTGATTCCAGTCTTTATGTTG
>Ga0164313_10003452_pt1 | contig 14074 bp, 12 predicted proteins | sample GuaBasSedimGuay4_FD_113735 | JGI IMG/M metagenome (GOLD analysis project Ga0164313, IMG submission 113735) | Subseafloor sediment microbial communities from Guaymas Basin, Gulf of California, Mexico - Guay4, Core 4569-4, 0-3 cm | ecosystem: Environmental > Aquatic > Marine > Hydrothermal vents... | reverse complement strand
TTATTTCAATGTAATAACGAACATGCGGATTCTTGAACCAGACTTCGGTAACGACACCGTGAAAAGTTGCGGTTTCGTCAGCGAGAAACTCAGCTGCGAATGAATGGTGGGCGTTTGCAGCAGTGGCCAGGAGCAAAGCGACTGTGAGCAACGTCATATTTCTTGCTATCGATTTCATACTTGCCTCGAATGGTTCCAAACTCTATTGCGGTCTACTTGATAGGTTCGCGGAAACTCCGGACCGATCTCAAATGATACGTGATGTCCGGACGCTCGCGTTGACGGTGTTTTGCAGGGCGTGACTGCCGATATTGGCGCCATGCACGTGCTCCCCGGGCTGGATCCACCATGGTGCCAGGGCGATGAGTCCAATCAGGATCATGACGGCGCCCGCGATTCGACGAAATGCATGACGGGATCGCCACGCATTGAGCTTGTGGGCAAAAGTGCCGGCCAAAAACAACGCCGGTGCGGTGCCAAGCCAGAAAACCAGCATCACCAACCCACCGCCAAGTGCGCTACCGCTCGTGGCCGCCATGGCGACTGCACTGTAGACGAGTCCGCAGGGCAATGCGCCCCAAAGGAAGCCGGCGCTGAGCGCCCGGCCCGGCGTCGATATCGGTAGAACATGGCGTAACAGCGGTGACAGTCTTCGCCAGAGTCCGGCGCCACTTCGTTCCAGGAAGCGTGTCACGTTCCAGTTGAACATCAGGTTAAGGCCAATGCCGATCACCAGTATGGCGGCGATGATTCGCAGAATCATTAAGCCTGCGGTGACTCCGGCTGCCTTACTCAACAGGGCACCGCCAGCTCCTGCAACCGTACCGAGCAACATGTAAAACCCAAGCCTGCCCGTGTTGTAGCTTATGCGGCGCAGGAATCGATGGCGGTTTTCCTGATCCTTACCTTCGTTTTCAAACAACACCACGATTGCGCCACACATGGCAAGACAGTGTGTGCTACCGAACAGCCCGGCGATAAATGCGGCAGGTAACAGAAGTTCGCTATTCATCCCTTGTGTTTATTCTGCTCGACTTCGTTTTTTTTCGAACTACCGGGAGGAGCTTCGTCATCGTCCATGACAACACTCCAGGCTGGTGAATCGAGGTCGTCAAATTGCCCGGAACCAACTGCCCAGAAGAAAGCTGCAACCGCGAGACCCAATAACACAAGGCCAAGTGGGATAAGTAAATAGAGAATGCTCAAGTCACAGCCTCTTCACCAAGGGACGGCAGAGTTTTCTCAAGACGCATCGGTTCATCATTTTTCCTGAAGCGGTGCAGGCGCAGTGCATTCAGCACGACTATCAATGAACTTATCGACATGCCAATCGCTGCCATCCATGGCGCCAGTATGCCGGAAACTGCCAGTGGTACGGCGGTCACGTTGTAGATTATGGCCCATGCAATATTTTGCCGGATAATGCGCCGTGTTGCCCGCGCCACGCCTACGGCTTCAACGATGGTACCCAGGCGCTTACCGAGGGCAATTGCATCGGCACTGGCGCGCGCCAGTGCCGTGCCGGCATCAAGCGCGATCGATGCATCGGCTGCAGCGAGTACGGGCGCATCGTTGATACCATCGCCAACCATGACGACCGACTGGCCATCTGCTTGCAGCTTGCGGATAAATTCGAGTTTCTTGGCGGGCGACATTGCTGCGTGCCAGTCGCTTATATCGAGCTGACTGGCCACCTCGCTCACGGCAGCGGCGTTGTCACCGCTTGCAATGACAACTTGAAATCCAGCGCGTTGCAGCTCTGCTACTGCATCAGCAGCATCACTACGAACTTCATCGCCGATTGCGAAACGGGCAAGTAAGCCAGAGTCATCACCAAGATAAACCAGTATGCGCGCATCGTCGCCGGGTTCATGCACCGGCTTACTGTTGCTCAATTCGGCAACGTAACCGGCGTTGCCAATTCGATAGCGTTGCCCGTTGATGTCGGCCTGTACACCACAGCCCGGCTCGACCTGAATGTCTACAGGATTGAAATATGCGCTGCGATAGTAACTGGAAAACGCCCTGGCCAGCACGTGTTCCGATGCCATCTCAATGGCTGCCGCCAGTTGCAGGTGATAGTCCGGTGATTGTGCCGAGAACGACCTGGTTTCAAGAATCACAGGCTGCCCGGCGGTCAAAGTTCCGGTCTTGTCGAACACGATTGTTGATGCCTGGTTCAGCACCTCGAGAACGCGCGATCGAACCAGCAAAAAGCCACTGCTTGCTAACCGTGACGCGGCAGCGGCAAGAGCAGCAGGTGTTGCCAGGGAGAGTGCACATGGGCAGGTAACGACCAGCGTCGCGAGCACAACTTCAAATGTGCGCGACGGGTCGATATTGATCCAGATAAGCGCTGTGATGCTGGCGACGGCAAGAAGGGCGAGTACAAACCTGCTGGCAATGCGATCCGCGAGAACGGCGATCGGCGGTTTATCGGCTTGTGCGCGTTCCAGCAATCGTCCGATTTCGGCCAGGCTTGTGCTGGCACCGGTACGCGTGACGCGTAGTGTGCCGTTGCCGCTTCGATTGATGCCACCTGCATAAACCTGCGTGCCAGGTTCGCGACTGACGGGCAGCGACTCGCCGGTCAGCATGGATTCATCGACTGCGAGACTGCCAGTCAACATCTCACCATCGATTGGCACTACTTCGCCCGGCCGAATCATGATGACATCGCCGACGCGAATTCGATCCAGGGCTACGATTTCTGCAGCGCCACCCACAACGCGCGTCGCTGTATCCGGCAACAGGCGAGCGAGGGCCACAGCGTAGTCATCCGCGCGATGTCTTGCGCGCATTTCAAGGAAACGCGTGGCACTGAGAAACAACACAAACATCGCGACTGAATCGAAATAGATGTTGCCCTGATCCATCCACGTGGCCCATACGGACGCAAAAAATGCAGCAGCGATAGCAATCGATACCGGCAAGTCCATGCCGGGAGAGCGTGCACGGATGCCACGCCAGGCGCTGGCAAAGAATGGTCGGGCAGAGTAGAAAACGATTGGGATTGTGACCAGTAAGCTGATAGTCCGCAGGAATTTTTCGACACCGGCTTCAATGCCAAAATAATCTCCCGCGTACAGTGCGACAGCAAACATCATCACCTGCATGCCAGCGGCGCCTGCCACGATAAGTCGTTTTAGCGAGCGGCGATATTCTTCGTCATTGGTGTCTTTGGACTGGCCGACACCAACCGGTAGTGGTTTAAATCCAATACGCGAGATCGCATCCAGCAATTCGCTGAATTTCAGCTGCGCAGCATCCCAGCGGATGACAGCACGTCGGGTTGCCGGATTGACGGTGACGTTTTCGATCGCGTCAATCTGGCTCAATGCTTTGTCGAGCAACCAGACGCAGGCGGTGCAATACATGCCGCCGATATCCAGCGTCGTCTCGGCAGCGCCCCGATCCTCGTGTACATAGCGCGCAAGCAGGTCTGCGGAGTCATAGTGTTGCCACTCACCGGGCTCATCTGCAGGCTGCAGGTCCGAGTCGGGCTGGCTGCGAAACTCATAGAATGCGGTCAGGCCTGCGCTGTGAATAAACTCGGCGACTGCTTTGCAGCCAATGCAGCACATTGGCTGATCTACGCCATCAAGCTGCGCAATGATTAACGGGCCATTCGGCAGCGGTTCCCCGCAGTGAAAGCAACCGTCAGTGCGGCCCATGATCAGGGTGATCTGGTAGTTGCGGTGTCGTCGGTCGCGGAATCGCTAACCATGATGTGTGGATTGGTGATGGCAAGAAAAATGGTCAGCAAACCACCAACGACGGTGAGTGCCGGGATCGCGATAACCAACCAGACCCAGGGATTCCGAAACCATGGCTCCACTGTCTCTTCTTTGTCCTGTTGCATGTCAGTATTCATCGGTAGGCCCGCGGAAACGGTTTTCCTCGATTACAGTGACGCCACGTCCATCCGTGCTCTCAAGCGTAAACTCGATGACGTTGCCACCCGCTGAGCCTTCATGCGGTGCCGTGACCGAAATTGGCAATGTAAAAACAGATTCACCGGCGATAGAAAACTCGGCGTCTGTCTGAATTTCGATTCCTGGTATTCCGCTAACGCTCAGTTTGTAGTTGTGATCTACATTTTGCTTGTTGATTACACGGATCGTATAGCTGTTTTCTATGCCTTGCCGGCCAACGTCACGATACAGTGTGTTGCGGTCACGAATAACGTCGAGAATTACCGGCTTGCGCAGCGCCATGGAAGACACCATCGCACCGACCAGGAGCAAAAGGATCATGGAGTACACGATCGTTCTCGGTCGCAGCAGGTGGTAGTCCTTGTGCTCGAGCGCACGCTCCGTGGTATAGCGAATAAGGCCGCGCGGCGAGCCGACTTTGTCCATGATTGTGTCGCAGGCATCGACGCAGGCAGCGCAGGCGATGCACTCGTATTGCAGGCCTTCACGGATATCAATTCCGGTAGGGCAGACCTGCACACACATTGTGCAGTCGACGCAGTCGCCGAGCCCCTGCGCTTTTGCGTCGGACCCCCGTCTTCTGCCACCGCGTGGTTCACCACGTTCCGTATCGTAAGTAATGATCAGCGTGTCGTGATCAAACATTGCGCCCTGGAAGCGGGCGTACGGGCACATGTATTTGCAAACCTGCTCGCGCATGAAGCCGGCGTTGCCGTAAGTGGCGAAACCGTAAAACAAGACCCAGAACCATTCCCACGGTCCGGCTGTAAAGGTCAGGAGGCTTGTGGACAACGTACGAATTTCAGAGAAATATCCAACGAATGAATAACCGGTGAATAGCGCCAACAAGATCCAGCAGAATTGCTTGAACGACTTCCGCCAGATCTTATTGAAATTCCAGGGGCCTTTATCGAGCTTGATGCGCTTGTTGCGATCGCCTTCGATCGCGGACTCGATCCAGGTAAATGCTTCCGTCCAGACGGTCTGCGGGCATGCGAAGCCACACCAGACACGGCCGGCCAACGCGGTGAAAAAGAACAAGGCCACTGCGAGAATAATCAGCAGCAATGCAAGATAGATAAAGTCCTGTGGCCAAAGCGTCATGCCAAAGATGTAGAATTTACGTGTCGGCATGTCGAAGAGAATTGCCTGGCGACCGCCCCAGGTGAGCCATGGCCCAAAGTAGAACGCTCCGAGCAGCACGAACATGGCAAGCCGGCGCAGGGTGGCGAAGCGACCCTTAACTTCGCGTGGGTAAACCTTATCTTCGCTACGATACAGATTGCCGTATTCGTAGCTGCCGTCGGATTTTTTCTTGATCATCGTTAGTTTTTGCCGGGCCGAATTAACTGGCCGAAATACGGCGTCGTTTTCAGTCTTTGCGCGGTAGCGAAACAGGGCCAGTTCGTTTGCGTCTGCAAAGTCTTAAGGTAAACCAGCCCGCGATCCAGGTGTTCGCGAAGAAAAGGGCAAAGCCGATTGCATAACCGGCATTGCGACTTTCAATTGCGGTGATGTTCAACGCATCGACCAATACCAGTGGATCGACAAAGGCGAAAAACAACATGGTGAAGCCGGACGCTGTCAGGAACGATATCCAGGTCAACACTGCAAGTTTTTGCGTGTCCCTGGACCAGTCCGTAGTTTCGTCAGCGCCTTCGTTCATCTCTGTCAGTCTATTGGGACAAGCTGTAAACGTATGCCGCCAGAACACGCGCGCGGTCAGGCCCGATCAGGTGACCATGTGCCGGCATCGCACCGGTGCGGCCCTCGACGATCGTCTTGCGGATTTGTTGTGGCGAACTGCTGTAGAGCCAGATGTCATCAGTAAGGTTTGGTGCACCGAGGGCTTGCATGCCGCTACCGTCAGGACCGTGACAAGCGATACACAGTGTCATGTATTGCGTGTGTGCCGGTGACGAGCTGTCCATACCATCCGGCATTGCCTGTACGTAACGCACCATTTCTTCAACGGCTTCATCCGATGCAAAGACCGCGCCCAGCGGCGGCATTATTCCGGTCCTGCCGGACATGATGCTTTGTTCGATCTGTGCAGGACTGCCACCGTAGAGCCAGTCGTCATCTGTCAAATTAGGGAATCCTCTTGCGCCCAGCGCGCCCGAGCCATGACATTGCGAGCAATAGTTCGCAAACAGGCTGGCACCAATGCTGAGTGCATCCGGATCATTGACCAGATCCGTTACTTCCATTGCACCATACTTCGCGAAAATCGGTCCGTACCTGGCTTCTGCTGCAGCCACTTCCGCATCATACTGGCCTTCCTGGCTCCATTCGCTGGTGCCGCTGAAAGTGCCAAGACCCGGATAATAAATAAGATAGCCAACGCTCCAGATGATCGTAAGAATGAACAGCCACAGCCACCACATTGGCAGAGGATTGTTCAGCTCGCGAATGTCTTCATCCCAGACGTGCGCTTCAGATTCCGCTATTTCTTCCGTGGATGCGCGTTGTCTGTTCGTAAAGACAATCAGCCAGACGCACGCGATCAAAGAAACTACGGTGCCGATGATGACCCACCAGCTCCACAAACTACTCATGACGTTTGCTCCTTGTTATTTTCGCTGTAGGGCATGTGGCGATCGTCTTCGAGTGGCAGCATGGACGAAGCTTCGAAATCCGTTTTTCGCTTGCGGCTCCAGCTCCATACCCAGACTCCAATAAAGAGTACGAGGAGCGCTATCGTAATCAGCCCGCGAACTATTCCTATATCCATTGAATTTTCCTCTCTAGCGGGCTGATCGGACAGTGCCGAGATCCTGCAAATAAGCGATCAGGGCATCAAGTTCTGTCTTGCCTTCCACAGCAGCAGCAGCGCCGGCAATATCCTCATCGGTGTACGGATCGCCCAGCATTTGCAGCGCACGCAATTTCCGCGTGATGATGTCACCATCGACCATGGCATCTTCAAGCCACACGTAGGCCGGCATATTCGACTCAGGTACGACGTCTCGCGGTCCGAGTAAGTGAATCCTGTGCCACTCATCGCTGTAACGTTTGCCGACACGGGCAAGGTCAGGGCCGGTTCTCTTGGAACCGAACTGAAATGGCCGGTCGTAAACAAACTCACCAGCGACAGAGTACGGGCCATAACGTTCTGTCTCGCTACGAAACGGCCGGATCTGTTGCGAGTGACAGAGGTAACATCCTTCCCTGACATAAATGTCACGCCCGGCGAGGCGTAATGGCGGGTAGGGCGTAATGCCCTCGTAAGGCTCGGTCGCATCCGAGCTGGCCATGAGTGGAATTATTTCAACCAGGCCGCCAATGCTGATGACAATAACAATCAGGATTGCCATGAGGTTGATGTTTTTTTCAACTTTATCGTGATTCATGATTATCTCCTCACGCTGGCTGAATGACAGCGACAGGCTGCGGCTTCACTTGTCTTATCGTCATGTAGACGTTGTAAACCATAACCAGCATGCCGGAGAAAAATATGATGCCACCAAGGAGTCGTATGCCGTAATACGGATACGTAAACTTGAGACTCTCTATAAAGGAATAGGTCAGCGTGCCATCGTCATTCATTGCACGCCACATCAGTCCCTGGGTGATACCGGATATCCACATGGATACGGCATACAGAACCACGCCGATCGTCGAGGTCCAAAAATGCACGTCTATTAACTTCGTCGAATACATGCCTTCTTTGTTATAGAGGCGTGGTATCAGGCAATATAGCGAACCAATCGTCATCATAGCCACCCAGCCAAGGGCGCCGGAGTGCACATGGCCGATGGTCCAGTCGGTGTAGTGAGAGAGTGCGTTGACCGTTTTGATGGCCATCATCGGTCCTTCAAAGGTCGACATGCCGTAGAACGATAACGACACGATCATGAATTTCAGGATTGGATCGGTACGCAACTTATGCCATGCGCCGGTCAGGGTCATGATGCCGTTGATCATGCCGCCCCAGGACGGTGCCAGCAGGATGATCGAAAATACCATGCCGATTGATTGCGCCCAGTTCGGCAACGATGTGTAGTGCAGATGGTGGGGTCCGGCCCACATGTAAATCGCAATCAGCGACCAGAAGTGCACCACCGAGAGTCGATACGAGTAAATCGGCCGTTTCGCCTGTTTGGGCACGAAGTAATACATCATGCCGAGGAAGCCGGCGGTCAGGAAGAATCCGACGGCGTTGTGGCCGTACCACCATTGCATCATGCCATCCACAACGCCGGTATAGATCGAGTATGACTTGAACAACGTTACCGGGATGGCGAGGTTGTTGAAAATGTGCAGCACCGCAATGGTGATGATAAATGCCGCATAGAACCAGTTTGCGACATAAATATGTTTGACCTTACGTCTGCCGACTGTGGTGAGGAAAACAATTGCATACGAGACCCAGACCACGGCAATCAGCAAATCGATGGGCCATTCCAGCTCAGCGTATTCCTTGCTCTGGGTGATGCCGAGCGGCAGCGTTATGGCGGCCAGAACAATTACGGCCTGCCAGCCCCAGAAAGTGAATGCAGCGAGCTTGTCAAATGCCAGGCGAACATGGCAGGTACGTTGCACGACATAGTATGACGTACCCATTAGCGCCGAGCCGCCGAAGGCGAATACCACGGCGTTTGTATGCAATGGTCGCAGACGCCCGAAAGACAGCCACGAAATGTTCATGCTGAGGTTCGGCCAGATCAACTCGGCGGCGATAATGATGCCGACCAGCATGCCGACAATACCCCAGAGTATGGTCACGAGGGTGAACTGGCGTACAACCTTATCGTTGTAGCTCGATTGCGTATCCATAAATTGCTTGTCCCGGATGTTTTTTATTTGCTCAGGCGTCTCTTACCGGACGCGACGATGCCAGACCGATTAGATCGGGTCTATAAGGATAAACCGTCACAGACCGTGTATCCAGTTTTAGGGAAATCCTGCCAGTTCTTCAGGTGTTTCTCGGCGTGGAGGTTATGCCCACCGTATGCCGTGGAAAAGCGCTCGCATCGATCGTTTCCAGGTAGCCATGCCACGCCCCGTAGCCGATCACCGGCAGGATTACGATCAGTCCGACGAACGCCGTCAGCAGCCCGATCAGGAGGCCCAGCATAATCAGTGACAGCCAGATCACCATCGCCATCTTGTTGCGTAATACGGCATTGATAGAGGTAACTATCGCCGTAATGCTGTCCACATCACGATGCATGATCATTGGCAGGGAAAAAGCGCTGGCCGAGAACGTGACCGCGGCAAACATGGCGCCAACGATACTGCCGATGGTCAGGTAACCAATCAGGTCACGCAGATCGGGATGTGCATCGGTGGGGAAAAATACGCTGACCAGCACACCAGCCCGGGCCCAGACCATGAATATGATCAGCAGGGCCAGCGCGAAAATCAGCTCGTTGCCCAGGTGACGCTTGAATGCGGCGCGCAGGCTGCGGCCCATCGATGGTGTTTGATCACGCTCCAGCTGCGCGCTGATGGCATACAGGCCAATGCAGGTGAGGGGCGCCAGGAAGACGAAGCCACCCAGCATTGCCAGCATGAACCACTGGCTGCCATAAACCCACGCCAGCCAGACAACGGATGCCATCACCAGGGCCATGAAAAAACCGTAGGTCAGGCTTTGCTGCGGTGCGCGCTTGAGATCAGCCATGCCTTTTTTCAACCAGCCGAACGGGGCCAAAGGTGAAAGCTGCCGGCACGGTGCCACGAATGGCATCGTATCCTTATCGAATTCCTGTTGGTCAGACATAGTCGATTACCGCCGAATTCATTAATAAATGGTTATACGATGATAATAATACGAGTCCGTGGACTTGGCATCGATATTTTCACCTACTGCTGCAGCCTCATTGAGGACCAGCCACCTCTGCGAACGCTTCAGTCGCATACGCCTCCATGCCGGCATCGGTGCGCAGCATGAAGTAGGCCGCAATGCCTTCTCGTTCGGCCACCGCCAGACCTTCATCAACCCCAAGCACTAACAAGGCCGTTGCCATGGCATCGGCAAATGCAGCCGTATCGCTGATAACGGATACAGCAGCAGTATTGTGTGTCACCGGGTAGCCGGTATTCGGATCGATAGTGTGCGAGTATCGCTGGCCGGCAAAGAGGAAAAAATTCCGGTAGTCGCCGGACGTCGCAACGGCAACGTCAGTCAGCTGCACAATGGTCTGCACAGTTGATGCAAAATCAGCGGGCTTCTCAATAGCAACAGACCAAAGATTGCCGCCAGCATTGCGTCCGTGCATGCGCAGTTCTCCACCAATCTCGATCAGGTAATCGTCCAGTCCATGGTCAGAGAGCAGTTTCGCGAGCTGGTCGACTGCGTATCCCTTGGCATAGGCAGACAGATCGACGTAAACGTCCGCCCGGTCTTTGCGGATTGCCGGTGTCTTGCATTGTGTATGTAGTTTCTCAAACCCCGTGTTTTGCAGCGTCTCTTCAATGACGTTGTTATCAGGAGGTTCAGGCAAAGCGTCGGCCGGGCCGAATCCCCAAAGATTGACCAGCGGTCCCACGGTGATATCGAACGCGCTCGTTATCTCGCTGACTGACAACGCCTGTTCGATAACGCCACACAACTCTGCAGACACCTCGACCCAGTCAGTCGACTCTGAACGATTGAAAAGCGACAGCTCGGAGTCAGCCTGGTAGGTCGACATCCGCTGCTCAATATTCGCCAAGCTGCTGTCTATTTGCGCTCGCAGAGCCTCGGTATCAGTTTGCGGTGGTGGAGCAACCAGTTTGACGCTGTAGCTCGTGCCCATCGTCGGGCCCGTCAATTCCAGGACCGATAATTGCGCCTGATCATTACCGCACCCGGACAACCCGACGCCAAGCAGTCCGGCAGCCAGTAACAGGCGCATCATTCCAGCGTCGCAATACAAGTGTTCAGACTCCCTGGATTGGCCACCAAAGCATGGACAAGACACAGCCAGCAAGCCACAAAGAGCCCAATGTATGGATTGCGAGCGTTGATTCGATTGAACGCGTCAGTCTGTTGCGATCCTCTACACCGGCTTTAATTCCTGCGGCGGCTTTCAGGGCCGGCAGCATCAGGATAATCGGCAATAAGGGTGCTGCCAGTGGCAGCAAGCGCATGGCAGTTAATTGCACGATGGCCGCGACAGCTATCAGGTGGCAGACAATATAGAGAGATGCGGTGCCGGCGTTGCCCAGTCGTACCGGGAGCGTCCGTTTGCCGCTGGCGCCGTCTGCCGTGACGTCGGGAATTTCATTTATCAGTATTATCGCAGCGACCCATGCGCTGATCGGTATGGAATAGATCAGTACAGCCGGATCGACTATGCCGCTCTGCAACCATGCGGCGCCGGTAATGGGTAGCACGCCAAATGCAATTGCCACCGTGAATTCACCCAGCCCAATCGAGCTCAGGCGGACGGGACCGACGGAATACAGGACGCCAAGCGCAACACCTGTTAATCCGAAAAGCAGGATCATCGGTCCCTTGACGACGAGCAAAATCAGTCCAGCGATCGCAGCAATAGCCAATAAGCTGATGCCAAGGCGAGCCATTGCAGCCGCATCCATGATGCCGGCCTGTATGAAACGGGAGCCACCGGTGTAAGGATATATACGCTCGTCGTTTTGCTGGTCTGTGCCGTTAGTGTCATCACCAACATCGTTCAAAACGTTGCTGCCCGCATGGACGCAGACAGTGGCCAGCAGTGCGAGACAAAATATGCCGATATCAAACTGTCCTGCGACGAATACGCCCCAGGCGGTACCGGCCAGAACTGGCAGCACCGATGCCGGAAAAAATTTTGGGCGTGTGGCCTGCAACAAACGTTTTACGGTCTGCTTCGCAGAGGTGCCAGTATATTCCTCCGGGCTTGGCCCGGTCGCACTTACAGCATCGACAGGCATATTCATCCCCCTAACCTAAACACACAGAAACGTTATACCGAATATGACGCCGGTTGTATTGCGTTGTGCGAGCCGAATCGAACCTGACCGCCGCGGTTTGGCAGCGAATTTTCGGCTACCATTCATTCTAATGCACAGGACCAGCCCAAAACTCAGCGCGCTTGATACGAGTCTCGTCGATTCTTTGATGAAACCGGCTGCGTTCGACCATTCGGTGAGTTCCGTCGAGCTTATCGAAACGCATATTTCGTGGCTTATTCTGACCGATGATTATGTGTACAAACTTAAAAAACCTGTCGTCCTCGATTTCCTCGATTTCGGCGATCTTGAGCAGCGTAAGTTTTACTGTGACGAGGAGGTCAGGCTGAACAAACCCTGGGCACCGGATATCTATCTCGATGTCGTGTCGGTGTCACTGGATAACGGCCAGGCGCGTTTTTCCGCCGGTGGCACACCCGTTGAATATGCGGTAAGGATGCGCCGCTTCGATCAGGAAATGCGACTCGATGCACAGCTTGAGCAGGGCAAACTGCTGGCGACGGATATGCAGGAACTTGCGCGCAATATTGCCGCGCGTCATGCAGGCGCGGAGCATGTAGAAGAAAGTCATCGCGACCGTTTCGTGTCAAAGACAAAAGAATTTATTTGGGACAATTTTGTTGCGCTTGAGGGTTCTATTGATGAAGCGCAACTGGAGTCGTTGCGAATATGGACTGCGGCAGAGCTGGAAAAACTGGATACGTTGTTGTGGCAGCGTTTCGATTCCGGCTTTGTAAGGGATTGCCATGGAGATTTGCACCTGGCTAACCTGGTTCGCCTGCCGGGTGGCATCACGACATTTGACTGTATCGAGTTCAATGCGGACTTACGCAGAATCGACGTTGTCTGCGACATCGCGTTCCTGATCATGGACCTTGTTGAAAGGCAGCGACATGATCTTGCAGCGCAATTTCTGAATAGCTATCTCGAATGTACGGGCGACTACGCTGGCGTGAAATTGCTCAGCCTGTTTTTTGTGTATCGATGTCTTGTGCGGGCGAAAGTTGCGGTCATTCTCAGCCAGCAGCGCGAGGCGGATGGCGATGTTGCAGCTGACCTCACAGATGCACATCAGTATTGCGACATGGCTCTGCGACAGATCGCACGACGGGATCCGTTGCTTGTCGTTATGTCAGGATTATCAGGGTCCGGTAAGACCTGGGTTGCCGAACAACTTATGGTGGCGATGCCTGCTGTCAGGATTCGCTCTGACATAGAACGAAAACGGATGCTCGGACTCGGTGAGTTCGAGGACAGCGCGTCCGCAATAGGACAAGGCATATATACAGAACAGGTAAACCGGGATGTATATACGCGTATTTTTAATCTTGCTGGCAATGTTCTCGAGTCTGGTCACAACGTAATCCTCGATGCTGCGTTTCTAAGCGCAGCAGACCGGGCCGAAGCGTTAGAAACAGCGAAAATAAGCGGATGCCCGGCGGCAATTCTCGAGGTAAGGGCGCCGCACGAAGTAATGTGCAAGCGCATACAGTTACGAGCGAGCCGTACGCAAGACGCGTCGGAGGCAGGTCTCGATGTTCTCGATCATCAGCTCGAAACTGCTGAGCCGCTCACAGATCGGGAGAAGGGATTTACCATTACCTTTGACAACACCGGTGAGTTTGACGCGGCGGCAATGCTGAGCCAGTTAAAAGAAATAACGGCGTAGCCGCTACTTGTAATAAATCAGACTTGATCGTACAGACGCTGTCAGAACGAGTCGTACCTTGATAGTCAGCCCTCGGCCATCGAAGCCACCGAAAAGAACAGACGTCATTGCGAGGAGCGAAGCGACGCGGCAACCTCTATCAGGTTGCAGAAATGCAGACCGAAGGTCCGTACCAGTGCGAAGAGATTGCCGCGTCGCTTCGCTCCTCGCAATGACGTTGGTACTATCCGGCCGCTTAGTTCAGGCATTGCCTTACAGCGTCTGTACGATCAAGTCTGATCTACTACAGCTACTACTAGTCGATATGTTTTTGCAGGTAACGATGCACCACGGCGGCACCGACGGCGTCACCCCATACGTTAGTCGCGGTTCGAAACCGGTCGAGAAACCAGTCAACTGCCAGGAGAAGCCCGATACCTTCGACCGGTAATCCGACAACCTGCAAAACAATGATCATCGTGACAAGTCCGGCCTGTGGAATGCCGGCGGCGCCGATAGCGGCAAGTGTTGCCGATATGAAAATGATGGCCTGCTGACCGAGGTCGAGCTGCAGGTTATAGGCTTG
>Ga0164313_10003451_pt1 | contig 14075 bp, 11 predicted proteins | sample GuaBasSedimGuay4_FD_113735 | JGI IMG/M metagenome (GOLD analysis project Ga0164313, IMG submission 113735) | Subseafloor sediment microbial communities from Guaymas Basin, Gulf of California, Mexico - Guay4, Core 4569-4, 0-3 cm | ecosystem: Environmental > Aquatic > Marine > Hydrothermal vents... | reverse complement strand
TGGTAAAACTTTACAATGAAGGAACCCGTTTTAAAACCCAGTATGACAAACCAGGAGATCCGTTAAGCATCGACTGTACGCTGAATGCAACGGTTCTGAATCCAGAGAAAGATCCCCTCATACACCAGGCCTTTCCTGGTGGAATTGACAACCTCAAGGAGTATGTTCTGGAGTTAAAGGGATTCAAAGATCATTGGGTGCAAAATATGAACGATCCCAAAGATACCCGCTGGGAATATACCTATCATGGAAGGCTTCAGCGCTATGGATCGTGGAAAGAGATCGTGGAAGAAAATGGCAAACAGGTAAGAAAAGATGTGGGATTCCAGGTGGATCAGGTGGAACATGTAATTCAAAAACTGGTAGACCAACCCTACACCCGACAGGCCCAGATGATCACCTGGATGCCCAACCATGATCTCCAGGTATACGACCCACCCTGTCTTCAATCACTCTGGTACAGGATCATGGAGGATGAGGAGGGGACCCAATGGCTTAATTGCAACATCCGTTTTCGCAGCAACGATGCCTGGGGCGCCAGCTTTATGAATATGTTTGGCTTTATTCAATTCAATAAGGAGATCATCGCTGCAGAAGTGGCAAAGCGAAGTGATAAAAAGGTACGGCTGGGGAGAATGAACTGGCAGGCCGATTCATACCACATATACGGCAGGGACATCGAGCAGGCAAAAGCCATGCTTTTCGACCGTCTGGACTCCATGACTCTTGAGGAGCGTACCTTTAATTTTGGAGATGATTTTATCCGGGAGATGTATGATCAGGCTGAACAATCAGCCCTTTTGAAAATTAAGAAGTACGACCAGGAGCATGCTCAGTAAAGAACTGATCAAGGATCTTTGCTAATTCGTCGGTATTTTGATAAGGATGATTTACTACCTCATCACTGCCCGAAATCATGGCCGAAAGTGTATAATCTGAAGAGGTGTTGAATAGGCATAAGAGCGGTTTTCCCATTTCAATGGCCCGCCCAATTTCATAACCAACCCCCAGGCTGGGAACCGTTACATCGGCCACAATCACATTCGATTCCCGAACCCATTGCAGATCCCTGTCATGTATTTCCTTATCTGTAAGGATCCGGTCGCTACTCTCGATGATCTCATCGCTTCCCAGATGCTCGGTCAGCACCTTGCCATACCCGCTTAACATAGTGATTAGCTTCTCATAGGTGGTGGCCAGCTGCCGGCCTCCCCGAATTGAACCACAGAAATATATTTTCATGTCATATTGATTTATCGTATCTAATATCTAAAGTTCCATGTCGCTGATGTGAAGATCCAGCGCCTTCACAGAGATCTGTATTTCGCGCACAGAAGATTCATCACATCTTTTTTACGAATTTAAAACTAATTCATTATTCCTTACCTTGTATCCACACAATAAACAGTTCATTCCATGATCGAACAGGGGAAATTTATCAAGTTAGGCATCGTCAAGCGTTCAACTTTCGGACTTTTTCTTGGAGACAAAGATGGTGAAGAGGTGTTGCTTCCCAACAAATACTGCACCGATTCCATGAAGCCGGGTTTAGATGTAGAGGTGTTCATTTACCGTGATTCTGAAGATAGGAAGGTAGCCACCACCTTAACACCCAAAATCCTGTTCAATGAATTTGCGCTTTTAAAAGTGACGGCAGTTGCCAAAGTGGGCGCCTTTATGGATTGGGGATTGGAAAAGGATCTGATGGTTCCTTTCAGAGAGCAACCTCAGGATATGGAAGAGGGCCGCTGGTATATTGTATACCTTGACCTGGACGAAAAATCAGATCGGCTTTTTGCCAGCAATAGGGTGGAGCGACACCTGCAAAATGATAAGCTGTCGGTGGCTGAAGGGGACGAGGTTTCGCTTGTCGTATGGCAAAAGACTGATCTGGGGTATACGGTAATCATTAATCACACACACAAGGGCCTGGTCTTTGAAAACGAAATATTTCAGGATCTCAATGTGGGAGAGAAACTTAAGGGTTATGTGAAGAAGGTCAGGGATGACAATAAAATCGATATTTCTCTTCAACCCATAGGCTACCTGAAATTCAATGATGCCAACAGTGAATTAATTTTCAGTGCCCTAAAGGAGAACCAGGGATTCCTGCCGCTTACTGACAAAAGTTCCCCGGAGGCTATCTATTCTCAATTTGGCATCAGTAAGAAGGCATTCAAGAAATCCATCGGAGCCCTCTACAAACAAAAGAAAATCCTCATAGAGACCTCTGGCATCAGGTTGCTGGAGGAGTAGGTTTTGTTTTCAATGCCAATTTTGATGATTCGAAAATTATAGAAAAAATTAAAGAGGGACTGGCATATACCATCTGATAATCATCATTTACCAATCCATTAAAGAGACCTGTGATACTAAAATCACAGGTCTTTTTTTTTAATGCTTGCAATTATCATTCGGTTGTGCCAATTTTACAATCCCTAGATGAATAATTAATCCGCTGGTGAAGAGATTCCTTCCGTTTGTTTTATTCTGGTTTATTCTAAATCTGATACAGTCCTTTTTTACTGAGATCATTGATGACGAAGCATATTACTGGGTCTATTCGCAGTTCCTAAGCTGGGGTTATTTTGATCATCCTCCTATGATTGCCTGGCTCATCCGAATCGGATCCACGTTATTGCCCGGAGAACTTGGAGTTAGGTTAATGCCCTCCTTATTGGGCGCCGGGACTATCCTCCTTACTTTTATAATGCTCAAGGACCAGATCCGTAATTACAGGCTGCTGATGCTTGTGGTCTTTTCCATCCCCCTGTTTCATGCCAATGTAGCCGGATTCATTGCCACCCCCGATCTGCCGCTGGTTTTTTTCGCCACCCTCTTCTTCTTTCTCTACAAACGTTATCTGGCAAATGAATCTCTGGCAAACGTTTTGCTACTGGGCCTCTCCATAGCCCTGATGCTGTACAGTAAATACCATGCATTACTGATCATTGGCTTTACTTTACTTTCTAATCCTAAAATCCTGCTGAGACGTTCCTTCTGGATAATGGCTGTCTTTGCCTCAATCTTATACCTTCCTCATATCATATGGCAATTCAAACAACACTTTGTTTCCTTCGGGTACCATCTGATGGACAGGAACAGGCCATTTGAAGTGAAATTTCTTCTTGAATATTTTGGAAACCAGCTATTTATGGTCGGCCCGCTGTGTGGTATCTTTCTGCTCTATCTGGGATTTAATCATAAAACCAACAACAAATTTGAAACTGCCCTGAAGTTTAATCTCGTCGGTTTCTTTCTCTTTTTTCTTCTTTCCAGTGTGAGGGGACACGTGGAACCACACTGGACCGCAGTAGCCTTTATTCCTCTGGTGCTGTTGTCTTTCCCCGAGATTCAGAAGAAAATAGTTCTTCAAAAATGGATCACCGTAACAGCCAGTATAACCATTGTAGTCATTCTTTTTTTGAGATTGGTTTTAGTTGCTGATCTGGGGCTGTTGCCTGAAAAAGTGAGCCATCGTTTCCTCCACAAAGAGGAGTCCTTCCAACAGATACAAAAAGAAGCCAAGGGTCGTTCCGTTGTGTTTACCAACTCCTATCAGAAAGCTTCTCTCTACTGGTTCTTTAACCGGGAACCAGCCTTTTCACTTAATGATATTTATTATCGGAAAAATCAATATGACCTGATGGATCAGGAAGCCGTGCTACAGGGGAAAGAGGTTCTCTATTTCCCGGGTATAGAATTCCCTGGCTGTGATTCCCTGAAAACAGGTATAGGGAATTTGATAATAAGTGATACAGAGTTTTTTTGCCACTTCAACCGGGTTGAAATTAAACTTCCCCAATTGATTCAGGAATTCGAGACTGGTAAAATGGTTGATATCGATATTGAATTGAGTAATCCAAGCTCAGAAACCATAAGTTTCTGTGATTCCTGTACCCATAAACCCAGGCTGCTTTCCACTTATTTCTCTGACAATGGTTATACTGTCACATACTTTGTAAAGTCTCCAAATCCCCTTCCCGACCTCGCTCCCGGGGAGCACATTGTATATCCGGTTCAGATAAGGGTTCCATATTTTACCGGAGAATTTCAGCTGGCCGTTTCTCTGGGTTCAGATTATCTGCGCGCAGGTATAAATGGAAAGCCTGTTACGACGACCGTACACGCCAGGTCCAAAATGAATTAAGAGAATAATTGATTCCTGTACCCACAGCAATTCCAATCAGATTGGATAGCAAATCATGCATTCCCATAAGATTGACCAGTAAAAGAAGTATCACATAGTTAACAAGTCCGGCCAATCCGCTCACCAGGTGATACCTGAATAATCTTGACCAGAATGGGATAATAGTCTCTCTTTTTCTAAAAGTCCATAGGTTATTCAGAAAAAAATTAGTCAGAATGGATATCCAGATAGCAATGGGAGAAGCCAGCTCAAGACGTAAGGAGAGAAAACGGGTAAGCGCATAGAGCAATCCCATATTTACCAGGACTCCAGAACCCCCGACAATACCGAACTTAATAAACTCCTCCAGCCTCTTGGCATCAATTTTCAACCGTTTCAAAACCTCAATAAATTTTGGCGCTCTCTAAAGGGTTAAATATAGTGTGCAATTGCGTGCCAGCAAAATAAAACCAGTAGCCACCCACTAACCATGAGGCTTTTCGGTGCCACCTTTTTTATTTAACTTGACAAACAGCTTCAAAACTTCCGTTATATGAAAGCCCAAAAATCCTATTTGAGAGTAATAATCACAGCACTGCTTCTTCCCATTGCCATCGTATTAACAGTGCAGGTTATTCTAATGGCAAAACAGCATCAAAAAGTAAGAATTGACCTTTCTGAAATCAACCACATCCGTTATGGATTGCTTAATGTGGATGAATGGGCAGAACAGGTGGCCTATATCCTCACAGAGAAGATCAATGAGTTCGAGGTAACTCCTGAGAATCGGGAACAACTGGAAACCAGTGTTTCCAATGTGCTCTATACCCTGATTGATGAGGTAGAGAAGTTGATGATAGAGCGGACATCCGGTCAGTTTTCGGGAATGAAGAAGTGGATTGCCGGCTTTGCTTTGGATGTAGACCAGCTACGGGATAGTGTACCCTCATTTGCCCATACGGTTGTGAATGAGCTTGACAAACCCGAAACAAAAACTTTACTACAGAATTATCTCAACGAGAAACTGGAAGAATTTACAGCATCCACCTACAACCGCGACCACATGGAGCTACTTAATAATTTGCTTCTTAAGTATAATTGCGATGGAAAAGAGGCGTGTAAAGAATTATTGAATGAGAAACTTGATCAGAAACAGGACGCCATCAATCTCCGGGTAATGGTCCTTCTGGGGGTTGTATTACTGGCATTTCTCATAAACCTTATCCCAAAAGGAAAACTAAACCAGGTCCAATCCATTTTGCTCATTCTTTCCTCTCTCTGTCTATTGCTGGGGGGCATTATTACACCCATGATTGAACTGGAGGCGAGAATTGATATGCTTATTTTCCAGCTGCTGGGCGAAGAGGTGGTTTTCAGAAACAACATCCTTTTCTTCCAGAGTAAAAGCATTACAGATATGGTACGCATCCTGATGACCGACGGATCTGTACAAATGATTTCTGTCGGAATACTCATCTTTACCTTCAGCATTGTCTTCCCCTCTGTGAAACTCATTTGTTCTTATCTCTATTCCCTCAATATTGACAAATTAAAGGAGAATAAGGTGATCCAGTTCTTTGTAATTAAATCAGGCAAATGGTCCATGGCAGATGTGATGGTGGTGGCTATTTTCATGGCCTATATCGGATTCAATGGGATTGTTGGCAGTCAGATGGCCAATTTGAGCAGATCCACTCAATCCATTGAGATTCTGACCACAAATGGCACCCACTTAACCGGAGGATTCTACCTTTTCCTCTGCTTTTGCCTGGCAAGTCTTTTTATTTCCAGTGCAATTACCAGAAAGCCAAAGGACTCCTGACAGAATCTCTTTTCCTATCCCATTAAACGTTTGATATGGGGAAGCTGCTCAAGCGTGGCCTCTCTACCTCTTTCGATGATATGAGGCATCTTATGAATATCAAACATGGATATCACACTATCGAATTCGGGAATGATGGGGAATATTTCAGAGTGATGAGCAAGGTTGTTAAAGGCATAGGAATTCTTAAAAATATTATTCATGTAGATGCTGGTCATCTGTTCCTGTACAGCAGTCAGGGACCTGAACTTGCTACGATAATCCAGGGTAAATCCCATGGCTAAAACGACATCTGCTCCGTGTTGAATGGCCACATCAATGGGTAAAGGATTTGAAGCTGCACCATCAATAAGCAGCGTTCCATCAATTTCCCAGGGTGGGAATATCATGGGAATGGCCAGGCTTGCCCTCACCGAGTTAAAAATATCACCCTCCGACAACTCCACCGGTTCCCCATCCTTCATATCCGTTGCCACCACAATCAAGGGAGTTTGAAGGTCGGCAAATTCTCTGTCTCCAGCTATACCTTTGAGTTTTTCATTTAGAAACGAATCATCAACAAGACCGCTTCTTTCGTTGAATTTTAGGGTTCCGTCTTTGGAGGCTTTCAGGTTTACAAGGTAGCCTTGCATCAGGTCCTTGGTCCAGGTAGAATCGGACAGCTCTTGAATTTCAACAGGCTCCATTCCAGCTGCGATCCCAACCCCGTAAATGGCACCTCCGCTACAGCCAACTACAAGATCAATTTCTATATTCTCCTCTTTAAGGACCTGGAACATACCAATGGAGGCAGCACACTTAATAGCCCCGGAACCTATTACCAGGGCTACACGCTTTTTTGTTTTGACCATGGTTACTGCTTGAAGCTTTGTACTGCTTTATCTACGGAAGGAAAGATTTTAACGATTCTGTCAAATTTACTCAACTTAAATATTTTATCCACCTGGGGCTGTACAGCTGCAATGCGCAAATCACCGCCATTGCGCCTTGATTCCCTGGACATACCCAGAAAAATTCTTATGCCCGCACTGCTCGAATAGGCCAATCCCTCAAGGTCAGCCACAAAATTTTGAGAGCTCTCTCCAATTTGTTTATTAAAAAATTGGGTTAGTTCAGCTGAAGATTGGGCGTCGAGTTCTCCGCCAATGCTAATCACACCAACCCCCTCCACATAGTTAATTTTAATATCCATAAAGTTTCTCTTAAGTAATTTTTATATATACCTCATTTTCAACGATAAACAGTTTACTCCATTTTTACTTTCATAGGAAAAATCATCCACCAGCTCTTTTACAATAAAGACTCCCAGTCCACCGATCTTTCTTTCGTCAATGTTTTCGCTCAAAGCTGGATCCTGATGGGAAGAGGGATCAAAGGGATGCCCAGTGTCCTCCACCGAAATCAACATCTCACTTTTTAAATCTGTGACAGTTAGTCGAATATCTCCTGCCTCCATCCCCTTATACCCATGCAGTATAAGGTTGGAGCAAACTTCATCGATGGCTAATTTTAATGAGTCTGTGATCTGACCATCAACCTTAAGGAGGTTGCATACGTCAACAACGAAATTCCGGAACAGGGGAAGGTTAGGCATTTCGGCCTGTCTGGTGAAACGATGGCTAAGCGTTTCGTTTTCAATGCTCCTGCGTAAAGCCACCAGGGTAAGGTCATCTAATTGAACATGTCCACCGATGTGTGAAAACACATCCACTTCAAAGTGTTTTACTGCACTGTATGCAGATGGCCAATCCTGTGCTGCCTCCAGCAAAAATCGTTCTTCAGTATAGAAATCTCCAGCCACATTTCTTGCTTCCGTAAATCCATCTGTAAAAGAGAGTAGCAGATCCCCCGGCATAAAATCAATGGTCCCGGTCTCAAACGGAAGCTCAGTTGAGAAGCCAAAAGCGGGTCCGGTTGGATTTAATGAATCTTTTATTTGTCCATTAGCATCCACCAAAACAGGTGAATCATGTCCCCCATTCACATAAAATAACTTGTCCGATTCAGGATCCAGAATGGAAAGCACCAGGGTGGCAAACATATTGGATTGACCATGGTTGTTTACAATGTAATTGTTTACGCTCAAGGCCATATTATCCAGCATATCCTCCACAAGAACCTCTTTCTGATTTTGCTCACTGTAGAATCGAACCAAAGAGCGAAGCAGAACCATAAAAAGAGCCGCTCCCACCCCTTTATCGCAAACGTCGGCCACCACAATACCGAAATACCTTGTCTTTCCTATGGGAAACACATCATAGAAATCTCCGGATACCTGCCTTGCTGCCTTAAAATAGGTGGATACTTCCCAACCTGGAATGGTTGGCATAAACTGTGGGAAAAACCCACTTTGAATTTCCCGGCCAATTTCCAGGTCCCTCTCAGCCACATCAAGAGCCCTTTCAGTCTGAGCATGCAATTGAGCATTGTCCAGGGCTGTGGCTATCTGGCTAGCCACAGTCTCGGCCAATTCTATGCTATTCATTGTGAATTCATATTCCAAATCCTTATTGGTCATACCTATTATACCGATGGTCTTACCACGGGTTACCAGAGGCACAATCATAAAAGATCCGGTCCCGGATTTCCCGATGAGTTCCCGAATAGGACCAAGTATGGGATCGCTCTTTGAATCCCGACTAAGCACTGTCTTTTTCGTCTTAATCAGATTTTGAAGCTCCATATTCCCATCCAAATCAAGTATTTTACCTACCTGACTTTCCGGATCGGGTACAATGGAATGAAATGCCAGTACTTCCAATCTGCTCTGCTTTTCCTCCATGAGTGCAATGCCAACCATTCGAATTGAAAATATTTTAGTCAATTCATGGCAGGCCGTATTTAATATATCCTGAAGGTCCAGTGAATAACTTACTTTTTCAGCCACCCGATTAATGGATGCTAATTCACTGGCCCGTAATTCAGCAGCTTCTTTTGCGCTTTTTAAAATCTCCTCTGCCTTTACCCTGATGGAAATGTCCCGAATAATTCCTCTGGTCCCTACCGTCTTTTCATCTTCAATGATGGGGGATGCGACAATCTCACTGGAATACTCATGGCCATCTTTTGTTAAATAGATGAAATCGAATGGCTTAATGGGCTTGTTCGAAGAATGCAATTTTTTGAACTCAGAAAGGAATTTTATCCTGGAATCTCTCGCCACCAGGTGCCTGAAATGCCTTCCTACTAATTCACTTTTAAGTTTATACCTGGTGGCTTCTATAAAAGGTTGATTCACATAGGTGATAAATCCGGCCGAATCAGCTTCAAAATATGAATCCTGAAGTGTTTCGAGAATAGCCTTATTTGCAGTGGTAGTGGATTCCAATTCTGCTTCTGCCTTAAGCCTCTCCGATATATCGATGTAGAAAACGAGGTGCCCATAATTGATACTACCCACAAAAAATGGATGGGCCACCACCTCAACATCTGTCATGGTCCCATCCTTTTTCTTGCGTATTCCTGTCATATACAGACGCTCTCCCATTCGATTTTTGAAGTACTCACTCATCTCATCCAGAGCACCCGGTGGAGCCAGCAGATGATCAAGATTTTGTCCCAGGGACTCTTCATGAGAGTAGCCGAAGAGCTCATGAAAAGCAGGATTTACAAAGGATATCTTGTTGTCCTTTCCCACATTTACCACAGCAATTGGTGTTTGCTCCAGCAAGGCATCAAGAAAATCCTTTTGAATGGCCAGCTCTTTTTCAGCTTCAATTCTTTTTGTAACATTTCGAATGGGTCCTTTTATCCCAACTACTTCCCCTTCTTTAAAAACCGGAGAGAAGGCTGCTTCACCCACAAAAGTCTGCCCATCTTTTCCCTCATATCTGGTTTTAAAATGATCCAGCGTCTCTTTGGTCTCAAAAATGGTTTTAAGCTTATTGGAAACTCCTGAAGCAAATTCCTTCTGTGTAAACTCCCAAAAGCGTTTGCCAATCACTTCTGCCCTATGATCGAATCCCAATTCTCTGGTGAATGGGAGGTTAGCATAAGTAATTATTCCATTATGATCCGTTTCCACATAGCCATCCCTTAAATGATCCAGGACTTCCACATACTCTCTACGGGTCTTTTGTAATTCGGCCTCGGCTTTAAGGCGTGTGGATATATCATTGTAAAAAACAAGGAATCCCAACTGTTGGTTTCCCATCATATTCGGCTCTGTGAATATTTCAACCTCCACAAGACTTCCATCTTTTCGTCTCCGTTTACACAGGGAGTAACCCGATTGAAGCTTTGCCGGAGAGCCCTCAGGACAAATGAATTCAAGGGTCTGGTTATATATTTCGTCCTTGGAATACCCAAACAGGGATTTGAATACATGATTGATGATTGTGATCCTTCCCTGGTTATCGGTGATGGCTAAGGCAAATGGGGTATTGTGCAGGATCCCCTCCATAAAATGGGATTTATCAGCCTCATGCTTTAGCCTTTGACGGTTCTTTTCATACCTTCTTATGCCATAGAGTAGTATAAGAATAACCAGTGAGAAAGCCACAAATATCCAGTTGGATTGAAACCAGTTTTGTATTTGATTGCTGACGATGATCCTTATCACGTGTGGCCTGGTTGAAGTGTGGTGTGCAATGAAAACAAACTTGAATGACAATTGTTTTTAGGCGTTTTGAACTCAAGCGATATAAATGCGTTAATTATTCAGATAAAAACCATTGAAAATGAGATCTGCATACAAACTAATATTCCTTATATTCATCTTAACTCAGGCCTGCGCTTCGAAGCGAGACCAGGAAACAATAAAAAACAATCCCCTCCTGAATGAGTTTAAAACGCCCCATCAGACCTTGCCCTTCGATGAAATAAAGTCAGAGCATCTGTTGCCCGCTTTCCAGGTCACCTTTAAAAACCTTTTAAAAGAGCTTAAGAAAATTTCAAAACTTAAGGAAACACCCACCTTTGAGAATACAATTCTTCCCATTGAGATTGAGGTTGATAACATCACTAATTTAGTCAGTGTTACATACAACCTGAATTCTGCGAATACCAACGAGGAGATTCAGGAAGTGAGGCAAAAAATGGAAACAAAACTGGGAATTGGTGTGGCCAGGGTTGTCTTTAACAAGAAACTGATTCGACGTGTAAAATCTGTTTATGATCATCGGGAAAACCTGCCAACCATAAGTCAGCAGGCCGCCACCGAGAAGATCTACATCATGTTCCAGGACTTTGTTGAATTGGGGTTCTTTAAAAAATTGCGGTTTGCAAGTTATGAGATTAAAGGCTCCAGCCTTTCCAGTAAGTTCTCCAGAAATCTTCTAAATGAAGCCAATGCCTTCGAACTTCATATTGAGGATAGTACTGAACTTCTGGGCATCCCCCAGTTGGCCATGGAGGCTGCAGCAGAAACAGCCAAAGAGAGGGGAAAAGAGGGGTGGGTTTTTACCCTTCACCGACCTAGTTACACTCCGGTAATCCGGTATGCCCAGAGCAGAGAAATTCGCGAAAAAATATACAGGGCGTACACAAGAAGAGGCAACCAAAATAATGATTCAGATAACAAGGAACTGATTAAAAAGACCATCAAGCTGCGCATGAAGAGTTCGCAGCTGCTGGGATACGAAACCTACGCACATTTTGCATTAAGGGAACGAATGGCTTCAACGCCGGAAAATGTCGATCAGTTTCTGCAGGAACTCACCGCTGCTGTAAAACCTTTTGCAGATAGAGATATTAAAGAAATAAGAGCCTATATGGTGAACCAGGGTGTAGAGGGTGAACCACAGCCATGGGATTACTCCTATTACATTACAAAGCTGAAAGAAGAACGATACGGTTACAAAGAGGAAGAAACGAGACCTTATTTTGCCCTGAACAATGTGAAACAAGGCATATTTGATTTATCTACCACCCTGTATGGTATTACTTTCCAAAGGAATCTGGATATCCAGGTTTATCACGAGGATGTTGAAGCCTATGAAGTGTTTGACGAAGACAATAGCTTTCTTGGTGTGCTTTATATGGATTTCTTTCCACGGGAAGGAAAGAGAGCGGGTGCATGGAACACAAACTATATAAGTCAGAAAATCAGGAATGGGGTAAATATCAGGCCACATACTTCCATTGTTACCAACTTCAATGAGCCCACAGAAGATAAGCCAGCCTTGCTGACATTTGGTGAGATGAATACCTTCATTCATGAGTTTGGGCACGCCCTGCATATGCTTTTTTCACAGGTAGACTATGCCATCATCGGATCGGGAAGTGTGTATTGGGATTTTATTGAATTACCCTCCCAAATCATGGAGAATTGGGCCGGGGAAAAAGTGTGGCTCGACCAGTGGGCAAAGCACTATGAAACCGGAGAGAAGATCCCGGACGACCTGGTTCATAAAATCATAGCCAGCAAAAACTTCTTTTCCGGGTATAGTGAATTCAATATGATCGCCCTGGATAAATTGGATATGGCATGGCATCTTTTAAGAGAGTTGCCAGAGGCTGGAGTTAAAGAATTTGAAGCTGAGGCAATTTCAGATTACAGCTTAATCCCGGACTTGGAAGAAGCTTCTATCAGTACCCGTTTTTCACATATATTCGCGGGAGGATATGCAGCCGGATATTACAGCTACCACTGGGCAAATGTGTTAGACGCAGATGCATATGCCCTTTTTCAGGAGAAGGGCATATTTGATAAAGCAACTGCCACCTCTTTTCGTGAAAACATTCTGGAAAAAGGAGCGACAGAAGACCCTATGGTACTTTACAAGCGTTTCAGAGGAAGCGAACCCACAATCGATGCCATGCTTGATAGAAGGGGATTAAATTAGGGAATATCCCGATATAGTCTAACTTGCTTCTATGCATTAGATGGAATATTCTCCAATCGCTGGGCCGGACATGGGGTCTGCTATTGTGAAAGCTGCAAGAGCAAGTTTTATGATTATTCCGGGTTACAACTGCCTCAATCTACAAAGCGTCTGGACCCCGGTTATCAAAAATGGCACCACAAGGTTGAACCCTATTTGAGGAATGAGAAGCCGATGGCTACTGTTGGAATGTTATATTCGGAACAGACGCAGCGTTTTTATGGTGGGGCAAAACACCAGGAGAATACCCGTGATCATGATCAATACCTGGATGCAAGCTATATAGATCAATTCAAATTACTGGTACTTCCAAATATTGCAGCACTGTCTGACAAACAATGTCAGCAAATCAAAGATTATGAGGACAGGGGGGGCAGTATTATTGCCACATTTGAGACTTCCCTTTATAATGAAAAGGGAGAAAAACGAAATGATTTTGGTCTGAGAGATCTCCTTGGAGTATCCTTCGGTTAGCGCAAGAAAGCGGACAATATCATCCCCTCATAAAAGGAATAGATAACACAACTCGAATTATCAATGGCATTTATCGGCTGGGAATTCAGGCGAATATTGAATTTCTTTCTCCCATCACACTGATCCCTTCTTATCCGGATTTACCTATGGAGCATGTCTATCCAAGAGAACCTGAAACGGATATCCGTGAGGTTTACCTTCGTGTATTAGAGGAGAGCCGAATTGTATATTTTCCTTGGGATATTGACCGTACGTTCTGGGAAATATTAAATACAGATCATGGGAAACTCATTCGAAACGCAGTACAATGGACATTGAAAGAAGAGCAACCTGTGACGGTCGATGGACAGGGAATACTTGATATTACCATCTGGCAGCAGCAGCAGTCGCTGACTGTGCATTTCACAAATCCCATGATGATGAAAGGCCCTTTTCGGGAGTTGATACCCCTGCATGATCAGGAAGTTAGGATTCAGATACCTCCAGGCAAAAAAGTAGTAAAAGCACAACTATTGGTATCCGGACTAACGCTGGAATATGAAGTTTCTGATGGAAAAGTTAAACTCGTGGTTCCAAAAAATCTGGATCACGAAGTGATTGCTCTGGACCTTGTTGGTTAAAAAAGAGACGAAAATCCCATCAATTGATATTAATCAAATAAGAAGTCGTTTCGCCAGCTCCAAGAGTGATCCCCCCAGGGATGGGAAATTCACCTAAATTTTCAATTACTATGTTTGAAAGTTCCAGGTTCCCATTCAGAACATCCAGCTTGACCTGCTTTCCTTTTTCTAAATCTACCAATTGTACCGTTCCATAAGCATAACCG
>Ga0164313_10003450_pt1 | contig 14077 bp, 13 predicted proteins | sample GuaBasSedimGuay4_FD_113735 | JGI IMG/M metagenome (GOLD analysis project Ga0164313, IMG submission 113735) | Subseafloor sediment microbial communities from Guaymas Basin, Gulf of California, Mexico - Guay4, Core 4569-4, 0-3 cm | ecosystem: Environmental > Aquatic > Marine > Hydrothermal vents... | reverse complement strand
TTTAAAATTCCTGATAATATTAACATCTTCAGGGACTATTGGGTTCCCTTTTTTATCATTAGCAATAGGATTACCATCATAGTCAACCACAAATGATTGAATACGCTGATCATAGATACCGAGCACATCATCTTTCTTCTTGTTAAGCTGCATCACAGCACCTAATATCTGCGATTTGGTATCCAGCTCAATAGACTTTTTCTGTGCAGGTGCAAGCACCTGAGAAGTGAATGACAATACACCGCCAATGACTATCGTCATTATTGCAGTGAATATGAGGACGTAAGTGTTAGACCGTTGCACGTTTCAATCTTCGTTTTTTGTTAGCGCCCACAACATAATAATCTATTAGCGGAGCAAATACATTCATAAATAAAATAGCCAGCATAATTCCTTCAGGATATGCTGGGTTAAGTACCCTTATAACAATTGTAAGAATACCAATCATGGCACCATAAATCCATTTACCTGTATTGGTTTGTGAGGCTGTAACCGGGTCGGTTGCCATAAAGACTATACCAAAGGCCAGTCCTCCCATCACTATATGGTACATAGGATCCATAGCAAAATATGGGTTTACACCAATTAATTGGAAAATGAATGCCAGGCCATAAGCTCCGGCAAATCCACTAAGAATGATTCGCCAGCTTCCTACTCCGGTAGCAATTAGTATAACTGCCCCTACCAGAATCCATAAAACGGAAGTTTCTCCAATAGACCCGGGCATCAGGCCATAAAACATGTTGCTGAGACTATATGTGTCTCCATGGGCCGCCAGTGCGGCAACGGCATTTTGTCCGGATTCTACTGTAGCTCCAACAATAGCAAGCGGAGTAGCACCGGAGAATCCATCTATTGCAACATGATCACCCAAATAAACCCATACCTGATCTCCGGACATGTCTCCGGGATATGAGAAGTAGAGGAATGCTCGTGCCACTAAAGCCACATTAAGAATATTCATACCAGTACCACCAAATGCTTCTTTTGCAATAACAACAGCAAAAATACTTGCTAAAGCAACTTCCCATAAAGGAAGTGTTGGAGGCAAAACCATTGGGATAAGAAGCCCTGATATCAAAAACCCCTCATTTATAGGGTGCTGACGAACATATGAAAAAGCGAACTCAGCAATAAGCAACCCTGCAACATATGCTACCAAAATTTGAGGAACTACACGCTGAATTCCAACCCACCATATGTCCCACGAGCCTGAGGGCTCCAGTCCAATGGCCTGATAATACTGGTAACCTACATTATAAGTACCAAATACTAAGGCTGGCAGGAAAGCATATATTACCGTCACCATAAACCGCTTCATATCCACGGCATCACGAATCTGAGCACCTTTGTTCAAAGTAGTGTCCTTAGAAACAAAAAGCAATGATTCTATCGACTCAAACAATACATAGTACTTTTCTAGTTTGCCTCCTTTTTCAAAAGGAACCTTTGCTTTTTCAACCGCTTTTTCGAGAAACTTCATATCAACTAATAATGGCTATTAACTATATTGGATTAAATTCAGGCCATCTCGCACAATTGCCTGAATATCATGCTTCGAAACATCAATAAACTCGCATAGGGCAAGGTCCTCTTCAATAACTTCATAAATACCAAGAGCCTCTATCTCATCATAATCTTCAGCAAGAATTGATTTGATAAGGTGGGTGGGCAAAATATCCATCGGTGTTACCTTTTCAAAATCACCTGTTTGCACAAAAGCCCGTGCTCCGCCATGCATGTTTGTATCAATTACATATTCTTTCTTAGATGAATTTAAAAATGACAACGAACCAATAGACCTTGAAAAGCTAAGTTTCTTAAATGAAGGCAAGAACCAGCCAAAAAATTCTGGCTTATCCCCTTCAGGTATAACAGTGAACATCTGATCATAATAGCCCAGATGGCCTTGTACGCTAATATTCTCACCGGTTAACACATTACCGCTGATATATCTTACATGATCATTATTCAGGTTACCTTCAGTAAATTTCCTGACATTGGCGCCTCCAAAAGTTTTATAGTACTGTGGGTTCTTTACTTCAGAACCAGCCAAGGCAATGATTTTGCTTGTGTCATAGCGTCCCTCTATAAACAACTTCCCAATTTGGATAACCCCATAGGGATTTATTGTCCAAACCAAATCATTCTTGTTTATAGGTGCCAGATGGTGAATTTGCACACCAACATTGCCTGCCGGGTGTTTCCCTGAGAATTTATTTATCTGCACTGATTCAGCGGCAGTATACACCTGGTTTACTTCACCAAGTCCATCAATATTCACATGGATAGTACCATTTGTGAATTTTTTAAGGACTTCTATTCCTGCCTGAAAATTTTTGTCTTCGCCTTTTAAAATAAAATTATAGTCCGGCGCCAATGGATGGCTATCAAAACCACTAATGAAAATATCCCTAGGGCTATCTTCAGGGTTTGCAACAATTCCATATGGGCGTTGTATAAGATTAGGCCACACACCAGAATCAAGCATCTGCTGTTGAACATCAGCGCGCGAGGCTTTAACCAGATCAGAAACAGCATACGAGTTAAACGATGCATATTCTATTTCTTTGTCTGCGAGAATTACAATTTCCAACAGCTTTCGCTTTTCTCCGCGTCTAATTTCAACCACCTCACCACTTACCGGCGAGGTATAGCTAATATTATCATGCTTTTTATCAACTAGAACCGGCGTACCGGCCTTCACGTTATCTCCAACATCTACTAACGCCTTAGGCCTTAACATACCTACAAAGTCTGTTGGTTTTACCGCGAATGTTTCAGGTTGTGAAAATTCTGCTAAATTCTTTTCTGCCTTGCCGGCCAGGTTTATAGTAAACCCTCTTTTTAGCTTCACCGATTTTGACATTTTATCAATGGGTTTATAATAGCTTTAAGTCGAGCAAAAATAGTAAATAAATTACTCAATAACCCTAATATTTGATGAATGAAAAAAGGTAAAAATAATCCTCTATTAACGCCCTAGAAATTAGCTAATTAGGGAAGAGAATATTCCGTAATTCGGTCACCCTGCAAAGTAAAATATTGAGTATCCAGATTATTTCTTAAAGATAAATATGTTTGGTACGCTGAAGAAAATTCAACTCTTTGCTGCACTACCTCCTCATAATTACCCAGAAGACCTATACAGAGTTCTGAAATTTCACGTACAGCATAGTTCCTTCCGCTGTTACCGGTAAAATATTCAGCGAGCTCATTCTTGTCAACATAATCATTTAAGAGTGGATTGGACGCCCTTTTTATATAAAACCTTAAAGAAACAGCTTCGGCAAGACCTAAATCAAGGATATCATCATAAACGAAGCCCGTTTCATCGTTTTTTAGACCAAAATTTGTATTTATATGGTGTAAGGCCAGGGTCTTATTCTTCATTTTAATATAAACACCATTAAAGTGCTCACGCTTGCTCAGCTGAATTGCGGGAAGATTGTTTTCTCCTGTTACAATAAAGATCGCCGGCACGAATCCGTGCTTCAGGTAAAAACTAAAACGCAGCATGTTCAGGCCCATGCTATCTACTTCGGTAAATGGGCTGCCCTCATTGTTGGCTTTCTTGCCGTCATTGAATACGCCGTCCCAATCTAAAATAAATGCTCTTAGCTTACCTAACTTAATAGCTAGCCCTTCTGCTGATTGCTTAAATTCTCCACCAATGGAGGTGAATATTTTTTCGATATCTTCAGAAGGGCTTGGCACAATGCTTATATATAGGTATTAAGTTAGATCTTGAATATCAATCTGGCCTACAACTTCTTCACCGTTTAAGACAATCAGGTTGTCAACTCCTTTCTCTCTAAACATTATTGAGGCCTCGTGAAGCAGTGCATCTCCCTGAATGGTTATTGGTGATTTAAAGGTTAAGTCGCTCATTTTCTTACTTACGGCATGCTCACCTTCATTTTCAATTAGACGTCTCAAGTCGCCATCGGTAAATGTTCCTATTAAATTATCCTCACTACCTAAAACAGCAACACAACCAAATCCTGATGATGTCATTTTTACAAGGGTGTCGGTAATATTATCACTTAATTTCACAACAGGGTTAGTGCCGGAAAGAACATCTTTCACTTTTACCGTCATAAGCTTTGTGTGCTCCACAAACTGCGAAATACCAACTTCGGTAAAATGGTTTGATGTAAGCTGCTTCATTACCTTCCACGGAATAGTACATACGTGAACACCAATATTTAAGGCATTACGTACGTGCTCAGGGTAACGAACAGATGAGAACATTATCTTGGAATCATATCCGTAAGATTCTACTGCATCTACACATTGAGCCACCAGATCAAGAGCATCTGTACCCTGATCCTGCAATCTGCCTACAAGAGGACAAACATAATCAGCACCTGCCTCCATTGCCATATATGCTTGCTGAAGTGTATATACAAGGTGTACGTTTACCTTAAAACCACGGTCTTTCAACATCTTACAAGCTCTAACACCTTCAAGAGAAACCGGAATCTTAAAAACAGTATTCTCTTTGTTCAGCCCCAATGCCAACTGACGTTCTGCTTCAGCAACAACTTCTTCAGCCGTATCGCCCAGAGCTTCAATCTGCAGAACCGGTACTAAATTAGAAAGCTCTACAATTAGCCCGTCTATATCTGTTACACCATGGCGGTGCATAAAGGTTGGTGTTGTTGTAAGGCCTTTTATAAAACCTAGTTTAAATGCTTCTTTGATCTCATCTAGATCAGCTGAATCGAGGTATAATTCCATAATGTTTTGGCTGTAACGCCCTTTATTTATCTAAATTCCTAAATGTCTAAAATTTGAATGAGTGCAAAATTAAACTATTTGACTATCAACCTAAATCCCCATGATAATAATTCGCCATTTGACAAGAGAAAATTATTTCTCGGTCATAGAAAAAGCACTAATAGTGGCAGATTCAAGCCCCGGAATCTCTATTTTTCCCTCTTTTTTAGCCTCAAAAATTGCCGGTAGCTTAACTAAATTCAATAAATCTTCAGAAAGCAAATTGTCTGTATTAAACTTTTTACAGCCTTTTTCCAGCGCCGGTGTTACATTCATAACATCTCCAAAAAAGCAAATTTGGCTTTTTACTTCTCCTATCTCTCCGACAATGATTTTCCCGTAACTAAAGCCAGCCGTAAAGTTTGGAACTAAGCCATATGCTTCCAGATACTTCTCTCTTTTACGGTGTATTGCTCTTTTAGCATCAAAAAAAGTTCTTAAAAAATGCGCTTGTGGCAACCCTTTCTTAAGCTTCCAGGACACAACCACCTCATCGCCAACATAACGATATATCTCTCCGTAATTTATTAGTATGCTCTCTGTTATATCAAAGAAAAAGTCATTTAGCAGATTATTAAATTCAACATCGCCAAGGTTTTCTGCAAGTACAGTTGAATTGTTTATATCCATAAACATAAAGATTCTCTCTTCTTCTCGCGCACGGTGGTATTTACCTAGTATGAAATTCCACAAAACCCCCTGACCCATTTTTCTCGATATCTGATAAACTAAAATAAAGACTACTGTTATTGCTAATGCATAAGCTATTATGGTAATTAAATCATCCTCAACTAATAAGGAGAAGCCGCCGCTCTTCATAAAATCGATTAAGCCCATATGAGCTTTTATAGCTCTCTCGGAAGACATTACTAATATTATGGTGAGGGTAAAAAAGGTAGAGTATAATATAGACTTGTAAATAAGAAGCGGCATAAACTTCATTTGCCGTACAATCGGTCTATTTAGCCAGATTTCATTAATAACAATAAACCCACTGCCAACGAGCCCAATTATAACGCCATTTAACATCGCTCCAATATCATCATATTCACGGCTAAGGATTGGATAAAGCAGGCCAAGAAGTGCTCCTATTGTTATAATAACAATGGCATCTTTTTGCTTTCTCGATAGTGGCCTTCTATTTTTCACTTTCAATTGCTTTATCTTTCACCTCAAACAATTTTATTGGCTCCTGTTTACCTCTTAGCTCAATTTCTCCTACTGAACTCTTATTATAAATGCGCGGTAGGCCTATCATTCGAATAAGTTGATCAGAAGCCAGCAAGCCTAATTTTAGTTCCTTACATTTTTCTAATATTCTTGCTGTAGTATTCATCGTATCGCCATGAAATACAATTTGTGTTTTTACTTCACCAATCTCAGCTCTAACTACCGAACCGGTATGTAAGGCTGCCTGAACCCTGGGCACAAAGCCATATTTCTCAAGGTAATTCTCCTTTTTCATTTCAATTGCTTGCTGTATATCAAAGTAGGTACGAATGCAGTTGGCCTTTCTTAAGCCATTGTCAACAGACCAGGTGATCACTGCCAGATCTTCTATATATTCATAAATTATTCCTCTGTTTGCTACTACAGGGATAGTATAATCATAAAACAATTCGTTTAAAAATTCATGTAGTTTATGAGGCCCCAGTTCATGCATGATTTTTTTTGCATCTACTATTTTAATAAATAGAATTATTCGTGCCTGATGTATAGGTGCATAATATCTGCCAGAGATATAGCTAACCAGCATCCCCTGTCCCATCTTACGGCTTATCATTCTTACAAAATTTATGGAGAAGGCAATAATAAAAGTATAGACAATGGCATTCGAAAAATTAGTACTATTTAAGTATTCTTGAAAACCTGAAGACTGAAAAGCCTCAAGGAATCCTTGATCGAATCTTTTCATACGTGAGATCAGGACAACTATAAAAATTATAGCAGTAATCAGAATCAGATAAAGTAGCGTTCTGAGACTTAGTAGCCAGATGAATTTTATTTTTTTTGCCCCTCTGGCAAAAACAAATAGCTCCAGGATTGCAAGTAGCAACCCAATAGCAATTCCTACTACTACACCATTAACGTAGGGGTAAAATTCTTCAACACCATTAGCGAAATATATATAGACTATACCTAACAAAACACCTACAATGACAAACTGTCGGGTGATTTTAATTTTAACTCTCTGGTTAACGGTTAATGCCAATATTCTAAGCCAAAAAATGTAATAAGTAAGATAAGAAAAAACTTCATGTTATAAAAATACTATAGTCTAAACATCAATAAATGCCTAATTTACCATCGAACTTAAAGATTCGTTATTACCACTTATTTTTGATGAACAACAGCTTTAATAATTAATAATACTAATATGAAAAAGTTTGATATTACCTTTCTCACGGATTCTCGGTATGTTAACCCAGAAGAGATAAATCCTTATATACAAAATATACTGGATGAGGATGTATTAGTGATACAGGCTCTTGAAGAACGAGGATTAAGCGTGAACAGAGTTGACTGGGCTGACCCAAATTACGACTGGCAATCTGTCAAATTTGCACTTTTTAGAACTACATGGGACTATTTCGACCGCATTGATGAATTTATGACATGGTTAAATGCTACCAAGGATAAGGTTAAGTTCATTAATCCAATAGAATTAATATTATGGAATCTCGACAAACATTATCTGCAGGACCTGGCAGAGAAAGGAGTAAATATCACTGATACCATATTTATTGAACCAGGTGACAAGACTGCACTTAGTAAGGTGTTTCATGCTGCGCAATTTACAGATGCCATTCTTAAGCCAGCTATTTCCGGTTCAGCAAGGCACACCTACAAACTTTCTGAAAATAATCTGGCTGATCACGAAGCTATCTTTCAAGAATTAATAGCTCAAGAATCAATGCTATTACAGCCTTTTCAGTATTCAGTTCTGGAGAAGGGGGAAGTGGCGCTGATGTTTTTCGGTGGCAAATACAGCCATGCCGTTCTAAAAGTAGCCAAACCAAGTGAATTTCGTGTGCAGAGCGAATTTGGCGGTACCATTCATAATTATTCTCCATCTGCAAATGAAATCAAACTGGCTGAAAAAGCTCTGCAGGTGTGCGACCCCACTCCCATCTATGCGCGTATAGACATTATTGTTGACAATAATGGCAAGCCAGCAGTTTCGGAGCTTGAAATAATTGAGCCAGAACTTTGGTTTAGGTTACATCCCCCATCAGCAACTACAATGGCAGAAGCCATTATTACTCATATTGCAAAGGAAGGCCAGACTACTTAATAGCCTCCTCTTCAAACAAGTAATCTATTTCACCATCCTTAGATAATAATATTGCAGCATTTCGAGTACTGTTAAACTGACTAAAAACAATCATTAGCGTAGCCATTATCGGCACAGATAGCAACATTCCTACAAAACCCCAAATGAAACCCCATAAGGCTAAACCTAATATTACTACTAATGGGCTGAGGTTTAATTTATTACCTAAAATACGTGGCTCAACAATATTTCCTATAAACACCTGCACTGCCAATACCCCCAATAAAACATAGAATGGCTTACTCCAATCGCCTGGATACTGTAAAATTGAAAACAAAACAGGGAAAGCAGTTGCTACAATAGAACCAATACTCGGAATAAAATTTAGAACAAAGATCATAAATGCCCATAACCCAGGTAAATCAATACCTAAAAACAGCAACACAAAGAAGCTTATAAATCCGGTTAAAAAACTAGTAAGTATTTTAATGCCCAGGTAATCACTTAGAAGAGAAGTAATACGTGACATGGAATTTCTCAACGATTTTTTCGAGCCAGATCTTTTGTATATCTTTTTAAGTTTACTTCCTAAAGCTGATTCTTCAAGTAACAAGAAAATTACATAAAACAGTACCAGGAACATTCTGCCAATAAATGAGGCCAGGGCTTTTGCTGCACTGGAAGCTCCAGAAACTATTGCCGCCTGCTGTTTCTCAACGGCTTCCGCCAAATTATCAACACCTAGGAGCAGTTCTAACTCTTCTAACATCACCACTAAAGAATTACTGTACTGATCAATATTGGCTGCTAATTTTTCGAAATTTGCTACGATACGATTGCCAATAATGTAAAAAATAAAAAATACCACTGCCGTACTCAATAAGGTTATTATTGGCTTAGGAATAGACTTTTTCTTTATTTTAATTTTCATCAGCTGGGTGCGAACCTCCGCGATTAGAAACCATAGAATCAGTGCTACAACAAATGGTTGTAAGAAATTTTTAAAATATTGTAATAGAGTTACAATTCCTGCCAGAATTAAAAATGTGGCAGCACTACGCATCACTTTATTGTGATCCTGAAGATTAGATTCCATATAAGAAAGATTGTATTTTCAGAACGAAAATACAACTCAATTGAACTAATTAATAGAATCTGTTGGGTTAAGAGCCTCCTGATCCTTTTCCTTCTTCTTAAAGAGTCCTTTAAATAGTTTTTTCTTCTCCTTTTCTGGCTTAGCCTCACCCTCTTCAATTACAGCTGGGGGAGGAACAGCTGATTCTTTTTCCCCCTGGTCATCCTGCCATACCAATTTCTCGCGGAAGTACCAGTTATAGAATTTTTGGTCGTTATTATATCTAAAAGAATTAGCGGCATTCCTGGCACTATCAATTGCTAGTGTATCAATTACGTCTCGCTCGGCCAGCATAATATCATCTCCTCTAAAAATTATAGAATCACTAACCTCAGGAATAACCACTTCCATTGGCACAATTCGTTTATTATAATTCTTTACCATGGCCCATTCTGATTTAACAAGGCCATTTTTATCTTTTTCAGTATTAGGCAGATCTTTTCTAGGGTAGCCATCTTCTGAAACAAGGGCAAAAAGATCCGGTACATCGTGGTTAGGTATACTATCTCCTAGTTGCGCTGAGAATGCACTTGGTTGTGGTGTAGGGCTGATTAAAAAGTAGCTTTGATAGGATGCACAAATCTGATCTACCTTGCATGAATACATAGCAGATATGCTAAAGAGCGATACGAATAATACAGCTTTGCGCATAAGTTGGTTGGGGGCAGCCTAACTATTAAAACCCTAAAACGTAATAATTACCCGCAATATTGGCATTTTTCTTCGAAAATCAAACTTTTGAGTCTAAAAGGGAGGCTTTGGGTTAATCAAAAAGCATTAAAACTGTACGTCAGGGGCCTTTTCTGCTCCTTCATCGGCATCGAAGGTAACTTGTTTTTCGAAACCAAACATGCTAGCTACCAGGTTGCTTGGGAACTTTCTGATATAAGTATTATAAAACTTTACTTGTTCATTAAACCTTCTTCTTTCCACCGCAATACGGTTTTCTGTCCCCTCTAGTTGTGCCTGTAACTCAAGAAAATTCTGATTAGCCTTAAGGTCAGGATAGCGCTCTGCAACTGCAAGTAATCTACCTAGAGAAGAATTAAGTGAGCCTTGCGCAGCCTGAAATTTCTTAATATTTTCAGCTGTAAGGTTCGATGCATCAATTTTAATGCTTGTTGCACTTGCTCTGGCTTTTGTTACACTCTCAAATACATCTTTTTCATGGGCAGCATATCCTTTTACTGTACTCACCAGATTCGGTATAAGATCTGCGCGGCGCTGATACTGAGTTTCAACATTAGCCCACTGTTCCGACACAGATTCTTCCATGCCCACCATTGTATTATACTTACTAATACTCATAATTGCTGCTACTATAAGAACAACAATGATTATCCAAGCTGTTTTGCCCATAACATTTGTATTTTTATGCCACAAGTTTAGCTATAATTACGATAATGTCACAAGTGAACTTACGAAATTGCATAACCGTCCTCTTATTATTAATTGCTACTTCTGTAGTTTTTGGTCAGTACCAGGCTATTCCCAACCTGGAATCTCAAGTAACTGATCTAACTGCTACACTAACCAGCCAACAGAAAGCAAACCTGGAAGCTGAGCTTGGAGCGTTTGAACAGCAAAAAGGTAGCCAGGTGGTTATACTTATCATCCCGACAACAGACCCGGAAACAATTGCATCTTATGGCATAAGAGTTGCCGAAGAATGGAAGATTGGCCGTAGCGGTATTGATGATGGTATTATCCTAATCATAGCAAAAGATGACCGGAAAGTACGAATTGAAGTAGGCTATGGGCTGGAAGGAGCTATCCCTGATGCCTATGCTAAACGGATTATTGAAAATATCATTATCCCAAACTTCAGACAAGGAAATTTTTATAATGGTATTGAAGATGGTGTTGGTGCAATTATAGGTCTGATTGAGGGAGAAGATCTACCGGAAATTACCCAGGCACCACCAAGCACAGTAGGCGTGGAACATGAAAGCCTGTTTATGACCCTTATTATATTAAGTGTTATAGTACTAAGTGTGCTGAAAGCATTTATTAAGAAAAGCAAGTACAAATGGGTAGTAGTAGTCATTGTCAGCATTTTGGCAGGTGTTATCCTTAGTAGCTTGATATTTGGTGGTATTGGCTTTGCCCTTGCCGCATTTATTATGTTCTCTACATCTTCATCGGGTGGTCGAGGAAGATACTATGGCGGTGGTTTCTACGGAGGTGGCGGTAGCTTTGGTGGTGGTGGTGGTGGTTTCTCCGGAGGTGGGGGCAGCTTTGGTGGCGGTGGTGCTTCCGGTGGTTGGTAAAAGATATTAAAAATGAAAAAATTTACATTTAGTCAAGAAGAGAAAGATAAAATTAAGGAGGCTGTTGGTAATCTTGAGCAGGCCACTGCCGGGGAGCTTGTTTTATATTTTGCTCGCAAAAGTGACAAATACCCCGGAGCTGGGTGGAAATTTTCCGGGATAATAGGCGGTAGTGCTGCCTTTATCATAGGGCTACTTTCCTATCTATGGATGCTCCCTCCCTGGTTTACGCCCATGGTCATTAGCATGCTTATACTTAGTTTGATGGTCGTCTCCTATGTTTTGGCAATTTTTGTACCCGACTTACGAATAGCCTTATCCTCTTCCCACATTGTATCACAACGAGTATTAACAAAAGCTCGCGATGTCTTTTTAGAGGAAGAAGTATTTAAAACCAGTGATAGAATTGGGATACTCATATTTATAAGTGAGCTAGAACATAAAGTAGTTATTCTAGGAGATTCGGGTATCAATACCAAAATATCAAAAGACGACTGGACCCATATTGTTGACACCATTGTTCTTGGCATTAAGCATGAACAAGTTACCCAGGGTATTGTAAATTCTGTTGCTATTTGTCAGGATTTACTGCTAAAACATGGCTTCACAAATGTTGAGAAAGAGGAAAACGAACTTTCTGATGATATCAGGATAGAAGAATAAGTGTTGGGGGCAAAGTAAATAAATGACAAATCTACTTTACTTTTTGTAAAATTTACTTTGCTTTTTGTCAAGTTTATTTTACAGTCTAGAGAGTTCTTCTCTCAATTTATTTGGTAAGCTAGCTACGATAAGATCATAAGAATGATCTATTAGTTCCAGTATCAACGGGCCTGTTACAGAGCCATCTGTAGAAACAGAATTCCATAGGGCCTTATTCATATGATAGCCGGGTGTTATCCCTGGATTTCCTTCACGTAATTCAATGGCTCTCTCCGGATCACATTTAAGGTTAATAAACACAAATTTCTCTATGTCGGTTAAGGCAAACATTTTGTTTTGCACCTTAAATACTAAGGTATTTTCATCAAAAGGGAACCCCTCAGTTACACCAGGCTTCAGAAGACAATAATCACGGTAAATCTCAATATTCATTCTAATTCTCAACTAACTGGCTCTTACCCTCGAATAACAACATAATGTTAGGATCAAGGATAATGCTATCCGGCCTGGGGTCAGAAAAGCTAAAACTATGTTTTGCCAATTTAACATCAACCAACTTTATAATAATTTCGTCTTCATAAACAAGTCCAATCTCTAGTGGAAATTCAAACGGTATTTCTTGTGATTGGTTTAATGCAATAGTCAATTTATCATTTTCAAATTGCCAGCTACCATTTAAAGTTGGCTGCCCTTTCCCATATAGCCATTGATCAAAAAAGAGCTCTAAGTCCTTCCCCGATACCTCCTCAACAACATTTTTAAAATCTTCTGTGCCTGCGATACTATCTCTATAAACAGTGTAGTATTTACGAATTGACTGCCAAAATGCTTCGTCGCCAATTTCATTCCTTAGCATATGAAGCACCCAGCCAGCTTTTTGGTAGGTGTTTGTACTTAGTAGCTCTCTCAGACCAGATATTCGAGGGTAGCTCACTATATTTCTGTTAACTATAGGCAGTGGGTTTTTATGCCAATATTGGATAACACGATTACGGTCTCCGATTAATCTTTTATTCATCGATTCCAGACCATAACGTGAGCCGATATATACACTTGTAAGATAAGTAGCAAAGCCCTCGCTTAGCCATGCATGTGGCCAGTCTTTTTCTGTGGCCGAATTACCAAACCATTGATGCACTATCTCATGGGCTATCAGTGTTTCGCGCTCCCCTTTGCCATTCACTGATTTTTCAAAATAGAAAATATTGCCGGCATTTTCCATACCACCATAAGTGGTTTTTGATTGCACATTGGCCAGTTTTTCATAAGGATAAGGACCGATAAGTGAATCGTAATATGCTAAAACCTTAGGGGCAATAGCAAAATCATAAAAGCCTGCCTCCTTGTTTTGTTGGTAAACCCAGGTGGTAACAGGTGCATCATTAACATCACCAGAATGGTCAACCGCAAAATTTGCCGCACCGAATGTCATTACCTTTGTAGATAAGGGAACTTGCTCATCCCAGGTAGTGGTTTTTTTATCTTTTGATTCTACCTCACTTACAAATTTTCCGCTAGCTACTACCTTATAATGACTGGGAGCTTTTATCACCCAGGTAACTGTTGCCTTGTCTGATGGGTGATCAACACAAGGCAGCCAATTGCGGGCTCTGTCCGGGTAGTTGTCGCCAAAAAACACGCGCTCGTCAAATATATTATCTCCGATTACCAGTCCTGCTGCCGGTATTCCTTTATAATGTATTACAATTTCATAATTCGCTGTCTTTCCCCGGTTCTTTTCCAGGATAATTATTAGCCTGTCATATTCATGAGTAAAAGATAGGGAGCCGCCCGATCCTATCACATTAGTAACTAACATCCCACTGCCTTCGCTACCCAGGCCAACCAGATCTAATGTTAACTTGTTAGTCTCTTTAAGTTTAAATAATATCTTCGCCTCCCCTTTTATTTCATCATTACTATCATTTAGTTCCAGGCTAAATGTGTAGTGCA
>Ga0164313_10003449_pt1 | contig 14079 bp, 13 predicted proteins | sample GuaBasSedimGuay4_FD_113735 | JGI IMG/M metagenome (GOLD analysis project Ga0164313, IMG submission 113735) | Subseafloor sediment microbial communities from Guaymas Basin, Gulf of California, Mexico - Guay4, Core 4569-4, 0-3 cm | ecosystem: Environmental > Aquatic > Marine > Hydrothermal vents... | reverse complement strand
TATAAAACAGCTGTACTTTTGGGAGCTTCTATGAAAATGGGCGCTATCGTGGCTGGCGCTTCTGAAGAAAGTAAAGAACTTAGCTATGAATTTGCCAGAAATCTAGGAATTGCTTTTCAATTACAAGATGATTATTTAGATGCCTTTGGAAACCCTAAAACATTTGGGAAGCAAATTGGGGGCGATATTATTGCCAATAAGAAGACTTATTTATATTTAAAAACACTTCAAAACAGCAGTAAGGAGGAAGCAGATGAATTAGGTATTTTGTTTTCAGAAAAACCATTGGATCCCAGTGCTAAAATTGAAAGGGTTCTTACTTTGTATAAAAATTCAGGTGCTGTAGAAGCCACTATTCAAGAGATTTCAAACTATACCCAAAAAGCAAATACAACCATAAACCAATTAGATATATCTAAAGAAAACAAACAATCCTTATTATTATTTGGGGAAATGCTAATGAATAGAAATGTTTAGTTAATTGAAAATTGCTCTATGCAACAATTACAAACTACAGAAGATATTATAACACGATCTGAAGACCTTTTTTTGTATAAAAAGTTAGTTCTACAATTAAAAAAAGATTTTTTACGGGCTGCTATTCAGATAGAGCTGTCAGAAGATATTTCACCTAAAGACTTGAAGTATTTACTACAAGAAACACTATTTAATCTCCTTCAAGAACAATCTTCAGATTACCTGAATCTACTTTATATTATTGATGTTTCAGAAGAAAAAATAAAGCAAGTAAAAGGAGATGATATTTTAAAAATTACGGAACAAGTCTCGTATTTAATATTATTACGGGAATGGCAAAAAGTTTGGTTTAGAAGTAGCTTTCAGAAATAAAACCGTACAAAAGGGTTATATGGATTTCCATAAATACTCTTATCTTCAACATATAGTACGTCAAAACGCACTCCCATGGTTACATTTCCTGTCTGAAACCCGGCCCCCACATAAAGCCCTGGGTACCAATAGCTTTCATCTAGATAAGGGGTCGTTCGTTCATCCCAATTCCTGTCAACATAAAGTTGCTCAAATTCTGCTGAAAGTTGAATTTCAGGAATGATATTGAAAAAGCTTTGAATACTAGTTCCTACAATGGTGGACGTATAATAATTCTTTTCGGTATTGTATGTAAGATTCAATCCAAGGCCAAAAGCAAATCGATGATTAAACCTATAAATAGCACTAGGAGCAAGGGTACCACTAAAAAAGTCGCTACTAAAACTGATGCCCAATCCTCCCCCATATTGTACATTCGACCAAAAGCTTGGCTCGATATCTTGTGCTTTACTATTTTGAGAAAAAAGTAAGATTAAAAAAATGAAAATTATTTTATAAAAACGAGTACAAAGAGTGGGTTTCATAGTGCATTATTAGATCTTAAATATCCTATAAATATAAAAAAATTGAATTATATAGTAATTGGATTTATTGTATTTTTGCCGCAATTAAAGTAAAATAAGCTCTTGGAGTTCAAATATGGATAAATATTCATTTCTTAATGCTGTGCATCCTTCTTATATCGCAGCCCTTTACGACACCTATTTGCGTTCACCAGACGAGGTAGAACCAAGTTGGAGAGCCTTTTTTCAAGGGTTTGATTTTGGAATTGAAAATGGTTCTCTTGAAGCGCTGGGAATTGAAGCAAATGAAGAACTGGTTTGTGAAAATGTTTATAAAGAATTTAAGGTAATAAAACTTATAGACGATTATAGAACACGAGGTCATTTGTTCACCAAAACAAATCCAGTTAGAAACCGAAGAGAATACAGTCCTAGCTTGGCTATTGAAAATTTTGGTTTAACTAAGTATGATTTAGAAACAACTTTTAAAGCAGGAGAAGTTTTAGGGCTAGGCGAAGCAACATTAGATGAAATAATAAATCACTTGCAAACAATTTATTGCCATTCTATTGGGGTCGAATATATGTACATTCGAAAGCCTGAAGAACGGCAATGGATTCAAGATAAGTTGAATGTAAATTTCAATCACCCTAATTTTTCAAACCAACAAAAAAAATTAATCCTTAAAAAGTTAAATGAAGCGATTTCTTTCGAAAACTTTTTGCATACTAAATATGTAGGTCAAAAACGATTTTCATTAGAAGGAGGGGAAAGCCTCATTCCAGCTTTGGACATCCTTATTAAAGCAGCCTCAGATGCTGGTGTTGAAGAATTTGTAATGGGGATGGCTCATAGGGGGAGGTTAAATACATTGACCAATATTTTTGGAAAAAGCGCAAAAGATATTTTCAGTGAATTTGACGGAAAGGATTATGAACAAGATATTTTTGATGGGGATGTAAAATACCACCTTGGTTGGACCTCAAAACGCAGACTAGATACAGGAAAAGAAATCAACCTAAATATAGCACCAAACCCCTCACATTTAGAAACAGTGGGAGCCGTTGTTGAAGGAATTGTTAGAGCAAAACAAGATAGAAAATATCGGGACAGTATACATAAAGTACTTCCGATTATAGTTCATGGTGATGCCGCAATTGCAGGACAAGGTCTAGTATACGAAGTGGTGCAAATGGCAAGCTTAGAAGGGTATAAAACAGGAGGAACCATTCATATAGTAGTAAATAACCAGATAGGCTTTACTACAAATTATTTGGATGCCCGTTCATCTACCTATTGTACAGATGTTGGTAAAGTTACACTGTCACCAGTTTTACACGTAAATGCTGATGATGCTGAAGCGGTTGTGCATGCAGTGTTATTTGCATTGGATTATAGAATGGAATTTGGAAGAGATGTTTTTATCGATTTATTAGGCTATAGAAAATATGGTCATAATGAAGGAGATGAACCTCGATTTACACAGCCCAAATTATATAAGGCAATTGCAAAGCAGAAAAACCCCAGAGATATTTATTCAGAAAAATTGATCCAAGAAGGAGTGATTGATGAGGGACATATAAAAAATCTCGAGCTTGAATACAAAGACAAGCTCGAAGAAAATCTCGAGGATTCCCGTAAAGATAATAGAGCCATTATAACGGCTATTATGAAAGATGAATGGGATGGATTTCATCATGCACAGGAAGATAAAATGATGCAACCGGTAGACACTAGTATTGACCTGGATCAACTTACTGAAATTGCCGAAACAATCACCCGTTTACCAAGTGATAAAAAGTTTATCAGAAAAACAACAAGGCTTATTGAAACGCGTCATAAAATGTATTTTTCAAAAAATGCATTGGACTGGGCAATGGCTGAGTTATTGGCCTATGGTAGTTTACTAAAGGAAGGCTATGATGTTAGAATGAGTGGTCAGGATATTGAAAGAGGAACATTCTCTCACCGTCATGCCATTATAAAAGTAGAAGATAGTGAAGAAGAAATAGTTTTGCTGAACCATCTAAAAGGAGATCAGGGGAATTTCTATATTTATAATTCCTTGCTTTCAGAATATGCTGTAGTAGGATTTGATTATGGTTATGCAATGGCAAGCCCTAGAACTTTAACAATATGGGAAGCACAATTTGGGGACTTCAGTAATGGCGCTCAGATTATGATCGATCAATACATATCTGCAGCAGAAGATAAATGGGAACTACAAAACGGATTAGTAATGTTGCTTCCTCATGGATATGAAGGTCAGGGAGCAGAACATTCTTCAGCAAGAATGGAACGGTATCTGCAATTATGTGCAACTGATAATATGTTTGTTGCAAATTGCACAACTCCTGCCAATCTGTTTCATTTATTGAGAAGACAAATGAAAGTAAATTATAGGAAACCTTTGATTATCTTCACACCAAAGAGCCTATTACGTCACCCCAAGGTGGTATCTACTAAAGAGGAATTTGCCAAAGGATCTTTTCAGATGCTAATCGATGATAGAAATTCATCTCCAAAAAGTGTAAAAACGCTGGTATTTGTTACTGGAAAATTTTACTACGACCTGCTGGAAAAGAAAGAGGATTTAAAACGGGATGATGTAGCACTGGTTCGATTGGAGCAATTATTTCCATTACCAGTAGACCAAATACAAGAAACAATTGATAAATATAAATATGCTGAGGATCTTGTCTGGGCACAGGAGGAACCTAAGAATATGGGAGCATACTCACATATTATAATGCATTGTGATGCGGCAAAACAGTTTCGAATTTGTAGTAGAAAAATTTATGCAACACCTGCATCTGGAAGTCCGAAACGATTTAAATTAAGGCATGATAATGTGATTAATAGTGTTTTTGAGAATCCAAATAAATAAAATTAAATAGCCCTTTTTAAAGGAAATATATACATTATGGTATTAGAAATGAAAGTCCCTTCACCAGGAGAATCAATCACAGAGGTTGAAATAGCAGAGTGGTTAGTAGCAGATGGAGATTGGGTAGAAAAAGACCAAACGGTTGCTGAAGTAGATAGCGATAAGGCAACATTAGAGCTTCCTGCTGAAGCTAGTGGGCTTATCACATTAAAAGCTGAAGAAGGAGACGCAGTTGCTGTTGGAGCGGTTGTTTGTTTGATAGACACAGCAGCGGAAAGGCCAGCTGGGAGTACTCAGTCTACAGTAGCCAGTACTCAGTCTACAGAAGCTAAACTATCGACTGAAGATAAAGAGGAAACGTACGCGACTGGAACACCATCACCTGCAGCCAGAAAAATTCTGGAAGAAAAAGGAATTAAAGCCTCCACTATTATTGGTACTGGAAAAGATGGCAGAGTTACTAAAGACGATGCAATAAAAGCGGTTCCTTCTATGGGAACAACAGAGGGTAAACGAAGTACCAGTCGTAAAAAACTCTCTTTACTTCGTCGTAAGGTAGCAGAACGCTTAGTTGCTGTTAAAAATGAAACAGCCATGTTAACCACTTTTAATGAAGTGGATATGTCTCCAATATTTGAAATTAGAAAAGAATATAAAGAATCATTTAAGGAAAAACACGATGTTGGATTGGGTTTTATGTCATTTTTCACACTGGCTGTAGTAAGAGCCTTGGATCTATATCCAGATGTAAATTCGATGATAGATGGGGACTATCAAATAAAAAATAACTTTATGGATATCTCCATTGCGGTTTCAGGACCTAAAGGTTTGATGGTCCCGGTAATTAGAAATGCTGAAAGCTTGAGTTTTCGAGCTGTGGAAGCAGAAGTAAAAAGGTTGGCAATTCGAGCCAGAGATGGTCAGATTACAGTTGATGAGATGACAGGAGGAACCTTTACTATTTCTAATGGAGGTGTTTTTGGATCTATGCTATCTACCCCAATTATAAATCCACCACAGAGTGGAATATTAGGAATGCATAATATTGTTGAAAGACCTGTTGCTGTAAATGGTAAAGTAGAGATCCGCCCCATCATGTATTTGGCACTTTCTTATGATCACCGAATTATCGACGGAAGAGAATCTGTTGGATTTTTAGTAGCTGTAAAAGAAGCATTAGAAAACCCAATGGAACATTTAATGGATAATAATCTTAAAAAGGCTCTTGAACTTTAAAGCATAAAAAAAACCATCACACCAATAATGGTGGATGGTTTTTCATTTGGTTAGTAAATAAAATGTTAGCTATTTAAAAACTTATGAAACTAAAAAGCTAAAAACATTAAGAACAATAACAACTAAAACTATAATTATAGTAGACACAAAAAAGACCTTATTGTTATTATACTTCTTAATATCTTTTTTTTTAACATTAAAAATAATATCATTTCTCACTCTGTAAATGTCTGAAAATTAAATAGAAATAGAAATAAGTGTTAACACGTAATTTTAAAATTATTAAAACATGTTTTAAAGGAGTTTTTCGGCATTATCTTTTGCCCAAATAAGAAGACTATTTGTTTTGGGCGCTAGCATTAATTTGGATATTATATTAGAGCGATGTTTTTCAACCGTTCGGTAAGAAATAAAAAGAAGAGATGCAATTTCTTTATTGGTTTTATCTTTAGCTATAAACTTTAAGATCTTTTTTTCTGAGGGGGTTAGTTTGTTTAAATAGTCATCTTTGTTAGGATTAATTCCTAGAAGATCTTTTATTTTTGGGCTAAAATATGGAACCCCTTCAGATACTGATTTTATGCAGGTTTCAATCTCTTCAATTGCAAATTCTTTTAAAATATACCCAAAGATGTTCAATTCATTGGCTTTCTGAAATAAGATTTTTTCTTTATGAAAAGTAATAAGAATAATTTTGGTATTGATGCGATTCGTTTTACATTTCTTGGCAATTTCTATTCCAGTTAGAAAAGGCATTTGAATATCTAAAATTGCAATGTCTGGTTTTTCCTTTACGATAAGATTATAAGCTTCTTGCCCATCATTTCCACTTCCTATTACATTGAATTTTTTTTCTAATAAAAAATTATTTAAGCCCTTTAATAGAAGAGGATGATCATCTGCTGTTATAATGGATTGATTTTTCATAGTAAAGGAAATTTATATTCAATTAATGTTCCTTTACCTTTTTTTGAAGATACTTTCATCTGTCCTTTTAAAAATTTAGTGCGCTCCAAAAGAGTTTTTAAGCCTAGCGATTTTGTGTCGGTATAATTTTCAGAAAAATTAAAACCGATTCCATTATCCCTTATTGAAATAATCAAACTATGAGCTGCTTTTTTGACGGATATTTTGCTGGCTTCCGCTTTAGCGTGTTTTATGATATTGCTTAAACTTTCCTGTACAATTCTATAAATATTAACCTCTTGTTCTTTTGGAAACAGGTTGTCAATATTATCTATTTCTGAAGAAACAAATAAGGATGTGTTCTCGTCTATCTGATTGATAGTGTATTCAATTGCTTTTGTAATTCCAAGTTCCTGAAGTTGAAATGGATATAGATCTCTAGAAATTGTTCGTACTTCATCTATGGTATCTTCTACAATAATCTTCGTTGCATTGTTTCCGGATTCGACCAACTTATTTTTAATAATCAATAACTTTTGACCGAGGCCATCATGAAGATCTTTTGAAATACGTTTGCGCTCATCTTCCTGAGATTGTAATAAATCCTGACTAAATTTTTCTTGTAGAAGCTGCTTGTTTTTAATATTGCGCTGGTTTCGATAAAGCAAAATCAAGCTGAAAAGTAATGCAAGGGCAATTCCAATGATAATGGATAATTTTTTAAAAGACTCATTATCTTTTTCTAAAAGTTGAATATTGGTGTTCTTTTCAACTAATTCTTTTTCCTTTTTTTCAGTTTCATACAATGTTTGATAATACGCTAATGCATTTGCAGAACTTTGATTATAAATTGAATCTTTAATCGTATAGTATTCATTTTTATTTTCTAAACTTTTTTGAAAATCTCCAAGGGTTAAATAAATATCAGATAATAATAAATGAGACTCCATCTTATCTTCTTCGTGATTTAAAGTCTTTGAATTTTGAATTTTTTGTTGGGCATACTCCAGCGCTTTATTAGATTCCCCAATCGTTTCAAAATAAACTGCCTTAGCTCCATAATAATAGGACTCTGCAATTAAATCTCCTTTTATGTTTTTAAATTGGCCATCTATCAATCCCAGATGTTTTTCAGCTTTTTTAATGTTATTTTCATTGCAGTAATATTCAGCTAGCTTACTATTAATGGTAATAAAATTGGCGACATCGTGATTTATTTTATTATTTTTCAAGATACTGTCGGCTTTGAGTAAGTACTGTAGTTGTAATTTTTTCTTACCGGTTTTTTTATAGTCTACCGCTTGATTATAATAGGAAACAGTAATGTATTTATTTAATTTTAACTCGGTCAATTTATCAATTAGAATAGCTCGTTCTTGTTTTGCTTTTTTATAAAAACCATTCATACTATACATGGTAATATTCCCTTGATGAGCGAACTGCATATAGTGGTAATCTTTAAGATTTTCGTAGTAAGTATAAGCCAATTTAAAATCTTCCCCAGCAGGAACAAACTTTCCCAAATTAGAATACACTTGCCCTCTAAAAAGAAAAGCATCAGCAATATATATGGAGTCTGTTTTTGAAAAGTTAGAGATTGCACTTGAATAATCCTCAATAGCTTTTAATTGATCAATTTTATAATGAGCACCACCTCTTTTTAAATATAATCCTCCAAGTAAAAAACTATCTTTAATTTTGTTTTTATGAGTTAGAACGCCGTCAATAATTGTTATTGCTTTTATTGGGTCATTCTTGTTAATAGTTAGTATATACTGAAGGTTCATGGCTTTTTTTGCAGCCAGTTCGATACTATCAATTTCTTCAGCTAAATCAATATATTTAATGCTGAAATCAATAAAAGTATCATCATCTCTCCTAAAACTTTTAGATAAAACAGAATCCAAAGCTTCTAATTTTAATGCTGTGTTATGCGTAGTGTCGGAAAGAGTCTTGTAATATTGTATGTCCTGACTAATACCCTTGGCAAAGCAAAATAACAGGCAGATTATAAAAAAAGATGGTTTTTTCAATTATAATAGATTTGTTGGCGGGATTTAAAAATAGTGAAAAATACAATTTGATTGAAGAAATTTATAAGATTTTTATTTTACGTACAAACAATTTCTGCCATAGTCGATCACTGCGCGCGTTCTTTTTAAGAAATCGGCTCCTATAATTCCATGTACAGATTGCTCTTCTACCTGTTGAAGCGCCTCATTAACATGGGAAAGATCAAATAGCACAAAATCAATATTTGAAAATTTCCATGAGCCTATATCAATAGTGTTATTTCGAGCAATTTCAGTTTTCATATTAATGGCACCAGCACCTGCTGCTTTTATGGCACTGGCTTCATTTATCAGATTAAAAAAAGAGCTGTTGTCGAAGCCAATACAACTTGTTGATGCGCCGGTATCTAGGATAAAACTACCAGATATAGTGTTTACTTTAGCTGAAAACTTATAATGACCAGATTTTAGTTTTTTAAGAGGAATTCTATGAAACCCTTTTCCTTCAAGTAGATTGCGTATTTCGGTCATTATTTTTTTGTAAATATAAGGAACATGATTTATTACAATATAGTAGCTTTGCAATTATGTTGACAGATACTCACGCACATTTATATAGTGATGCTTATAGCAAGGATAGAAGTTCTGTTATGCAACGAGCCTTTGATGCTGGGGTTCATCGATTTTTTATTCCAGCCATAGATTCTAGTTTTACGGAAGCGATGTATAAATTGGAAAAAGAATATCCTAAAAAGGTTTTTTTAATGATGGGCTTGCATCCCACTTCTGTTAAAGATAATTATTTAGAAGAACTATCCCATGTAGAAGAACAATTTAAAAAAAGAGCTTTTTATGCTGTTGGAGAAATTGGAATTGATTTGTTTTGGGATACCAGTACTTTAGAAATTCAAAAAGAAGCTTTTAGGCGACAAATACAATTAGCAAAAAAGTATGAATTGCCAATAGTAATTCATTGTAGGGATGCTTTTGATGAGGTTTTTGAAGTTTTAGAAACTGAAAAAGGACCTGAGCTTTTTGGAATCTTTCACTGTTTTACTGGAACGGAAGAGCAAGCCCAAAAAGCAATATCCTATAATATGAAATTGGGGATTGGAGGAGTAGTTACATTTAAAAACGGAAAAATAGATCAATTTTTAAACAAGATTGATATACAACATATAGTTTTAGAAACAGATGCTCCTTATCTTGCTCCAGCACCCTATAGAGGAAAACGGAATGAAAGCAGCTATGTAGTATTAGTGTCAAAAAAAGTAGCTGAAGTATTTGGTATTTCAGAAACGGAAGTGGCACGTATCACAACTGAAAACTCAAAGGAGGTTTTCGGGATTTAATCAAAAATAATTCCAATACGCTTGCCTTATTTATTGGTCGGGTTCTGCGTTGAGGAAATCGCAAAAAAAGTATCCTCTAAAAAGAGGGTTAATTAATATGAGCAAAGAACCTAACATATTACTTATATATACAGGAGGTACAATTGGGATGGTCAAAGACTTTGAAACGGGTAGCTTACACAATTTCAATTTCGATGATTTATTAAAGCAAATTCCTGAATTAAATTTATTGGATTGCAATATTGCAACCCATAGTTTTGATGAACCTATTGACAGTTCGAATATGAATCCAGATTATTGGGTAGATCTGGCAACTGTTATTGAAGAAAATTACCAAGCCTACGATGGCTTTGTTATACTGCATGGTAGTGATACCATGTCTTATTCAGCTTCAGCTTTAAGCTTTATGCTGGAAAACCTAAATAAGCCAGTGATTTTTACCGGATCACAATTACCAATTGGTGACCTAAGAACAGATGCAAAAGAGAATTTAATAACATCTATACAAATAGCTTCATTATGCGAAAATGAGGAACCAGTAATAAAAGAAGTTTGTTTGTACTTTGAATATAAGTTATACCGTGGAAACCGAACGACTAAAATTAATGCAGAACATTTTGAAGCTTTTGCTTCTTTAAATTACCCTCCACTAGTGGTTAGCGGTTTAAATTTATCAGTTAATAAACAAGCCCTATTACAGACAAATAATGAAAAGGAATTTAAGGTTAATAAAAAATTAGAATCTAATATACTGTTGGTGAAAATGTTTCCGGGAATTGATAAGACAACTATAAATTATTTATTTTCATATCCACAATTAAAGGGATTGGTACTAGAAACGTATGGAAGTGGAAATCTTACTAATAGAGAATGGTTCATTGAAGCAATAAAAAAATTGATAGAAAAAGGAATTCCTGTCATTAATGTAACACAATGCTCAGGAGGAAGTGTTAATATGGGATTGTATAGAACAAATATTCAACTAAAAAACATTGGAGTAATTTCTGGAAAAGATGCTACAACGGAAGCTGCATTAGCAAAATTGATGTTTATGTTAGGAGAAAAAATTCCTGCTAACAACTTCAAAACCATATTTGAAACAGCAATGAGAGGTGAAATGTCTTAAATTAAGTCGATAAATATTTCATCAACCTGTTTTTTTTTTGTTATTTGGCATTCCATTTGGCAGATTATTAGTAATAATGACAAATTAGAGAGGTGGCCGAGTGGTCGAAGGCGCACGCCTGGAAAGTGTGTATACGCCAAAAGCGTATCGAGGGTTCGAATCCCTTCCTCTCTGCAAAATATTTATTCTTGGAGATTAAGTATTTTTTTATATCTTTAAAACCTTTAAATAAACACAAATTTTAAGTCGATAGCAATGAAAAAACTAGTATCTATTATGGCGATTGCCACTTTGGTTTTTGTAGGAACTCTTAATGCAAACGCAACAACTGTTCAGCCAATGTTAAGTAATGCGAACACAGTAACGACAGCAGCAACTGTCTCAATTATTCAAGATGATGGTGCAGACACCGAAGAATCAATAGGATTCCATCAAGAATTAAAGAATCGTTTTGTAGAGGGTGGTCCTGGATTTATGGGGATTGTTCTTTTATGTTTAATTCTTGGTTTAGCGTTTGCTATTGAAAGAATTATTTATTTGAATCTTTCTACAACAAACACTCAAAAGTTAGCTGATAAAGTAGAAGATGCTTTAAAAAGCGGAGGTTTAGAAGCTGCAAAAGAGGTTTGTAGAAATACAAAAGGACCTGTAGCGTCTATTTACTATCAAGGTCTTGAGCGTGCAGATGAAAGTTTAGAAGCTGCAGAAAAATCTATTATCGCTTATGGTGGTGTGCAAATGGGGCAGTTAGAAGAAAATGTTTCTTGGATCTCCTTATTTATTGCAATTGCACCAATGCTTGGTTTCATGGGAACAGTAATTGGTATGATCGATGCATTCGATAAAATTCAAGCTGCTGGTGATATGAATCCATCTCTTGTAGCAGGAGGTATTAAAATAGCACTTTTAACAACCGTATTTGGTTTAATTGTTGCAATTATACTTCAAGTATTCTATAACTATATCATTGCAAAGATTGATAGCATTGTAAATAGTATGGAAGATGCATCTATCACATTAATGGATATGTTGGTAGAAAATAAAAACAAATAATAATTTAATATACCGAATATAATGGGTTTACATAAAATATTAAAAATATTAGGATTGGTTATAAGCCTTATTGGTGTTTACTTTCTAGCCAATATCATTATGAAAGGTGATGACGCTATTATTGCAAGCGGTACAGGTATAGATGGGTTTTTATACACAGCATATATCATTTTCGCTTTGGTATTAGTGGCAGTTATTATTTTTGGATTAAAAGGACTTTTTTCCGGAAATATTAAAAACACTATAATTATTTTAGGTGCCTTTATTGCTGTAATTGCAATATCCTATGTATTATCTGATAATACACCAATGGCACTTAAAGATGGTGAAATGTTATCTGAAGCCGGTTCAAAATGGGTGGGCACAGGTTTACATACTTTCTATATACTAGCAATCATTGCTATAGCAGCTATGATCATTAGTGGATTTAAAAGAGCAAAATAATGGCAAGAAGATCAGCACCAGAAGTTAATGCAGGTTCGATGGCAGACATTGCCTTCCTATTACTTATTTTTTTCTTAGTAACTACTACTATGGAAAAGGATAAAGGGATTGCAAGACAATTGCCTCCTATTCAAAAAGAGGATAGTACACCTCCAGTATTAATTAAGGATAAGAATTTATTTATTGTATTAGTAAATAAAAATGACCAGTTATTAGTTGAAGATTCTCCTATGAAATTGAAAGATTTGCGTCAAGCTGCTATCGAGTTTCTTGATAATGGAGGAGCCCCATCTAATAGTCCCGAAAATTGTAATTATTGCCAAGGGAAAAAAGATCCATCTTCTTCAGATAATCCAAATAAAGCTATAATATCGGTTCAGAACGATAGGTTAACATCTTATAAAATGTATATCGCTGTTCAAAATGAATTGGTGGGAGCTTATAATTTCCTCAGAAATAGAGAATCTCAACGATTATTTGGTTGGGATTATACAGATGTTAAAAAACATGTTGATGCAGGGACCTATGTTGGTGATAGAAAGAAAGCTGAAGGAAACTTAAAGGAAATCCAAGCATTGTTTCCTTTAAAATTATCTGAGGCACTACCAAAAAAAACAGGTAAATAATTAATTTAGGAGAGTATGTCAAAATTTACAAAGAAAAAAAGCAACGAGTTACCTCCAATATCTACAGCATCCCTTCCGGATATTGTATTTATGTTATTATTCTTTTTTATGGTTGCTACGGTAATGAGAGAAACTAATCTATTAGTAGAACAACAATTACCAAAAGCAGACCAAGTTGAAAAACTTAAAAAGGATAGATCTATTTTTATATTTGCAGGGAAACCTAGTCAACAATATAAAGATAAGTATGGGGAAGAAGGAAGAATCCAAATTGGAGATAAATATACAGATGTTTCAAATATAGGTATGGCCTTAAGTGAAGCAAGGGGAAAATTAATTCCTGAACTACAAAGTAAAGTTGTAGTAGCACTTAAAGTAGATGATGATACCAATACAGGGCTTGTAACAGATATTAAAGAAAAATTACGGGAACTGAATATGGTAAAAATTATTTATATAACTACACCAGGTAATCAATTAGACGATTATTAGTTTAGAAACAAATTATAAACAAAAAAGCCTTGTTCCTGAAATTTAAGAACAAGGCTTTTTTATTTATAATTAAATACAACTATCTTTAAGCAATAAATAATTACACTTGTATTATTTGAAGGAGCAGAAGGCTTAATAAATCTTATGAGACAAAAAATTGCTTATAAACCCATGTCTTTTACATCAAAACATTTTTTCTATTTAGTTTTTACACTTCTTGCTTATACTGGGATAGCACAAGATACAATTTCCAAGATTCAAGGAGATTCACTTTATAGAGATGATCAGTTTTATGTAGGAATTACTTATAACCTATTGTCTTCGCTCCCAAATGGAGTTCATCCTGAAGGGCTCTCTGGAGGTTTTTATTTCGGTTTTCTTAGAGATATGCCAATAAACAAAAAGAGAAATTTAGCGATAGCGATTGGTGCGGGAATGACATTCGATCAGTATAGCCATAATTTATTTATCGATAAAGATTCGAATGGCAATACAACATTTACAATACTAGAAGGGAATATAGATTTTGAATCCAATCGTTTTAAAACTGGAATTGTTGAAATTCCTTTTGAACTTAGATGGCGTAGTTCGAC
>Ga0164313_10003448_pt1 | contig 14080 bp, 11 predicted proteins | sample GuaBasSedimGuay4_FD_113735 | JGI IMG/M metagenome (GOLD analysis project Ga0164313, IMG submission 113735) | Subseafloor sediment microbial communities from Guaymas Basin, Gulf of California, Mexico - Guay4, Core 4569-4, 0-3 cm | ecosystem: Environmental > Aquatic > Marine > Hydrothermal vents... | reverse complement strand
GGGGCACCGGGCCAGGATCATGAGAATTGCGGTTTTGCCGGTGTTGGGAATTGTCTCGGTAGTCGGGTATTCCTTTTCCAACGGAGTGATCAGTTTTGGACGGTTTTTCGAGACCAATGATTTTAGCCTGTACATTCGAATAATGAGTTTGCAGGCGGCCGTGTCTCAATTCCTGAATAGCGTGATCTGGGGAAAGGGACCCGGCCTGCTCTATTCACAGATTCGTACAGATTGGCTGGATGGGAATGCCGAAGGGGGCCGGGTGCGGATCATTCTGGTTGGTGATTACTGGTCCGCGATGGAACCTCACAATCTGTACCTGCTGTTACTGGCGGAACATGGCCTGTTGGCAACCATGGGTTTTTTGATGGCCATGATGGCGGTGCTGGTCGTGATAGTTCGTGCGCCCGTCTCGGGCAGTCCTGCCATGCGTTCCGAAAAGGGAGTTTACGCGGGAATATGGGTTGCCATCATGGTGATGTTTTCCATGGCCAGCTGGCCATTGATCAACCAGAAATTTTCAGTCTTTTTCTGGCTGTTCCTGTTTTCAGGTCTTCACTGGGCGTACAATCGGTTTTCCACCGGGACGGTGGATTCATCGGGTGGGAATTGAGTTGGGAAATCTACCGGTGTTTGAACCCTGACTGGATTTTTCTCCGCAAATAATTGATCTCATTTGAAATTTCATCCGTGCGCCAGATTACCAGGGCATAAATCCCCAGACCAAGTACCACAATTCCCACCAGGGCCCATGGATTGTCCAGCGGGTAAAACCGCAGAACAGCGAAAATCGTGGCCCCCATGGGAATGGTTGCCTTCACGCAATTCAACAAGGTTCTGGCGGGAATTGAATCCTTCAAGGAACCGGAGCCCCAGAATATCAGGCCGGCCAACAACATCAGGTTGGATGCCAGCAAGGAGAAGGCCGCCGCCGGGTAACCAAAATAGGGAATCAGCAGAATGGCCAGAAGGAGATTGACTATGCCTGCTGCGATTCCAATGGCGGCCATGGTCCAGGTGCGTTTTTCCACCAGGAACTGGATGGAAAAATATTGGCTGAACCCATAGACGAACATGGCACCAGCGATGACCGAAAGAACGGGCCAGGCTTCACCATACCGAGGGCCGGCAATGAAGGAAATGATGGGACGGGACAGCAGGGCCAGGCCGGTCAAAGCCGGAATCCCGATGATTAAAAAATACCGCAGTCCATCCCTGACCACCGGAGATATGGAAATTCCATCTTCCCAGTTCTTTATGGCCAGGGGATAAAGGCCCAGCATGACGATCTGCTGAAAAATCAGGATCGGCGCGCCTCCGATATTTGCAGCGGCCGAGTACAGTCCGGTTGCCTCGGGACCGTCAAGCCACAGGACGGCATATCGGTTGCCCATGACCCGCAAGGCATTGGCAAAGATCGAAAGAGCAATCGGGAATCCGAATATGAAAAACTGTCTCTGCGTGGGCCACGATAAGGCGTCAAACCGGAAGTTCCTTGGGGAACTGACCAGGTGCCACGACCAGAGGGCGGTCAGAAGGGTTCCCGTGATCCTGGCCAGGAAATATGCCTGAAGGTTGCCACCCGAAAGAAACAGGGCGCCCACGCCGAATACATGTCTTGAAAGTCCCTGGAACATCCTGGAAAGGGTGAATGCCCTGGGGTTCTGGTCTGCTCGCAGTATCATTTCCCCCGTAAATGCGGAGGCAGAAAAAAGGGCGTCGGCCAATATCCACCAGATATAGAGTTTCACGGCCAGAAGTGAATCGGTGAATGTTATCCCCCGGATCAAAAAGATGAAGAGGAAGGCGATCGTAAAAGAAGAAAACAAGCCGGAGAAAATGTTGGAAAAGAATTCCTCGACACTGTCTTTCATGGATACGCGAAAGCGCAGGGCACAATTGGCAATCCAATCAAAACCGATTGTCCGGAGCATTGATGCGGTCAGGATGATGATCGAAAATGTCCCAAATTCCTTAACATCCAGGATTCTCGTCAGGACAGGGAGGGAAAGGAATCCCAGAAGGGGTTCAATGAACCTCGAGGGCGCATAGGAGATGATCGCTCTCCCTGTTCCCGAGTCCGGGATAAATCCCCTGGTGCTTTTCGGGTCAGTCCCCATGTGGATGTTCCTTGCACAATGGAGTTTGATCCCTGCCCCCGACATCATCCCAGTGACCGGTGGAAAACCTTTGATCCCAGTATTCTTCCGAATTCAGGTTGCTGTTCATCTCTTCCTTTCATTTCCGGCATTCGGCTGGGTTCGCATCTCAAGGATATCATTGTACAAGGCATGCAATTCAATTTCAGAGACGGATTCCCAGGAAAATTTTTCAGCAATTTCCAGGCAGGTTTCAAAGGATCGGGAAAAGGTTTCCTTGTCGCAAACTTCCAGAATAGCCCGGGCAAGGTCTTCATGGCTTTCAGGATCAAACAGGGATCCCACGGATTCCCCGTCGATGAATTGTCTGATTGTCGGCAGATCCGCGCCAACCATCGGTGTCCCCGCGGCCGAATATTCGTACAGTTTGTTCGGCGCGCAGTAGTAGTTGTTTCTGCAGGTATTCTGATAAATGACAATTCCGACGTCCGCCGAGCAGGTATACGGAAAGAGCTTGGATTGCGAGACAGGGGGCAGGACAAAAAACCGGTCGGCCACCTCGAGTCCGTTCGCCAAATCCCCAAGACCATTGATGTAATCAGGTTCCCCTCCTCCCATGATCACAATCCCAAAATTATCAGGCAGCCGCCGGAGGGCCCTGGGAAGGATCTCCAGGCCCCGGCCGGGGATAATGGCTCCCTGGTACAGAACGAGCTTTGAAATCCCCAGTTTTGAACTGCCTGTCATGTCCTGGAGGATGGTTGAAGGTGTAAATGTCCTGTGTCTGGTCATATTCGGGATCACCGTGGGGAGAAATGGAGCCCCATACTCGTCGCGCATGATTTCTGCTCTTGGTACATTGCAGGCAATGATCCCGTCACAGGATTTCAAGATTCTGGTTTCCATCCAGCCCAGGGATTTCCTCAAAACAGGGGATAATCCCGCTTTGTCCCGGTAAAGTTCATGAGCATCGTATATAAGCCGGGCTTTGGTCGCCTTCTGAATGGCTCGGGCAATGGGCAGGGAGCTGGCTTCGTGGGCGTGAACGAGGTCCGGCTGGAATTCAATCCCCATCGATTGGATCCGGTGAAAGACTCTTGAATAGCGGAGAACATGGCCGAAAATGTTGCGTGGAGCCTTGCTGATCCTGCCCAGGTCGACCCAGGCCATCTGGAAGGGCCATTTCCCCCTTTCCAGATCCTGGTTCAATTCGAATTTTCGGCGCCAAACCCCGATGAGAAGCAGGTCATATCTGTCCGAAAGGCTCTGGGCGGATTTCAGCACCCGGGCGTCATAAATCAGCTCGTTCAGTACAAACATCAATACTTTTTTTCGCGGCATGGTCATGTCCGTGTCCCAGGCGGTCCTTTCATTTTCAGCCTGTCGGGGTTCAAGGAAGCTACCTTATGCAAATGAAAGAAAATAGCTGAATTTTGTGGTTTTTTGTCCTATGGATCATTACGATATCGGTCAGGGGAGACCGCGAAACACATCGTAGCGTGTGGTCCCTCATTGCGAACAATTATGACCATCGTCCGCCAAAAAAGGTCAGGTCCACCGTTGAGTGATATTGTCGTGAGGCAAGTGCTGGACTCCGATCTCCACTCGATTGCCGTTATTCACAAGGGACAATTCGGTGGTCATTTCCTGGGAAAATTTTCCGTGGCTCTCTTGACGAAATTTTATCGGGCATTTCTGGAGGATTCCATTTTCCTGATCGCGGAAAACCTCGATGAACCGGCTGGTTTTGTCCTGGGGGGAGAGGCCGTGCGATTAACAGCCCGGAAGAAACAATTCTTAACCTCGGATCTTGGCAGATTGATCCTGGAATCCGCTGTTCGGCCCAGGCTTTGGGGAATGGTCATCAGCAGACTGTTCAGCCTTGGCCCCCGGGGCTCACAACCGGTTTCGGGATATGAGATGAGGCTTCTGAGCATTGCCGTCGACGATGACTCCAAGGGGAAGGGTGTCGCATCGGCACTGGTGGCGGAATTTGAAAAATCCCTGACAGGTTATCGGGAATACGGACTTTCGGTGTTGGCCGATAATTCAAGGGCAGTGGCCTTTTACCGGAAAACGGGATATACAGAAGAAATGCGTCGGGGTAAGTCGGTCTATTTTTTCAAGACTCTTCCCGAGGACCCGGTGACCCGGGGTAAGTCCTGATGCCAAGGGATAAAATCAAGGTCGTTCATCTGACCTCGGTGCATTCACCATTTGATTCCAGGATCTTTCAAAAAGAATGTCAATCTCTTGCCTCGGCCGGGTTTGATGTGGCCCTGGTCGTTCCCCATGGCAAGCGTGAGGTAGTTGAAGGGATCAAGATCATCCCTGTCGAGCCGGCCTCCGGCCGATTTCACCGCATGACTACCACGGCAAGAAGGGTCGTCCGACTGGCGGCGCGACAAAGGGCGGGAATCTACCATCTGCACGATCCGGAATTGCTCCCCTGGTGTGGTGCCTTGAAAAGGCAGGGGGCCATTGTCGTTTTCGATATGCATGAGGATCTGCCCCACCAGATCATCAACAAGGTTTGGCTTCCCCGGGCTTTCCGTCCGGTTGTTTCCAGACTGGTCAAGATGTACGAGAGAATCCTCCTGGAAAACGTCCCCACGGTATTTGCGGAAAAATCCTACACGGTCTCTCGTCGGTGGATCAAGGAGTCGGTGGATATCCTCAACTTCCCGAAAACAGATCTCATTGACCAGATGAGTAATGAATCCGGAACGCCAGCCGGATTCAAGGTCGGATATCTGGGGACGGTGACTCCCGAAAGGGGGAGTTTCCGGATCCTGGAAGCTTTGTCAAAGGTACAGGGTGGCGGAAGGGAAATCGAATTCGATTGTATCGGTACCATACCCCCAGGGCATCTCAGGGAATTGAATGATCGTGCCGATGAATTGGGTGTCCGGGGCGTGGATTATGTGGGTTATCTCGCGCCAACGGATGGTTGGGCCAGGATGGCCCAATCTGATGTGGGTTTGGCGGTATTGGAACCCATCCCGAACTATCTGGAATCCTATCCGACGAAAATATTCGAATACATGAGCATGGGCATCCCGTCCATCGTTTCCGATTTTCCCCTTTATCGGGAAATCATCGAAAAATTTCAATGTGGCATTCTGGTGGATCCGCTTGATGCAGGTTCAATTGCCGAGGCAATCATCAGGTTGATGGATAATCCTGACGAGGCTGCCGAGATGGGAGCAAGGGGGAAAGAGGCGGCCAGGTCCCACTTTTCCTGGGAGTCCGAGCAGGAAAAGTTGATTGAATTCTATTCCCGTCTTCTGTCATCCAAGGGTAACTCGCGGGATTAAATCCGTTTTTTGATTGCGTTGAAAAAATAGAAAGCAAAATAGTAGGACGAACGGATGAAACCGATCCCGACAATGTTGTGGTACAGGTTCCATACCTGCCGGGCAGCCTGGAACTTGTTCGATGAAATCGCATCCGGGTGGATCCTGTATTTGACCAGCACTTCATCCAGGCCATGAGCATCAATGTCCCGGCCAAGCAGGGTGATCCACAGATGGGTGTCCTGCCGGGTCCGGATGTTCAGGAACTCGAAATCCCCCGTCTTGCGCCGGTCCACGATTGCCGTGGAGCAGCCGATCAACGTGTTTTTCAAGTAGTCTTCCCTGGAGAGTCTGGGAACGGCCTGAATGATCCTGTTCGTGGCCAAGCCAGCCTTGTCGACGATCTCGTAGGAAGTGAAGGTGATCGGGTGGTCACCCCTGCGCATGAAGTCCAATTGACGGGCCAGTTTTTCAGGATACCACTGGTCATCGCTGTCCAAAAACGCAATGAAGTTTCCCCGGGATTCTTTCAGGCCCGTATTGCGGGCGATGGCTGGACCAGAGTTTTCCTCGAGACGATAAAACCGGATACGCTCATCAGCTTCGGCGTATTCCTGAATGATATGCACCGTTCCATCGGTCGAGGCGTCGTCGACAATGATCATTTCCCAGGTGGAATAGGTTTGCTTTTGAACCGACTCGATGGTGCTTCGGATATGGTTCTCGCAATTGAATGTAGGAGTAATGATTGAAACCAGTTCCGCCTTGGTTTGGTCAGCCATTCCATGTAGTGATTCCTGGGTGGATGCGGGCTTATTTCTGTTCATGGGCACCGGCCAAACGCAACTTTTTCACTGCCGGGACACCACCTTTCGGCTCAACTGGATTTGGTGAAGTGGGGGTTTGAAGCCCCTTTTGCCTGATTATTCACGAGCTGCTACAATAGGGGAATCCTGAATTTCTCTTTGGTCGGCATGTTGTTGTTGACGAACGCGATCCCAATTGTCCGGAGGTCGATGGATAAACCAATTCTCTCGTCATTTTCAATTTCAGTCCATGCCTTTTTCATGCCGGACGACCAGGAAATGTCGTCGAATACAATTACCGCGTCATCGGAGAGATAGGGCATTGCCTCATTAAAGTATTGAATGACGGCATCATGATCGTGATGGCCGTCATTGAAAAAGAAGTCGATTGGCATTGCAGACTCCAATACCCCCTTGAGGGTTTCGTGGAAGGGGCCGGTTACGACAGTTGCATTTCGGAGACGTAAAATTTCGAAAGTCTCTTCAGCAATTTTGGCAATCTCCGGCGAGCCCTCAATGGTCATCAAATGCCCTTTCCCATTGATATCGAGTGCAGCAGCCTGGTACGACGCTGAAATACCCACGCAGGAACCAAGTTCCACACAGGAAGACGGCTCTATCTTTCGGATTAATTTAAATAGAAGGATCGCCCAAAATGCTGGCTTGCTTGCTGCGCAAATTCTCGATACGGATTCCGCTGAGTGAAACCCCGATTCCATCTCCTTCCTCGATCTGTTGGTGTTGGGGCTGCCTGCACCAAAATCAATGACAGGAATTTGCCTGGTTGAACCCAAAAGGTAAGATCGTCGTTGCTCGATGGAATCGATTACCGTTTGTTCCTCGTCCGAAATGGTATTGGTTAAACATTCGTATATTGCGTTTCCAACTGCTTTCAGTTTCGAATTCTCGTGCGATGTCAGCGCGGCGAGTGCTGGCCTTGCTCTATACCTGAATAACAATTGGATGGGGGGTTTGATGAGTTTCTTCAACCTGCTCTTGAGCATTTTGAATTCCTCGGATTCTAAATTGTGATGCATACAGTTGTTGTTAACCAACGGGCCTGTTGGCAGGGTGCGTCCTTCAGCACGGAAGTTGACAGAATGGAACATCATTTTCAACAAGTTGTTACATTTCCACTTTGACCCTGGCCTGGATTATTTTCGCCCTGTGGTTTCGCCAGGCTATTCAATAACGCCGGTTCTGACCCAAATTGGATAGGCGCTCAATGTTTCCACGGAATATTGAGAAAGGTGTGCAATATTTCCCTATACAGGCCCAACATCATTCCCATACAATCCAAAAAAGTCAGGCGTTTTTCACATCAAATGGTTTGCCGAATTGTGGTTCTCTTCGGAAATTTCCGAAGAACCGATTCCGGTCCCCGAAACGGATTTCAGGAACAGGCTGAAAGGCCATACGGAGATGTCATGTTGAAAAGGATATTGGATATCATGGGTGCAGGGGCGGGCCTGATCTGTTTCGCCCCGTTCCTGGCGGTCATCGCCATCGCCATCAAATTGGCAAGCCCCGGTCCAGTATTCTTCCGCCAGGAGCGGGTGGGCCTGAACGGCCGCATCTTCCGCATCTACAAGTTCCGCTCCATGAGAGAGGATTCCCACATCAACGGGACCAGCCTCACTGTCGGCGGCGACCAGCGCGTCACCCGCCTGGGCGCCTTCCTGCGCCGCCACAAACTGGACGAACTGCCCCAACTGATCAATGTGCTCACCGGGGGAATGTCCCTGGTCGGTCCCCGGCCCGAGGTGAAGGAATACGTGGATTTGTTTCCCAGGGAATACGCCCGTGTCCTGACGGTGCGCCCGGGTATCACTCATCAGGGCACGCTCATGTTCCGCAATGAGGAGGCCATCCTGGCCGACGCTCCCGATCCGCGTGCCCGGTACATGCGGTTCGTCATGCCCCTGAAGCTGAAGATCTACCAGGACCACCTGGAACAACCCCTCACCAAGGAATTGAAGATCATCCTGGCCACGGTGTTCCCTACACTGTGGCTGAAATCGTATCCGGCGATCCAGGTTGAGGACTCGTCCGTCCCGAGTTTGCCGGCCTACGCCCGGCAGGCGGCCCAGCTGGACGCACATCTGGACTCCCGGATCACCTCCCGCATGGAAAAAGCCCTGGAAAACATGGCCTGATATTACGTGGTGGTGTTGTCGCCCTGGGTTTGGTGGGCCCGGACCCTCCGAACGGTTCTGATCGTGTACCCAGCGGAAAACAGCAGGATGACGGCCAACAGGAACTGGCTCAGTTGCAGAGAGCAATACTGCATGCCAAAACCGGCGGCCGAACAGAGGATCATGGCCAGGCCGTAGCGGATAGTGATGGCCTGGTGGGAAAGGCCCAGAAACACGAGCCTCTGGTAGAGATGGCTGCGGTGAGGCCGCACCGGATTGCGGCCGTGGACCAGGCGGTTGATCAGGGTAAAAATCCCATCGTAGAGGAAAGGCCACAGGATGAGAACGGGAATGATGAACGAAATCCCGTGACTCTTGGGCCCGAAAGCGGCCCTGAGTCCCATCAGGGCGAGCAGGAACCCCAGGGGCAGGCTGCCCACATCACCCATGAAGACATTGGCCTTGGGGAAGTTGTATTTGAGAATGCCGACTGCCGACCCGGCGGCCAGGGCACCGGAAATGGCCAATTCGTAATCCCCCGTGGTGATTCCGAGCAAACAGAAGGTCGTGCCGCCGAAAATCAGCTGGGTGAAGGCCAGCCCGTTGATACCGTCCATGAAATTGAAGATATTGGTGAAACCGACCAGCCAGAGCAGGCTGACCAACCATCCCCAGGGGCCCAGATCCCATGAAGCCCCAAAGGGAATCCCGGGATCGGCGAGGCGCAGGCCGCTGAGATACAGCGCCTGGACCGCGACCCCGACCTGGATGAACAATTTCAGGAACGGGTTCAGGTCACACCGATCGTCCACGTACCCGAGAGCCGCAAGGGCGCACATGCCAATGGTTGCCGCAACGACAAACCCGTCCGGGGCGAGTATCCCCAGGTCGGGAAGAGGGAACCGCAAGGCCCAGGTCGATATCATGCCCAGGCACCAGGTGGCAACGATGACAATTCCGCCCCCCCGGGGGACCGGGATGTCATGGCTGCTGCGGGCGTTGGGAATGTCAAGCATGGCCCTGTTTCGCAAAATACGGATCACCCAGGGTGTCATGGTCAGATTGACCAAAAATGCGCCTAAAAAGGCGAACAGGGGGGCCTCAAACATTTGACCGCAACATTCCTTCCGGTTTTATAGCCGATATCTCGCAGGTCCCCTACCGGATGCGGAACTTGTCATACTATTGCGCCTTTGGCAAGACCGACCCGGGCCGGTGCCCAGGGGGAATGCCCTGTCTCTGACATCTTTGGATTAGATAACCAAAAGTAGACAACAGGTATCGCATCCATTAATTTTCCGAGGGAAACGACCGCTTTACTTCCTTTACCCCTTGTTTTTTTTCTCCGGTGGGAGCCGACGTATCCATTCGGCAGGAAAGTGATCGAATGAACCTGGCCCCGAACCGTAAGATAGCCATCTATGCTCCGTCCCTGAGAGGCGGGGGAGTGGAGCGCAATGCCATCAACCTGTCCCGTGGTCTGGCGGAGAAGGGTTATTCGGTGGACCTGGTTTTGACCCGCGCGGAGGGACCATTCCTGAAAGAAGTCGATGACCGCGTGAACCTGGTGGATCTGGCCGCCTCCCGAACCCTTTTTTCCATTCCCCGTCTGGCGGGATATTTGAGAAAGGTCCGGCCTGCGGTCATGTTGAGTGGAATGGCCCACGCGAATTTCGCAGCCATCGTGGCCCGGAAAATGGCTGGTGCCACTTGTCGGCTCGTGGTCAGCGTTCACACCTGCTGGTCGGTTGGCGATGGGTTCACCGAGAATTGGCTTGATCGGAATACCGCCATGATAGGCAGGATTCTTTATCCCCGATCCGATGGAATCGTCGCCGTCTCCGAGGCGGTTGCCGCCGATCTGGTGAAAATCTCGCAGTTGAATCCGGCAACCATCACGGTAATTCCCAACCCGGTAGCCATGGCGGGTCCGCCTGTAGACTCGGGCCAGAATCCGGATCACCCCTTCCTCCAGGAGGGGGGTGTTCCCCTCGTGGTTGCCGTCGGACGCCTGTCCCCTGAAAAAGGTTTCGACGTTTTGCTCAGGGCTCATGCTCTCCTGTTGGAGCAGGGACGGGTCCACCTGTTGATCCTAGGGGAAGGCAAGGAAAGACCGCGTCTCGAATCCCTGGTGGATGAACTCGGCAGTGCCGGTCAAGTCGATATGCCCGGGTTCGTGGATTCGCCTTCGAAATACATCGCTAAAGCGTCGGTGGTAGCAATGCCGTCCCGGATCGAGGGATTCGGCAATGCCCTGGTGGAAGCCATGGCCTGCGGCGTTCCCGTGGTGGCTACCAAAGGCTCCGGGGGGCCTGGGGAAATCTTGGCCGGTGGCCGGTACGGACCCCTGGTCCCCCCCGATGATCCCGGAGCCCTGTCCCGTGCGATCACAGAGGTCATTTCGAATCCGGTCGCCCCGTCGGAGTTAATAGAGCGGGCCGGAGATTTTACGGTTGACCGGGTTGTCGATCGTTATCTCGAGGTCCTGTTTCCGCGGGAGGCACTCTCCTGAACATACTTTTTTTCATTCCCGAGGATTGGTATGTCTGTTCCCACCGGCTGCCCCTGATCCGGGGCGCCCGCAGGGAGGGCCATGCCGTCACGGTGGTGACTCGGGTCAAGGACCATGGGGCGATGATCGAGGCCGCCGGCGCCGAACTTGTACATACCAGGTTGCGCAGGGGATTCCGGAACCCGGTGAGCGAGATCCGGGGCATGATTGAATTGTACCGGATCTACCGCCGCATCAAACCGGACCTGGTGCACCACGTCACCCCCAAGTCCTCTCTCTTCGGATCGTGTGCGGCCTGGTTGTCGGGAATACCAGGCGTCGTCAATGCCCTGGCTGGACTGGGGTACCTTTACGCTTCCTCGGGTTTGCAGGCCAGGATTCTCCGCCCTGCGGTCACCCTGGCCTTCCGCTTTTTCCTGGGACGGGGGCGGAGCCGGGTGATCGTGCAAAACAGTGATGACCAGGAATTTTTCTCCAACGTGATCGGGATCGATCCTGACCGGGTGGTGTTGATCAAGGGTTCGGGGGTGGATATATCGAAATTCCAGCCCGTCGAGCCACCGCCGGCCGACAAGATCCGTATCTGTCTGGTGGCTCGGATGATCTGGGAAAAAGGGGTGCGGGAACTGGTGGCCGCCGCGCGCAGGATCAAGGATATGCGAGACGACATCGAATTCATCCTGGTTGGGGATACAGACACCGAAAGCCCTTCGGGCGTTCCGGAGGAAAGCCTCCGCTCTTGGCACAAGGAGGGGGTCATTACCTGGCTGGGGCATGTCGATAATGTGCCCGCTCTGCTGAATGGCTGTCACATCGCTCTTCTGCCCACCTACCGGGAGGGTTTCCCGAAATCCCTGCTGGAAGCGGCCGCCTGCGGTTTGCCTATCGTCGCCACCGATGTCACCGGTTGCCGGGAAATCTGCCATCACCAAATCAACGGCCTGATGATCCGGCCACGGGATGTCGATTCCATCGTGGCAGCCGTTTCCCGCCTGGCGGACGATCCCCAAATGAGGTCGCGTTTCGGGCGGGAATCCCGCCGTTTGGTGGAGGCGTATTTTTCGGAAGAAATCGTCGTCGAGCAGACCATGGAGGTCTATCGATCCATGCAGCAGGAGTTGGAGGTGCGATGAGTGCAAAAGGCCGGGTCCTGGTCACCGGTGCGGGCGGCTTTCTCGGACGGCCCCTTTGTTCTATCCTCAAGCATGAGGGTTACGAGGTTCACGCGGTTGACTTGTGTCATTCGGATGGACCCTGGGATGAATTGAAGGTGACGGACTTGACCCAACCCGGGGCCTGCGACGGATTGTGCGACGGTATCGAGGCGGTGTTTCATCTGGCTGCAAAAACCCATGCGGTGAGTCGATCCCGCACCGAGGAGCAGGAGTACCGCGTGCTGAATGTCGATCTGACGCGCGACCTGATCGCCGCGGCCATCCCGGCCGGAGTCAGTCGGCTGGTCATGATGAGCAGTGTCAAGGTCATGGGCGAGGGCGGCTTCGAACCCCAGAGTGAAGCCGCCGAACCGCATCCTGAGTCAGCCTACGGCAGGACGAAGATGGAGGCCGAACGATTGGTTCATGCCGCAGGCGCCGAGCATGGTGTGCACACCTGTGTGCTGCGAGCGCCCCTGATCTACGGGCCGCATATGAAGGGGAATCTCCGGTCCCTGGTCGACGCCATCGCCCGCCGCAGATTCCCCCCCCTGCCCGATACTCGGAACAGGCGGTCGCTGGTCGATGTGCGTGACGTCGCCCGGGCACTGGCAATGGTTGCCTTCCATCGGCAGGCCGCCGGCCAAACCTACCTGGTGACCGATGGCCACTGGTATTCGACCAATGAAATGTGCAGTATGATCCGGGCTGCCCTGGGGCAAGATCCCCTGCGCTGGCATGTACCCGATGGAGTGTTGAAGGGGACCGCTTTCCTGGGTGAGGGGTTGCGGAAACTGGGTCTGCCTTTTCCCTTCGACCGGACCGTGTATCACAAGATGCTGGGTTCCGCCTGTTATTCTTCCCGGGCGATCGAGGAGGAACTCGGATTCCGGCCTGAATATACATTGGACAAGTCATTGCCCGGAATGATCATATAATCTATGCTCACCGGTGAAATCCAATGGATCATTTCCAGAGTGGGAACCTTGACGTGATGAAGAAAGAAGAAAAAACCGGGGGCCGTGTTTGGCGAGACCGTTTGCGGGCCCGCGGCACCATGATCCTGCGTGAAGAGGGTTACCTGACCCGGCTTGTTCGCAGCCAGCGGTTGCTGTTTACCCTGTTGTTTTTCGGATTCCTCTCAGCGGTCTCGGTGACCGTGTCGTTCCTTTTTCGTTTCGTGGTCCTGGAAGACATTCTCAGCACTTCACTTCACCATTGGCATCTGTGGTGGTTGGCCATGCTCGCGGTAACGGTGCCCGTTCGTCTGGTCTTCTTCTGGGCGATCGGGCTGCACCGGCAATCGTGGCGTTTTGCCTCTGTGGAGGATCTGCCGCCCCTGGTACTCAGCGTTCTTTCCAGTTCAGCCCTGATCATCGTGGCGCTCTGGGTCTTCTGGACCAGCCCCGGCGGATTCCCCCTGTCCACCCTGGCCATCGACATGGTGCTGTGCCTGGTCCTGGTAACCCTGGGCCGGTTTGCCTACCGGCTGGTCGGCGGGCCGGTGGACCATCTGGGTAACCGGGCGGCACGGCAGCGGGCCATCATCGTGGGCGCGGGCAACGCCGGCAACCTGGCCATCGAGGCCATGCAGTCGCCTCGTCTGGGTGGGTTCAAACCGGTGGCCATCGTCGACGACAATCCCCAGGTCAAGGGCATGCGGATCCGGGGTGTGGTGGTCATGGGCAATATCGACGACCTCGCGGAGGTGGCTCGGCGCAAGGATGCCGATGTCGTGGTGCTGGCCATCCCGTCGGCCTCGACGTCCCAGCTGTACCGAATCGTGAACCGCTGCCAGGAATCTGGCCTGCCTCTCAAGTCGGTGCCCAGTTTCTGGGAGATCATGGAGAGCGACAAGCCCCGCGTCCGGCGCGTCGAGGATTTCAGCACCGACAGTCTGCTGCACCGCCGTCCGGTGGCCGGTGATCTTTCGGTCCTGCAGGATTTGCTGGCCGGCAAGAGGGTACTGGTCACCGGGGCTGCAGGCAGCATCGGTTCCGAGCTGTGCAGGCAGATCACCGAGGCCGGCGCGTCGTACCTGGCTTGCCTGGACAAGGATGAAAACGGTCTGTTCCGTC
>Ga0164313_10003447_pt1 | contig 14084 bp, 10 predicted proteins | sample GuaBasSedimGuay4_FD_113735 | JGI IMG/M metagenome (GOLD analysis project Ga0164313, IMG submission 113735) | Subseafloor sediment microbial communities from Guaymas Basin, Gulf of California, Mexico - Guay4, Core 4569-4, 0-3 cm | ecosystem: Environmental > Aquatic > Marine > Hydrothermal vents... | reverse complement strand
CATTGCCAACCGCAGTGGCATTGATATGGAAGAAGCCTTTCGGCAGAAAGAAGAGATCAATAAGCAGAGAGTGTGGAAGTAGTCAAGCGGGATGATATTCGAAATCCGATATCCGAAATTCGAAGCATTATAAATTTCCCAGAACCACAAACCACAAACCACAAACCACATACCACGCACCACAAACCACATACCACGCACCCCACACCGCGAACCACGAACCCCGCACCGCGCATACCGCACCACGAACCGTAAAATTCACTAATTTTGCCAATATCCTGCCGAAATGGCAGAAAATCATTGATCTTTCTATAGGGAACGATAATTGATAAGCATACATTTAGTTGACAAATCAGTCCGCAACAGGCGGATTTAAAATATATTCAATGGGCATAGTAGGTAAGATGCTGGGCAGCAAATCGAATCGCGACATTAAAGCGATTGGTCCGGTAGTGACTCAGATCATAGATATCGAACCACAGATCACTGCACTGAGCGATGACGAACTAAGAGGGAAAACACAAGAATTCAGGCAGAGGATCGCTGATCATATCCAGGCTGATAAGCAGGAGGTGATCGACCAGAAAGCTACCATCGAGCAAGAAGAAGACATCATGGAGCGGGAGAAAATGTGGGAGAATGTTGACAGGCTCGAAAAGAGTATTTATGAAAAGACTCAGAACATCCTCGATGATATCCTTCCCGAGGCCTTTGCTGTGATCAAAGAAACAGCCCGACGTTTCAAAGAAATCGGCCAGCTCGAAGTAACTGCTACTGAATTCGATAAAAATCTTGCCCCTAGCAGGGATGGAATGGAGATCATCGGTGAAAAGGTGATCTTCAAAAACGAATGGACCGCAGGTGGTAGTTTCATCAAATGGGATATGGTGCACTACGATGTGCAGCTGATCGGGGGCATCGTCCTCCACCAGGGGAAGATCGCCGAGATGGGTACCGGTGAAGGGAAAACCCTTGTGGCTACCCTGCCGGTATACCTGAATGCACTTCCGGGGAAAGGTGTACACATAGTAACCGTGAATGACTACCTGGCCAAACGTGACTCCGAATGGATGGGTGTTCTTTACGAATTCCATGGTTTGACAGTAGATTGCATCGACAGGCATGAGCCTAACTCTGAGCCGCGCCGCAAGGCCTACCTGGCCGACATTACCTTCGGCACCAATAATGAATTTGGCTTCGATTACCTGCGTGATAACATGACGGGGAACCCGAAAGAGCTGGTGCAGCGTAAGCATAACTATACCATCGTGGATGAGGTCGACTCCGTCCTTGTCGATGACGCACGTACACCTCTGATCATTTCCGGTCCAACACCGCAGGGCGACAAACATGAATACCATGAGCTCAAGCCACTGGTACAAAAACTATACAGTGCACAAAGAAATTATGTGACCAAGATCCTGGCGGAAGCCAAGAAACTGCTTAAGGATGGAAATACTGACGACGAGCATAAAGAAGGTTCCAAACTCCTATTACGCGCCCACCGAGGGCTTCCGAAGAATACCGCTCTGATCAAATTCCTCTCCGAGCCGGGTGTCAGGGCCATGATGCAAAAGACTGAAAACTTTTTCCTTGCAGAACAAGGAAAGAAAATGCACATCATCGACGATGAACTCTTCTTCGTTATCGAGGAGAAAAGTAATTCCATCGACCTGCGTGAAAAAGGGATGGAACTCTTCACACAAGAAACCGGTGATTCGAATTTTTATCTGCTACCCGATATTGGCGGCGAGATCGCCGAGATGGAAAAGTCCAACCTCTCTGAGACCAAGACGCTTGAGAAGAAAAGCGAAATGATTCGTGAGTACTCCATGAAGTCGGAAAGGGTACACTCAGTAAACCAGTTGTTGAAAGCCTATGCCATGTTCGAAAAGGATGTGGAATATGTGATCATGGAGAACAAGATCAAGATCGTTGATGAGCAAACCGGACGTATCATGGAAGGGCGCCGTTATTCTGACGGGCTCCACCAGGCACTGGAAGCAAAAGAAAATGTAAAGGTAGAGGCTGCCACACAAACGTATGCCACCATCACACTACAGAACTACTTCAGGATGTACGAAAAGCTGGCCGGGATGACCGGGACAGCTGAAACAGAAGCAGGTGAGTTCTGGGATATCTATAAGCTCGACTGTGTGGTGATACCTACCAATCGTCCGATCGTAAGGGATGACAGGCAGGACATGGTGTTTAAAACCAAGCGCGAAAAATACAATGCCGTAATCGATGAGTGCGAAATGCTGGTAAAGGAAGGACGTCCGGTACTGGTAGGTACTACCTCTGTAGAAACATCAGAGCTCCTTTCAAGGATGCTCACCAGGAAGAAGATAAAGCACAATGTACTGAATGCCAAGTTGCATAAAAGAGAGGCTGACGTTGTTGCTGAAGCCGGTCAGGCAGGTGCGGTCACCATCGCAACCAACATGGCCGGTCGTGGAACCGACATCAAACTCCAGGATGGCGTGATAAAAGCCGGTGGTCTTGCGATCATTGGTACAGAGAGGCATGATTCAAGGCGTGTCGACCGTCAGCTGAGGGGTCGGGCCGGACGACAGGGAGATCCGGGTAGCTCACAGTTCTTTGTTGCGCTTGAAGATGACCTGATGCGTATGTTCGGCTCCGCAAGGATTGCCAAGATCATGGACAGACTCGGGCTGAAAGAGGGAGAGGTGATCCAGCATTCGATGATCACCAAATCGATAGAAAGAGCTCAGAAAAAAGTAGAAGAAAACAACTTTGGTATCCGTAAAAGGCTGCTGGAGTATGATGATGTAATGAATGCCCAGCGTGAAGTTATCTACAAGAAACGCAGGCATGCCCTCCATGGCGAACGACTGGCTGTCGACCTCATGAACATGATGTATGACGTAGGTGAAAAGATCATCATCGACATGCAAGAGCAGGGCGACTATGATGGCTTCAAAATGGAGCTTATCACCACACTCGGGATTGAATCTCCCATCTCAGAGAAAGAATTTTCGAACGAAAGCTCCACTGTCATTGCTGACAAGATCTTCGAGGTCGTAATTCAGAGCTACAAAGATAAATCTGCGATCATCGCAAGAAATGCCTTGCCGGTGATCAAGAATGTTTATGAAACTCAGACCCAGTATGAGAATATCCTGGTTCCGGTAACTGATGGTATAAAAACCATGCAGATCATTGCCAACCTGAAAAAATCATACGAAAGTGAAGGTAAAGATGTGGTACTCTCCATCGAAAAGGGCATCAGCCTTGGCATGATCGATGAAGAATGGAAAGAACACCTTCGTGAGCTGGATGACCTGAAGCAATCGGTACAGTCGGCAACCTACGAACAAAAAGACCCACTGCTCATCTATAAGTTTGAGTCATTCAACCTCTTTAAAACAATGATCGAAAAGATCAATAATGAAGTGGTATCCTTCCTTGTCAAGGGCAATATCCCTATGCAGGATCCAAATTCCGTAAAAGAGGCACAGGCACCCAGAGGACTGGATAACAGCAAGTTAAAAGAAGAACGCACCGACCTTCTTTCTCAGGCCCATTCCGATACTCAGGGAGCACGCTCAAGCACTCCGATAATCCGTACAGAGAAAAAGTACGGCAGGAATGACAAAGTAAAGGTACAGTATAATGATGGCAGGGTAGCAGAGAAGAAGTACAAGATGGTTGAGAATGACATCAAAAGAGGTGAATGTCGGATTGTATAAAATCCTATCTTTGTTCTCAAACTTAATTAATCTTCATGAAAAAATTACTAACACTGCTCGTGAGCCTGTTGATAGGCTCTATGCTAACGGCGCAAATTGCGTACAGTCCTCTCGTCGACTCTCTGAAAAATGAAATCACTGAAGCAGAAATCACTTCCATACTTGAACAATTAAGCGGAGTGGTAGAGGTGAGTATTGGCGGACAGCCATACACCTTGGTTACCAGACACTCATATTCGGCTTCCAATCCAAAAGCCGCAGAATGGATCTACGAACAATTCGAAGCCCTGGGCATCCCTGTCGAATACCACTATTTCAATTCAAATGGAGAAAATGTGGTTGCCACCATTACAGGATCTGAGTTCCCGGACCAACAATACATTATATGTGCACATTACGATGATATGCCTTCCGGAAACCTGGCACCGGGTGCCGATGATAATGCTTCCGGCGTTGTAGGGGTACTTGAAACGGCTCGTTTGATCAAGGACCTTGACCTGAAGTATACCGTAAAATTTATTGCATTTGATGAAGAAGAGCAAGGGCTGATCGGCAGCCATGCTTACGCCGACGAGGCCTCCTCAAATGGCGACGACATCCTGGGGGTTCTCAACCTCGACATGATCGCCTACGATTCTGACAGCGACTATGAAATGTCAATCTCGACTGAACCCGGGTCTGCAGATTTTACTGCTGAATACACCAGTGTACTTGGCACCTATGAATTCGACCTGACCTATAATTTCATCACAACAGGAGCCAGCGACCATTCACCTTTCTGGAACAACGGCTACCAGGCCATCCTGGCTATCGAAGACTGGAACGATTTTAATAATGCCTATCATACTACCGGTGACGTTATCGAAAATTGCAATATTCCCTACTTCAAGCAAATGGTACAATCAGCTGTTGCAACCATGGCCTCACTGAGCCTTGACATGAAGATGGAACTCGTGCATCAGCCCCTTCCATCAGGAAACTTCACCAACGATAGGGAAGCAGTGCTGGTGATCAACTCCAACCACTCCATTGGTACAGGATCAAACTCGCCACAACTTTATTACAGCATAGATGGAGGGAGCTTTACCGCTTTACAGCCATACGCCACAAGCCTTGATACATTTTTCTTTATGATCCCCGGCCAGTCCATGGATACTGAAGTAGAGTATTACCTGGCTGCTCAGAATGCTGATGCAAATATGGTTTCTACTTTGCCTGCCGGAGGAAGGGGAATGAACCCTCCAGGAACTGTCATGCCCATCAACTATTTTAGCTATACAATACTCTTTCCTTTGATGATTAGCTCATATGAGCGACCAGGTATCATCATCGATCAGAACTATCCCAACCCCTTCAGGGAAGAAACTACTTTTGCTTTTGTCCTGGATATTTCAAGCAGGGTCAGCATCAGTATTATTGATATGATGGGTAGAGAAGTGGCGCAGGTCACTGACAGGCCCTATGATGCCGGATCACATCAGATCCAGTGGAATGCAGATGGTCTTCCACAGGGACAGTATTTCTTCAAAGTTCAATCCGATGACCATGTTGAGGTCAAATCCATGGTAGTCGTAAAATAATAGCATATGCAACTTAAAAGGATCCTTCTTAAGCTTAGTGGAGAAGCCCTTATGGGCGACAGGGAACATGGTATTGATCCGCTACGGCTTTCTCAGTATGCTGCTGAGATCGTTGATGCCGCCAAAGGCGGAACTCAAATTGCTATCGTCATTGGCGGAGGGAATATCTTTCGCGGCCTGAGCGGGGCTGCTGAAGGTATGGACCGCGTGCAGGGAGATTATATGGGTATGATGGCCACCGTGATCAACAGCATCGCATTACAGGCAGAACTGGAAAAACTGGGTGCACAAACCTCCCTCTTCTCCGGCATGCTAATCAGGCCGATAGCACTACCTATGAGCGCCAAATCAGCCATCAGCGAGCTGGACAGCGGTAAGATCATCCTTATAAGTGGCGGAACAGGAAACCCCTATTTCACCACCGACTCTGCCTCTGCTCTCAGGGCACTGGAGATCAAAGCCAACGTAATTCTGAAAGGCACCCGTGTTGATGGTATATATAACGCCGACCCGGAAAAGGACCCTGCTGCCACCAAATTCGATAAGCTCAGCTTCGATGAAGCCATCGAAAAGAAGCTCCGCATCATGGACCAGACTGCATTTACCTTATGCCGTGAAAACAGTATGCCGATTTATGTTTTCAATATGAACGAAAAAGGGAACCTGAAAAAAGTCCTCGACGGGAATAACATCGGAACACTGGTTAGCTAAGAAAATATTATATTTGTCTTTAAACAAAAACTCAGACGCATGAACGAAGAAGCCCAATTGTGCCTCGACGAAGCCAAAGAAGGAATGGAAGATGCCCTGGGGCACCTGGACAGAGAATTTCAGAAACTACGTGCCGGAAAAGCGAGCCCACAGATGCTGGAAGGGATCATAGTCGACTATTATGGTGCCATGACCCCTATCGAGCAAACCGCCAATATTAATACTCCCGACCCCCGGCAGATCATCGTTCAACCATGGGATAAAAGTATCCTGGGAGAGTTGGAAAAAGCTATCCTCAATGCCAACCTTGGCTTCACCCCCAAGAACGAAGGTGAAGTGCTCAGGATCTCAGTACCTCCGCTCACAGAAGAACGTCGCCTCGAGCTGGTAAAGAAGGCCAAAGGACAGGCGGAGACCACCCGTATCAGCATCCGGAATACACGGCGCACGGCCAATGACCTGGCCAAAAGCCTTGAAAAAGACGGCCTGCCGGAAGACGAATCGAAAAGGGTGCAGGACATGATCCAGGAACTCACCGATGATTACATCAAGAAGGTTGATGAGATGCTGGATGCTAAAGAGAAAGATGTAATGACAGTATAAAGGAGCGCCGAATTCCGAGTGCTGAGTGATGAGTGCAGGATACCAAACTCCGAACTATTACTCACTACAATTCCTGCAAATCTCAATTCTACTTCGATTTTCAAGTATCTGACTTCTGAATTCTTTGTACTTCTTCCCTTTCCATATTTCCTGAAAAGTAAGATTTTCCAATTTCCCCATCTGATGATCAGCATCTTTGTCGAAGCAGCATGGCACAACCCTGCCATCCCATGTAACAATGGCCCCGCTCCACATCCTGAAGCAACGGTTCCTTATGGGTTTCTTTAATTCCCAACAAGCATCCGCCCCGCGGACATAGCGTGCATATTTTGGATGATCAGGGATCATTTCTGTGTCCTTCTCAAAATTATAAACCTGGGCGGCTTTTAGCTGCAGCTTATCTGCCTCCAACTCTTTGCTGAGCTTCTTCATGGCCGGGATCTGATGCTCATTAGTCTTTAGCACCAGGAATTGAATAATGACATAGGGTTTCCGGCTTCCCAGCTCATGCTTCCATCTTGCGATATTCTTAATCCCTTCTTTTACTTTCTCCACATCACCACCTATCCTGTATCTTTCATAGGTTTCCAGATTTGTACCGTCCATGGAAATGATCAGGCGATCAAGGCCTGATTCAACCAGGCGGCGTGCGTTTTCATCGGATAGATCCTGTCCATTGGTGGAGGTGGCTGTGTAAATCCCTTTCTGATGAGCATAATTGATCATGCCGTAGATATTCGGATTAAGGATGGGTTCCCCCTGGAAGTACAAAGTGAGGTATATGAGCCTCTTCCCTGTCTGATCAACGATTTTCGCAAAATCCTTCATGGCCATCATCCCCCGAGGGCGGGTAAACTGCTTTAATCCGCTCGGGCATTCCGGGCAACTTAAACCACATGCTGTTGTTGGTTCAATGGAAAGGCTGACGGGCCTGCCTGTATGCTTACTTCTTCCTAATACAACACTGAAACAAAAACTCAATCTGACGCAGGTGTAGTTCAACAACTTCCGCAGGGAAAGTTTTCTGACAAAATGTATAGCATCGAAGCATTCAGCACGCATCATCATATATAAAGCACCGTTTCAACAAAGTTAATATAAAAGCCTTCTGAATTCTGTCTGCTGTCTACGGAAAATTAAGTAGTTTCGTGCTCATAATTAGATGATATGAGTAAATTCTGGGATGAACGTTACGCTCCTGAGAGGTATTATTACGGAAAAGAGCCCAATGCTTTCTTTAAATCCTGCATCGATAATGGAAAGCCGGGCAAGATCCTGCTTCCGGGCGATGGTGAAGGACGCAATTCAGTTTATGCTGCCAGGATGGGATGGGAGGTGTACGCCTTTGACCAGAGCAAAATGGGAAGAAAAAAAGCTTTGATGCTAGCTGAGGAGCATGGTGTTTCCATTCATTATGATGCTAACGAGCTTGCCGATTATTCCATCGAAGTAAACACCTTCGACATGCTCGCTCTCATATATGTACACCTCTACCCATCGGAGCGCCGCCTTTACCATAAAGCATTTCTATCTGCCCTCAAACCGGGTGGCCGTCTGGTGATGGAAGTGTTCAGCAAAAAGCAGTTTGGAAATGATTCCGGCGGGCCGAAAGACCTTGAATTGCTATATGATCTCGCAGAAATAAAAGAAGATTTCCCGTCCCTGGAGATCATATATGCTGACTATTTGAGCGTCTTTCATGACGAAAGCTTTGCCCACCGGGGTGATGCTGAAATAATTAGATTTATTGGACAAAAAAAGTGATAAAACGTAAATGTAATTATACGGAGTGAAGAAGACGGTGATAAAACCGGCATCCGCAGGGTGAATGATCTTGCTTTCGGGTATGGCACTATTCCCGGAAGAATACAATGAAAAATAAGCATACCTAAATTTCTTAGCTTTGTAACATATGCCGGTAAATATTGAAATAAAAGCCCGCTGCCCGGATCCTGCCGGGGCAGCCAAGATCTTATCCGGGTTAAATGCAGAACATAAAGGGACAGACCACCAGGTTGACACTTACTTTAAAGTGGACGAAGGGCGGCTGAAGCTTCGTGAAGGAAATATAGAGAACAACCTGATCTTTTATAAAAGGAGCGACCATGCCGGACCAAAAAGATCGGATGTGATATTGTATCCTTGCAGCAACGACCCAGGGCTGAAAAACATCCTTGAAGAAACACTGGGAATATTGGTAGTAGTTGACAAGCTACGCGACATTCATTTCATCGACAATGTGAAATTCCATATTGACCAGGTAGAAGGCCTTGGCAGTTTCATCGAGATCGAGGCCATTGGTGAAGAAGGTGAAGAATTTGGCCTGAACAGGCAGTGTAATCATTACATGGATGCATTAAATATTGGCGAAGAGCAGCTGATCTCCATATCATACAGCGACCTCTTACTGGAAATAGAAGGATGAGAGTCATTACAATCATAATTGTATTATTCCTGGCAACTTTTGTAGGGCTTTCTTCCCTCATGAGTCAGAACAGCAAGGTTTCGAATGCCATACAGGCATTTTCGGAAGGGGAATACGAGAAAACCTATAAGCTGGCAGGCGATGCTCTGGCCAGCATCGATGAGTTGAGCGGCGATTATATCGCTGCAGCGTATTACTACCTTGCCAAATCAAGGGTGCAGGTACTCAGGCTGGCTATGGAAAATCGTGATCAGGAAAAGCTGCAGAGCATGCAAAATGCTCTTATCGAAAGTTATTTCGATTATATGGAAGCGCTGAAAACTGCTGATCACAAGCTGCAGGCTGACATTGAAAATGACCTGAACGGGCTCTTTAATCCCATTCTGCAAACAGGACTGTCGGCTTTGAATACCGGGAATAACCCGGATCAGCCGGAAAATGTACGACATGCAGCCCTACTTGCCGCAAAAGGATACCTGGAAGCCGCCTGGGACATCTCACCTACTTACCTGGCATGCGACCTGCTCGGACAGGCAGAGCTGGCACTGGGAGATACAAGCACCGCCTATGAACATTTCTCAGAAAGCACAACAACATATAAACAACGTCCACCGGTAGAGGCTGATTTTCTGATGGCCTACGTTTTCTTTAGAAAAGCCATCGTAGAACGCTACTGGCAGAAGAACAACGGCCTCGCACTGGCTACACTTATGGACGGGGAAAATATGCTAAACACCGATTATAGCAGGCACAGCTTAAATGGTACACTAAGCCCACAACAGCGAATGGCATACGATCATGGTATCATGGACCTGATCGGATTTGAGCTTGACATATATTTGAACGATCCCACATTGAGGGAGGATGCCCTGGTCCGTTTCCAGGAGGTGCTGGTACTATATCCGGAAGACTATAATATCAATTTAGCTTATGCCAACATCCTGGAGAATGTGGATGCGCTCCTTTCCATCGACGCCTATAAAACTGCCATCAGCATTGATGATTCACAGGACCTTGCCTATTTTAATATCGGGGCCGTGTATAATAATCTGGGTTCTGAAGCATATTTACAAGGGCTCAACCAGGATGATGATATAGTTGCCGACAGTTTATACAATGAGGCCAACCTGTACTTCAGGAACGCTTTCACCTATATGGAACAAGCATATCAGCTGAATTCATACAGCCTACAAACCATCAGAGCCCTTATTCAACTATCCAACTCCCTGGGACTGGATGAAAAGGCGGTCTTTTATGAAGAGAAAGAAGTTGAAGTCAGGGGATTTTAAAAAATGGAAAGTCTGGCATATAAGATACTACCGGTAATCTTCATTTTCGTGCTGGGGTATATCCTGAAGTTACTGGGTGTACTGAAATCCGAACACGGCGATGTATTCATGAAGGTGGTGTTTTATCTCGCCCTGCCGGCCCTGGTGATCCTTTCCCTTACCCGGGTTGAGCTTATCGGTGAGTTTGCCTGGCTGCCGGTGATCTCTTTTACGGTGATCATGATTCAGTTTGGGATATCCTTCCTGACCGGAAAGTTTATGCATCTCGACCGTAAGACACACGGTGTATTGCTGGCCGGTACTATGATCATGAATATAGGTTTCGCACTGCCTTTTATCATTGCCGCCTACGGGGATGAAGGCCTGGCTCTATTATCCATGTTCGATGTGAGCAATGCCATACTCGCATTTACCCTGGTCTACTTTATCGCTGCCAGGTATGGCGAAGACGGAACAAGTTCTAAGGGAATGATGAAGAAATTTCTGTACAACCCACCTATCTGGGCCCTGATCACCGGGATTGTACTCAACCTGACCAACACAGAAATCCCTCCTATGCCCGCCCACCTTTTCCAGATCCTGGGCGACCTCACCATACCCTTGATCATGATCGCCCTGGGTATTTTCTTCAAGCTGAAGCTGATCAATCCAAAAGCTGTATTTGCAGGGATCTTTATCAGGATCGCGATCGGTTTCCTGATCGGATGGGCATTTTGTTTTGCCCTCGGACTGGAAGGATTGATCAAAACTATTGTGCTGATTGGTTCATCAGCTCCTGTTGGGTTTAATTCAATAGTATACGCCTCCATGGAGAAACTTGACAAAGAATATGCCGCATCGATGGTATCATATGGTATCATGGCAGGTTTGGTGGTTATCCCGCTGATTATTTACTTTGCGCAATAAAAAGGAGACCTGGCAGGTCGGGGACCTGCCAGGTCTCCTTTTTACTGCCGCTTCACACTTTCAATTGGAAAAACAATACTCACTTTATAGGCAAAGTTATCGCCTGTTTTATCAAAGCTATACGGTCCGTAACGGTAGAATACACCTGCACCAATTTTATAGAATTTCAGATCGAGGAGGCCATGAAAGAGTATACCCGATTCATAATATCCTTTTTCCATGGTGCTATAGGCTACGTTATGATGCTGTGCTTCATTGTTGAGGTCGCCAAAGGCAATGTTGGTAGCCAGTGCGATCTCAGGGGAGAAAAAGCGGGTCTTCACAAGCAGTGAGCCAAAGTTATGTGTGAAGTATAGCGCGACATAGCGATTACTCAGGAATTCGTTCATGCGCATGGTGGCAAAGCTGTTGGCGGCATAGATGGTAAATACCCTGTAGCTGCCGTTTCCATTGTACAGGTTGCAATATGGCAGATCACCATCGATATAGCCGGCGCGTACTTCGAAGGTGGTCATTCCCAGGTACTTGATGTAAAAGGATTCGGTAATGTTGATGTCGAAACGATTGTATTCGAATTCACCATTCAGCATGTTATCAAATCCATGTGTATACTGAAAACGCACGACCGGATATTTCGTCCCCAATGAGATTTTGATCCGTTTTGTTCGCAGGAATTTCTCCCTGAAGGCAAAGCGAAATCCCGCTGACAATTCGGTAAAATTAAAGTCATTCTTCAGCATAGAGGTGCCATTGGCGCTCTGGCCGTAATAGTAATCCGGGAAAGCTTGTTTATGCTCACTCCTTACACTGACATTCCATTTGAAATGACGCAGGGCCCTGAACTGCAGGGAAGCGTATGCCCTTTCTGTCATGTTCATCCTCCGGATGAGGAAATTCCTGTAACCTTCACCCCTGAGGAAAGACTTTTCGTCCTCGAAATAGTCAACGCCAGCGCTTTCAGTTACATCATAAAAATATCCTGCTTTTACCTCGAGTTCACTGTTTTTGTGAAGGATAGCGCTCACATCACCCCCATATTTGGCAGTCATATCCTTAAATCCATAACCCCAAAAGCCACCGATCTTGAACCTTCTCGACAGCCTGTCGTTGGTATGCATTCCCAAACCCAGATAAAGACCTTCATACTGGTTATAGCGCAGAAATTTATGCATATCGAAATCGATAAATTTGTAAGGGATCCTACCGGTTATGATCGTTTCAATAGTCTTTGCCAGCCTGTCGAAATTTACTTCCTTCCCAACACTGTCCATGAATTCGTAGGTCCTCCTGTCACGCGCTGTCAGGCTATCGGCACGATAAATTGCCCAGTATTCTTCGCTGCGGTCGTGCGCATTGGGATCGACATCCACTTCGATATTATTAAACTCCCTCCTGACCAGTTCGGGATTCAGTTCAATATCACGAATATAACTTTTCCCAACGCCAACAAAAGAGTAGCGCTCGTCGTTCACCGCAGCACCCAGTGCTTTTATGTTAACATCCGTATTGAGTTGCACTGGAAACCACTGTTCACCACCGATAAATTCGTATTGCTGCTGTATCCTGATGGTAAAGGCCCCGTCATCGATAGCAGGTTCAGCGATCACATTCTGAATGGCCCACTTATGAGAATTTATCGACAACACCCCTGTCAAGCCATCGAAGTTGGTACCTGCTCTTGGCCGGTATGAGATAATAAAGATGGTATCATTCTGCTGCGAGTATGCGGTATCTTCAATAATGAAGGTATATTTTGATGTACTTCCGCGGCTGATGGGGTTCACATATTCGCTCCGGCCAATATTTATCAGTTCCTGGTAAAAGGATGTTGATTGTACCTGCGACACCAGGAAAACGAACATGGGATCCTTCATTCCGGAAACCCTTGTAGCAATAACATTTTCACGATTCCGCTCCGGGTGAAGGAATTTTCTTTCTGTAACCGACTCAGCTATGAAGATATCCTGCCGGTCGATGAACCTTCTAACCTCCAATGAATTCGTATCCAGCATCATAGTATCAATCATACGAAGTGAATCCAGGTCAAGGGTGAAGATGACCTTCTCATAGGAAGTATAGGAAAAAGACCGCATCTTTTCCGGGTTATTGATGTCGCGGTTTTCCACCACATTATGAATGATGCGGTGCGCCGGGTTGATTCCCGGAAGGATAAGCACTTCCTGCAATTCATATGGGATTTTCTTCATAAAGATCTTCAGACCCTCATTTTTCCCATTGATTGGAAACAGCTGGGATTCATAACCCACGTAAGTAAGCTTCAGATAATCGGCTGGCTCACTCGTCCTTATCCTGAACTTCCCGTCAATGTCCGTTGCACTACCCTGATGGCTTTCATTCATAACAATATTCACGAACGCAAGAGGTTCGCCTGTTTCAACATCCATTACCTTCCCGCTGATAGTAGTGGACTGTGAACGCAGTATAGTAACTGCAATCAAAAACAGAAATGTCAGAAAAAATCGCTGAGTGAAATAGTGCTCCATATCATTATTCCAAGTAAAGATACGGGATAATTTCAAGCGTCAGCAGGCTTGAATAATTTTTATTAAGGGTAATTTTTACTATCTGGGGAAGAGAAGTAGTTTGGGGAACTTCCTTCAGAGACGCTTAAGAAAAAATAAGATACCAGAAGTCTGAAGTCAGAAGTCAGAAATTATACTGAAAAGTATTTCTCCAGGTCCTTCAGGGTTGTGGCAGTAGTCTTGATGTCTTTCACAACATTTCCGCTTTCCAGGATCACAATGCGCTCGCACACCTCGGTTACATGCTGCAGGTCGTGGCTGGAAACAAGCGCCGTAACACTACGGTCTTCCTGTATCTTTTTAAGGATATTCTT
>Ga0164313_10003446_pt1 | contig 14085 bp, 11 predicted proteins | sample GuaBasSedimGuay4_FD_113735 | JGI IMG/M metagenome (GOLD analysis project Ga0164313, IMG submission 113735) | Subseafloor sediment microbial communities from Guaymas Basin, Gulf of California, Mexico - Guay4, Core 4569-4, 0-3 cm | ecosystem: Environmental > Aquatic > Marine > Hydrothermal vents... | reverse complement strand
AGGTGGCATCAGCATTCCCATCGCCACACTGGGTTGTTATATCCTGCTGAACCTACCTTTTGTGAGTGTACATGTAGCCCTCGCGGGCTACGCAGATCTCTGGGTGGCCTCTGTCTTTGGCTGTGCGGTATTCGCTTTACACGAGTGGGGCGCAACTCGTAAATGGCCCTATGCGATTTTGGCGCTGATTTTGGCGCTGATGTGTACGCAATTGAAAATACCCGGGTTAATTATGGGGGGCATCGTTTTGACGGTTTTTGTAAGCTCTTTCATAAAGATTGGCAGAACATCAAGCATCACCTTGTTCATGGGGCTGGCGCTCTGTATCATTTACGTCACTACCGTTGGTGTTGATTTCTCTATACCCAATATAGGCCAGATAGCTATATCCTCAGACGGCATCACTCTGCCCTATATAGGACATTATGAGCTGTCATACCACCCGATACATCACGCAATGATCAATACGACTCTGCTGATGATCAACTGGAATTTGCTCTGGTACCTCTTTATTTTTCTTGCTCTGTTCAGGGTGGCCAATGGAACTGTTTTTAGAATACCCTCACTATCATTGAGAGCAATATTACTTGCCCTGCTCTTCATCTTTTTCGTTTACTATTTCACCAACCGATTTAAATTCGCCCAGGACTATACACAAGTCAACCGAGCCTTGATTTACTCAGTTCCTGTTATGGTTTTCTACCTATTTAATAGCCTCAATCAATGGCAGATATTTCCGATAAACAGAGACAGATATCTTTCTCCTGCATCGCGGCCAGGTGATAACTGAGTATGACGAATAATAGAAAACTGATAATTCACATAGGAAGCCACAAGACCGGTACATCATCGATTCAGCATACGCTATTTCAAAATAGGGCAACATTGCGCAAACAGGGATTCACACTGTTTAATCAGGACCCCAATGGGAAAGAGAGAAAAAGCGGTAACGCGATAACGTGGATAAAATTCAGACTTAACCGCAAGCACAGAATAGAAGGAAGAATCAGGAAAAAGCTGCCAGCGGCATTGGGGACGATAAATGGCAATGTCATTATTTCAGCTGAAACGTTTTCCTGGGTATTCGACGGCAGGGAGATCGATAGATTCAAAACAAACCTGTCAGCCTATTTTGACGATATAGAAATAATAGCCTATATACGCAGGCAGGATTTGCAGACGGTTTCGCATTACCAGCAAGCCAGTAAATATGGCGCCTTCGTGGCCGCACGGTTCTATGGGGGTGAATCCAGGGCGCTACCAAGCTATAAAAAACACTTTCAGAAATACCTTAACTACCATCACAGGCTTGGATTATGGGCAGATGCCTTTGGTGAAAAAAACCTCTGCATGAGGATATTTGAACCAGACCGACTGCAAAATGGTGATGCGGTAGACGACTTTTTTGACGCTGTTGGCCTCATTGTAGAAACTACACCCGTAAGGAAGAACGAATCCAGCGGTTACCAAAAGACAAAAGTAGGCCACCTGATCAGTCAACAGGAGTTTTCACTTCCAGTCTGGAGAGCACTAATAAAACACCTTGATAATACGGGGATTTTATTGCCATCCCGCGACGAAGCAACCAACTATTACGCTCACTTCAAGGCCAACAACGAGCTACTAAATCGTCGATTTTCTCTCACCAATGAACCTAACCTGTTTAATAGTAACTTCAACATGTATCCGGCCACTGCCAATGACAGGTGGACCGAGAGTTCTGCAAATTCGGCGATCCAGAATCTTCTAAGAGGAGTAAAAAGTCATTCTCCTTTTGATAAGGGGGAGATCGAGTTTCTGAAGAAATGCGCTGAAAAACTGAAAGTGGGCGACGTGAAAAGTAGTCGTAAACTTCTCAGTATTCTGGAAAAATACTCGCCGGAAACAGAATTTTTTGTCCATGCGAAAACTTCGGTCAAGTCACGGATAAAGGCATATCTCAGAAAATGAGCACGCTATTCCTTATGCTGAGCTGAAATATGTTGTGGTATCTATTCTGTCTTCCAATTATGACTATTGTTGCGAAGCGTCAAATTGTCGACCCTCCCTCGCTGGAACTGCGCGCATTGACTTTGACACTGCTCTTTATCTTTATGGTGTACTATTCTACGAACCGATATAAATTCGCCCAGAACTATACACAAGCCAACCAGGTATTGATTTACTCAATTCCCATTATGGTTTTCTATCTATTTAATAGCATCCGCCGGTGCTTGCCACCGAAAGGCACCAATAATGACTAGAAAACTGATAATTCACATTGGTAACCATAAAACAGGCACTTCATCTATCCAAAACACACTGTTTCTTAATAAAGCAGCACTATTGCGACAGGGTTTTACACTGTTTAACCGGAATCCTGATGGTAGTGAGAAAAAGAGTAGCGAGACAAAGAAGGGCAACTCTTCCCGCTGGGTAAAATACCACGTGAATCAAGATGAGGCACCTCAAGGAAGGATCAAGAAAACACTACCAGAAGCTCTATGTACTGCGGGTGACAACGTCATTATATCAGCAGAGGCATTGTCCTGGATGTTCGATGTAAGAAAAATTGACAAATTCCAAAAACATCTGTCAAAATATTTTGGCGATATAAAAATCGTTGCATACATTCGTAGACAAGATATACAAGCAGTTTCTCACCATCAACAAGCGTGCAAGCGTAGTTCAGTTGCTGCCCGGTGGTTCTACGGCGGCGGCCCCATGGCTTTACCAGCCTACAAGGATCATTTTCAGAACTACCTTAACTATCACCATAGACTGGGGCTATGGGCAGACTGTTTTGGCGAAGAAAATTTAATAAGCCGGATCTTCGAGCGTGGCCACCTCGATAATGGTGACCCGGTAGACGACTTCTTTCATGTCACAGGCTTAGAAAATGAAATAGGACCCACCCTATTAAATAATTCCAAGGGCTTCGAAAAAGCCAAGATAGGTCACTTGATAAGCCAGCAGGATTTTTCACAGGCCGAGTGGACAATCCTGACCGAATACCTGGATAATTCTGGTAAACTTTTACCATCTCGCGATCAAGCTATCGCTTTCTACGAACATTTCAAACATAGCAACGAATTGCTAAACAAACGATTCTCCTTAAATGACAAGCACTCTTTGTTCGAGGAGGATTTTAGCCAATACCCTAATGAAGCGGGTGATGAGTGGAGCGAGGCCACTGCAAATAGGGCTATTAACAACCTATTGAAGGGCGCAAGAGACCTCCCCTCATTCGAGGAACAAGATATAGAAGTAATGCACCACTGCGCCAGATTGCTTAAAACTGTCGATGCCTACAGCAGTAGTAGAATGTTGAGTATTTTGAAGAAGTATAGTCCTGGGCGCGAGACACCCTCAGGCGGAATAAATGTCGATGCAAGCCTTGAGCAAGGCAAATTTTTGAAAATGAAGACCATCTACCTGCATGTGGGAAACTTTAAAGCGGGGACATCGGCAATACAGAAATTCTGTAGTGAGCATCGTGGTAATTTACTTGACTGTGGATTCGACTATATAAAGTCAGCAAGGCCGAGCAGCAACATTACAAATCACGGGAAAATTCCGTTGAGCCTGTTAAGAAAATATGGGGGGCATTTACCCTACTGGTACGACGACAAAGATATGTTTGCCGATGTGTCGAAAAAGGTAAGGAGTGAGATCAACAACAGCCACTGCAGCAACATTATCATATCCTCCGAGGAGTTTTATCGAATAGCGGGCAACAAAAAACATATTATGGAGTCTGCGGGACCCGATCTGCAGAAACTATTTAGGGGGCACCAGGTGAAAATAATAATGTACGTCAGGGAGCCCCTGGAGATGCTCAAGTCCTGGTATAATCAGGCCAGTAAATCCAACAAGCCATTGCCTCGATTTACCGATTTTTTCTATCGCTTGAATAATTCTATATTACTACCCCAGAGGAATACCAAATTCTGGAGATCATATTTTGGCAAGAATTGCTTAATCATTGAACCTTACAGCTTGTCCGGCGCGGAACATATCCACCGGTTTCTGGACTTGATGAGAGCGGATATGGCGCCGGGCATAACCCCCCAAAACTCAGTGATTAATACCAAGCGAAGTGAAGATACGCTTGAGCCAGACAGAATCAGTAAAATCATGCTGTTAAGAGACAAGGCAGAACGGGATGAGTTTTTGGACAGCTTCACCTTCAAGAACTCAACCAACACTAAACAGGTGGAAGAAAAAATTGATTTTATAAATCGAAGATTTCAGGTATTTTGCCAGGAAGAAGGACTCGATTTTGCTAACGCATCGTTCACTCTTTTCGACTTGATTACCCACGAGAACACGGTTAATCGAAATGACATAGTTGCCCCCAGCCACCTCAGGCGTGGATTGGCTCAACTTCGGGATTCAGAGCTTTATGGATTCATGAAAAAAATCCGTAAAACATTTCGTTGATGGACCTTGGCATTATTCCTTTTTTAAAGAACTTGTTGGTATTTTATTCCTCATATTTTACAAAGAAGGACAAAAATATATGGGTATTTGGTGCCATACGCGGCCAAAAATATGCTGATAATGCCAAGTATCTCTTCGAGTATGTCAACCAGCATACTGACATCCAGGCAATTTGGATTAGCAAAAATCATGCGGTAGTTGATGAATTGGTAAGCAAGGGATTTCAAGCTTACTTCGAACGTAGTCGTGAAGCTCTGCATTATGCCAAGCGAGCAAAAATTGCGGTAATAACACATCGCGGGAACAGAAAAACATCAGACTTACCCTTTCAAGCATTTAGCAAAAAAACCAAAATCATACAGCTTTGGCATGGTATCCCCCTTAAAAAAATCGCCTATGACGATACGCTATTTAGCTTTAGGCATGATGAGCACAGCTGTAAATGGAAAATCAAGCAGCTTTTGAAGAAGCTTCTGTTCCCTTTTTTAAATTATGTCAATGATCCAGCGCTAATCCTCGCTCTTTCGGATGAATCGAGAAGCATCTTTGCCAGGGCTTTTCGAATGCCAGAAAAAAAGGTGATAGTAACGGGCTACCCTAGAAATGACGTTCTACTCACGCACACAACTGCGAGGGAGAACCAAACCATTAAGAATGTAATCTACATGCCAACTTTTCGGGGAGCTGAGCATTCAAACTTAGACCTTTTTCTCCAATGTGGATTTGACGTGGAGAAATTGGACCTTTTTTTACGCAATAAAAAAATGAATTTTTATATCAAATTACATGTGTTCAACCGGCCTACTGGCCAGTTATTGCAACAATTAGCAAAGGCAACGAATATATCTTTCCTTGAACATGATAACATTTACGAGATTCTCGAAAAATATGACCTCCTGATTACGGATTACTCAAGTGTCTATCTTGATTATCTACTCCTCAATCGCCCCATTATCTTCGCACCATTTCATCATGATAACTACGTAAAACAGGATAGGGGCTTTTACTTCAATTATGATGATGTCACCCCAGGACCAAAAGTCAAGAACTGGGATGAGATCATGGAACAACTTTGTATTTTCAGCGAGGACACGACCTGTTTCGCTAAAGAACGATCCGCAATCAAAGACAGGTTTCATTACTTTCAGGATAATCAAAGTACGCGAAGGGTTTATGAAGCTGTTGCGGACATAGCGAGCCAGGAGTGACTGCATGCAATCGATGAAACTCATTTCACTTATATTCCTATTCCCCGCCTGGATCGTGTTTCTTTTTTCCTGGCTCTCAAGTAGATCCAGGGACATCATCGTATTCGGGGTTCATACAAACTCCTTCTCGGGAAATGTAAAAAAGCTCTTTTTGGAAGATGACGGTAGATATTCCAAGATATTTATATCAAATAATGGGGAACTTGTTAGGAAATTAAAAAGGGATGGGTATCAGGCTCACTTCAAACTCAGTACCAGGGGCGTCTATTACTGCTTAAAAGCCGGCAGTTATGTTTATTCCAGCTATCCTTCAGATATCAACTTTTGGCTATCTGGTGGTGCTAAATACATAAACGTCTGGCACGGGACGCCCATCAAAAAAATCGAGAGGGATGTTTCAAAGGGTTATTACAGTAGAAGAAACAAATATAGCTGGCTTTATTGGATTGCAGCCCCATACTTGCTAGCCAAACCAAATTCACTGCTTGTCTCATCTGGGTACGAGGAAGATTGCTTTAAATCCGCATTTGATGTCGATGATGAAGCGCTCGTTCGAGCTTTCCCGCCGCGACTCGAAGCACTGTATATAGATAGTGGAACCACTGCCGAAGAATACAAAGTACTGTATGTACCAACCTGGAGAGATGATCATTCATTTATATTCGCGAATTATGTGGATTTAGAAAGCTTCAACAGTTTCCTGAAGAAGCATAGAATCACATTTTATATCAAACATCATCCCTCTGATAAATCAGTGGAAACGAACGTCAGTTTTTCACAGATCATTACAATTGGCAAAAACGAAGACGTGTACGACTTTTTGAAAGAGGCTGATGTTGTCGTGAGCGACTACTCCTCCCTGATCTTTGATAGTCTTTATCTTTCAAAGCCAGTAGTCCTCTTTTGTCCGGACCATGAGTCATACCAGGAAGTTTCTCGGGAATTTTATATTGACCCTTGTAGCGATCTGCCGGTCAAAGTTTCCTATTCTCAGGCCGAATTAGAGGTGAGAGTGTTATCGTCAGTGATAGAGGGGGAGTTTAACTTGGACAAACTTGTTACATTTAGGCATTATCCTCTCCAGGAAACCTTATTGAAGCAGTTGGTGGAAAGGGCTCACCAATAATTATAGTCCCTATCTACAGCCCTGCCTCAGGAGCATGAGGAGCATGCTAATAGCAGATTTTTTACCCTGAAACTTTACTACACTCAATAGCCGCGTATCACGTAACCAATGAAGCTCATTAAATCGACCGCTCGCCTAGTCAAGCAGATTTTACCGTCAAAACTCTACGCATTCTGCTATAGAAGTTATTTTCAATTCAAAATGTACATTGAGAATACGAACACTATTACCGTCTTATCCAGCAGCGAAATTTCGGACTCAAACCGTAAGAAAGTGCATTTTCAGCTGACTACTTTTACCTCTTTCCTTGAAATTCTGGATTCAATCACCCAGGACATTCTCAATCAGTTTTCATCCTTTCGTTTATTTGCGATCAGGAATGAAATTGAGAGTAATAATTGCTTCTGTTTATATGGCGACAAAGAATCTTTTAACGAAGAAGTCAGGCAATTGATTTATCAGGGGTTTCGGGTTTCTATCGGTGCCCGGGATTATAGCAACACGAGAAGTGATTTCTACGGATTAAGTTTCAAACAACGGAGCCCTGTATGCCTCTATAAAGTTTACTGCTCTTCAAAGGGGGCGGTTGTCTACAACAGAGACACAGCCGTACATATCCATTTGCTTCGACAAGCAGATTCAGGAGCCCTGACTTGCCCATCTAATAACTATTGCTTCAGCACACTTGGACGTGGCGTTATAGAAAATAGACATTTATTGGCGATGATGAAGCAGACTCCGGAGTTCGATTTTGAAGTGGATGTGGTGATCACCTGGGTAGACGGTGACGACCCTTCCTGGATAAAAAGTAAGGATTGCTACGCCAACGCAGTTGTTAAGGCACCAGCATCTTCAATGTCGCGCAGTCGTTATCAATCTCGCGACGAAATAAAATATTCCATTCGCTCCATTTTGATGTATGCCCCGTGGGTCAGAAATATTTACCTAGTAACCGATAATCAAATTCCAGAATGGTTTCACCCTAACAATAAAGTGCGAATAATTGATCATACGGATATCTTCATCGACAAAGGCGTACTGCCCGTCTTTAACTCTCATGCGATCGAAGCTAATCTGCACAGAATAACTGGACTTGCGGAAAATTTTCTCTATTTTAATGATGATTTTTTGTTGAGAAAGCCGGTCTCAAAGTCCAGCTTTTTTACCGCATTCGGAAGGCAAAGCAAATTTTTCTATAGCAACATTGCTTTTATACCGATTGAAGATCAGAATGGCCTACTGCCTGTGGATTTAGCGGCAAGGAATAATGCTGACATCATCGAATCATTAACGAAGTTCCGTCCACTGAGAAAATTTCAACATACACCCATAGCCTTAAAAAAATCCACGCTGGAAAAGCTGGAAAGTATTGCGCCAGAGATATTTACCCATACCAGCCTGTCTCGATTTAGAGCATTCAGTGATTATTCAATAGTATCCGCATTAGCGCATCATTACGGCTATTATCTAGGCACGGCTCAACCCGGCGAAATTAAATATACCTATATTGACCTGGGCGACGAATCAGCGCGCATGCGTATCGAAAGACTATTTCACAATGACCAGGGCTACAGCTGTATTTGTATTAACGATGTCGATCACACAGATGATCTGGACCTGGTCTACCTGGGCGAAGTTTTGAACTCAATTTACTGCCAGAAGTCCATCGCTGAAGCCTGACTTTCTTTAGCCAATTAGTTGCTAAATTTCGCTAATCTCCTCCAGGCGTCCGTACATGAGATGCTAATCATAAATCGCCGCAGTATCCGGGCTCTCTAAACTACTATATTCAGAGCTCAAATAAGGACGGTACGGGAAAATACGATTCGAGAAAATTAACAACCGCTTCGTTCACCTCTTTAGTTCGTTCCGGCTGTAACCCCACGTCATTGATGCAAAAAGTCTTGTATTTTTTCGATTTGAGCACATTTCCCATCTGTTCAATTACCGTTTCCTTCCAAAGTGCGAGGTACCTATGGGAAAGCTCGGCTGGAACTGCCTTCTGCTTGTTGAAACCATAATGGTACTGCATAAAAGCGACAGGACGAATGTCTCTGCTCGACCGAAACTTTGCTGACGCGCAATTGGCGAATTCACGGGGATAGCGCTCCTCCATCTCCTGCAGCAGCGCTCGATCGGACGCATATGGCGCATGCCGCATAATATGGCGATTAACTGCCTGATAGTCCCTGGACAACAGCTCGATAACATTTTTATCGGCCTGTATATATTCCTCCGATGACGAATCGATATCAAACTCATAGGCCATCTGCCCGCTGGGAAAATACTTCAGTATCCCGTTGCCGAAGAAAAAATCTGAAATTTCGCAATACTGGCCGAGAAAAAAGTCATCATTGAAGTACAAGAACTTGTCGGCAAGATTCGGCACGTGATGAAGCTGCGTCTCTATACCACTCGAATTGAAAGTTGGAAGGCACTTTTCATCGCTGTATATCTCCTTATGATCTACAAGGCGAATCTTGGGGTGGTTCGTATTCAGCCAAGCTGGACACTGCCCGGCCGTAACGATGTGAATTGTTCGGACCCACGGCGCAAATGTCTGCAGGGACCTAAGGGAATACTTCAGTTCGTCACGGCTGCGGAACCGCTCTTCGTCGGCTACCTTCCCATTGCCATTATTCGCAGAATTGTTCGCCTGGGCCAGTTCCTTCCGATCGAGCCAGGCAGGGTCATCCCCGTCCACCCACGTATAAACCACATCCACAGGGAAGGAAGGCATATCGGCCGGAGGAATACTTGCAGCGAAGTTGTGCCGCTCCTGAGCAAGTCGCTCGAACGAGGATGGACGAAGTCGTTTTGCAACTGCGTTCGATCGAGTGGATTCGAGGTACAGGTCGCTATATGCACCACTGTGTTCTGTCCACGCAATAACCTCCACAAGTAATCCGGTAACCTGAGTACCAGTTTGATCATTATCGGGCTGTAGAATCGTATTCGCATCCAGGATCAACAAATCAACGCTTGATCCCGGTAAGGCTACCTTGTCAATTAACTCCTTCGTAAGGGGGCGCTGCCACTGCTCCCGGGACCTTACAAGCAGACGCTCACTTCCAAAGAGGCCAAGCGCGGCTTGAAGCACACTACGAATATCCCCATCGCGGACATTCACTCTCTGGTGATATTGGTTTGTTTCCCCCCCTAGTATCATAGCAACACTTTCCGATCTAATGCGGGAGATCAATGGAGACCACAAGGCCTCCCTGGCGTCACTCGACCCACCGGAGCACACATAATTGTACCGGATGGCCGGAGCTCGGAACCACTGCTTAAAAGCTGCGCGTGTCTTTCGAGCGCGATTTGTCAGCTTGACGGTAAATCCTCTTATCATCACAACCCCGCCTTCCCTAATCAATCAATTAGTCGAAAGGCTGATGTGTAATCATCTATGTCATAGCCAAACTGCAAAAAATCCTGGCTATAGAACTCCCGAATGGCGTCCAGGGTCTTGCTTCGAATGGAGAGACGGGCCACAGAACCACGCTTCTCATGTGGTATCTCTGGAGGACTCAAGGTTAGTCGCCTGCACGCTGCTACCACGGGGGTTTCAAGGCCGTTCTCAAACCGGAACACTTCGAGTCGATCCGAGAGAAACTCTACTTGCGGCCGGATATGGTTATCCCGAGTGAATGGATATTCTGAAAATCTCGTGAAGTTGGTAACAGCCCATTCGTGTATGTCTGCGCTAACTCCAGCGTCAACCACTTTCATTTTGTACTCTGAAGCGAAGCGATCGAACGGGTTGCGGATCACGGTAAACGAATAATCCGCGAAATTGGCTCCTACAGCCTCCAGGTAGACCGAGGCGTGCATATGTTGTAATGTCGATTTTGAATAGGGTCGCTTTCTCTTAAACTTTAGCGCCTCAGCCGCCCCTGCCATTTTGAGCGCCTGCTCAATGCTTGCCCCTCCTGTTTTAGGAATATGGACAAAAAAAATCACGTTTGCTTCATGGCGGTACAGCGGCATGTGTAAGATCTCCAGCTCAGCCTGCTTTGACGAGAAACCCGAGCCACCGGGGGTAGTCATCGTACCTGATTTGCTTCGCTGTTTCAGTAATGCTCAAGACAGCTTTTGATATAAACTCCCGCAAGAGCTCCATGAAAACCGTATATTTTCAAAAACTATCAAGAATATTCCTAATAATGTGTTTGTACTCCGTCGTCGACAACTCCGGGGTCCTCGCCAAATAGATCACCTCACAAACATCACAAAAGCCATCGAACTTTCCTTTCCAGTCGTCGCCCATAACCAACATATCCGCCTGGTGTTCCAAAATATATTGTCTTTTTAACTCCAGGCTCTCCTCCTCAAACACAGTTGTAACTCCCTTTATCTCACTCACTATCGCCATGCGGTGCTCGAGGGAGAAAATCGGGTATTTATGCTTTTTCGAGTAGTTTAGCTCATCGGACGAAACACCTACAATCAGCTCATCTCCGAGCTCCCTTGCTCTTTGTAGAACCCTCAGGTGCCCAAAGTGAAACAGGTCAAAGGTTCCAAAAGTAATCACTCTATTCACTTCAAATATAATCCAATCGCAGGGAACTGGGGAGGAGCTCAGCGATGCCAGTATAGTATAGAAATTGGGCTTTTATGTAGGCGAGGAAAAAAGAGCATCTACTGATGCATCCTCAACGGCGACCATATCAGTGATCGTGCCAATAATGTCGGGGCTGACCGACTCATTAATATCAAATCGAACTTCGGTCCATGCACCATCTTGAAAACCGACTGGCATCTGCGGGATCGATTTTTGACCACAGCCAACATGTAAGACTTTCTTCATGGTATTACCCTTAATTTGGATTGATTTTCCCTATATAAGCCCAAGTGGGCTGGATCGCCCCGCGAAGGCCGAATATGTCATTCAATGAGTAGATGACTTATCTGTGTCATGGGTCTAGAGTACGGAACCGTATGTAGATGACTCAGGAGCTGTTCATCCGATGCATCAGTGCCAGGGAATATACCCTCTCGATTCAGGTGAATTCGGCGATTAATTGGCTGATTTTAGCAAATTATATACACTAAAGAAGAGTGCACTTTGATAGATTTTTTAGGCCTACTCGGTGATTGACTTTCTCGGCATCGGTGCGCAAAAGGCTGGTACAAGTTGGCTGTGGTTTAACTTAAAACATCACCCGGAAATCTGGACTCCTTTTCTAAAGGAAGTTCACTATTTTGATGTAAAGTATTTGGATTTTCCGGCGGAAGAGCGCTTGATGCATATAAAGGAAAAAGTAGCTTCGATTTTATCTCGGAAGAACCCAAATCCAAAGCGGGCTAGATATTTGAAAAAAGTTGTGCAAGAGGATTACTGCTTCACCGAGGACTGGTATCGGCACATTTTTTCCAGGTCACCCTCTGATAAAACCAAAGGTGAATTCACTCCGTACTACAGTTGTCTTCCTGACGATGGCATAAGGTATGTTAAAAAATTGGCTCCGAAGGTTAAACTTATATTCTTGATTCGCGACCCTGTAGCCAGAGCGATTTCGAGCCTGGGACTGAGGTTGGATCGTGGACTGCAAGAACCTGAGCATCAGATCGTCTCCGATCCATCATTCCAATTACGCGGCGACTATCGTCGCAATATTAACGCTTGGGAATCTGTTTTCGACCAAAACCGAATACTCTACATCCCGTTTGGCAGAGTGAAATCCCAGCCGGGAAAAGTTATGCGGGATGTGGAAGACTTCCTGGGCCTGTCCCAGTTCGATGAGTATCCAAACTTGATGAAACCGCGTCATGTCTCTTCTAGAGCGACGGTGGATGATCGGGCCGCTGAAATAATTGCTAAATTCTCGGAGGCACAATACTCTTTCTTACGAGATAGGTTCGGTGATGAATTCGTTGCGGAGATTAAATAGGAAATCATGTACCCACACGGTTTTTTAAAAGAACATTCCAGCGTCCTTCTCTGGTTTATGCGATTACTGGATTGCGTGATCTTGCTGGGGGCTTGTTTCGCTGCCTACCTTCCTATGTTTGGTACCAGGGCACTGCCTGCACACTACCAGGTAGCAGTAATCTTCACCGTATTACTGCTGATAGTGGTGTTCCACGCCTACTCACTCTACCGGGCCTGGCGCGGCGTTGACTACGCTCAGGAATTTACCGCCGTCCTACTCGCCTGGACAACAGTTTTCGGAATTTTAGTCTTCCTCTCCGTCATTACAAAAACTTCTGCATCTTTCTCTCGAGCATGGCTGGTCATGTGGTTCACCTTCGGCGGGACCACACTGTTGATAACACGGTACGCCCTCAGGAGGCTATTACAAAAAATGCGCAGTCTCGGATACAACCTGAGACATATCGCCATTATTGCCTCGGGAGATATCGGCCGGCGCGTGCTCGTCAACCTTCGTTCCTCCCCCGAAGCAGGCTTTAATATACAGGCTTATTTCACCGACGACAAAATCGATGTTGCCGCCCTCGGAAAAACAGCATACGGGCCTATTTCAGACGCCCTGAGTTATATAGAGCAGCATCAACTCGATCAAATTTGGCTGGCTATGCCCTTAAAGGAGGCCGAAAAAATCGAGGCCATCATCGTTGACCTAAAGAATGTAACCAGCGATATTCGCCTGGTACCCGATATTTTCGGGTTTCGGCTGATAAATCATTCGATTAGCTCCATCGCCGGACTGCCGGTGATCAACCTCTCTGTCACCCCCATGGAAGGCATCAATCGCTGGCTCAAGGCCATCGAGGATAAGCTGACCTCAGCGCTTATTCTGTTATTCATCAGTCCCCTTCTCCTACTGATTTCACTGGCGGTGAAGCTGAGCGGTCCCGGTCCAATTTTCTATCGCCAGCAGCGCCTTAGCTGGAACGGGCAGGAATTCACAATGTACAAATTCAGAACCATGCCGGTACATTCTGAAAGTGAGACCGGTGCGGTGTGGACCACCAGTGACGACAGCAGGGCAACGCCCGTGGGGGCATTCCTGCGCCGCACCTCCCTGGACGAACTACCCCAGTTCTGGAATGTATTGAGTGGCGATATGTCCATTGTCGGCCCCCGCCCCGAGCGGCCTGTATTTGTTGAAAAGTTCAAGGACGAGATTCCCAGCTATATGCAAAAACACATGGTCAAAGCCGGTATCACCGGGTGGGCCCAGGTGAACGGCTGGCGGGGTGACACAGACTTGCAGTCCCGCATAGAACATGACCTTTATTATATTGATAACTGGTCTTTGTGGCTTGATCTCAAGATTATTTTCATGACCCTTTTCAAGGGGCTAGTCAATAAAAATGCCTACTGAGTCACAAATTCCTACCCATTCATACAAAATCGCTATAGTT
>Ga0164313_10003445_pt1 | contig 14086 bp, 16 predicted proteins | sample GuaBasSedimGuay4_FD_113735 | JGI IMG/M metagenome (GOLD analysis project Ga0164313, IMG submission 113735) | Subseafloor sediment microbial communities from Guaymas Basin, Gulf of California, Mexico - Guay4, Core 4569-4, 0-3 cm | ecosystem: Environmental > Aquatic > Marine > Hydrothermal vents... | reverse complement strand
TCTGATATAACTATCAGATCCCGTTCCAATTTCAAATTGGAATGTTAAATTTGATCTCATATTTGTATTTGTAATTTGTGGTATATCTAAGGTAATAGTTTCCTCACCAGATATTATGTTCATAGATTTTAAATATGTGCTTAAACGAATATCAATATAATCACCAGAATGAAAAAACTCAACTATTTTACCAGAACCATCTGTTTTTACTGCGAATATTGCTCTACTTGTGCCATAATAAATACCATATCCACCAGTTGTTAATAATGAAGGTGGTGCGGATGCTGAATTAATAAAACATGTTTCATTTAATTCTGATGAACCATGAGTATTGATAGATGCAGCATGTAGAAATATAAAGTGCCATTGATTATTACCTAATGCTTCTGATGAGTTATTTGAACCGCCAGTCGCTGTTTTACCCAGGACAAATGTTAATTTATCATTCCAATAAAGTATTGATTCTGAAGGAGTGGTTCCATTTCCTTCATAATGATACGCGCCAGGATATATATCTATAGTAGTACTGTTTACCCATTCAAACTTAGGTCTTTTCAACCACCCTTTATTGTGTTCACCAACATAATAACTGTTATTGACAAAATGTTCCCATTTTGTAGCAGAACCATAATATACTCTATCCTCATCTGCCACATATATTACTCGTCTTTCATCGGCAGCAGCCCATGTTGGTAATGTTGAAATACTCTCTATTTGAGTATTGCCTTTCATATCTAATCCATAATTTTCCATTTAGTTTATATCCTCTTTATTTTTATGTTATGTAATCTACTGTTTTATTCTTTTTTTCAAGTTCAAGTATTATTAAAGACATATCTTTGATAAGCTTATCATATTTATTTCTTTGTTCTTCATAATCTTGTTGTATACCTAATGCTCTACTAGAATATTCCATCAACATTATAGTATTTCTTTTGGGAGCACAGTCCTCAATAATTTTTGTTGTTCCTGGTTCATCTGAGTTGTTCCAAACTGTTGTCATATACATAGGACAGTCTTCTTTATATTCTTTCCACCATTTACATTCTTCTTTTTTACATGTGTTGCTTATCACTATTTTCACTCTCCTTTTAATCTTTTGTACAAATTATTCCAACATTCGCGCTGGGTCTCCATGTACTGTCTTGATTAACTATATGATTATGTGCTGATCCAGCTTGACTTGTTATTGAAAGAGTATGAGCATGTGATGGTGTAACAGTATTAGATCCAGATCCTTGATCATCAAGTCCTGTGTTGAAAATATCTGTTGAACCTGATACTAAATGTGTGTGAGAAGATTCATTTGCTGTTGAAATACCAGAAACAGTCCAACTTCCAACCTGTGCCCCACCTGTAACATAAGTAGAACCACCTTTTACAGCTAAAATTCTATCACTTGGGGTTGCATCTATAGTCCATCCAGTAGGAGCTGAATCTGCATAAAACCATATTTTAGTTCCAGATGGTATAGCTCTATCTGTTGATACTATTTTTGCACTTGGAATACTATCATCAACCAACACAGAACCATTTATATTACTAAAAGTATTATTAACACCATCAATAGTTTTATTTGTGAGTGTTTGTGATTCATTTGATACTATAACTTGTTCCCATTCTGAAGAACCACCATAATAAAGTAATTCTTCGTCAGCCACATATATTAATCGTCTTTCATCTGCAGCAGTCCAACTAGGTAATGTTGTCAATTCTTCTAAATGTAAATTTCCTATCATGTCAGCGCCATGATTTTTCATATTATACTTCCTCCGATTTCTTTAAATCCTCTTCAAGTTTTCTTTGAATCTTACATAAATCATCATTGAAATCTAATATTTTCAATTTCAACTTGTTTTTTATTTTTGGATCATTAATTTTTTTTATCTTTCCATCTATTATAAAATCTATAAAAACCTTTTCGTTATTGAAATGATTTAACTTTTTGTTTTCCTTTTCTATTTTATTTATAATACTCATATCAAGAGCATGTTCTTCCATTATGTCTTTGATTCTCTCTATGTTTTCATTATTCTTTGAAAAATGAATCTTACACGATCTAAACTCATTTATATCATTATCTTCAATAGAATACTCCATATATTTTGAAAGTCTCATATTTTAACCTACTATTGATACTTCTGTCTGTATATCCTCATTTATCCATATTCTTATATTATCACTATCAATTGATTCTATCATAGATGGTGTCACCATTTTTTTATTAGATGTTTTCCATACAGATAATAACGGATAATCACTATTGAGAGCATGATTCAAATCAACATAATAATCACCAGCTGATGGTATAGTAGTATCTAACCACGCCGGCGCCGAACCACCTTTTGTATCTACTGAAAAAGATGTTACTATAGATCCTGATGTATTAATTGTTATTGTTGATGCTGATACAAGTAATGAATAAAATTCATTCATCAAATTATTATTTACAAGTTTATTAAAAGTATTATCAGTTGAATTTGTTTCGTTTACAGGTAATAAATTATGTAGTGTCGTATCAAGCACACTTGCATCTTTATGAGTTTCCCAAGTATATGCTAGTTGATTACTAATTAGTTTATTCTCATCAATATTAGTACTTGTTTCATCTACTTGATACATCTTATCAAATATGTCTAAATTATCTATACTATTTACACTCCACGATATTGTCATTTTTTGTGAAGGTAGATAACCAGATGAATATATATCTTTTACATAAAATTCAAAAATACCTTCACTATCTGTTGTTAGTGGTTGTGATAACTGTGTTTCTGTGGAATCAAAAATATTTAATTCATTACTTGTTCCATGTTTATATATGTATACTGATTCTCCGGTCATTGGTATACCTTCACCATCTCTAAGAGAATACCAAAAATGTTTTATTGCCATAATTTCTTCCTTATCCTATAATAGTAACATCAAGATCAATTGTGTCTTCCGGCATCCATATTCTTATTCTTGAATTTGAAATTGATTCTATCTCATTTGGCTGTATTTGTTTTCCATTTGAAGTTTTATAAGCTGAAACAATTGGATAATTTCTATTTAAAAAATGATCCAAATCTGCATAATATAAATCACCAGAAGAAGTCCATGAAGTCACATCAAATTCTCTTACAGCAGATCCAGATATAGAAATGGATGCAGCTCCAGCACTTGTAAGAACTGACCATATATGATTCATCTTAACATTACTTACAAGCTTGTTATAATCTGTATTAGTATCATTTTCATCAACTGGTTCCATTCCATGAATTGTTGTTGATACAACTGATGTATTTCTATGTGATTCCCAGTTATATGCTAGTTGATTACTTATTAGTTTATTCTTAACATCTTTGTCAGAACTAACATTATCTGTTTCTACTACTCTGAAAGTATTTGGATATATATTTATGTTATCAATATATCCATCAGACATGCCAGCTCTATACCATGTTAGTTTGAATCTTTGACTAGAGGAATAACCACCAGAACTTTCTAATTCATCACCAAACCAACATTCAACAAAACCATTTCCATCTGTTGATAAACCAGCAATTGATGTTGTTGTTGGATTTCCAGTTATGGGATGTGTAAAAATATACGCCTCTTCTGTTGAAGAGTCTGCCTTCCATACTCTAACATTTACATTTTCTAGTGGATCTCCATTATCATTGACTATATATTGCCAAAAATGTATTCTTGCCATGCTAAATTTTTCTCCTATTCAAATTTCCTAATTTTATAAAATAATTTTAGTGTTGTTTCTAATGGTTTATATAATGGACTGCATTTCGTATAAAACATCAAAAGATCATCATCATTAAAAATACCTATCTCTGTTATATTTATATTTATTTGATCAGAAACATTAAACTCTATTATACTTATATTCTCTGGATCGAGCGAGCTATCTTCATATTTGAGAAAACTACCACTTGCTGCAAATGTTTCTATATCATTTGATTCTTTTGGATTAAATGATGGTGCTGTTCCTGTTCCTACTTTCCAATATGAACCAGAAACAGATAAACTAAGACCTGTCGGATCTTCTACAGTTTCTATAACACTAAAATCAGTATGAATCCAAATGAAATTAGCTGTTCCTGTTACGGCTTCACTAAATGTTATAATTGAATCATCAAAATCATGTTGTATATTCAAAGGTAATATTTCTTCACTTTGAGTAAATGTTTGTGCTATTAAAGAATCTGTATTTAGATTGTGATTTATATTCCATGTTGATAATGGTGTTGTTTGTGTATGAACATAATCTGCTTTTCTTACAACAGCAATTACATTATTGGAAGCACTAATTCTTTCAGAAAATGTAGCTGTAAGTTGATCACCTGAATCTATTTCTACTTTATATGGTAATAATTTTAATCCATCACTCCAAAATTGTGTTATTACACCATTTGCACCAGATACTGAGTAAAGATTATGTGTTATATTATTTGTAACACCTAGACTATTGGAATCATAAGATATTGATAATTCTGCAGGATCAACATCATCTGCTGATTTCCATGCACCATCTTCATTAGCTGGTTGACTTCCATTTGGATTAAATATAATAAGTATTGAATTACCACTTACCCAACCATTTCTATTTACTATAGATTGTATTACACTTGATATATCTGATGTATCTATTTTTTCGGTTGCTGCCCATGATGTATTTACTACAGACCAATTAACACTATTACCAGTATATACTATATTACTAAATGCAGTATAATCGGCTGGAAATGTTGGATTATCTTCTGCCGATGCATCTATATCAATATACAAATCATCAGTAGAATTTTTGATAGAATATGATGTACCTTGTATTGATGATGATAATATAGTAGCACCTTGTGGCACCTGTATATTGGTAAATAAAAATGTTGATCCACAATTTCCATTAGAAATATTACCAAGATATATCCTACCATGTGTTCTTGATTGTTCAGTACCATCGTAAGTACCGCCAGTGAAAAATGTTGAATCCATTCCACCACCACTAATAGGTGTTGTTATACTTCCAGATGCTGGACCACTTTGAGTTGATAATGTTTGTGTATAATTACCACTAGCCACCAATGCATGTCCTGTAGTAGTTGTATCAAATTCAAATTCAATTCTATTTGAATCTAAGACTTTAACAACATCCGGTAATATAAGATTATTACCATTATCATATACTTGTGTTACTGTTCCCGATGCACCCAAACTATGATTTACATTCCATGTATCAGCTTCTACATCCACTACCCAATCATTAGAACTAACATTACTATTATAGTTATATGTATTATCACCATAACCCGATGCCTCTTCAGAAGATAAATATTGTGATCCAACAAACTGTGTTGTCAAGTATGATTGATAATCTACACTATAAGTAGGTATCTTCGCAGCATCTGTTCCGTCTATTTGGGCATCTGGTGCTATAAGTTCTGTGTATGTAACAAATCTTGATACAGGTTTTGTATAGTTCCAATACCTTATTAACTCATCTATAATAGTTTTATTAATTATATAATCATCACCTAGTGGTTCAGAAGTTAAATCTATTTCTACTCTATAGTGTGGTGATATTATTTGATGATTTAGGTCTGGTAAAATATATTGATATGTATAAATATTTGATATTTCTGTTGTGGTCAATGCTCTACTATAAATTCTAAAATCATCTATCTTACCAGCAAAATGTTGTGGATAAACGCTACCATTATGATACATTGAACCTATTATAAAATTATAAACGTTTTGATTATAACTACTCATTGTAATACTAGAAATTGATTCAGAATCCAATAATATATTGTTTAGATAAAGATATGCGATGTGTGTAATATTGTTAAATACTATAGTACAATATTGCCATCCTGTTTGTCCAATATTAAGTATTTCTACAGGAGTACTTAAAGTAGTAGAAACACCATTAGAGGAATAATTAAACCATATTCTACGACCCCATAATGTCATCCAATTATAATTACTAACACCAAAATCTGTATTTCCAAGAAGATATTGTGAATATCCGGATGATGGAGAACCTTCGTTTGCATTGAACCAAAAGGATATTGAAAAAGAGTCTTGAAATATACTTTCAAGAGGATCGCCAACATTTACATACTCATTTATACCATAACTCCAATTTCCAAAATCCAATGCATTATCAATATATTTACCATTTACCCATTGACTATTATTATCAACAAAATTTGTAAGCGTCCCATTGTGATTTCCTTGTGTGTCAACAGCAGTCAATCCAGTTGTTTCATCAAATTTATAATATAGAATAAGACCTGTACTAGTTGGTGGATCACTTCTGTAAATATCATCTTCATAAAGAGGATATGAAGTAGACATATATCGTGAATAGTATTCATTTCCCGCGGCGCCAGATGGTTGTTCTCCATAATATTCCATTATATGATGATCTTCCCAATCAGAATCAAGAGGAGCATCTCTATAATCTGAAAGATCAAAATCATGCCATCTTTCATATATATTTAATGTATTTGTAGTATTTGTAAGAAGAAATTTATATACAATAAAGAGTGTTGAGTACTCACCTTTTCTCTTTAGAAAATATATTAGATTTTCTACCCATTCTCTTAATGCTAATTCAGTTGTTATATCTTCTTTTATCTCAATTCCATAATCGTTGGCTATATATTGTAGAAATCGTATATCTATTTCTTTTGAGTCTTTCATTGACCATATGTTCTTTGTCAAATTATATATAGGTTGATGTGTTCCATCGAAATAAGCTTTTAACCAATCTTCCATTCCTGTTGTTTGATTTATTGGAGGTAATGCAGACAACATAAAATCTTTTAGACCCTCAAATTCTATTGTATATGTGTTTGTCTCATTGGATGATGGCCACATTTTACCAAAGTATATAAATCTTTTATTTGTATTGATATAATCTCTATATTCCATATAGTTATTAACTAACCATGAGTGAAAATAAGAGTCTTTACGAAAATACATATCAGCACCATTAGTTACTGTTGTTATACCACTAACCAATGAATTTGTTGATATAACCTCTTGATGTACGAATTTGAAAATATTACCACTAATAGATGATGGTATAAATCTGTGTCCGATATACCCATAATCATCACTATCTTCATATAACTCTACATATTTACCACCCTCTGTCATTATCATATGTTCTGGTGAAATTAGATATGAATCATCTGTTCCAGTTCTAGTAGATGACATAATACCAAAATATTCGTTAAGAATTGACCAGTTGCTATCTGAAAATTTTGCCACTTTCTATGTTCTCCTTATATTTCTTCTTGAGATATATGTACTGAATTTGGTTCTAATATTGGAAACTGATCATACCCTAATTGAATTCTTCTTAGAGTATTATCTCGTAAAGTCCATTCTGATTCAATCCAATATGGATATCTTATATTTGTACTATCATATTCGTATACGTGTTTATTTACATTTATATCACGTAAATTGAGATTTCTTATTCCAATAATATTTGTAAAATTATCTGTTGTTGATACCTGTGTAGTATCAAGCAAATATTCAATTATATCATTAAAACTTATAATCTCATTGAATTCATGATTGACATTTCTAAAGTAGTATATCAATTTGTTTTTTATATCAGTTGATATATTCAAAAATGTATACAATCTTTTGATTCTACAAGAAAACTCAAAAGAGAGATATACAAGTGTTGGCAGATCATAAACTTCATAAACTGATATCATTTTTCTTGGTGATAAATATGTTTTCAGAGTATCAGCCCAACCCTGTGAATATGTTGATGGTATAAGAACACTACCAGATGTTGCCCAGTCTGTTGTCCATCCACTAGTACTTGTAGAAATAGTATCACTTCCCCATGATGAAGGAATTGTTGATAAATGTATTTTGTTGTATTCAAGAATAGATCCCGCTGATGGTGATATGTCTTGTTCACCCCATGCATTTGCAGCATTTATATCTGATCTCTCAGTAAGATATGAACTATAATCAGATGCTGTTACATTACGAAACTGTGTTCTAAGTGTTGATTGTGCGTTTTCTTTTATATCATCAATTGTTTCAGGATCAGAAGCTCCTATTGAAGCTGCGGATGTAGATAAATTCAATGTATTGTTTGGTATATTATATACTGTATGTCCATGAGTTCTTTGAACAAATATTGTATCTAGTGGTGTCCATGTATCAGATGATATATCTTCAGCTATGCTTCCTTCTGAAGATAATGAATTCAAACATTTGATTGTTATTGTATCATTATCATCTGGTACATTTCTAGTTGAGTTAAAAACAATTTTACTTCTTTCATATCTATCATATACAAACATATATACATCATCTGTAGATATTGATGTTATGTTATCATAAAAGTCTGTTACTCTTGACCATACATTGTTATTTACTGTAAGTTGTATTGATGGATAATCATCATCTATATCATTATCATATGCATAGTTTGCTGGAAGTATCAGTTCATTGTCAATAAGATCACTTCCAGTATATCCAGTGATATTCACAATTGAACCTTGTCTCAAATTGATTGGAAGTGTTCCATATGTATCTGTTAGAGTAATTGATTGTGAAGTAGTTGTTGAGAAGTATATCGGATCACCACTTGATGCTGATCTACCAGAATTTACTTGTTTCCATGGCAATACACTTATAATATCTCCAGGAGAATGGCCGGATGTTGAACATGAAAGAGTAATTCTAGCACTTCTTGTTCCCTTTGGTTCGTATCCAATTTGTTTAGCTAGTCTGTTTATACACTCATATATATCAGATGTTTCAAGATATACATTTTTTGCTATTTTGTTTAGGAAAAATGTATTCAGATCACCAAAATATGCCATAAGCTCTATCAAAACTGAAATATTACTTCCACGATAATCATAGTCTTTAAAGGTTCCACCTTTCTGGAGTTCTTCTTTCAATTTCTCTAAAATTGTATTAAAATCCATTTCCAAATAACTAGGAACGAATGTTGTCATTGTGTTTCCTCTCTCTTTATTTATTATTTATCTTGAAAGTATAAAATCAATTGATTGTTCTGTATCTGAACCAACAATAGTAAAATTAAGTCTACATCTATACATACCTTGATCATATACTGGCTCAACGTCTAGTCCTTCTATTGTAATTCTATCTTCCCAATATTTTATTGATTCCAAAACTCGTTGTCCTAAAAGTCTTGCTGTTAATTTGTCCATTGGTTCAAATAATAATGATTTGATATCACCTGAAAATGTCTGTAACATTCTTCTCGTACCTTGATCTGTTCCGAGTATGTTCTTTAGACTATTTAGTATAGCATCCACATTTGTATCTTGTGTTACATCACCACTCGTATCCTTCTCAAATTCAGAATCCAAATCAGACCAAACGTATGTTATTGTCATTTTGTTTTATCCTCTACTTTTCTTTACTGGTTGTGGATTCAGCGTAATCTGGTGACTCTTTATATGATTCCGTTTTGGTGATTTCGTTATGGAAACATCCATTCTGGTCCTCTCTTTTACTAATTTGTTTTCACCAGATTTTTCCTTCAACCGTTCTCTATATTTCTTTTGTCTAACTCTCGCCATTTCCATTGACTTCTCTTTCTTTGAACTAACCTTTCTTGCTTTTCTCATACAGAGAATACAATATGGTTGCATTCCATCTGACCTACTCTTATTACAACCAAACTTATTATAACTTAACATTGTGTCACATTTTGGACATCTTTTAAAACCCATAATTCTATACCTTTATTTATGTCACGAAGTCACGAAGTCAGCATAAATATCATACATTTCTTGTAATTTAGCTTTATCTTTTAATAAAACTTTTCTACCTAACAACAAACCATCTTTACTTGCTTGTATACCATATGTTACAATAGGTAAATAATTCTCAGATCCCGGTGGATATAGTTCATCATTAAATTCTCTATATATATGCTCTAATGCTCTATCGTAGTCTATCTGTCTTTTCCATTGTTTGTAATCAGCACCAGAAGTTGGTGGTGCCGATGTAACATCTGACGCATCCCAAACAATATTATCATCACATGGGATTCCTCCTCCACTTGTAATTGACCAATCTGTTAAATTATCTGTTGGTCCACCAGATACCCATTGAGTCATAAGACCAAAATTACCTGATATACATACACTTGTTGTTACTCCTAATGACATCTGTAATTCAGCAGCTTTAGTGATTAAATAACCACTTGCTGCAGATGTCATTGTTGAAAGAGTATAATCTTTGATATCGTCTATTTCTAATTGTAGTGCATCTATTTGCTCATCAATTTTTGTAATTGAGTATTCTATGTTTGCTACTGCACTTGGTATTTGACTTACCATAGTATTAAAATCTGATTGAGACATTTATATTTTCCTGTCTTTACTTAATTCCCATCCTAGATCCTTTGATTGTTTTTCAAGATATAAATTCCAACTCTTTTCTAAAGGTTTTGTTTTTTTAGATATATCTTTTATAAATTTATCAACATTTGCAAAGAATATATCCATATCTTTTTGTTCCCAAGGTGAATCTGTTGTTATGCTCTCTACATTATTAGCTAATTTTTTTAGTTTTTTAGCAATTTTATGATGAGCAGTATATCTATTTCCCCAATCTTCATTTAAATATTTTTCTACTTTATCCATTATTATTCTCCTTTAACCTAATACATTTGGAGATGCTGAAATTATTGTTCCTGTAAAACAACCAGTGAATTTATCTCCAAGTCTTACTGTTGGTTTACCATTTGTTATTGTTGTTGATGATCCTTTTATTATTATACCAATATGTTCGCACGATGTGATTATTTTATCCATCAATAGAGCTACTGGTTTTCCATTGATTATGACATTTGTTGAACTACCTATTATTGTGCCTGTCTTGTCTTTTGTATGATTATGACAAGTGCACTTTCCAGTTCCTTTATCTCCAAGTCTTGCCAGTTGTATTCCCATTTTTATTTACCATAAAAATAATTAGCATCGTTAAGACTATCATCTGCATCGGAAAAACTATCATATATTCTTTTCCATTGATCATCTGATAAATCTTCTTTTTTCAATTTTTTATATCTCTTTGATATTTCCTTCATTGCATTTTTCATATTTCTCAATTCGTCACCACATTTTTTATGATAATCTAATGGCATCCCGCGTCTCTCGTTTAAATATTTATCTACTGTGCTCATATTGTTCTCCTTATTAGTTTAAGTTTATCACTCCACCAGTTGTAGTGATATTACAATTTCCTGTTACAGTTATATTTATATTTGATTTACCAATTATTGTTATAGCACCAGTATTATCTACCTCTATCTCTGTACCTGCTGTGTGATATACCTTGATTCTTTCGTTTCCCTCTGTTGAGTCAAATTCAACATAATGACCACCGTGTGTCTCAAATACAAAATTGTCTACTGTTGATTTTGTATTCCACTCAGTCTTTGATGGTACAGCTGCAAAATATATAGGACTCATCAAGTTCTCATTTTCAAAGAATATCAGTACATGAGAACCAATTTGTGGAACACCAAACAAACCACTACCATCGACACCAAATTCTGTTATTGGTATTGCCGGTTCGCACCACGGCAGATGTTCTGTTGGTATACCATCTGTTTGAGTATTATCTAAAACTTCACTTGTAGAATGTAGTCCATGTATTCTACAACGAACTCTCCCAGTCATAGGATCTTCAATTTCTTCTACCACACCTCTATATATACCTCTTATCTTTGTATCTTTTCTTACTAAATCTGCGAGTTTATGTTTTATCATTATATTTTATCAATCCCAAGCCATTCGTTTGTAGCATAAGCGTCTACTAAATAATATGTACCAACTTTGAACATTATTTCTCTTCTCTCATAAAATTCTAAAACTCTATCAAGATCTTTATCTGTGTATGTATTTATTATTTTCTTGAATGTCGTTTTCTTTTTATTTAACCACTCTCTTCTATCTTTTCTACTACTTATTCCTATTGGTATACCACTACTCAAAAAACTATTTTCTCCAAATAAATCACTATATTTTTCAGACCAACAATATTTGAATGTATTTATTGGAAAGAACACATATCCTCTACCATAAAATGTTGCTTGACCATAATTGTTTGATACTGATATACCATTTCTTACAGGCCAACCAAATTTCTCTTTGAAATATTTATTGAGTTCCAAGTGCATTTCTTTGGGTGTGTTTCTTGGTTGTCTACTAGTAATTCTACCTTTTTTCTCAATAAAAAGTTTATCACCACTATCAGATATTCCTCTATAAAACGTATCCCCAGATTTTCTATAAAGCTTTAATATCTTACTACACTTCTTTTCTAATAATTCCTTTTGTTCTTCTGATAATAAGGTTATACCACCTTTCTTCTCATTTAAATATTGTTTGAATTTCATATATTAGCTTCCTATTGACTGACTACCTACTGTTTTTTTAACCTTGACCGAATCATATAGTGTATCAACATCTGGTTCTGAATAACCATTTTTTATAAGAACAGCTTTTTGTAAATATGGTTCCTGTTGTGATTGAGATCCAACAAATGAATGAGTTATAGATTTTACTAAATATGTTCCTTTGTAAGATAAATTGAATCCCTTGAATTTACCACTTTCACCAATATCAACAGAACTCGGCCATTGTATTTCAATCAGTTGTCCTGCAAATCTTTTCTCATTTCCATATAGTGTAACATTCATAACATTTTGTAGTACATATCTTTGTGACCATTCTGAATAAAATATGTTGTTTATTGTTTCCTCATCCTTCTCACCTAAATTCATTGCTGTTGAGTATACATCACTTATATCTGGGAATAGTGTTTTCTTTCCTAACATTATCATATCATCAACACCATCAGAATATTTTCTTTCTACTTCTCGTAGTGTTTTTGTTTCCAAATCATATCCTCTGAACTTACCACCTCGTAAGAATTCGTGGGCTAACTTATCAGTACCAGATACAGTCCATTCTAATATTTTGTTTGGTTCTGACATATTTTCACTACTGAATACATATATATCTTGATCTGCATATTTTCCTTCATCATTGAGTAAATAATCTAATGTGTGTATATTTGTTGTCATTCTGTCATAGTTAGTATTGTTGTAACATAGATATCCCGATGTTCCTGATTTACCACCAACAGCTCTCTTCATAAGAAAATTGAGTGCTTGTTGTGGCGACCAATATGGCATGATAAATGGTGTGGGTATTTGATAGTTACTTGTTTCGATTTCTGGAGAATTGATAGTTGTTAAAGTTGTCATGTTGGTCAAAATATCAGACATTATAACAGATACCTCTGTATTCTCTGCCCAACTTCTACTGTATTTTCTGAAGGCGTACTGTTGGAAACTTGGATCAACGAAAAAAAGTTCGATCATTCCAAATGATTGTGATTCAAGAGATAGAGTCATTGATATCTCATTTACCTTCCATATATCAAATATTAAATTAATGTCAGTCTCTTTTCCATATGTTATTATTATTTGCTCATTTCCTGTGAATGGGCCCAATTCTAGAAAATTGTATTTATCATAGAATATAAGTTTACCCGTTATTGATAACTTAAATATATCTTCAATAAAATACATATCAATCACATCTTCAGTATCTAGTTGAACTAGATCATCGCCAAATTTCAATGTGACTGCAAATACACCTTTATCTACTGCTGTCGTTGTTGTTCCTGCCATATTAGAAAAAGCTCCTATCTATCCATTCTTTGATTATTTCTTTTATCAACAAACCTTTTGTCCATTCACTATCGCGAGTATTTTTTTCAAAAGATGTCAAATATGAATAATCAATAATGTGATATGATTTACATTTTATCATTATTTCAGTCATTGTACTTAACGCTCTACATATATCTTTGTCTCTATATCCTTCAAGTATATGATCTCCAACTGTTGATGTGCCATCATTATGTATTTGAATCATCGCAAACAAATCATGAACATCAGGATTCCATACAAATTTAAATTTACCTGTTGGAAAACATATTCCACCAGAATTTCCATATATGGCTCCAACGTGTATATGTGGTGATACAAATA
>Ga0164313_10003444_pt1 | contig 14090 bp, 15 predicted proteins | sample GuaBasSedimGuay4_FD_113735 | JGI IMG/M metagenome (GOLD analysis project Ga0164313, IMG submission 113735) | Subseafloor sediment microbial communities from Guaymas Basin, Gulf of California, Mexico - Guay4, Core 4569-4, 0-3 cm | ecosystem: Environmental > Aquatic > Marine > Hydrothermal vents... | reverse complement strand
TGCAATATCCCCATTTCCTACATCCGTGTAGGTCGGTCCACTGCGTGTCTCAGCTAGTAGTTTCCGATTCATGTCTCGATTTGTACAATCGCTAGCTAATGCCTGCTATATCGCCATTTGTATACAAAAATATATTTTTTAACGGGACAGTAGTGTCTTTTAATCTATTAGCAACCGGCTCATTACCCTACCGGCTTGAATAACTCCCGGCTTTTCAGTTTTTTGTTACCAAGGTGATGATTTATTACAAATCGCATAAGTTGTTTTAGTTCGGCCAGATAGCGTGTATTTTCAGCTAATAGTTGATATTGCTCACTAGACAGTGCAAGCAGACAGGCACCTGATATTTCAGGCACCCTGGTATTGCCATTTTGACAATATTTTACCGGCCCATGCTCTAAATAATAGTGATACATCTCATCGGCTAAAATCAATTCACCGGTATCCGCTTCGGCATGTAAATTAAGGCCAAAACCCAATAATTCGAGCAACTTTATTTCAAATTTGCGTAGCGCTACCTCAAGATTACTATTGTTTCCCAGCGCATATAAACAGTGATGGTATTGTTCAAAAATCGCTTCGTGCACATCATGCTTGTGTAAAAAATACACCAGCAATTCATTAACATACATGGCTGAAAGCAACGCTTTGTTTTTAAGAACAGGGGCTTTGAGATCAGCCCGCTCAATGCTTTTTAAATAAGGCAGACTACCTTTGCCCTGCCAGCTGACAACTAACGGGGTAAATAACATCAGGTTACCGGCTATTTTAGAGCGTTTACCGCGGCATCCTCTAGCCATCAGCGATACACGGCCATAATCCTTAGTTAACACATCCAGTATGCTGCTGGTTTCCCGATAGGGACGTTTGTGCAGGATATAGGCAATCTGCGTGTTGACTGTGCCCATTAAAAGCAATGAATAATGAATAATGAATAATGAATAATGGAAAAGCTGAAAGCCCTCACTGCATGTTTAACGAGATAATCAAGGAAAAATAAAGTCATTCTATAAAAAAGTGTTTGCCATGCTTCGCATGACATGAAAAAATTTCATTATTCATTATTCATTATTCATTATTCATTATTCATTATTCATTATTCATTGCTTTACTCGCTGTACCCAAGGCCACGCAACGCGCTTTCATCATTTGACCAGCCTTCACGTACTTTTACCCACAGGTTTAAATACACTTTAGTGTCAATCATCTTACTGATGTCCTGGCGTGCTTTTGTGCCGATGCTTTTTAACCTTGCACCTTTTTTACCAATGATAATGGCTTTTTGACCTGCGCTCTCAACAAAGATTGTGGCATGTATATGAACGATTTTTTCGTCATCATCATACTTGTCTATATTTACTGTTGAGGTATAAGGCAGTTCCTGGCCTAATTCACGGATAAGTTTTTCACGTATAATTTCTGCGGCAAGAAAACGCATGCTGCGATCAGTAAGCTGATCCGGCGGATAGACAGGTTCATTTTCAGGTAGCAAGGGCGCGATTTTTTGTTCCAGCAGCTCAACATTTATGCCATTTAATGCAGAAACCGGGATGATTTCGGTGAACTCATATTTTGCTGATAACTCATTTATCAATGGCAACAATTGCTTCTTGTTCTCCAGTATGTCCATTTTATTAACCACCAGTATCACCGGGCAGTCAACCAGTTTCAGTTTTTCTACTACCGCCTGGTCTTCTTCCGTCCATTTTTTTGCCTGCACCACAAAAAGAATGACATCGACATCGTTTAACACCGAGGTTGCAGCACGGTTCATGTATTTATTGATGGCACTACCACGGCGCTGGTGAATGCCCGGTGTATCTACATAAATTGTCTGCGTGTTTTCTGTGGTTTTAACACCCAGAATCTGGTGGCGTGTGGTCTGAGGTTTACGTGAAGTAATGCTTAGTTTTATACCCAGAATATGATTAAGCAAGGTTGACTTACCAACATTAGGTCGTCCAATAATCGCCGTATAGCCACAGCGTTGTACTTGATTCGTTGTTAACTTATCAGCCATTTTTTTTCTTCCCAAAATACTCTACGACCTGGCTTATGGCTCTATCAGCGGCAACTTGCTCCCCTTTGCGACGACTCTTGCCTTCACCGTTAACCTCTATAGACATCTGCTTTATACTGCATTTCACATGAAAAATTTGCGCATGTGCATGCCCGCTAATATTGAAAACCTGGTAATCAGGCAATGCAAAATGACGTGACTGCAGTAACTCCTGCAGCCGTGTTTTAGGGTCTTTCAGGCTTTGCAAATCGGTTGGCGATGCTAACCTGTCAGCGTATAAACGAACAATAAGGTCACGCGCCGAAGCAAAACCAGCATCACAATAGACTGATCCCAAAATGCTTTCAACAGCATCTGCCAGGATAGATGGCCGGCGAAAACCACCACTTTTAAGCTCACCTGAACCTAACTTAATCACTTCGCCCAGATTTAGCTTGTTTGCAATTTCAGCCAGTGATTCTTTATTAACCAGGTTGGCACGTAAGCGACTCAAGTCACCTTCCTGCACATCGGGATATAACTTAAATAATTCATCAGCTATTACAAAATTTAATATGCCATCGCCTAAAAATTCAAGGCGCTCGTTATTTTTAGACGCATAACTTCGATGCGTTAATGCCTCATTGAGCAAGCTTATATCGTTAAACGAATATTCAAGCTTTTTTAATAAAACATCAATGGCTTTAGACTGCGCCATACTCATAACTTTTATTTAAATAAATCTTATTGATGATTTTTAGCGGGTTTTTACTTTAGCTTCATGTTTAAAACTAACAATAAATTCAAGATTACCAATCAGTTTACCGCGGGGTTCATATTCAAGAGTAACAATATTTTCACCACGGCTTTTTTTGACTTTGATGTTCTCAGGTTTAACCGAATATACATTATTCATACTCAGGCGTTGCGATATCAATGATTTTAAACCTTTGCTTGTTGCTGCTCTTGCTTTAGCATCATTAGGTAAGTCGCTCATAATTTTTTTAACGCTGGAATCCGATATATAAACGGGTATCACATTCATTGCAATCACCGCCTGAAACAATAAAAAGACAATAACCACAATCCAGCTGATCATAGTTAAGCCTTTTTGATTATTCATGGATTTATTCATGGCTATATTCATATTTTTTTTCACAGGGATGGTTATAGATGGGGCTGTTATCGATTTTCTCATTACATTATTGTCTATCATAGTATAAATACCCCGTGTAGCGATGTTCACGCTGAATTCTGTTATTTAATTATGTTACCAATACGCTCAAGATGCCACTCATCGCTAAAGTGCATCCAGATCATAAATGCCCTGCCTAATAAATTAGCTTTAGGCACTGGACCCCAGACACGGCTATCGTTGCTGTTGTCGCGATTATCGCCCATCACAAAATACATATCTTCCGGTACAATGTATTCGCCCTGCAGGTTATTAGGCCTTGCCGGCAATAATAATATTGCGTGATCAGCACCCTGTAATTTTTCTGAATACTCAGTTGCCGAGGTTTGTCCCGGACCTTTATATTGGCCGACAAAATCTCTTTCTACAGGTTTACTATTAACATACAATACTTTGTTGTAATAGGCTATGTGATCTCCCGGTAAGCCTATAACACGTTTGATGTAGTCCAGATTTGGATCACGCGGGTAGCGAAAAACAACGACATCACCTCTTTCCGGCTGAGAAAATTCTATAATCGTTTTATTGATTACCGGCAATTTAATCCCGTAGGTGAATTTATTAACCAGAATAAAGTCGCCTATGTATAATGATGGCAGCATCGAGCCCGAAGGAATCCTGAAGGGCTCAACAACAAATCCACGAAGCAAAAAGACAATCAGCAAGACAGGAAAAAATGATTTTGAATACTCAACAATTACCGGCTCGTTACCTTTGCGGCTAACTTCAACACCCTGATGAATGTCTGTTGAGGTTTGTATGATTTCATTACGTCCAGGCGCAAGAAACCATTTATCAATCAACCAGACAGCTCCGGTAATAATCACGGCAATAAATAAATAAAAAGAAAAATCAAATATCATCATAAATTCACAATATAATTAGAATTAAGCATCATCGTCAGGTCTCGGCGTCTCTAAGCAACAGGTCTCTACAATATAACACCATCGGTTATTTCGTGACTCCAACCCCGGTGGCCACCTGCTTTAACTGTCTACTTTTAGCACTGCTAAAAAAGCTTCCTGCGGTATCTCAACCTTACCAAACTGCTTCATGCGTTTTTTACCTTTTTTCTGTTTCTCCAGTAATTTACGCTTACGTGATACGTCACCGCCATAACATTTTGCGGTTACATTTTTACGCAGGGCTTTTACCGTGCTGCGAGCTATAACATTTCGACCGATTGCTGCCTGAATCGCTATATCAAACATTTGCCGTGGAATTAATTCACGCATTTTGTCTACCACATCACGCCCGCGTCTAAGGCTTGCCTCACGGTGCGCGATAATTGACAGTGCATCAACACGCTCGTTATTGATAAGAATATCCACCTTCACCAGGTCCGCATTCTGAAAACGATCAAATTCGTAGTCAAATGAGGCGTAACCACGACTCACTGATTTTAAACGATCAAAGAAATCCAGCACCACTTCACTTAAAGGCATGTCATAAGTGAGCGAAACCTGGTTGCCCATATACTGCATATTTAATTGCACACCGCGTTTTTCAATACACAGCGTTATCACATTACCCACATATTCCTGTGGCACCAGGACATTGGTTTTAATAATGGGTTCACGCAGCTCTTCAATAAAATTCACTTCCGGTAAATCCGCCGGGTTGTGAATTTCAAACACTTCGCCTTTGGTATTTAGTACCTCATACACCACGGTAGGTGCCGTAGTGATCAGGTTTAAATCATATTCGCGCTCCAGTCGCTCCTGGATGATTTCCATGTGCAGCATGCCAAGAAAACCAATGCGAAAACCAAGGCCTAAAGCAGTTGAATTTTCCGGCTCAAACTGTAATGAGGCATCGTTTAAGGTCAATTTTTCCAGCGAGTCACGAAAATCATTATAATCGTCTGAGCTCACGGGGAACATGCCGGCAAAAACGCGCGGCTGTACTTCCTTAAAACCTTTGAGCGCTTCAGTCGCCGGATTATCCGCCATGGTAATGGTATCACCCACTTTCGCTGAATCGATTTCCTTTAGACTGGCGATAATGTAACCCACCTGGCCTGCCGATAAAGAACCACGATCTTCACGTTTTGGTGTGAACACACCCACCTTGTCCACCAGGTAGCTGCGCTGTGTTGACATCACTGTCATTTTTTTACGGGGTGAAATACTGCCCTGCATAACTCGAACCAGAATAATGACGCCGACATAAGGATCAAACCAGGAATCAATAATTAGTGCCTGTAATGATGCATCCAGGTCACCTTGCGGCGCCGGAACTTCAGCCACAATTTGTTCCAGTAATTCATGAATACCCTGCCCGGTTTTAGCGCTGACACGTAAGGCAGTACTGGCATCGATGCCAATAACCTCTTCAATTTCTTCGCACACGCGTTCCGGGTCAGCTGCCGGCAAATCAATTTTGTTTAATACCGGAATCACTTCCAGTCCCTGCTCAAGGGCGGTATAACAGTTGGCAACACTTTGCGCTTCGACACCCTGCGATGCATCAACAATCAGCAAGGCACCTTCGCAGGCCGCCAGCGAACGTGAAACCTCGTATGAAAAATCCACATGGCCCGGGGTGTCAATAAAATTTAACTGGTAAATTTCACCATTATCCGCCGTATAATTTAAGGTCACACTCTGCGCCTTGATGGTAATGCCACGCTCGCGTTCCAGATCCATTGAATCCAGTACCTGTGCTGACATTTCACGATCACTTAAACCATCACAGGACTGTATTAAACGATCTGCCAGTGTCGATTTACCGTGGTCAATATGCGCGATAATGGAAAAGTTACGAATGTTTTTCATCAAATTATAAAGGCTGAAAGAGTATCTTAAAGTTTATCAGTAATGGCGTTGAGCAAGATTTCTGTATCAAGAAAATAGTGGCATAAAATTTCATTGTTTGAGGTCAATACCGGCACCTTGTCACCATACAACTTTTGTAACAGCGGTTCATTATCGATGTATTTACGCTTCACTGTAATACTATATTTCTCGATAAACGGTCTTAATTCATCTTCCATGGCTTCGCAAAGAGGACAGTTACTACGTGAGTATAGTGTGAATTCCAACGAAACTCCTGGCAAAAAAGAAGCCAGGGCACCTCTGATAAAAATTAGCTCGCCTGGCTCTAACTCGAATTTCAAACAGAAAAAAACCGGCAACGCCGGCACCTTAACACTCGATTATCTGCAACCGCTCTCATCCAGACGACCCCGCCAAACCTGTCCGGCGAGCATTAAAATCAGAGTTTAGCATGTTCAGTAATTTTTCTCAGAACTACCGGTACGAACCGCTGCACACTGGCTTGTCGAGCAAAATACCATTTAGACATTAATGAGCCGAAAGCCAGCCCCATAAAGGAAGAAGCGGCAATCATTAAATCACGGTATTGAATAGCCGTGGTTAATGAGTAATCCGCCAGTAAGGCAAAAACCAGCATGCAGGCCACAGGTAAAATGTACATCATCAGCGAGCCTTTAAGCAGCGCGTCTTCTGCGATACCAACAATTACTGTGTCACCTACTTTTGCATTGATATTATTTTCAGCCTGAAAATGGGTAAATTTTCGACCCACGACTTTAGCCAGCAGCGAGGTGCCGCATCCCTTACTCACCGAACAGCTACCGCATGCCGACTGTGTCTGCGCCTGCAATAACAGCCGGTTTCCTTTTATTTCAATAACCTGGGCCTGCTCTTCTATCATATGGCTTCTATCATACTGCTTCAGGGCAATTTAGCCGTTGACTGCGCCATTAACTCAACCGTTTTGACCGGCACCTCACCCACTACAGTGACAAAATAATCATCCATTGAACGGCCAAAAGCATTCAATGCACCCATCGAGGCGACACCCGACAAATGTTTGTTTGCCCCCTGATTTTTTTCAATAAAAACGGAAACCGAGGCCAGGCCATCGGAGTACACCATGTGTAATAAATCCGGTGGCAACGTTTTTGATAACATGTTCTCTGGTAACCGGTTTTCTGGTAGCTGGTTTTCTGGTAACTGTTTTCCTGGTAACGGGGTGTCTGATGCATTATTGTCAGCAGGCGCTAACGGTTGCGAATAACGCATGGTACTTTGCGTTAACATAAAACCATCCGGCAACCTGTTTACTACCCAGCGCTGCTGTATATTCTGCGTTACATCAACGACAGGCTCATCCAGTACCTGTTGCCGGTATCGTTCAAATTGCTTCAATTCAAAGGACTGAGAAGGCGCTTCTGCCAGGTAGTCTAAAGAGGTAAACATCATTTGCTCGACCACCTTTTTTTCGTTATTCTCATCTTCAGCGACTAAATCACAACGTAACAACATACCACTATCTTTATCAACCCAATAGCGGTAGCCATAGCGGTATTGATCTTTAGGTAAAAGATCGACAACCAGGGTCAGGTGATTGGCAATACGGTCATCACTTAAGCGGTTTATTGAATAAAACAGCTCGAGCTGATCTATGTTTTCGGGGAGTTGCGGATGCAATGGCCGGTTTTTACCGGTATTGCGTATGGTGACTAACTCTCGATCGGGAAAAATAGAAACAACCCGATTATTATGTCTGAGGACTTTTTGCGGCTCACCGTTTAGAGCCTCAATACTTTCCCAGACACCATTATCATCGACACCGTGGGTAACGCGCAAAGTTGAAAGGTTATCAGATTTTCTCAGGATAAACGTGCCCTGATAGTTCTGGTTACGATCAGCATCTGACATGCGTTTTAACATGTCAAATAATTCAGTGGCAAAGCTGTTACCCGCTAACAGGTAAAGAAATATTCCCGCAAAGACATTAGGAAACTTTTTATTAATCAAGTTACCCTTGAAATCATCAAACAGCCTAATAAATTGTAATGTCATTAATGCTTTACTTTTCTGGCATCGTTTATTTGCTTAAAGGCTTATTTCTTCGACTCAAAACTAACGGCTCGAACATAAGGTAATCGACCCTGTAGCGCGTCCTGAGTTGCAAATTCCAGATGCTGGTTGAGCCTACGCTGATTTATATCTATTGAATTATTGCCTGTTGCCTTATTGTTGATTGCCTTATCAGTTATCGCATTATTTTCTACCGCAAGCCTGACCACAGGCTGCGCTTCAAGCTGTAATCCAGGCTGAGAGCCAATGTTTGTCGCTACCGGCGCAAGTGTTCCCGCTTCCTGCCCGGATAATGTAACTACCATAACAACGGCCACTGATGCGGCTACTGCCATGCCTGCGACAGGCCGGAACCAGGCCGATACATTGAACAACCCCGGCTTGCCTGGCAATGGCTCCGATAAAGCGGCTGATTTCGCTGCGCTGATTTCATCAGCTATGTTTTCATTGGCCAGGGCCTCGCGCACCGCATGGCTGACATCAATAAAAGACGAATCACTTATCTCGCCGCGTAAAGCGTCACCCATCATCTGATAACGCTGTGCTGTTTTCGCATCATCAGGTTCAGCGGATAAAGAAAATGACATCAGCTCATCGCGATGCATATCATTATCCAGAAAAGCTGAGATTTTTTCTTTACGTTTATTCATGACTATAACCACATTTAAAGATTAATATCGTTGTTTGTATTGTTGTTCGCCTTTAAGCAGATCAAACTTTTTCACTCACTGAACCCTTGCTGAACATACAGAACCATTTTCAGCCGCTTATGTAAACTAAGCTGAAACCTGATGGCTGTCATCATCAAGTATTGGCTTCAGCTTGATATCTATGGCTTCACGAGCACGAAATATTCGTGACCTCACTGTACCAATCGGACAATCCATGACCGCAGCAATATCCTCATAACTTAGACCTTCAATTTCCCGCAAAGTTACCGCTTCGCGTAAATCAGAAGACAAGTCGCCCATCGCCTGATGAATGGTGGCTTCAAGTTCCGATGCCAGCGCTTCACGTTCAGGAGAGGCATATTCTTTCAGCCATTCACTAGCACCATAATCTTCCGCATCCTGCACATCAATACTGTTTGCCGGACTTTTGCGTGATTGCGCAACCAGGTGATTTTTTGCTGTATTTATCGCAATACGATACAACCAGGTGTAAAACGCACTCTCACCCCGAAAGTTTGGCAACGCACGATAGGCTTTAATAAAGGCTTCCTGCACAACATCCGGCACATCTGACTGGTTTCTTAAAAAACGGGAAACCAGCTTGGATAAACGTAACTGGTATTTCAACACCAGCAAATCAAATGCTTTTTTATCTCCCTGTTGTACGCGTACTACCAGTGCCTGATCTATCTCACGTTCACTCATTGAAAACTCTCTTTTCGGAAAATGCTTCCCGGCAACCGCTCCTCGACAACTGCTCCTGCGTTGTCCTACTACCGTCCATCCATGGACATATGCGTTGCCCTAATACCGTCCATCCCTGAACATAATCGCACCGCCTTCCTGGCTCCTTGCGAAATACAGCCCTTCCCTGGAGATAAATGAACGAAGTATCACCCTGCATTCTGTGACAGACGATTACCATCATAGTTCCCAATGTTTTATATGTTTTTGTATTTTGTATAATTAACATGCAAACTTACCCTATTTCAACAAAATCTTAAAGCCTGATCATCAAGAGTCCATTATAGACATGTCAATTACACAGCAACATGATGCACTGATTATAGGCGGTGGCGCAGCGGGGTTAAGCTTGGCGCTACGCATTGCTGATCAGTGCAGTGTTGCCATTATCACCAAAGGCCCCAGTAAGGATGGCAGCACCTATTTTGCCCAGGGTGGCATGTCTGCTGTACTGAGCAGCGAAGATTCATTTAAATCCCATATTGAAGACACTTTAAAAGTGGGTGGTGCTTTATGCAGAAAAGAAACCGTTAAATTTAGCATTGAGCATGGCCCTGAAAATATCCGCTGGCTGCAGAAGCTGGGTGTTCCGTTTAGCAGCGAAATATTTAAATCAGGCAAACGGGAATTTCATTTGACCCGTGAAGGCGGACATACTCATCGCCGTGTTGTGCATGCCGCTGATGCCACTGGCAAAGCGATGAGCGACACGCTGGAAAATCATGCACGCCAGCATGAAAACATTACCTTTTATGAACACCATATTGTGGTTGATTTAATCACCACAGAAAAGCAGCGACACGGTGACACTGAGCCCATTGATAATGGCAATGCCTGTATTGGCGCCTATGTACTCAATAAAAAAAGCAAACGGGTTGAAACCTTTCAGGCGCGTTTTGTTGTGCTTGCCACGGGTGGTGCCAGCAAAGTTTATCTTTATACCAGTAATCCCGATGGTTCTACCGGTGATGGCATTGCCATGGCATGGCGTGCAGGCTGTAGCGTTAGCAACATGGAATTCAATCAGTTTCACCCGACCTGTTTATATCATCCAGAGGCAAAATCGTTTCTTATTAGCGAAGCCGTTCGTGGCGAAGGTGGAAAATTATTATTGCCCAATGGCAAACAATTCATGCACAAATTTGATGACCGCGGCGAACTGGCACCACGTGATATCGTAGCCCGTGCTATCGACCATGAAATGAAGCGATTAGGCATACCCTGTATCTATCTCGATATCAGCCATCGCTCCCCGGCTTTTATTGCTTCACATTTCCCGACCATTCATCAGCAATGTTTGAAATTTGGTATCGATATTACCAAAGAACCGATTCCTGTGGTGCCCGCCGCCCACTATACCTGTGGCGGCGTGAATACCGATCTTAACGGTTGCACTGATATCAGCAATTTATATGCTATCGGTGAGACTGCACACACAGGTTTGCACGGCTCCAACCGTTTGGCGAGCAATTCGTTATTGGAGTGCCTGGTATTTGCACAATCAGCGGCCAAACATATTTCATTGCAGCTCAGCAAAGCCTATCACTATCAACAAATTTCAAACTGGGATGAAAGCCGGGTGACCGACTCAGATGAAGAGGTGGTGATCTCGCATAACTGGGACGAGTTACGTCGTTTCATGTGGGACTATGTCGGCATCGTCAGGACCAATAAACGGCTGGAACGAGCCATGCACCGCGCCAGTTTACTGCAACAGGAAATTGACGAGTATTACAGCCATTTCAGAATCAGCAGTGACTTAATAGAGTTACGTAATTTAACGCTGGTGGCAGAATTAATTGTCCGTAGCGCGATGTCACGCAAAGAAAGCCGTGGTTTACATTTTTCACTGGATTACCCGGTCGCTGATGAATCCTCTGTTGCGAAAGATACGGTATTAAAACCGCAACATAAATCAACCACTGAAAAAATAAAAATTATAAAATAATATAACTAGTTGTAAGTTTTAAGTTGTAAGTAGCAAGTTAAAACAACACAAAACTTACAACTAATAACTTAAAACTTATAACTAATCCCTCCCATGTCACAAGCAAATTATTTAATCGAACCGGATGAACTCGAAGCATTATGCAACAATGAAAACGTTGTCATTATCGATTTATGCAAAGCCAAACAATACGCACAGGCACATATTCCTGGTGCACATTTTGTTAACTATATAGATATTGTTAAAACCGATAAACCCGTCATGGGTTTGTTACCGGACAATGAAAATTTTTCTGCCTTACTATCCGACCTCGGTATCACTAAAAAATCACTGATTGTTGCTTATGATGATGAAGGTGGTGGTTGTGCCGCACGCTTCGTCTGGACCTTACATGTCTTTGGTCATGAAACAGCCGTAGTACTTAATGGTGGTTTGCATAGCTGGGCAAATGAAGGCCATCAATTAAGTAACACCGCAGCAGACAAACCGGAAGCCAGTGCTTACAAGCTGAAAAAAACCCATCACTATACTGCAACACGTGCCTTTATCCAGACGCACCTGGATGACGATAATGTGGTTTTCCTGGATGCACGTTCATTAGCAGAATATAACGGCACGAAAAAATTTGCGAACAAAGCCGGTCGTATTCCAGGCGCGATTCACTATGAATGGACCGAATCGATGAACCAGAACAACAACCTGCGCCGTTTACCTGCAGAGGACATTCAGCAGCAGCTTGATGCCCTGGGCATTACCAAAGACAAAGAAGTTGTCTGCTACTGCCAGTCACATCACCGTTCAGCCTATTCCTGGCTGGTATTAAAATCACTGGGTTATGAGAATGTTTCAGGTTATCCAGGCTCCTGGTCAGAGTGGGGCAACCATCCGGATACACCTGTTGAAAAATAGTTGGTGAAAAAAAAGTTATAACTTTTAACTACAAACTACAAACTTATAACTTATAACTTATAACTTATAACTTATAACTATCTTTTCCCCATCAAGCTTAAACTTTTTACTGACCTTTACTGTCGGCTTCGAAGCCATCGACTGAGCCACTGCTCTTTCGAGATACTCAACAATAATTATATTATTTACTACTTGCACTGAAATAATTTTAATTCTGTCACCAAGAAAGTAAGACTCTATTATTTTATCGCCACCATCTGCTACAGCAAGATAATAAAATGACCCCGTTCCGCCGGTTTGTTGCATCAATATAGAAACCGCTTCCCTGACATTATCGCCATCCAGGTCGACATATACGGGTTTATGAATTACCCGTGTAATAATAGCTGCTGCGCTACCGGGAATGGTCACACGCGCATAGCCATTGTGTAATAGCACTTTTTCTTTTTCGATAGAATAAGTATGATTATAGGGATTTATACAGGAATCAACGTCCTGTTTTATTTCATCAACCCTGTTCCTGCTGGTGCTTTCAGGGCAAGCCCCTTCCCTTAAGTAACGGCCCGCAACCCAGCCGGTTTCCCCCCTGTAACTTACACGACACCAGCGTGGCCGTTGTTTTAGTATCTGCTGTTTTTCAGTATCCGAGAAGGTAGTAAACTCATTGAAGGTTAAACCGCCTTTACAGCCCATATTTCTGACACAGCGGGCATCATAGGGAATCTCAGCTGTTATTGGCGCGTTAAAATCGGCCTTGTCACGCATATTAAGCACATCATTCTTTTTCACATCACGTAGCTGCCAATAATCCGGGCCATCGGCCTGTGCAAATATTGCAAAAGAATAAGTGATTAAAGTCAGATTCAGGGCCAGTTTCAGTAGAACTACCCAAGGGTTCATTACAAGCTTCCTATATTGTGAGTATATTCTCTCGGTAATGTTTCAGCTCATCAATTGAATCTTTAATATCATCCATTGCCAGGTGGCTTGATTCTTTGTGATAAACCATTTTCTTTTCAGGTGCCCAGCGAAGAGTCAACTCTTTTAATGTGCTGACATCAAGATTGCGGTAGTGAAAAAAATCTTCCAGTTGAGGCATATAACGCGCCAGAAAACGCCTGTCCTGGCAGATACTGTTGCCGCACATAGGTGATTTATGTACCGGCACATACTGCCTTAAAAAGGCCAGTGTCAGGTTCTCTGCGGTTTCTTCTGAGATTGCACTGTTGTGCACACGGCCTGTTAATCCGGACTTTCCATGCTGATTAGTACACCATTCATCCATATTGTTCATAACATCATCGGGCTGATGCACAACAATAGACGGCCCTTCATCAATAACTTTAAGGTGCTTATCGGTAACAATGGTAGCAATTTCAATAATCACGTCAGAATTGGGGTCTAAGCCAGTCATTTCAAGATCAATCCAGATCAGGTTTTCATCGTTTAATTTCGACATATTCTTATTTTTTTACCTCAAGGCCCCTCTAAGGTGCCTCTGATTAATTAAGCCATTAGTTTTCGTGCAGGTTTTCGTCAACGCAATCTTTGGTATACTGGACAAAGACGTTAGATAATACAAGGGAAACTCCGGTCAAGTCCAATTTTTCCGGTCAGAGATTCCAGGCAACTGCAGACAACACAAAGAGTTTTTAATGAACGAGTTACACACAACACCATTTTTATTCCTGTTCCTCGCGATGCTGCTGATATCAACCTTAGTGCGCTTATACCTGTCACAGCGCCAGATACGTTTTGTCTCCCAACACCGTGA
>Ga0164313_10003443_pt1 | contig 14093 bp, 13 predicted proteins | sample GuaBasSedimGuay4_FD_113735 | JGI IMG/M metagenome (GOLD analysis project Ga0164313, IMG submission 113735) | Subseafloor sediment microbial communities from Guaymas Basin, Gulf of California, Mexico - Guay4, Core 4569-4, 0-3 cm | ecosystem: Environmental > Aquatic > Marine > Hydrothermal vents... | reverse complement strand
AATTGCCATATTTTGTCCGATGCAGGCGAATGAATGCCATTTAGGAATAAAAACAGTGTTTTGTCAAAGGTGTCTAAAACGTCCAGCATTATAATTCGTAATTATCTAAAATTGTCCTAAAAAGGATAGCCAATTGCAATATTCCAAATTGCCTGTCCGGGTTCGCCACTCAAACTGGACCATGTAATCCTGTCCAGCAGCCACCTAGAACCCTCAGGTCTGGCAGGGTCGTACAATTTAATTGCATAATCAAAACGAATAACCAGAAAAGAAAAGTTAAAACGGATACCAACCCCTCCTCCAATAGCAATTTCTTTATAAAATCGGTTGAAATCAAAGTTGGAACCTTCCCGGAGTTCATTTCCATCAAGGTCAAATTGTTTATACCACCGCCACACGTTTCCGGCATCAATGAATGCTGCCCAATCTATAAAACCAATCAGCTTACCACGATATTCAATATTTGCTTCCAATAGTATTTCTCCTGGTTTTTCAACACTATAATCATAAAGTCCTTCACTTTCCGGATTTGAGTTTTCCTGGGGTGGGGCAGAACCGGGTCCAAGCCTTCTGGGAGGCCAGGCACGAATGGAGTTACTTCCACCAGCAAAAAAATACTTTTCATAGGGGAGAGACTTATTCTTTCCATAAGGATACGCAATTCCAAAATTAAACCTGGTGGCAACCCCACTATTTTCACCCAGGGAAATGTGACGTCTGAAGTCACTGGAAAATTTAATAAACTGGAAATATTCCAGATTACTGTTTTCAAGAAGGGTTGGTGTGAAAAAGTTGAACATCGTGCCTCCGGTCTCCAGATATAATTTTAAAAGAGAAGATTTATTTCCATATAGATCCGTAGGATTAAAATTATGCATAAAATAAAAATTTGTAGAACTCACAAATGATGGATTGAATGATTTGCTTAATGGATTTCCCAAAGAATCCAAATTATCCAGTATCTCTTGAAAATCAGGTGTGATCCTTGAGTCGATGAAACTAATTTCCATCAGCGTCAGATTAAAAAACTGCTTGCGTTCATACTGCCAGTTATAAATCCAGGCCCCACTGCTATTTGCACGTGTGTATTCCGGGCGGTTGGTATAATTGAAACCGGCACGCAGAGTGGTCTTGGGATTATATTTCCCGGAACGTTTTTTCCAATCATGGGGAGCCGGCACGATAAATTGTGGAAATATCAGTGATAATTTTCCCCCAGCCTCAGTACTGCTATACACATCTTTGGTTGTAACACTGGCCACACCCTCAAAACCAAAAAACCCGGACAATTCAATGTTTTCAAGCCCATTGAATACATTTCTTTGTTTTAGAGATAAATTATAGAAAGGTCCGGGATATCCTTGAGTCACATTCAGACCCACTTCATTTGTCATTTGATATTTTTGAAGTGGGCTGGTAAAAATATTTGCTATGAATTTTCCCCCTGTAGTATCATAATTTATATTTATAAACTTAAAATTGTCAAGGAAAGCCAACTGACGTTGTGTGTTGAGAGTAGCATCAAGGGAATACAAATTGTCTTTTACCAGAAATACCCGCTGGTCAAGCACTTTTTTAGAAAATTTCTTTTTGTAATACTGATAGGTGATCCCATTGTATAACAGACTCTGCCTCGGCCCATGATTTGTTGCCATTTTTGCATCTGTGACAAAAATAATCGAGTCTATACTGAAACGCTTGTGATATCTACGCCGGGCCGGATTAGTTATTAATAAATGAACGTGGGTCCGGTATGGCGTTAATGTTGTGTCAATTTCATAAAGAATATATTGTCTGCTAAAATCGAAGTACCCATGATTTTTCAGTAGCTGATCAATTCGTTCCCGCTCGGCTGTGAGTGTCGACTGATCATAGTTATCGTCTTTATGGATCAAAGAATTTGATTTCTCTTTTTCAATAATGCCGGATATCACAGAGTCGGCTACGGTAAAACTAATGGAATCGATTGTATGTGGTCGGCCTTCATCAATATAATAGTTAACATAAGCCATTCTGTTTTTGTACTCTACATTTTTATTAACATGGGAAGAAAAGTATCCTTTTGTGACCAGGAATAATTTCATTTTTTCTTTTGTGTTTTCGGATAGCTCTTTATTGTAAACCGACAGAGGTTCTCCCCATCGCATCAACATATTGCCTTCTTTTAATACCCGTGTCTTTTTATCTACTTTCTTATTTCGGGTATTATTTAGATTCCTCTGTTTTTTTGGTTTATCTGCCTTCGCACTTATTTTATCGTCATATTTTTTATTGATTTTATCGATTTTGCCCTGGACTTTATCTTTATCATAGCGTTTTAAACCAGCGTTATAAATATATACATAATGGGCAAAGGGGATTAAAGGGAATTTTTTGTTTGGATTTTGAAGATATAGTTCCTCAAGTGTCTCGTTTTTGACTTCTTTGTTGTCTTTGATTTTTTGTCTTCTCAGTAAATATTGACCATCTTGCAAATAGGATGTGCCCATGCAAGATGACAAAAGCAAGGGTATAATAAGGTAATATATAAGTCTTAAAAAAAATTTGTTCAACTTTCCTTGTTCAATTGATGATTCCTAAACAACAAGTAAAATTCATTAACAGTCTGCAATATAAAAAATACAGAAAGAAAGCGCAGGCCTTTTTAATAGAAGGTGAGAAATGTGTTGAAGAATTATTGAATTCTGATTTTGAAACCTTGATTTTAGCCGGTACAACTGAGTATTTAAGCCAGCATCGTGAGAGGTTTAAGGATTATAAGGGAACAACTTATGAGGTGACAGAAAAGATACTTCAACAATCGGGATCTTTAAAAACGAATAATCGGGTGCTTGCTGTTGCAAAAATGAAAGAGGAACAGTTGTTTACCATTGGCAATGAATATGTACTCGCCATAGACGATTTACAAGACCCGGGAAATTTGGGTACTATCATTAGGATAGCTGACTGGTATGGCATTACAAAGATTCTGGCTTCAGAAAATACTGTAAACTTTTATAATCCAAAGGTTATTCATGCCACTATGGGTTCTTTTACACGTGTGAAAGTCCATTATTGTGATTTAAGCCTTTTTCTTGATGGGCGTTCCTCAATAAAAAAATACGGGGCATTTTTAAATGGAGAGAATGTGCATACAATCAAGATGAGTGTGCCCGCGATAATTGTAATTGGCAATGAAGCTAATGGAATAAGTAGTGAAATTTCCAATCTAATTGATCAACGAATCCATATACCAAAAATCGGATGTGCCGAATCATTAAACGCAGCTATTGCCACTGCTATTATTTGTGATAATATGTTTAGAGATTTCTAAAAAGTTTAAAGTTCCGGGTTCAATGGTTCAGAGTTATGGGTGAACTTAATTATGACGAAACCTTTGAACCTTTGAACTCTGAACTCTTAATCATTTATCTCAACTGTTTCTCCTTCCTGGCTTAGATATGACTCCTTAAAAACGCTACGAGCCTGCTCTAAAAGAATGGAAAGATCTTTATAACGTGTGGAATAATGCCCGAGAAGCAGTTTTCCTACACCGGCATCTTTGGCTATGCGCGCAGCTTCTTCGGAAGTAGAATGGTAAGTCAAGGCTGCACGTTTAGCCATATCGGTTGCAAATGTAGACTCATGATACAATAGATCAGCTGACTTGATATATTTTACTATTCCCGGGTCATAGGCCGTATCAGAGCAATAGGCATAGGACAAGGATCGCTTTGGCGGAAGGGTATAATCTTTATGATGATATATGATATTGTCATTTTCATCGTAAACATTTTGCCCGTTTTTCATAGTGACGATGTCTTGCAAACGAATATTTTCCGGCAATTGATCTTTAATTATCTTCCGCTGTTTAGGCTTTTCTTTTATTAAAAAACCATGACATGTGATTGAGTGATTAAGAGGAAAAGTCTGAATAGTGAAATTATCATGCTCAAAAATTGTCCCGTGCATACCAGGATCAAGAGGGACAAAATTTAATTCAAAGATCAGTTTAGTGGCTGAGGCTTTTAATTGCGAATTGATAATATTCAGTAACTCAGGTGGGCCGTATAGGTTTAGTTTTGATTTTCTGCCATACAAATGAAGGGAAGACAGCAATCCGATTAACCCAAAATAATGATCTCCGTGTAAATGGCTGATCAGTATATGCCGTATCTTCCCGGGTTTGATGTGATTCCGTTTTAATAGCAGTTGCGTACACTCACCACAATCAATCAGAATATATTGTTCCTGAATCACAAGTATTTGGGCAGTTTGATGCCGGTTGTTAGCTGGGATTGCAGAATTATTACCGAGAATGGTCAGCTTGAGTGACAAGTCCGTAATTATTGATCTTCCTGTTCGCTTCCTAATTCTCCCTCAATTTGGTTTAAAAAAACTGTATCTACAGCTTCTTCAACTGTCCGAACGATATTCAGAACATTGTTGAGTTGAGATATTTTAATAAGCTTCATGACATGATCAGATAAACCAGCAATAACAAATATGCCACCATCTTCTGTGAAAATCCGGTTGCCAACCAGTAATGCACTTAATCCGGAAGAATCGGTATATTTTACATCAGACATATCGATAATAAAGTTCTTAATACCTTCCGCATTTAATGTTACGAAATCTGACTTTAATGCCGGGCCAATTGTGCTGTCCAGTTTTTCTTCTTTCAGTGAAAAAATGCAGTGGTCATCTTTTTTATCTATTGAATACTTCATGTGTCTATTTTATTTAAGCTTGCTATTTGTTAAAGTATATAATCATGCAATTATGTGTCCTAAATTTGCTCCGGCCATGCCGGTTTCATCTATATAAATTTAAGTTAAAATGCATTAGAGTCTGTCTATAAAGTCAGGGTCTGGATCAGAATGTTTGCTATCAAGGCTTGCGAAGTCGAAAAAAGCGGAGTTTACTGGGGTAATCGAGCATTTTTTGACGAGCGTAACGCCGAGAGCGGACATTATGGACAGACCCTCATTAAAGGGTATTTGATATATTCTTTTCTATGCGTCCTAAAAGATCCTTTTCTGAAGATGGTACAAATTTTTCGCCGGTTACCTGCTCAAATAATTCAATGTACCGGTCTGAAATGCCGTCTACAACTTCATTTGTCATTTCAGGAATAGTCTGTCCTTCCAAGCCCTGAAAACCATTTTCTATGAGCCATTGACGGACAAATTCTTTGCTGAGCTGCTTTTGGCCTTCATTATTTGCCTGCCGATCTTCGTAACCTTCGAGATAAAAATATCGGGAAGAATCCGGTGTGTGCACCTCATCGATTAAATATATTTTGCCATCATACTTACCGAATTCGTATTTTGTATCTACAAGAATGAGCCCTTGCTTTCTGGCAGCTTCAGTGCCAAATGCAAATAATTTTTTTGTATAATCTTCAAGTTGTATATAATCCTCCTCTGAAACTAATCCATCAATCAAAATTTGTTCACGAGAAATATCTTCATCATGCCCTTCATGTGCCTTGGTAGTAGGTGTAAGGATGGGATTTGGCAGCTTGTCATGTTCTTTGAGACCATCGGGGAGGGGCACTCCACATAATTCCCGCTTTCCATCTCGATATTCACGCCATGCATGACCTGTCACATATCCTCTGATGACCATTTCTACCTGAATAGGGTCACATCGTTTTCCAATCGAAACATTGGGATCTGGAATACTCTCCAGCCAATTAGGAACGATATGCTCAGTTTTTTTCAAAAAAGTTCCTGCTATTTGATTCAATACTTGTCCTTTATAAGGTATAGGCTTGGGTAAAACAACATCGAAAGCAGAAATACGGTCGGAAGCTACCATTACCATTTTTTCATCAAAACTATAAACATCACGTACTTTTCCACGGTAAAAACTTGTTTGTCCTGGAAACTTAAAATTGGTTTCTTTTATTGCTGGTCTCATATTAACGATAATTAAATGCTTAAATACTTAAATTCAGTTGCCTATCTATACAATATCTATCAAATCACCTATCTAAATCAATACTATCTTTCAATATATCATTTTGGTAAATCTCTTCTTTGATCTTTTTACCCTTTTTGTTGTAATAATTCCAGGTGCCAACTTTTTTGTTACCGGCGTAAGCACCTTTCAATTTTAGCCTTTCTTTTTCGTGCCACTCCGTGTAAACACCGTGTTTTCTCCCAAATTTATAATTTGTTTCGCTTTTTACATTACCATTTTGATAATATTCTTTCGCTTCTCCAATGATCAGGTCATTTTGGTAGGGGATATCTGATTTGATGCTTCCATCTGAAAAGAAAGTTTGTTCCAGGCCATTTTTTTTGCCGTTCAGATAATTGACGATTTTTTGTGGCTTCCCACCGCTTTCAAAAAACACCCATTTACCAGTGGACTTGTTATTTTCATAAAACTTTTCTGCAATTAAATACCCATCTTCACTATACTCTTTAACCTTTTTATTCAGTTCATTATGTTCATAAACTATTTCCTCTTTTGTCTTACCACTCTTATGATAAGTAAAATTTAGACCGGATTTAAAACCGTTTTTGTATTGAAACAAATGCTTTTTTTCACCTGAAGGATAATAAGCTACATTTTCTCCATCGAGTTTGCCATCCAGATAAGTTCCCTTCAGAATTAGAACACCATCCATTGAGTAGGACGTGTAAGTACCGGTTTGTTTTCCTGCGGTATTATTATACTCAGTTTCGAGCTGACCGTTGGAATAAAAAACTCTGAAATAGCCATTCATCAACCCATCTTTCATCATTACGTCTGATTGTAATATGCCGTTTTCGTAATACGTTTTCGTCGGCCCATTAGGTTTGCCTTCTGTGTATGAAATTTCCTGCTTAATCTGTCCACTATGATAGTATTCGATCACCAGACCATCCGGCATACCATTTTTAAACTCGCTTTCATTCTTTACTTTCCCATCCTCAAAATACACAAACAAAGGCCCTGTCAGTGTATCATTTTCGAAACGGGCAAGCTGAATAAGTTTACCTTCCGGAGTATATACTTCTACATTTCCCTCTTTAAGGTTATCTTTATATACGATGGTTCGTCTAAGTGTACTATCGGGATAAAATTCTGTGAATGTCTCCTGTTTTTTACCGTCTACAAACTGTCCTATTGCAGACAGTGTGCCGTCAAAATGGTATTGTTTGAATGATCCGTCAACCATCGAACTGTCATTGTCCAAAATATAATACACCTCATAGATATGTTTTTTTGATATATCATGATAAGTAATGATTTTTGTCTGCGCACAGAGCATTATTGGCATTACGGCTATTCCAAGCAACAAACCGGTTATAAATATGATATGTTTGCTTCCTGAATTCATCCGTATCAAAGTTTTTCCAATACAATTGCAGATGCTCCACCTCCTCCATTGCATATTCCTGCAACGCCAATACGGCCATCCATTTTACTTAATACATTGATCAGTGTAGTAGTAATGCGGGCACCTGAAGCTCCGAGCGGATGCCCAAGAGCAACTGCTCCTCCAAACACATTTACACTATCTGGCTTAAGTTCCAATATTCGCATGTTGGCCAATGCAACAACTGAAAAGGCCTCGTTGATTTCATAAAAATCGACTGATTTTTTATCTAATCCGGCATGTTTTAGAGCTAAGGGAATTGCCAGGGAAGGGGCTGTAGTAAACCAAATTGCCTCACGGGCAGCATCGGCAAATCCCAGAATTTCAGCTAATGGTTTCAGGTTGAGTTCCTTGAGTTTGCTTTCACCCATGAGAATGAGGGCAGAAGCACCATCATTAATGGTTGAGGCATTGGCCGCAGTAACAGTTCCTTCTTTATTGAAAACCGGTTTGAGTTTAGGAATCTTTTCATAGTTTACTTTTTTAAACTCTTCATCCTCATCCATAACCAGGGGTTCACCTTTTCTTTGTGGAATTTCTACCGGAATGATCTCATCTTTAAACCATCCTTTTGCTGTAGTTTCGGCAGCTAATTTATAGGACCTGATTGCATACTCATCCTGTTCATTTCTCGAAAAATCCATTTCCGTAGCTGTGTTGTCGCCGCAATTGCCCATCATAAATTCATGTTCAGGTTCCCACAGACCATCTTTTACCAGGCCATCAAGCAACTGGCTGTCCCCAAATTTTTGACCAAAACGGGCATTTGGGGCGTAATAGGGAATGTTAGACATGCTTTCCATTCCTCCGGCTACCACTACATCATTTAACCCGAGCATGATGCTTTGTGCGCCGAGAGTAATGGCTTTCATCCCCGAAGCACAAACTTTATTGATCAATGTAGCGGGTACGTTATATCCTAGTCCGGCTTGTATAGCTGCACGACGGGCAGGGGCCTGTCCAAGATTGGAAGAGACCACATTGCCCATAAAAACTTCATCTACTGTATTTGCATTTATATTTGCTTTTTTCAAGGCTCCAGCAATGGCTTTTGCTCCAAGCTCAACGGCCGTAAAACCCGATAATAACCCTCCAAAACTCCCAATAGGTGTCCTGACAGCAGAAACGATATATACTTTGTTCATTGATTTTCATTGTTTGAATAAATCGCAAATGAAATTTGTGATTTATTTGTTTCATAAAAAGTTTTAATACTCTCCAATTTACAAAAAACAATTACCAATCCGGTTTACCGGCATCAGGTTTTTTAGTGGCTTTGCGGCGCATTTGTTGAAAATATTGAATCTCGTTATTTCTCATTGCTTCCAAAATCATTTTTGCCTTTTCTTCACTAATATTCATCTCCTGCAGTTTTTCCTGTCGTGATTTTGGTGGCATCTGATTTTCTTGCTCCTGCTGATCTTTTTTTGCCTGATCTTCTGATTGCTGATTTTCTTGTTCTTGTCCCTTTTTATCTTTCTGCTCATCGCCCTTTTCCTGCTCTTCCTTTTGATCTCCTTTTTGTTGTTCTTCTTTCTGCTGCTGTTCTTTTTTATCCTGCTCGCTTTTGTCTTGTTTCTGCTGGTCCTGTTTTTGTTGCTGATCCTTTTGCTGGTCTTTTTTCTCTTTTTCTTTATCCTCCTTATCCTTCAAGATCTTTTCCTTGAGTTGTATCAAAGGCCTGTCGTCTGAATACATACTCAAGCCTTGCTCAATGGTATTTAAAGCAAGCTGTTCTTTATTGTAGATATATTCATTACCGGCCTTGTTAAAAAAGCTTTCGGCACTTTGTCCTAAAACAACCGTGTTTAGAGCGAAAATCAACAAAACCACGAATAATACTGTTATCCTTTTTATCATGACACTACTGTTTCGATTCCACAACAACTTTTAATCTTTTAATGTAATCGTTATATGCACTCACTGTCTTATCAACTTCAAGTCCCTTTCTCATTATATCATGGGCCTGATCAAACCGGTTTATCTGAACGAGTGCATCAGCTTGTTTTTTGAGCCTTTTCGCATATTCCGATGGCTTTTCATCTTTATTCTCATCATTTTTCTGCTTTTGCTGTTCCTTCATGAGCTTTTTCAATAACTCATAATTATATCTTGCCGTTTCATTCGAAGGATCTGTTTTCAGTGCTGTTTTAAACTGATTCAAAGCAGTTTCATTACTGTCTTTCCATTTACTAATAACACCCAGCTGTGTATAAGCCTGTGAAATCAACTTTGTATCTTTACCTTCCACTGCCTTTGTATAATAATAAGTAGCATTTGAAGTGTCAGATTGGTGAAAATAAGCATTTGCAAGATTGATATAGATCGGATCTTCAACTATTCCCATTGAATCGATCAAAAAATGGTATGCCTTTGCAGCCACCTCGTAATCGGATGACTCAAAGGCTTTCCTTGCAGTTTCTTTATAAGAGTTGACCGTTGAGATCCTATTTAAGTCAATAACTGCCAACGTTGTAACCAGTACTAATATTAAAAGTTTCATATCTTAACGACTTTTAAGCTTATAAGAACATCAATAACCATAAGCAAAAGGGCCAGGGCAATAAAATAGTAATATTTATTTGCCGAAACATCCATCTTACGGGTATCTCTGAGCTGTCCCTCAATTTGATTGATTGTATTGATCAGTCGTTCTATATCATTTTTTTCATTAGTTATTTCAAAATACTTTCCACCTGTCTTTATAGCAAGCGTTTTCAATTCACGAGCATTGAGTTTACTGATAACTTCTTTGCCTTTTTTATCCGTTTTAAAACCATATTCTGTTCGGATACGGCTGCCCTTTTTTGTACCTACGCCTACTGTAAATAGTTTGATGCCCATTTCCTCTATTTGCACAGCCACCTCATCGCCTTTCTTGCCAAAATCTTCCCCGTCACTTATCAGAATTATGATTTTTGATTTTGGATCAACCGGATTGCCATCTTCATTTTTCAATTTTTGAATTGTCATTTTAAGAGGAGGAGCAAAATCTGTTCCCGTATTTGGTACCAGTCTTGTACTCAGTGTTTCTATGAATAAATTCAATGCATTTTGATCATAGGTAAGCGGACATTGCATAAATGCTTCTGACGAAAAAATGATCAGTCCGATGCGGTCTGAATTAAAGGCATTGATTATACTTTTAAGTTCAAATTTCACCTTTTCAAGACGAGATGGTTGTATATCGAAAGCATTCATTGATTCTGATAGATCTATACACAGGAGAATATCTTTGCCTATTGACTTCACTTCACGCGTTGTATCTCCAAATGATGGCCCGAGCAGGGCAATAATGAAAAGTATGAAATAGGCTGTTCGGAGCAGCAGTTTTGTGATAACCGTCCGAAAATTGGTTTTTAATACCTTACCGATTTGTATAATCCGGTATATATAACTTAGATAAAACACTATGAACAGCGTAATAAAAAAGATCTCATTACCCGACAATGTTTTATACCAGATCATTTATAAAGCAGTTTCATGTGTTTACAATTTTAAATTTAGCTATGCCCGAGGGCATATAATCATCCACTTACCTGCCTGCCCGAGCGTTGGCTAACACGCAAGCAGGCAGGTGAATCCTAAATTTGCTCCGGCCATGCCGGTTTCATATGTTTATAATTATAAATTTGTCAATCCAATTTATTTGCTGGCAAATTTAAATACTCCATCAATATGAAAAAAGGGTAAAGGGAAATAAGATAATTGTTTAACTTTGTTCCCATTATTAATCAAAATCCTATTAAATGAAAATCACAAAAAACACTGTCCCCTCTGTAACTTATGTTTTAACTGTTGATGGAGAAGTTGTCGATCAGGCAAAAAAGGAAACTCCTCTAAATTTTATTTTTGGCGTGGGCGGTATGATACCAGGCTTTGAAAGCAATCTGGATGGGGTAGAAGCAGGAAATTCTTATGATTTTACTTTGTCTCCTGAAGAGGCTTACGGTGAATACAATAAGAGTGCTATAGTAGATTTACCCAAGAATACTTTTAATGTAGACGGAAAAATTCAGGAAGATTTTCTCACAGTTGGAAAAGTAATACCCATGCAGGATCAGAATGGCAATCCATTAAATGGAACTGTTGTTGAAATTATAGAAGATACTGTTAAAATGGATTTTAATCATATGCTGGCCGGCAAAAGTCTGCATTTTGCAGGTGAAGTTATTGACGTCAGGGAAGCAACCAAGGAAGAGCTAGAACATGGTCATGTGCATGGCCCTGAGGGACATAAACACTAGAGACGCAAAATTTTGCGTCTTTACGATTATTACAACCACCTGTCAAACCAATTGAATGCGTCCTCCTGCATTTTAATATCAAATTTGTGCTTACCCGGATAAAAATTGCATCGGTATTTATCCAGTGAACCTGCTTTTTTAAATACAGACTCCAAAATACTATCGGCGCGTTTCATCTCGGATAGTGAATATAGTTGGTCTTCGTTATTGTTCAATACCATAGTAGGCAAGGGCACCCGCAACCCTAATATTTCAGGGAAATCCAGATATTTTGGAAGTAAGGGGGTATAAGTCATCCAGGTATGGGTAAATGATTTAGTGAGGATAAAATCTTTCCAGGTGGTCATAAAGCCTACGGCGACCGCGCATTTTATTCTTGGATCTAGTCCGCCGAGATACACAGTCCGCAGCCCACCACCAGAAAGTCCGGCACATCCTATACGGTTGGCATCTACATCATCACGTGCACTTAGCACGTCCAATGCACGTTGATCTTCAGAAAGAAACACACCAGGCCATGTAGTGCCGGCACAAAACAATGATTTTGATAAAATATCTTCATGCCCCCCGGCCCAACGATTATATTTCTCAATATTATCAGAGTTTTCGGGATCATCATCTGAAAGACCAGCGGTTTTTGCCGCCCCCCATCCTATAGGAGTCATATTTTTAATTAACACCCGCCGGCTGGCAAAATCAAAGGCGTCATGCACCAACACGACATATCCTTTTCTAGCTATTTCATTGGCCCAGGCCCTTCCACCGTAATCATCTTCCTGATGTAGTTCAATTAGCGGATGTATTTTGTCAGATGTTCTGATTATCTTTCTTAACCCAAAATACTTTAGACCGGCATGATCGTGCAAACCCAGGATGGCGGGCAATTTACCTTTTGTATTCGCCGGTTTTAAGACTACGGCCTTTGTTGGCCTGCCATAAGGTAATTGCCATTCAACTTCTTCTACATCTAAATCATGAAAACGATATTTGTTTTTAATGATAGCCTTTGGTGTACTTCCGGTATCTGGTGATGCCACACATTCTTTAGCTTTACCCAAAGCTATATCTTTCCATTTATCGAGATTTTTATATTTCTGTTGTCTGAATGAAAATTCAGGAGGATCTTTTTGCAGACCTGCTGCCCATTGCCCATATCCTCCGATAATGCTCTTTTGATCCTTTGATGACATAACTTCCTTTTTAATGGTGAAATGTTTATCGGCAAGTGAAAAAGCAGCACCCGGCATTAATGTCAGACTACTCATTGCCGCTGTAGATTTAATAAATTTCCTTCTGGTTACTGATGAAATATTGAGTTTATTTGCATTCGAACTCATATATAAAAAAATTGATTTAGTCAAATCTATAAACAAAAGAGCGTATTATCTTAAGGTTCTTCTGTAATTTATAATATTTCTTTTTTAACTATATTTGAAAACTATCTCGTTAAATAAATACAAATGAAAATTGTATCATGGAATGTTAATGGCATTAGGGCCATTATGAAAAAAGATTTTGCCGGATCGGTTACTAAAATTGGGCCTGATATTTTATGTCTTCAGGAAACAAAGGCTAACCGTGAACAGGTAAAAATTGCCCTTCAGTTGGTAGATGGCTATCATGTGTATGCCAATGCCTCCAAAGAGAAAAAGGGTTATTCAGGGACAGCTATTCTGTCGAAGACAACCCCAATTAATGTGAATTATGATATGGGCTTGCAGCAGCACGACATGGAGGGGCGTGTGATAGCTGCTGAATATGATGATTATTACCTGGTAAATGTATATGTGCCAAATTCTGGTCAGGAATTGGTCCGGCTGGATTATCGGCAGCAATGGGACCAGGACTTTCTGAATTTCTTAAAAGACCTCGAAAAGCATAAACCCGTCATATTATGTGGTGACTTAAACGTAGCCCATCAGCCAATCGATATTGCCAGGCCAAAAGCCAATTATAACAAATCTGCAGGTTATACCCAGATAGAAATTGATGGATTCACAAATATGATATCAAATGGATTTGTCGATACTTTTCGGCACTTGCACCCGGAAGAAGTGGCTTATACATGGTGGAGCTATCGTGCAAATGCCCGCGTAAAAAATATCGGATGGCGTATAGATTATTTTTTGGTTAGTGAAACTTTGATCCCTAAAGTGAATAACGCATTTATTAAGCCGGATCTTATTGGTTCAGATCATTGCCCGTTGGGGATTGTTGTTTAATGCTACAATGCGATAATGCGATAATGTGATAATGAGGAATTAAAATCATTTGCCTGCTGAGCACAAACCCCAACCGTATCGAAATATATAAACCCCGAAGAGGTGTAAGGATTATAGAGTCGTTATGTTAAACATTGTCACAAACCCCGATAGGGGTGATATTATTTGTCCGAAAGGTGGTCGGGTCTTATATGGTCGGCAAAGGAAAAAGAACTATCTTTGCAGGAATTTTAAAAATCACCTCCTTTTTAAGGAATCAATTATCAGGTT
>Ga0164313_10003442_pt1 | contig 14094 bp, 14 predicted proteins | sample GuaBasSedimGuay4_FD_113735 | JGI IMG/M metagenome (GOLD analysis project Ga0164313, IMG submission 113735) | Subseafloor sediment microbial communities from Guaymas Basin, Gulf of California, Mexico - Guay4, Core 4569-4, 0-3 cm | ecosystem: Environmental > Aquatic > Marine > Hydrothermal vents... | reverse complement strand
TTTGATTCCGTTTGATTATGCCAGCCTGTCCCGCTCAAGTGTGGCGACCATTCTGCCGATCACTCTTCAACAATGCTCATTCCGACGGATATGGGACAAATTCCGGGGAATGAACCATCATCCAGGTTCGACAACATCAGGATCGGCACCGCAATTGCACCTATGAAAATAACCGGAAGAAAAAACCCAGCAGCTCTCAGAGATAGGCTTGCCATGGTCATGGACAGAATCAACGGATTTTCAAACCTGAGTCGGGAACTCCTCGACAGGTTCAAGGGGTCCGGCCGTGCGGCATCCGAAAACGAAATTTCCTCCGATCATCGAACGGGTCGGAGCGACCATCGTGCGGCCCCGGCCGACAAAGCTGACATTTCCCCCAAAGCACACCGGCTTATTGCCTTACGTAACGCGATGGACCAGGGGATGAAGGCTCTGGAGAAAGTTCCCGAAGTACGCCAGGACCGGGTGGCCGAGGCCCGATCTCGCCTGGAGCGGGGCTATTATAATTCCGTCGAGGTGCGCACCCGGGTGGCCGAACGACTGGATGACGTGACCAGCAAGATGGAGGACATCTAGGAGAGATCCCAGGACCCCGAACCCACCCTATTTTCTCTTCACATATCCGCGGACTCCCTTTATTCAAGGGAGGGCTGCTTTTTTTGTTTGCATATACTGGTAAAAAACTTTACGGTTCGCTCTGCGATGGAGCGCAACCCTTTCTTGAGGATGTCAGGATTTTATGATGGAAGACCATCTTTTCCGTCTGCCACCACCCATTCCCCATGGTGCGGTTTTTGTCGGCCCTTCTCATTGGTTGGAATCCCAACCCATTGCCGAACGTGAGTGCCATCATTTTTCCAAGGCTCCTCAGGCCCTTGCTTGGCTGAAGACTTCATTCCAGGAAAACAAAGCTGAATCCCGCCTCATTTTTTTGCACCAGGATGCCTTTGCCGGTGAAGATGGCGCTGACGAGTTGGTTAACTGGCTGGAAGCCTTGGCCATGCTGCGCGCTCCTTATCTGCCCATCCTTTTGCATGGTGATCTTCCGGCCGGACAACTGGTCCGATTTTTTCGTTCCGGACTTTTCGACGCCCTGGTAGTTCCCCTGGACCGGGCACAATGGGTCAACATGCTGATCAGGGCTGAAAAGCGTTTTGAATTACGCAGCCAGGGGCGGTTGATACTCGAATCTTCGGGACGTGCCCAGGATCTGCTGCGCAACCTTCGCCGCAAACTGGGGGACCAGACCGCGCGTTCGGCCAGCGAAATGCTGTTGGCCCAGGAATCCCTGGAGTCGACCAACCGGCAGCTCAAGGAAACGATGACGGAAATTTCCCTTCTGTACAGGTTCGGTCGGGAACTCAGCACCGCCGGCAACTGGGATGAGGTCCTCCGCGAAATTCTCAAGAGCCTGGCGGGATTTATTGGAGCCCGCGGGTCGGCTCTCATTCTCCGTTCGGCGCCTGGTGGAACCTATTCTCCCCGACAGACCTGGCAATGGGACGAAACGGCCTGGGACAAGGTCATCGTCGAACTCAAGGACCAGGTGGACACTTCCGGCGATGGAGGCCTCCTGGCTCCGGGTGTGTTCAAGATCGAGGGCGAACGGGCCGGCGGTATCAATTCCGGCCGCCGGATCATCGCTCTGCCCCTGGAGCATCAGGATGTTCGGCTGGGTTTTCTGCTGCTGCTGCTCACTGATCCTGCCGAGCGTGACCGGGTCAGCGATCGGTACCTGCCTTTTTTGCAGGCTGTGCAGGTCATCCTGTCCGAAGAGGTGGCCAGTGCCCAGTTGCTCGATCGCATTCGGGACATCGGCACGTTTAACGCCCGCGTCCTGGAAACGGTCAGCAGCTCCATCTGGGTCACTGATGAAAACGGACGCACCGTCTATTGCAACCGCGCGGGCCAGGAATTGTTGACGGGGCGCGAGATGCCTCCCATGGCGCCCGAGGATATCCTGTTCCAGATCGGTCGCGGCCGGGGAGAGGGGCCGCTTGGCGGGGCCGAGGCGGATCTGCCCGAATTGTTTCTCGACGGCCGGCTGCGGCTCGATGATGCCGAGGGCATGCTCCTGCCATTCCTGCGCGAAAAACCCGACAGTGTGTTTCGCGGTGAGGGCCAGGTTGTTAGGGAAGACGGGATGGGGATCCCGGTATTACTGCAGACATCCCGCATGCCCGGCAGCATTCCGGATCAGGACTGGCTGGTGGTGGTGGCCGAGGATCTTCGTGATACGCGCAAGCTGGAGGCGGCGCGGTTGCGTTCCGAACAGCTGGAGGGCCTGGTGGAAATGTCCGCCACCCTCGCCCATGAGATCCGCAATCCTCTGATGGGCCTCAGCGCCCAGGCGGAACTTCTGGCCGATCAGCTTCCTCCCGACGACAAGCGGTCGCGATATATAGATGTGATTACTTCAGAGGTCGACCGTATCAACGCGACCATCACGCGGATGCTTAATTTCGTCCGCCCCTACGAACCGGACCTATCCAGGACATCTCTCGGCGAACTCTGTCGGGATGCCCTGGTCCTGACCGGAGTCCGGGCACAGGCCAAGGGCATCATTCTCGAACCTGCTGCTGACTACAACTGGGACGATGATGAAGATATCGCGCTCGAAGTGGATGCCGGCCAAATCAAACAGGTTTTGTTGAACCTTCTGATCAACGCAGTGGACGCCGCGCCGGAAAACGGTCGTGTTGTCCTGCGTGTTTCCCAAAGTCAAAATCTGGAAATGAGTGACCCCGCACACGGGACCCGTCGCGTGGGGCCTGGTGTCGTCATTGAGGTCCTGGACAACGGTCCCGGATTCAGGGACGGGGACCTGGGCAGGATTTTTCGACCGTTTTACACCACCAAAAGCTCGGGTACCGGGCTCGGACTTGCCATTTGCCACAAGATCGTTGCCGCCCATGACGGGCAGATCATCGCGGGCCGCGAAAATGACCAAACCTTCTTCCGCGTCCAACTGCCGCTTGTTCCCGAACATCGCGGCTCCGGGCACGGTCAACTCGAGGAGATACAATGAAATCCAGGATCCTGATCGTCGACGATGAAGCCTCCATCCGTTCCTCCCTTCAGGAGTCGCTCTCGTCCGAGGGGTACGACACGGAAATCGCCGAAACCGGAGAAGAAGCCCTGGCCAAATGTCACGGCACCGTGTTCGACCTGGTGGTTACGGATCTGCGCCTGCCGGGCGTCAGCGGTCTGGAACTCCTGCAGGCTCTTCGTAACCAGGGACAATCCACTCCGGTCATCATGATGACCGCTTACGGGGACGTCGACACAGCCGTCAGCGCCATGAGGTTGGGGGCCTATGATTTTATACCCAAACCCTTCAAGCTGAACGCCATCAAGAAACAGGTCCGGGCAGCCCTGCTGGCCACCAAGGAACCGCGGGTTTCGGTGAAGGAATCAACCACAGCTCCTGTCAGTAAAAAGGCGTCCGCCACCGTCCGGCCCCATGACGGCCAAGGTCCGTACATGGCCATGATCAATGCCTGCCCCGGACTGGCAAAAGTGGGGGACATGCTTCAGAAAATCGGGGCCAGCCGCAGCGGCAACGATACGTCCATTCTGATCCAGGGTGAATCCGGATCCGGCAAGGAGATCGTGGCGCGCGCGGTGCACGAGGTCAGCCTAGGCCATACGGACCGTTTCATGGAAATAAACTGCGCTGCCGTTCCGGAAACTCTTCTGGAAAGTGAATTGTTCGGTTATGAAAAAGGGGCCTTTACGGATGCCAAGAATCGCAAGGAAGGCCTGTTCGAACTTGCCGGTGGCGGCACCATCTTTCTGGATGAAATTGGGGAGATGGGAGTCCTGCTCCAGAGCCGCCTGTTGCGGGTTCTGGAGAACCGGCGATTCCGCCGCGTCGGGGGTAAAGACGATCTCAATGTGGAAGCGCGCATCGTGGCAGCCACCAACAGACGCTTGAGCGAGGCCATCGAGGACGGGTCCTTTCGCAACGACCTGTACTACCGGCTTCAGGTGATTGAAATTGAGGTTCCGCCTCTCAGGGAACGTCCCAATGATTTGAAAGTCCTGATCAACGCCTTCCTGCGGGAATTCAACGCCAAAATGGAGATGAATATCGAACCGGTTGGTGATCGTCTCCTGGAAACCCTGCAAAAGTACCCCTGGCCCGGAAATGTTCGGGAACTGAAAAACGTTTTGAAAAGAATCGTCATCCTGGATCAGCCGGACAAACTCCTGGAAAGCCATTTCCCTGCCCACATCCTGCAGGGCATGAATCCCCGGACATCTTCCCGGCACCAGGTCCTGGGTCAGGCCACCGGGCTGATGCCCCTGTCCGAAGTGGAGAAACTTCAGATTCTCTACACCCTGGAAATGACGGACAACAACAAATCCAAGGCAGCCCGTATTCTGGGGATCAGCCGTCAAACCCTGCGGGAAAAGCTGAGGATCTACGAAAAGGGAGCTTCCGAGGACGGGGACCTCAAATCGGACCTCGCCGAAGGCTGATCCGCCCTTGCCCTGGACCGGTGTTATTCCGGTCCAGGGGCCCATTCCCGGTTTTCCCGCGCCTGCCTACAAACTGACCATATTGGTTGTTTTCCACTGTTATCAATAGAACCCCAGCCTGCGGTCTTTGCAGGATCCCTATGCTCACAATCCCTGCGTCCGATTCTTGGAAAATCCTTTAATAGACTGTATCTGCGTCCGTTAAGCTAATCATTTTGTGTGCAAAATTATCCGGGGATTGGGGCTGCAGGGGATGAGGATCCTTAATCCCTTTAAGGCATGCCCTTTGCCCTAACTGGTCAGGAATTCCATTGGTCCTGAAGGGGAAATGTACAAAAAATGAACCCGAATTCGGTAAAATCACTCAATTACCTGCTTCCCTTGCTGCTGGTTGTTTGCCTGTTGGGGGCATCGGGAACTGCGGGTGCCGAAACCGCCCCTGAGCAGTTATCCGATCCCTTGACCACCGCCTACCAGGTTTGGATTACCGCGTTGGAAGGCGATGGCAACGATTCCCGCTGGGAATTTCCCTTTGATGCACCCAGGCCCGATGATCTGACCACCCCCGAAATGAAAACCGTTCTTTCGCTGCGGCGCTTGGCCCAGAGCCGTGATTCCCAACAATTGGCGTCTTTGGTCGAAATTGTTTCACGTCGCCAGGAAGAGATGCCGGTTCAGATGCGTTTCTGGCTGGCCTATGCCCAAGGGACCCTTCATCGCATTGAAGAAAGTCAGGCCAATCTGCAGATTCTGCTGTTGGTCCCGAAGGCTCCTGACCATCTGGAAACCGGTCAGAAGGCGTGGGTCCTGACCGCTTTTGCCGATTACAGTTTTCTTATGAAACGTCGCGAGACGGCTGCCCGGTTGTATCGATTGTTGGCGGCCTCTTCTGTGGAACAGGTGAACCTGTGGGGGCAGTATCAGCTGGCGGGCATGGAGTTTATCAAGCGGAATTTCACTGACGCCAACCGGAGGTACAAGGTGGTTTGCGAGTCGGAAAAATCCGGGACTTGGCGTGAACACGCCTGTGCCATGGCTGAAATCGCCGGCAGGCTGAACAGTTTCGACCGGAAAGGGGAGGCCAATGGCCATGTCGCCGTCGTTTCTCCCTGAGACCCGATTAACCGAAGAGGGCCTGCTGGAGAGGTTGCTGGGTCTTTATGAAGAAGAACGGGAATTGTATGCCCAGGTTCTGCAGTTTTCGCGGGACCAGGGCGCGGCCGTCAGCAGCGGGGGGTCTCTGGCCTCTGTGCGCCGTATCCTGGAGCGCAAAAAAGGATGCCTGGACCTGATCGGACGATTGGAACTCACGGAGCACCGGACCAAAGTGGCCTGGGAAAAGGGTCGGCACGGATGGTCGGCGCCAGGTCGGCGAAAGCTTCATGAGGCGGTCCAGGAAGTTGCCGGACTTATCGAGGAAATTCTCGTGGCCGAAGAAAAAAACGATCTCATTCTCATAGAACAGACAAGGGTAGTTTGATGATCGCGTCGTCGACACAGGCAATCAAAGAAAATGGCACTCCGGTCGACGAGGCCGGTGATGGCAAGGATCGCCGTCTCCTGGTTGGTTATCTGCACAAGACCAGCAACACGTTGTGTGGGATCAAAGGTTACGCCAGCCTTATCGCCGATCGTGGTTCAGAAGAGGGCGAAGCCGGCCGCTGGGCGCGCAAGATCATCGCCGAGGTGGAGAGGATGGAAGAAATTTTCCGATCCGTCGGTGATTTGACCCGCGGCCCCCGGCACCCTGATGTCGGTGTCGACCTGCCGGGATTGATAAACGATTTGGTCCGGAAGTTTTCCAGGGATCGATCCGGAATGGACCTGCATATCGGGCCCATCCCGGAGGGCGAACTGAGGCTGCCCCTGGCGGACCTGGTTCTCATGATCTCGGAAATCCTTAATAACTGCGCCGAAAGTGGCGCCCCCGGGCAACGGGCAATAGCGGTCGAGATCCGCGGGGAATGCGACCAGGAGGGACGTGTTTTCCTGGTGGTAACGGATGATGGTGGCGGAATGGGACAGGAACTCGTTTCCCAGGCGTCCAGCCCTTTTGTGACCACAAAGGAGGGCCACCACGGAGTCGGCCTGACCCGTGTGGATACGCTGATGGAAATGTACGGTTTGGACTGGACTATCAAAAGCGAAGACGGACGCGGCACGAGGGTCAGCCTCGAAGTGGCCGAAGCGTTTTAAGTTTGGATGAAAGGGATTTGATGTCTTTGAAGCCGAACATTCTGGTGGTGGACGACGAACCAACCATGCGTGACTTCCTGAAGTCCTCGCTGGGTGACCGATATTCGGTTCGCACCGCCACCAACGGACACGAAGCCCTCGCTTTGTTGAAGGAGACCAGGACGGATCTCGTTCTGTCCGATGTCCAGATGCCCGGTGGTGGCGGCATGGAACTTCTGCACAATATCCGCGAAAGCCTGGACTACCATCCCGCCGTAATCCTGATGACCGCTTTCGCCACCGTGGAGCAGGCCGTCAAGGCCACTCGGACAGGCGCTGACGATTACCTCTGCAAGCCTTTCGGCCTGGACCAACTGGATCATGTTCTGGGGCGCGTATTGACCCTGCGCCAACTACAAAATGAAAATACCAACCTGAGAGCCAATCTGGTGGACCGGGTGGGCAAACTGGGTCTGCTGGGAAACAATTCCGCCATGGTCGAGCTGCGGGAAAAAATTGCCATGATCGCGGATTCGCGAGGCACCGTTCTTTTGCAGGGAGAAAGCGGGACCGGCAAGGAAGTCGTCGCGCGGGCCATCCATGAATCGGGATCACGGCGGAACGGACCTTTTATCCGCATCAATTGCGCAGCCATACCCGAGGCTCTTTTGGAATCGGAGCTGTTCGGGTACGAACGGGGGGCGTTTACCGGTGCGGTGCAGTCCCGCAAGGGCAAGTTCGAACTCGCCGATGGGGGCACTTTGCTGCTGGATGAAATCAGTGAAATGCCATTCACCATGCAGGCCAAGCTGTTGAGGGTTCTTCAGGAAAAGGAATTCATGAGGCTTGGCGCCCGGTATACGACCAGGTCGGATGTCCGCATCATCGCCACGACCAACCAGAACCTTCGCGAACTGATAAAAGCGCGCGCATTTCGGGAAGACCTGTTTTTCCGTCTCAACGTGATTCCACTGCAGATCGTCCCGCTCAGATCCCGCATGGACGACGTCCCGATGCTGGCGCGGCATTTTTGCCAGAATTTTTGTGCCGAAAACAACAAGCCCCTGATGGAGCTGACCGCCGGCGCCATGAAATGCCTGATGGATCTGGAGTGGCCGGGCAATGTTCGGCAGCTGCAGAATGTCATAGAACGGGCGGTGATTCTCACGACTTCAGGCTGCCTGGATGAAAAAGTGCTCGGCCTGTCGGACGAGATGGAGGCCAGGCCTGAATTGGAAGGAATTTCCCCGGAGATGACCCTCAAGGACATGGAAAGGGAATTGATACTGCGGAAACTATCCACCACGCGCGGCAACCGGACCCAGGCCGCCAAGGCACTGGGGATCAGCGTCAGAACGCTGCGCAACAAATTGAATCTCTATGCCGGCATGGGCATGGGAATTCCGGGTTGAACCAATGATAAAGACCGGACTATTCGACAAATCACATCTGGCGGTCCTGAAAAAGGCCGTCGATGTCTACTCGCGTCGCCACCAGGTGACCGCCAGGAATATCAGCAACGTGGAGACCCCGGGATTCCGGACTCAACGGGTGAAATTCGAGGACCTTTTATCCAGCGAACAGATGCGCCTGAAAGGCTACCAGACCCACCGAAACCATTTGCCGGTCGGCGGCGGAAACCTGGGGTCGGCGAGGGATGAAATTGTGGACATGGATTCGGATTTCGATAACGGGGTCAATAACGTGGACATCGACAACGAGATGACCACCCTGGCCACCAACGACCTCAGTTACCGCATGGCCACGCGCCTGCTCAGTATGCGTTACAGCGTGCTGAGGGGGGCCATCAAGGGACAGATCCGGTAAACAGGGAGCAGTGACATGAGCGAAGGATTGTTCGGAGCCATCAAGATCAGCGCCTCGGGGTTGCGAGGGCAGCGCACCAAAATGGATGTCGTGGCCCGGAATCTCGCCAATGCCGAAACCACGCGGACGGCCGACGGGACACCCTACCGCAGGCAGAGAGCAATTTTCGAGCAGGTTCTGGGTGACAAGTTGCAGCGTCATTCAATGAACATGGGTTATGGGGTGGAAAACCGCATGACGCGGACCCATCCGGGCCACATGGCGGAGTCGGGTCGGTCCGGCACTACCACGATGTCCGGAGTCACCAGCGAAGTGACGGTTGCTCCGGACGCATCGGAATTTCGCGTGGTCTACGACCCGGGACATCCGGATGCCGACGAACAGGGCTACGTCCTGATGCCAAACGTGAATCCCATCACCGAAATGGTGGACATGATAACCGCGAGCCGGGCCTACGAAGCCAACGTGAGCGCCGTTCAGACGGCCAAGGACATGTTCAATGACGCCCTCAAGATCTAACGGAAAAAACGGTCACCGGGCATTGAACGAAACGAGGATGTGACATGGCAATCGGCAGTATCAAATCCCTGGGTTCGATTGATCCGCGTGCGGTGTACGGCACGGCAACCGCAACCCCTTCAGTGAAGACCTCTTTCGCTGATCAGTTGAAAAACGCGGTGGGCGAGGTGAACGACCTTCAGACCATGCGCGAAGACATGGTGGAACAGATGGTTACCGGGGAGGTGACCGAGGTTCACGATGTCATGATCGCGGCCAAGGAATCGCAGCTGGCCTTCGAGTTGCTATTGGAAATAAGGAACAAATTGTTGGAGTCATATCAGGAAATCATGCGCATGCAGGTTTAGGTGCTTCAGGAACCCGAAATTTGAGGTATTGCAGTGGATGGAATCAGGAACGCGACCGACAACTTCATGGCCCGTTTCGGGGGATTTTCCTTTAATCAGAAAATCCTGCTGGGAGCGGTCGCCACGGCCGGCGTAATCAGTATCGCGGTATTCTCCCTGTGGCTGCAAAAGGAGGAAACCGCTGTTCTGTTTACGAATTTGAGTCCTCAGGACGCTTCGGTGGCCCTGGAGGAACTGGCCAAACAGGATGTCGAAGCCGAACTGACCAACGGGGGAACCACCATCATGGTGCCCCAAAAAGCAGTTCATCGCCTGCGTGTCGATCTGGCCGGCAAGGGCGTGCCGTCTTCCGGAACCGTGGGATTCGAGATTTTTGACGGCAAGCAGTACGGCCTCACCGAATTCCTCCAGAACGTCAATTTCAAGCGGGCCCTGGAAGGGGAACTGACCAAATCCATTGAATCACTGCAAGGAATTCAGTCAGCCAGGGTACACCTGGTGCTGCCCAAACCGTCCATTTTCAAGAAATTGGATTCTCCGGCCACAGCCAGCGTCGTCCTGAAAATGGGACGCGGGGCAAGGCTCGAAGACAGCCGGATTACCGGGATTCAGAGCCTGGTGGCAGGCAGCGTGGAAAACCTGCACGCCGACCAGGTCACGGTCATCGATCAGTATGGAAAGGTATTGTCGCCGGATATCAAGGACGGGGACACCGGCAGAACTGAAAACCAGTTGGCGCTGCGCAAGGATGTGGAAGCGTATTTGTCCCAGAAAGCCGGGATCATGCTGGACCGGGTTTTGGGGCCGGGCCGCTCGGTTGTCCAGGTGGACGCTACCCTGAACTTCGAAAAAATCGATCGCGAGCGTGAACTTTACGATCCCCAAAAAACCGTGGTGCGCAGCGAGGTTCGCAATGAAACCACCGATCCCACTTCGGGAAATTCCGATGAAAACAGCACCACCAATTATGAGATCAACCGTACCGTGGAACACATCGTGGGCGAGACCGGCGGCGTCAAACTTCTCTCGGTGGCCGTGTTTGTCGATGGTAATTACGCGGAACTCGAGGACGGGGGAGCCCCCCTGTACACCCCGCTTCCCGAAGACGAAGTGGCCCAGTTGCGGCGCATCGTCCAAACGGCCGTGGGCTTGAACGCGGCTCGCGGTGACCAGATTGAAATCGTCAATATGCAGTTCAGCCAACCTGTAATCGATGAACCCGCCCCCTTCGTGAACAACTGGATGGGCATGGTGACTCAATATGGCGGCAAGGCCTTCATGGTTTTGCTTTTCGGCATCATTTTGCTGAGCCTGCGCAAAGGGCTGGGCGGATTGCTGTCCATGAACGTGCCGCGGCCGCGGGCCCGGGTGGTGCAGGCGGCGGATAACCGGGAGGCCGAAACTTTCGAGGGCATTCCCGACATGGATGACCAGGTCATCAACGATATCAAGGATTTTGCTTCGGATAATCCCGAACGGGTGGCCGACGTGGTCCAGTCCTGGATCCATGAAATGAACCTTGGCAACGATTCCAAGGCAGCGGTGGGGGATTCAAGTGAACGATAACGCCGTACGCAAGGCAGCGGTATTCCTGATGACCCTGGGCCCGGATGTGGGCGGCAAGGTCCTTTCGCGACTGCCCGAAAAAATGGTGGAGGAGCTGACGCACTCCATCGCCGGCATGGGCCCCGTGGGATTCAATGAAAAGAAGCAGTCCCTCAACGACTTCATTTCCAGCAGCGGTCAGATTTCCGGAATCGCCACCGGCGGTGAAGAAATGGCCAAGCAGCTCCTGGAAGCCGGGTTCGGGTCCCGCCGCGCGTCCTCGATGCTGAGCCGTGTCACCAGTTACAGCGAGATAAAAAGCTTCGAGCATTTGAAGGACGTCGATCCGCTGACCATCGCCAACTACCTGCGCAACGAACACCCGCAAACCGTGGCCGTGGTCCTGGCTCACATGGACCCCAGGGCCAGTGGACCCATCCTGGCCTTGATGCCCGCCGATATGCAGGGTGATATCGCCCACCGCATGGCCATTCTTGAAGCTCCCAACCCAGAAACGCTCAAAGCGGTTGAGGTGGTTCTGGCTGAAGCCCTGCAGGGCGAATTGTCCGCCCGTGAAGCAAAATACGGCGGGCGCAAACAGGTGGCCGACATCCTCAATGAAGTTGACCGGGACGTATGGCAGGAAATCCTGGACGAAATGCGGGAAATCGATGACGAGGTGGCCAACGAAGTCAATAACCTCATGTTCGTCTTCGAAGACGTGGTCCTTCTTAACGACAGCCACATCCAGGAAATTCTCAAGGAAATCGACGGCAAGGAACTGACACTCGCCCTCAAGGGGGCCACCAACGAAATCCGGGAGAAGGTTTTCGGTAATATGTCGAAACGGGCGGCCCAGGGAATCATGGAGGATATGGACTACATGGGGCCTGTCCGCCTGGCCGATGTCGAGGAAGCCCAGAAACGTATCGTCGAAGTGATCCGCAATCTGGAAGAGAATGGAACCATTACCATCGGAAAGGGAAGCAAGGATGCTGAAATGGTGTCCTAAACCCCTGGTCCAGGGAAGCGAACCCGAGGGCGCAGCGGATGGTGCCCAGACCGATTTCAAATCCGGTCTGGAGCCTGTGGCCGACGGCCAGGAATCCGTTCATGTGGATGGAGCCGTCTTCGAAAAAGACCACCGACTGACCGAAAACACTTCCCTGTGGAACCTCATGAACGACAGGGAAAAACAGAGCCTACTCGCTACCGCTGCCAGCGATCTCCAGGAAGAATTTGAATCCCGGGAAACCGAATTGCGTGAAAATCACCGTTTGGAATTAGCCCGGGTCCATGAAGAGGTCGAAGTCCGTCTGGAGAATTGGAGCCGTGAGTTCTCCTCGGGTTTGGCGCGTGATCGGCGCGACATGGCTGTTGACGCTGCCGCGTTGGCGGTATCCCTTGCTCGCAAAATCATCAGGGATACGGTGGCCGTCGATGATGATGTCGTGGTCAGAACCCTCGAAACGGCTCTTTTCAAGGCCCAGGATTCCCATCCCCTGACAGCCGTCCTGAACCCCGAAGACGCCGAATACCTGACCCGTAATCCCGAATTGATGGCCCGCCTGCGCATTGACAAGATCGTACCCGACCGACGGATGGAAAAAGGGGGCTGTTGCGTTCGGGCTGGATCGAGGGAATGGGATGCGACCCTTACCCGGCAAATCGACACCCTGGCCGCAATCGTTGAAGAAACGGTGGCCGCCGATGAGATCGAACTTGTTCCCGGTGGCGGAGAAAATAATGATCCAGGCCTGGAGTAAACTCAACGAGGCAGTCCGCCAGGCCGACACCATCCATCCCGTGGGTCGTGTGACCAACCTTGTGGGCATGGTCATCGAAGTCGAGGGCCTTTCCGCCCCTGTGGGTTCCCTGTGCCGCATAAATCCGGGAAGACATGAACCGGACGTCCTCTGCGAGGTCATCGGTTTCCGTGACCACACCCTTCTGGTCATGCCCTACCAGCACACCAGGGGCGTGGCTACCGGGTGTCGCGTGGATCTCGTCGCCAGTGAAATGACGGTTCCCGTCGGCCCTCAGTTGCTTGGACGTGTTGTTGACGGGCTGGGACGCCCCCTGGACGGTGGGCCGTCCCTGGTTGGTTTGGCCCGACGGCAACTGGGAGGCAAACCGCCTTCTGCCCTCCAGCGGAAACGGTCCGGAGAAATCCTGGGAACAGGTATCCGTTCCATCGACAGCATGATTACCACAGCCCGCGGCCAGAGGATGGGAATATTTTCAGGCAGCGGCGTAGGCAAGTCCATCCTGATTGGGATGCTGGCCCGAAACGCGCAGGCCGAAGTTAATGTCCTGGCCCTGATCGGTGAGCGTGGGCGGGAAGTAAAGGAATTCCTGGAAAGGGACCTGGGGCCCGAGGGACTGGCCCGGAGTGTGGTTGTCGTGGTCACCTCGGATGAAAGCGCGGTGATGAGGGCAAAAGGGGCCGATACGGCCATGACCATTGCCGAGTCCTTTCGGGAAAACGACCAGTCGGTCCTGTTCTTGATGGATTCGGCCACCAGGTACGCCATGGCCCTGCGCGAAATCGGACTGGCGGCCGGGGAACCACCAACAACCAAGGGGTATCCGCCCTCTGTTTTTGCCGCGCTGCCCCGTTTGTGTGAACGGGCCGGTTGGTCGGACATCAACTCCATGACCGCTTTCTTTTCCGTCCTTATCGAGGGTGATGATATCCAGGATCCGGTGGGTGACGCCATGCGTTCCATACTGGACGGCCACATCATGCTCAGCCGCGACCTTGCTCGCCGGCACCACTACCCGGCCATTGATGTTCTGGGCAGTGTCAGTCGTTTGCGCAACGACGTTGTCCCCAAAAAGGATGTCCAGGCCGGAGCCCGGCTGATGGGTTGGCTCAAGGCCCTCGAGGACAACCGTGATCTGATCAATATCGGCGCTTACGTCGGGGGTACGGATCACGTCCTTGACCAGGCTCTGGAAAGGGAACAGGAAATCCAGGCCTTCCTGACCCAGGAAGTGAATGAAGGTTTTGCCACGGTGGAATGTCTGACGGGGCTGCGCCGTTTGACGGGGGTTGAATCATGAGTGGGTTTAATTTCAGGCTCGAAAAAGTTTGGCGACACCGTCAGAGATTGGTGGACAAAAACTCCCTCGATGTTGCGAAAGCCGACCGAATGGTGGCCCGTCTGGCCCGGAATATCGTGGAGCTGGAAGG
>Ga0164313_10003441_pt1 | contig 14094 bp, 12 predicted proteins | sample GuaBasSedimGuay4_FD_113735 | JGI IMG/M metagenome (GOLD analysis project Ga0164313, IMG submission 113735) | Subseafloor sediment microbial communities from Guaymas Basin, Gulf of California, Mexico - Guay4, Core 4569-4, 0-3 cm | ecosystem: Environmental > Aquatic > Marine > Hydrothermal vents... | reverse complement strand
GTGTTCGGAGGTGATACCTATCCGAACAAGTGGTACGAGGAGTATGCGAAGGATGCCGATCTGGCGATTCACGAGTGCTTCGTCACCGTACCGGACATGATCACCAAGTTCGGATTCACTCCACAGGGCGCTCTGTCGGTGGCCACCCAGATCCATACGGCGCCTGAAGCGTTTGGCAAGATGATGTCGTTGATCCAGCCGCGAATGGCCGTTGCCTATCACTTCTTCAAGGACTTCGACACCACAGGGCCGATCAATGATCGCGTCCGGACGACCTACGACGGTCCGCTGAGCCTCGCCGAGGACTACATGGTGTGGAATATCACCAAGGACGATATTCGCGTGCGGATGGCGATTGTTGATGAGGATGTCTGGCCGCCTCCGCCCACCGAGAAGCCGCAGATTCCCGATCCAAACGAAAGGATCCCATATTCGGATTTCATAGTGAGCGGAAAATCCGACATGAGGGACGTGATTCAGCCCGTATATGACGAGATCAACAAGGCGTATGGACTCAACGAGAAACAGGAAGACTGAGCGTTGGTGCATCACCCGGCGGCGTGATGTCAAATACTTTGCCCGCTGGAATTACTTTGCGTCGGGGAGCCGATCGCTAGCTAACAAAGCAATCACGCTGACGGGGGTAGCGCTGGTGCGCTACCCCCCGCACTTTTTGCAGCCGTTAGGCAAAACCCAGGGCGGCTGCGAAAACATTTTGGCGGAAACATCGGCTGCTTGAATGGGCTATCCGGATTTGATTCACCTGATGAAGATGAAGACGTAGTGAAGGTTTGACATTTCTTACCCCGCTCCTGGCGTGGGCGGGCGCGGTTCGGCTTCGTTCGAAACTGCGTTACTCAAAGGCCTGGCTTGCCAGGGCGTAGTTCGAAACGCAGTTTCGAACGAAGCCTGGTGGAGCCGAACGGGATCGAACCGTCGACCTCCTGAATGCCATTCGCATGGCGGTGGTTGATCCCGGGGTCGTGGGGTCGATTGTGATCGAAGCAGATTACACGTAACTTAATCAGAATCAATGATATTGATCGAATGCGGTTTATCGTGATTGATCGAGTTCCATCGTGTGCTCATCCGCCTATTTTCTTGCTGGGGGAGCGCGAAGGGGAGCACGTTCAAGGCATTGACGCGACTCGAAGTGTGAGCGGGGCTACGAAAAGAGCGGTGATTCGTGCGTGGCGCTCAGCCTGCCGGCGAACGCACACATCGATTTCTCCGGAAACGGCTGGAGCTGCAATTCGGGCTATCGGCGCCAGGGGGGATGGTTGTTCTCAGACCGAAGGGTGAACGACTGGGGCAGCACCCCGATCGCTATTCCGTGTGCCTTCCGCGGATCAGACCGTAGCTCTTGAGCTTTCGGTAGAGCGTCGCCGAACCGATCCGGAGCTGCGTGGCGGTGCGCGTCTGGTTGCCGTCATTGAGCTTCAGTACTGCGAGGATGTACTCCTTTTCGATTTCTTTGAGCGACTGCACAGCTCCGCCGTTCACCACCGGCTTGGGGAATGCTTCGCGGACCTCCTCAGGCAGGTCGTCGAGGTCCACACGACGTCCGCGTGCGAGCGCGACAGCGCGCTCCATGGCGTTCTCCAGTTCGCGCACATTGCCCGGCCAATCGTACCGTAGGAGCTGATCAGCAACCCGCGGGACGAGACCGGTGATCTTGCGTCCCATCCGAAGTGCTGCGTCCGCGAACAGCACCCGAGCAAGCGGTAGGATATCTTCGCTGCGGTCGCGGAGCGGCGGAACGTCTAGCTCTACAACCTTGAGCCGATAGTAGAGGTCCTGCCGAAAGTCGCCGTCTTCGACCTCGGAGGAAAGATCGCGGTTGGTGGTCGCCAGAACGCGAACATCCACCGGCCGGCTCCTATCCTCCCCGACCCGACGAATCTCCCGCTCCTGAAGCACCCGCAAGAGTTTTACCTGCATACCTGTAGAGATTTCACCGATCTCGTCCAGCAGGAGTGTTCCGTGGTTGGCCGCTGCGAAGAGGCCGAGCCGGTCCGAAACCGCACCAGTGAAGGCGCCGCGTTTGTGCCCGAAAAGCTCGCTCTCGAGCAGCGTCTCGGTAATGGCGCCACAGTTGACGGCGACGAAGGGCCCTGCTGCGCGCGTCGATTCGTCGTGGACGAGGCGCGCGATTCTCTCTTTTCCCACACCGCTCTCGCCGGTGATAAGCACCGTGGCATCGACCTTCGCCACGCGTCGTGCGAGGTTCACTACGTGCTGCATCTTCGGACTCTTGGCGACGATTCCCAGCGGCTCGTCCACGTCGCGCGCCACGCGGACCACTGCATGACGATGCGCCCGGAGCTTGTCCTCTGCTGCCTTCAACGTCTCCGTGACCGCACTGAGTGAGACGTCGAGGCACTCTTTGAGCCGTCCGGAGTCGAAGAACATGAGCTCCGCGGCGTGTTCGTCACCCCACTCCTCGCGGGTGCGCCCCAGGAGGTGACAGGCCGCATGACCTTCGCCGAGACAGCGGTCTTCGAGGACGTAGATCTCCCTGCTGGTTGTATGGCTGACATATCCGCTCATGAGGCCACAGATCGTCCAGCACACAGCCGAATCGGAGCGACCGAAGTGCAGGAGATGCTGCTCGGCCTCGTAGGAGGCGAGCAGCATCGCCCCCGTTTTGGACAGCGGGTCCTCACTTCCTGGCTGCGTGCGGAAAAGCCCCTCGAGCGTGTAGATGTGGGGGCCGGCGCGCCGCCAGTCTTCATTGCTCGCCCACTCGAACTCCTCTTGCATGGCCGCCGCCATCCGCCAGCCGTGGGCAAAACCGAACTGGGTGAGCACCGCGCGGGCGGCGGCCAGGCCGAAGTTGTCGACAAGATTCTGCCGAAGAAGCCCCATGGCCACGGCGTCGACCAGGAGTGCGCGCTGTCCGGCAAAACGGATCACGCCTCCCTCGGGGTCCAGCTCCAGGAGTTCCTCGTGATGCAGATCCTCGACGCGCATCGGTTGCCTCCTTCATATTGAAGGTAGCATAACTTCATTTTGATCGAATCAGCTGGCAATCGGAGGTCCATATGCCTCGCAACCAACTGAAAACAAAGAGTCCTCGCCGATGGCACGATAGATGCGAACGACATATGTGGACAGTCCGCCGCCAATGGATTCCGATCGATACCAACAAGGTTGCGGACGACAGGTCCGAACACAGGCGTGCGGACACGCGCCAACGAGCTCAGGAGGCTTAAGACAATGGGTGATCGAACAGATTTTGGAACAGAGATTCTGCCAGGCGAGAAGCCCGAATTCATTGGACCAACACGCCCTGTCAAGGACAAGCACGACACAACAACAGCAAAGGAAACAATCAAGTTCGTGAAGAACTGCGGAGACTGCGAACCTGGTGGATTTGGTTCAACATATGGGTTCAGCCCCAGGTGAACAGCTTGGCAGGAAGAGGAAACCTGGCCGATGATCACGCTGCGCAGGGCCGACGAACGCCACCTTGACCGACGCCACAGGCAGGAACTCTGGCACAGCTTCAACCCACGGGAGCCGGCGAAGCCGCACCGCGGTGGTTTCGGGGTTCTGGAGAGCCTCACTGAGAACCGTCTGCCACCGGGAGGAGTTTCTGTGGCTCGTCCAAGCCGGGAAGCAGAAATTGTCACCTACATATGTAAAGCGGCCATTTCTTAGGAGGACTCGACCGGGTCCTCGGGCGTGATCCACGCGGGAGAGTTCCAGCGCCTGGCGATCGGCCATGGCATCCGCCACAAGGAGACGAACGCGTCACGGACCGACTGGGCCCACATCTTCCGGATCTCCCTGCGCCCTTCGGAGGTCGGGTCTAATGGTGCCCGCGAGCAGATGCATGTCGCTGCAGCGCAGCGCCACAACGTGCTGCCCATCGTCATGTCCCCGGACGGGCGTCAGGGATCGCTGCAGACAGATCAGGATGCCTTGATTTACTCGAGCGTGATCGACCCTGGCCATCACCTCATCCAAGAGTTGTTGCCGGGGCGAAGCGCCTGGCTCCACGTCATCTGCGGCGAAGCGGCATCCCACGACATCGCCTTGGCCCAAGGCGACGGCGTGGGCGTGACGAATGAACGCTCCGTGTCGCTCACTGCGCGTGAGAAATGCGAAATCCTGCTCGTCGACGTCGGCGACCAGGATCCTGGCATGTCAGGCCTGGCCGGCTGAACCTTCATCGTGAAATTGAGAGGAGGTGCGGAGATCAGCCCGGGCCCATGACGACGTCATATATCGACGATGCTCTTCCCTTCTCCAAGGCCCACACCACATTGCCATAATCAAAGTGCCAGTATTCCGTCAAATCACACACAAAATCTTCGTTTTCGAAGAGGTCCATCAGGATCTTTCGGTTCTTCTTCGCTTCAGACGAAATACCTGGATGCAGGGGATAACACTTCCTGTTGAGATCAATTTTGAATCCGTGGTTGGTTCCAAAGTCCATGACGCGGTCGTTTTCTGAATCATAGATCAAGGCGTCCACTGCCCCGCCGGTGGCGTGCACGGAAGCTTCTCTCGAAGCGGTGAACTCCAAGGCGATTTTCTCGACCTCATCAGCACTCTTCTCAGGATTCTGTTTTCGGGCTACTTCGAGATTCCTGTCCCATAGGAGTTGTTGGTGGTCAAAAGACCGCCATACGGAACGGATGATCAGTCTCTTGTTCATATCGCTCAACAGTCTGCTGATGGTGCCGATTTTGTCATGGACGGCGGTTCTCACGAGGTACTTGTAGTTCTTCATGATTGACGGCTCGAATATCAGATCAAACCCGGATTCCAGGAGACTGATCAAAGGAGAACCATCGTCCTGGATCGTCACGGTTTGCACACGCTGCTTCTGCAAACGATGTTGGTGGTCGACCATTTCGCAGTACTCTTCAGCCCTCATGGTGACAGTTTGGCCTTTTCCGAAATCATACTTCTCCTGACTGATCGAAACGCACCGTTAGTCCGGCCGTTTCTCGGCCCGTCACCATAACCTTTCCGCAGCGCCGCTGCCTGCCAACTTCAAGCATGACTCCATCAAATTGATTGATGTCAATTCATTCTGATCTCATTTATGACTGACACGGTGACACCAAATATCGTATATCATTCGTAAATTCAGACACATACAAAACTGATTCACGAATAGACGGTGCCTTTCGATCGTGGCGCGGATCTTGCTGTTTGTAAAAGGGCACAGGTCAACTGTCGGGTGACCTGAGGATTCGAAATGAGTTCAGGAGAGAAAACCGAAGGGGCAGACCAAAGTCCGGGATGCAGAGGTGACGACTCGTGACGACGGCCCCATGACCTCGGCAGCCGCATTCTCAGCTCCTGCACATCCAGAAAACCAGGGAAAGTCAACGATGTATAGAGAAGCAATTAAAGCGCTCCCGCTAAGAGAGCGGGCACTTGTATACGGCGAAGGTCAATTGGGAAAACTCGATGGCAAGGTCGCCAACGGACTGGTACGGCATTCTGAAAAATACCAGATCACCGGTGTGACCGACAGCACCAAGGCCGGGATGGATGCGGGTGAATACCTTGACGGAGTGAAAAGTGGAATCCCCGTTTTCCGGGACATCGAGGATGCCATCGAGAAGCTCGGTTATGTTCCGAAGAACTTCATCTATGGCATTGCACCACTCGCGTCGTACCTCACGAGGCAACAGAGAGAGATTGTGTTTGCGGCCATGGAAAAGGGCATGGATATCATCAACGGGCTCCCTGAGTTCTTCACCGAGGATGACGAGTTCATGGAGAAGGCACGGGCACATGGTGTGCAGATCCACGATATCCGGAAACCACCACCGAGAAAGGATCTGCACATCTTTACGGGATCGATCTTCCGGGTCACGACTCCAGTCATTACCGTGTTTGGGACAGATTGCGCGGTTGGCAAGAGGACCTCCGCGGTTCTCCTCGTAGAAACACTTCGGAGGCGAGGACTGACGACCGCGTTCGTGGCAACGGGTCAGACCGGTCTGCTTCAGGGCGCAAGGTACGGCGTTGCAGTGGATGTCCTGAGCTCGGGTTTTCAGACCGGTGAGGTTGAGCACGAGATCGTGAAGGCTTTTGAGGCGGAGCATCCCGACATTATCGTTGTCGAGGGGCAAGGTGCACTGAGCCATCCGGCGTTCACATCCTCGACCGCGATCATCAGGGGGGCGAGACCACGAGCGATCATCCTCCAGCACCCACCCAAAAGGAAAGAGCGCTGTGACTTCCCCGGCATTCTCATGCCCACTCTCGAGAGTGAAATCAAATTGAGCGAGATCATCTCTGGAGCGAAGGTCATTGCACTGACTCTGAACCATGAAGACATGACAGACAATGAGATCGAAGACACCGTGGTCGAATATGAAGGAACCTACGGGCTGCCGACAATGGACGTATTGAAGCACGGCTGCGAAAAGATCGTGAGAACGCTCCTCGAGGTCTTCCCTGAGCTCAATTTGGGAAAGAGTGCAGCAGCGTGACGACGACACCGAGAATCGAGATCGATCTCGAAAAGATCTCGCACAACGCAACGAAGCTCCGGGAGATCTACGCATCGAAGGGCATCGGCATCATCGGTGTGACAAAGGCCGTATGTGGAGATCCCGCAGTTGCTGACGTCCTCGTGAGAGCGGGAATCGACACCCTCGCCGATTCGAGGCTGGAGAACATCAAGCGGATGCGTCAGGCGGGAGTACAGGCCCAGTTTGTCCTGTTGAGGAGCCCCGCACCGAGCCAGGCCGAATCTGCCGTGAAGTATGCCGACATCAGCCTCAACACGGAGTTCTCGGTCATCGAAGCGCTTTCCAGGTTTGCCGTCAAAACCGGTGTGACGCACAAGATCATCCTCATGGTGGAAATGGGTGATCTGAGGGAAGGCCTTCTGCCTGGAGCTCTGGAGGAAACCGTTGAGCAGGTCATCGGCCAAAAAGGAATCGTTTTGGTTGGCATCGGAACCAACCTGGCGTGTTTTGGAGGAGTCAGGCCGGACGAGGAAAACCTCGGTCATCTTTCATCACTCGCTCGAGATATCGAAGAGAAGTTCGGCATGACATTGCGGTATGTCTCCGGCGGCAACTCAGCCAACTATGACTGGTTCATGTCCACACCAGACGTGGGGAAGATCAACAACTTGAGGTTGGGGGAATCGATCTTTTTGGGGTGTGAATCCCTCCACCGAAAACAGATACCGGGTATGTCCACCGACGCATTGAAGCTGGTCGCGGAGGTCATTGAATCAAAGGTGAAACCATCCAAGCCCTATGGGGATATCTGTCAGGACGCCTTTGGGAATATGCCTGATTTCTCGAATCGGGGACTGATGAGGAGAGTCATACTCGGAATCGGTTTGCAGGATGTACTCGTCGCAGGGCTCACACCCCGCACGGATATCGAAATCCTCGGAGCGAGTAGTGATCACATCCTGATCGATGCCAAGGAGCTGGGCTTGAAGGTTGGTGACGAAGTGGAGTTCAACCTCAACTACGGGGCGTTGCTTTCCTCCATGACGTCCCCCTATGTGGCGAAAAGTTATTGCGGCGGTTCGTAAACAGAGTCCATGGAAGTGGCCCGAGCAAAAGGAGGTCGCAGAGGGTGGGTGGTTGGCGTAGGGCCTCCCGATCATCTTCAAGAGTGCTTCTTTGCGAAGGCTCGGCCGGAGTGGAATTCAGGTATTTCTCGAATGCGGCGGCCTTCTTTCGAGATCGGAAGGCAGTTGCGGTTTCGATTTGCCAGGGTCTGTGTTTTGCGGTGCAAGGAAGCTTCTCAACCCTGTACGGACGTGAACGGGGATGCCCGGCTTCGCCTGCGGCTGCGCCGTGGCAGGCTTCATTCACAACAAGGGTTGAAAACGAAGCCTGGTGGAGCCGAACGGGATCGAACCGTCGACCTCCTGAATGCCATTCAGGCGCTCTCCCAACTGAGCTACGGCCCCACAGGAACGCACTTTGTAGCAAACGGTGTGGTGTGTGTCAATGGACACCCGCTCGCCGGGTGGTCATTAATCAGCAAACAGCGGTGTCAAGTCATGATGCAAGGTAGTCATTAGGGGTTGAATGGCCTCGTGGAGGTGCTGCTTCCGCATCAGATGTGTCCTTCGCTATCGCTATCGCTATCGCAATCGCTATCGGTATCGAAACCTCAAATCGATGGCGTCCACTTCGATAGCGATTGCGATAGCGATCCCGATAGCGATTGCGATTGCGATTTTGCACCCCGCACCCTGCACCCTTAACCCGATCCGGTGGGTGGTAGAATGACCTTTGCGAGGAAGCGCATGGGGCCTGGTGGCTTCCGCGGACTTCAAATCCGTTGGGCCGGTCTCAGTAGGGTCGGTCGGAGGGTTCGATTCCCTTGCGCTTCCGCCAGCCTTCACATGGTTGGCGGATGCGTGTCCAGTCGTTTTTTTGGGGAAGAGGATTATCGATGCCGAGCGGAGAATTCGTTTACCGGAGCGACCTTCAGAAGACACCGCTGCCGGATATCCTCGCGACCGTCAATCGGTACGGTGTTCCCGGAGTCCTCGAGTTGGTGCGCGACAAGTGCACCAAGCGTGTTTTCCTCCTCGACGGGGACATTATCTTTGCCACCTCCACCGACCGGGCCGAGTCGCTGGGCAACTTCCTGGTCGGGACCGAGGTGATCACCGAGGATCAGCTCCGCGCATCCTCGGACGAGCTCAGAAAAACGCCCGGCGCCCGCCACGGCGAGATCCTGGTCCGTATGGGTTTTGTCGGGAAGGACGATCTCGGGTCCGCGGTGCGCAAGCAGGTGCAGGCGATCCTTTGGAGCCTCTTCAACTGGGACGAAGGAGAGGTCAGCTTCGAGGTGGGCCGCGCCAGAGACGACGAGGTGTTCAAGATCAAGGTTCCCGCCGCCCGCGCCATCATTGCAGGTTGCCGGCGAATCGCGGATCCGAAGACGATCACGGCGCGAATGGGTGGTCGAGGGGCCGTGCTCAAGCGTCTCCCATGTCCGCCCCATCTCGAGAATTTTCGCCTCGAGCCTGACGAGCTAGAGCTTCTGGAGTTCGTTAACGGCAAGCGGACGCTTTACGAGCTGTGCGAGAGCGGTTCCGCGAGTCCGGGAGCCAACGTACGGGTTCTGTATGCCTTGTCCGAGCTGCAATTCGTGTCGGTAGATCCTTCTGCGAGCGGGAAGATCCTGATACAGGTCCGGGCATAGACGTTATGCCGCTGTATGAGTATGAGTGTTTCGTGTGCGGCCATCGATTCGAGCGCATCCGAAGGGTTGCGGACGCTTCTGAGATGACGTGCCCGGAGTGCGGCGGCTCGGTGCGTCGCCTCCTCAGCGCGCCCGCCCTCCAGTTCAAGGGCAGTGGTTGGTATGTCACCGACTACGGCAAGGGCAACGGTGGCCGCTCGACTGCGCTAGCAAAGACCGAGGAACAGAACACGAGCACACCCAAGAATAACGACAAACCAAAAACGAAAGACCCCGCCAAGAAGTCGACCGGCACGTCTTGAATTAGGAGTTAGGAATTAGGAATTCCCAACCCCTCCAGTATTTCCCCGGACAGTGGGGTTGAATTCAGAATTGAGAACTGAGAATTTGGAAGTTTCGGATGGGTGGGCGGCATTCCTAATTCCTAATTCCTAATTCCTCACTTGAAATGGGGTAACCCGACACCTGCTCGAACTTGATGCTCTCGCCTACGGTGATGCCGTGGGCGGCAATGCTTCCCGCCGCCATCTCGAGCACGGCTCGCGAAGGCTCGTCGGGAGTGAATCGGGGGCAGGGCTCGGCAGCACAGGGTCGCGCCTCGATCACGACCTCGATCACCTTTCCCGTATCGTCGAGGTAGACAATATCGAGGGGAATGAGGACGTTCATCATCCAGATGGTCGCGTAGCGTTCCTCGCTCCAGAGAAGGAGCATCCCACGATCTGCGGGCAGCGACGGCCGGAACATCAGACCGGTGGTGGTCTCCTCAGGAGTCGTGGCAAGCTCGAGATCTACGGTGGCGCCGTCGGGGAGGATTGCCCGCGGCAGCGCGACCTCGAGGGGAGGCGGAGCGGTGCCGGCGTCGGCCACATGGGACGTCGGCTGAGCGCACGCACCGATCACCAGGCTGAGAACTGCGAGCCCGCACGCCGCACCAGTTCTCGTCACGAAGCGTTGAAAATTTTGGAGACGAATTCGTTTCCCGTCGTTCATCGAGTTCTCCGTGCCGGTCATTCTTTCTCGTCGTGTGTGAGTCCGAGTTTCTCCGCGTGATATCGGAAGCCCCGATAAGACATGCGCAGGAGCTCCGAGGCCTTCTTCTGGTGGCCGCCCGTGCGCTCCAGCGCCTGGCGCATCAGGGACCGACGCATGTTATCCAGATACTCGTCGATGTCCAACCCCTCCTCGGGCAGCCCGGTGTGTTCGATCGGGGAAACGGCGGAGTCGCCACGGAGGTGCACGGGCAGACTGCCTGGGGAGATCATCTCCGTGCCCTCGAGAGCGACGGTGCGCTCGATCACGTTCTCGAGCTCCCGAACGTTGCCCGGCCACGAATAGGCCTGGAGCACTCGCAGCGCGTCTGGAGTCAGTCTCTTCACGGGCAGGGCGAAGTTCTTGCACGTCTGTTCGACGAAATGCCGGGCGAGCTCCGGCAAATCCTCGACACGCTGGCGGAGTGGGGGCAGATGGAGATGAAGCACGTTGAGCCGGTAGTAAAGATCCTCACGGAACTCACCGTTCTTCACGGCCTGGTCGAGATCGCGGTTGGTGGCTGCGAGAACCCGTGTATTCACCTCGATCTCACGACTCGCCCCGACCGGGCGGACGCGCCGTTCCTGGAGGACCCGCAGCAGCTTGACCTGCATTGGCAGGGTCAACTCACCGACCTCGTCGAGAAGGAGCGTTCCGCCCTCGGCGTCGACGAACAGCCCCCTGTTGTCGCGTACCGCGCCGGTGAAGGCACCGCGAACGTGGCCGAAGAGTTCGGACTCCAACAGTCCTTCGGGCAGGGCGCCACAGTTGACGCTCAGGAAGGGCCCGTTGGCATTTGCGGAAAATGCGTGGATGGCCTGGGCAAGGAGCTCCTTGCCGGTGCCACTCTCGCCGGTTATAAAGACGGTGGACGGCGTTGCCGCGAGCCGCGGCACCATGTCCAGGATGCGCCGGATGGCAGGACTCGAGCCGATGAAGTTGGGGACATCCGGCATTTCTTCAGGCTCGGCGTCCTCACCGACGAGCTTGGTCAGGATGAGCTTGAGGTCCTCCACGTTGAACGGTTTGGACAGATACTCGGCGGCGCCCGCACGCAACGCCTCGAGAGCGTGCTGCGGTGTGGTGTGGGCGGTGATGATGATGAAGGGGCTCTCCACCTGCCGCTTCCGAGCCTCTCCCAGCACCTCGAGACCGCTGCCGTCCGGAAGCTTGAGGTCGCACATCACGAGATCGAAGGTTTTGCCCGCAATCCGCTCGATGCCGCTTGCCACGGTATCGGCCGTCGTCACCTCGTAGCCTTCCTGCTCGAGCAGAATCGTCAGGAACTCGCGAAGTGACTTTTCGTCATCAATGACAAGGATATGGGCTCGGTTCATACCGCCACCCTCTCAGCCGGAAGCTCGACAGTGACCAGGGTTCCGCTGCCCGGAGTGCTGTCAATGGCGATCGTCCCGCCGTGCTCGGCGACTGCAGCGTACACCACTGCCAGACCGAGACCTGTTCCACCCGGACGGGTGGTGACGAACGGCTCGAAGGCCTGCCGGCGGACCTCCTCGGTCATCCCAACCCCGGTGTCGCGCCAGCGCAGCACCACCCGTCCGTTCCTCCGCACAGCCGTGATTTCAAGCTCGCCGCCGTCCGGCATGGCCTGGAGCGCGTTGCGGGAGAGGTTCCAGATGATCTGGCGAAGCTGATGCTCCTCACCGCGAAGCACGAGATCCTCCGGGATGCTCAGCCGCAGTTGGTGGTCATCGCGGTGCTCCTCGGAACGGCCGAGCAGGTCAACGCAGTCGCGGAGCATGGCGCTCACGTCACAGGGGCCGAACGCCGCCTTGTGGGGTCTGGTGTACTCGAGAAAGCCGTCGAGGATTCCGGAAAGACGGCGCGACTCGTCGATCAGAATCCGGAGGAGGCGGCGCTGTCCTTCGTCATCCAGCGTTTCGGCCGAATCCAGCACCTGCGCGGACCCCGAAATCGACGCGAGCGGGTTCTTGATTTCGTGAGCCATGCGGGCTGCCATTTCGCCGACCGCCGCCATCCTTTCCTGGAGTCGTTGCCGTTCGGCTTCGATCTTGATCTCGGAAAGATCCTGGAAGGTGACGATGAAGCCGACCACGTTCTCACGCTCGTCTGCGAGCGGGCCGATCGTCATGCCGATCCGCATGCCCGTAGTCGCAACCGATCCCTCTAGCCGCACCACATCGCGTTCTCGCGCCCGCGTCTTCAAAAGCCCCCAGCTCTGGTCCTCGAGCGGGATGACCTGGTCGAGGAGCGATCCCGTAACCGATTCTCCGTCGGCGATCTCAAGCATCCCGGCGCCGGCGGGATTCAGGTGCAGGACCCTGCTCTCAAGGTCGCAGGCGATGATCCCGGAGCCCACCGAGCGCACGACGTGATCGGTGAGGGCGACGAACTGTTTCGTACGCTCGGACTCCTCTTGCAACCGATGGTGGGCACTGCGCAGAGACTCGCCGAGATACGACACCAGCAACGCCACCAGAAGGAACCCGACAACGTTAGTCAGCAGGGTGACCAGGACCCGCGACGTTGGCACGGCGATCTGGATTCCCGTCAGACTTTCCGGTACCGGCAGAACCTCGAAGACCATCAGATCCACCACGAGCCCGTAGGCCACCGCGGAGAGGCCGGCAAAGATCAAGCCGCCGCCGCGCATCAGCATGGCGGCGACTGCGATTACGGTCAGGTAGAGGAAGGAAAACGGCGAATAGAGGCCGCCGGTAAAGTAGACGATGCCGGTGACGACTGCGATGTCGCCAAGAAGTTGGATCCACGACTGAACGCGCGGTGAGATTTGTCGGGCGTAGAGGATGAGGTACAGCAACGAGAGCCCGAAGCTGAACAAAATCAGGCCATAGTAGTTCCTGAGCGGCAGGATCTTCTGGCTGTTGACCTGGATCAGCAGGATGCCGAGGAAGAGGGTGGAAATGACCACCAGCCTGACGCCGAGGAGCCAGCGCAGCGCTTTGGCGGATGGATAGGGAACCTGCGGAGCCGTGCCACTCCCGTTAGCCTGCATATCTCACCAGCTTCATGCTGCGGTCGATGGCGACCGCTCGACCATCAGCCGATTTGGCTGATCAACGAGAACATCGGCAGGTACATGGCGACGACGATGACGCCGATGACGACGCCGAGGAATGCGATGATCACCGGCTCCATCAGGGCCATCATCCCCTCGACCGCCGAGTCGACCTCATCCTCGTAGAAATCGGCGATTTTGGAGAGCATGGTGTCCATGGCGCCGGTCTGCTCGCCGACCCCGATCATCTGGCACACCATCGGCGGAAACTGCTCGGAGCGGGTGAGAGGATCGGCGATGGTCTTGCCCCCCTCCACCTCCTTGCGGACCTTGAGGAGCGCCTCCTCGATCACCGCGTTGCCCGCGGTCCGTGCCGTGATGTCCAGCGCCTCGAGGATCGCCACACCGGAGCTGAGCAGGGTTCCCAGGGTGCGGCAGAAGCGGGCGACCGCGATCTTACGAAGAAGCATTCCAACGGCCGGTATTCTGAGCATGATCTTGTCGATCTGGTAACGACCGGCATCGGTTCGATAGTACTGGCGAAGAGCGAAGATCGATCCGCCGACAACGATGAAGATCAGCCACCAGAACCTGCCGATGAAGTTCGACAGGTTGACCACGACCCGCGTAAGGAAAGGGAGCTGTCCTCCGAGGCCTTCGAAAAGGGTGGCAAAGACCGGAATCACCTTCCACAAAATGACGTAGACGACGACGATCGCGATGGTGACAACCGAGATCGGGTAGACCATTGCTGATCTGACCTGGCCCTTGAGCTTGACGGACTTCTCGATGTAAGTGGCGAGTCGCTGGAGAATGGTGTCGAGGATACCGCCGGCCTCACCCGCGGCGACCATATTGACATAGAGGTCGTCGAAGGCCTGCGGGTGCTTGCGCAT
>Ga0164313_10003440_pt1 | contig 14096 bp, 10 predicted proteins | sample GuaBasSedimGuay4_FD_113735 | JGI IMG/M metagenome (GOLD analysis project Ga0164313, IMG submission 113735) | Subseafloor sediment microbial communities from Guaymas Basin, Gulf of California, Mexico - Guay4, Core 4569-4, 0-3 cm | ecosystem: Environmental > Aquatic > Marine > Hydrothermal vents... | reverse complement strand
TTTCCCGATAGCGCCCGCCCCAACCTGGTCGGGTGGAAATTGGCCACAGCATGGCCTCCGTCCTTGCCGGGACGGGCAAACTCTTCGAAGCGCTGTTGATCGGCTTTCCACGGCCGACGACGACGATGGCCGGAAGCGACGCCGGTTCAAGGGGAAATGAGATCGGTTGCCAGTCGATTGGCAACCGGCTGGCAACCGCGTGGCAATTCCGGACATATCCGCCCGCCCGTCGGGTAACACCCGAGGGACAGCCGGTTGCCACACGGTTGCCAAAAACGGTATGTTTTCCTTGTTTTTCGGTGTTTTTGGTGGATTCTTGTTGATCTCACAAGGTTTTGAGCATTACCTATTTAGCTCTATGATAAGCACTTACAAAAACCGGATCCCGCTGGTTCGACTCCCGACGGGTGTACCATCATTCCGTGAAGCGGAATGATGCGCCTCGCCAGCAAGAGCACGAAGTGTTTTGCGAGAGAGCCTCGTGGCGAAGCGGAATGATGAGGCAGACCCGCACCTTCCCTCAAACCTGAAGCTTCACGTGCAAAGTGCAAAATCTGACCCCTTTGCCCCTTCCACCCCTTTTGGTCTCCCTTTTGGTGCTTCCTACGCGACACGGATATGTTTTATAGAATCTCAAAACTCACTTTACTTTTATTCCATCTGCATGTCGGCCTTGCTATGACTGATTCAACACCGTTGGAGCTTTGGTATGAACAGGCGGCTGAAGCATGGGAAGAAGCGTTGCCGGTAGGCAATGGAAGACTGGGCGCGATGGTCTTTGGAGGCGTGAAAGTGGAGCGGATTCAGTTCAACGAATCCACGCTCTGGGTTGGAGAGCCACGTGATTACTCGCATCCGGGAGCCTCCGATCACCTCGCGGAGATTCGCCAGCTTCTATTCGACGGGAAGCAGAAGGAAGCCGAACAGCTCGCCATGGCGAAGTTTATGAGCGTGCCTCTGGGGCAGATGCCGTATCAGTCATTTGCCGATATCCGTATCGAATACCCTGATACGGAATCCGTTGAAGGCTATCGCCGAGAGCTGAACCTGGACGAAGCAGTCGCGCGAACAACCTACCATGCAGGCGGCGTCCAGTATACTCGTGAAGTCATTGCCAGCTATCCGGATCAAGTGATCGCGATGCGTATCACGGCGGATCGCCCGGGGCAGATCTCTTTCATCGCTGGATTCAGGAGCCCGCATGCTGACAGCTCGGTGGCTGAAGGTGGCCGGAACGAAATTGTCCTGAGCGGCACCATGCCGAACACCTTCGAGCCCAGAGGCCAGACACTCTTGGAGTTCAAGAATCCGTTGAAGTTTGAGTCTCGTCTGCGACTTCGGGTGGAGGGTGGTTCCGTGGACCACATCGATGGAAGGCTCTCGGTCAAGGATGCGAATGCGGTCACACTTGTTCTGGCGGCTGCGACCAGCTTCAAGGACTTTCGAGATGTAAGTGGCGATCCAGCAAAAGCCTGTGAGAATGTCTTGGAAGCGATTCAAGGCAAAGACTGGGCCGACTTGAAAGCACGGCATCTTCAGGATTATCAAGCGCTCTTTCATCGTGTCTCGATTGACTTGGGCGTCGGAACGAACACGAACCTCCCGACAGATGAGCGATTGCGACTCGAGCCAGAGTCGAGTGATCCCTCATTCGCCGCATTGGTTTTCCAGTATGGCCGCTACCTTCTTACTTCGTGTAGCCGCCAGGGCGGCCAGCCCGCAAATCTTCAGGGTATCTGGAATGACAAGTTGCGACCACCGTGGGACAGCAAATACACCTGCAATATCAACACGGAGATGAACTACTGGCCTGCAGAGGTGACCAATTTATCGGAGTGTCACGAGCCGCTATTATCAGCTCTTGAGGAGTTGACGGTCTCGGGAGAACGAACAGCAACGACGCACTACAATGCCCGTGGCTGGGTTCTGCACCACAACTTCGATCTCTGGCGTGGAACGGCTCCGATCAACCACTCCAACCACGGCCTTTGGGTCACGGGTGGAGCGTGGCTTTGCCAGCACTTGTGGGAGCATTACGAATTCGGTGGTGATCGCGAATTTCTGGAACGTGTCTATCCGATCATGAAAGGATCAGCTCTGTTCTTTGTCGATTTTCTGATCGAAGACCCCCGAAACGAGAAAGGTTGGCTCATCAGCACGCCAAGCAATTCGCCGGAAAACGGAGGACTGGTTGCCGGACCGACGATGGATCACCAGATCATTCGCGGTCTCCTCGGCAATGTGATCGAGGCTTCACTGGTTTTGGGCAAGGATGCGGACCTTCGTGAACAACTCACCGCGATGCGCGCCCGTATTGCGCCAAATCAGATCGGGAAGTACGGACAACTACAGGAATGGCTGGAGGATAAGGACGATCCAGAAAACAAGCACCGCCACGTCTCGCACTTGTGGGGTCTGTATCCCGGCAGCGAGATCAACTGGATGGACACTCCGGAGTTATCCGCCGCCGCCAGGCAGTCTCTCCTTTTCCGAGGCGATGAAGCCACAGGATGGAGCATGGGCTGGAAGGTCAACTTCTGGGCGAGGCTCCTCGACGGCGATCACGCCAAGCTGATCCTGGGGAATTTGATGCGCCCGGCGGTCAGTAAAGGAATCAGCACGAAAGCGGGCGGAGGGCTCTATCCCAATCTCTTCGACGCACATCCGCCTTTCCAGATCGATGGGAATTTCGGGGCCACCGCAGGCATCGCAGAGATGCTTTTGCAGAGCCATTTGCAAACGGTGGATGGCAGTCATGTTCTTCACCTGTTGCCGGCGCTACCTTCGGCATGGCGGCAGGGATCAATATCCGGATTGCGCGCCCGTAACGGCTTTGAGGTCTCCATTCTCTGGGACGACGGGGTGTTGGTTCGCGCTGATTTCAAGTCGCTCCTAGGCAAGCCGCTGGTGGTCCTGAGCGGTGATAAACTCAAAGTGCTGCATCCAAGCACCAGACAGGGAGAAACCTATACTTTCAGTCCGTAAACTGCCCCCTTTTTAGGGTTCGTTACTGACTCTTGGCTTTCAGCCTCGGAAACAAGGGAGCCTGGGATGTGATGCGGCACCCCGAGAGGGCATTGACGATGGCTTGCCCGGTGTCAGGCAGGAACGGCTGAACCCAATGGGCGATGGTATGGAGACCGGTCAGCCATTCGGTGCATTTCGGGTGCAGTCGATCGATCTCACCTGCCTTCAGCCAGACCCAGGGCTTGCAGGTTTCGATGTCCCTATTGATTGACCGGATCTTTTCCCAGAGGACGGTCAGAGCCTTGTCGTAGCGAAACGTTTCAAACGCCTCATGAAATCCCTCGGAGGCGGTCGGTTTTTCCTGGCGGTCAAACTTCCCGTAATCGGAGGTCTCGCAGATTCGGGTGAGCCGACTGACCAGGTTGCCAAGTCCATTCGCCAGATCAGAATGGTAGAGCCGATTGAGGCGATCGGACGAGAAGTCGCCGTCGTCGAACGGAGCAATGGCCCGCAGAAGGTAGTAGCGGACGGCGTCGACCCCGAAGTGACGAATCGTGGCAAAGGGATCGATCGCCTGTCCGGATGACTTGCTGATCTTCCGCCCGTCGACGGTGAGAAAACCGTGGATGAGGATCGTGTCGGGCAGAGGCAGGCCGGCGGACAAGAGGAAGGCCGGCCAGTACACGGCATGGAACTTCCAGACATCCCGTCCCAGAACGTGGATTCGGTTTGACTCACCCGTCCAGAACGAAGCTGCTTCGTCCCCTGTGTGGCAACCGAGCCCGGAGAGATAATTGGTCAGGGCATCGAGCCAGACGTAAATGACCTGGGAGTCGTCTCCGGGCACCGGGATGCCCCATCCACGGGCGCGTTCCGCGCTGCGGGTTATACTGAAATCCCGCAGACCGGACCGGACGAAGCTGAGGATCTCATTGCGGCGGGTTTCGGGCAGGACTCGGAGACGGCCGGTTTCCAACAGGCTCTCGATCTTCTTCTGATAGGCGGAGAGTCGAAAGAATATGTTCTTTTCGGATACAGCGACAGGTTCTCGCTGATGGATCGGACATCGTCCGTCCACGAGGTCCTTCTCCAGGAAGAAGTCCTCGCAGCCCGTGCAGTAGAGACCCTGGTAGTCGTTCGCATAGGTGTCTTCCTTTGAAATTCGCGTCCAGAACCACTCAGCGCCGGCCCGATGGTCGGGTTCGGTCGTCCGTACGAACCGGTCGGGCTGGATATTGAGCGCGGTGCACAGTTCGCGGAATGCCTTTGAGTATCGATCGACGAGGTCTGCGGGTGAGACTCCGGCTGCGTCTGCCGCCAGGACGTTTTTAAGAGCATTCTCGTCAGTTCCGGTCTGGAACCGTGTTCGGTGGCCCAGCAGACGATGATAGCGGTTCAGGGCATCGGCTTGGACGAGCTCAAGAGCGAAGCCCACGTGGGGCTCGGCGTTCACATAAGGGATGGTGGTGGTGATAGGTGGTCGAAATCATGATGGTTTCCTCGCGGTTGAGGGTGATTGGGGCACAAAAAAGGCCCGGGAGCATCAGCTCTCGGACCCGGTCGGTATTTCCTGAATAAGGTTCGGAATCACATAGTGCCCGAACCGGAGACATACCGGGTCCGAGACACCATCATATTCCGATGTGCCTGCTCGTTCCGCGCGTCTGTATTCCGGTTCGGCATCGATACCTCCATCAAACTTACGTCGGCATCAAATCACGGTTGCAGACCGATGGCAATAAGAATGCCGTTGGGCGGAATCCCTACTCAAGCAGCCCCTGCACGTACTCGATGTCCTGATGTATCAGGTCTTTGGCCGGCTTACCGGTGCTTTCCGCGATGTGGCTGTAAGCGGTCTCGAAGATCAACCAGCCCGCAGAGTCTCCCGATTCCTGGCCATCAGATTGAATATTTGTACACGGCTATGAAATGACTGACTGAGCCCGCCACCACGAAGAGATGCCAGGCGAAGTGCCCGTAACGAATCCGGTGATCCAGCACATAGAAAGCGACACCCGCCGTATAAGCCACGCCTCCCGCCAACAGCCAGGCGATGCCGGTCGCAGGCATCGATTCGAAAAGCGGTTTCAACGCAACAACGATCAGCCACCCCATGGCAATATACAAGCAGGTGGACACCGTTCCGCCACGCGGGACAAAGATCGTTTTGGTCAGGATTCCGAACGCGGCGAGTCCCCAGGCAATCCCAAAGAGGCTCCATCCCCAGGACCCGCGAAGGACCCCTAGAGCAAACGGCGTATAGGTCCCGGCAATGAGGAGATAGATGGCGCAGTGATCAAGGATCTTGAAGACACGTTTGGCCCTCGAGATCGGCAGGGCATGGTAGACCGTCGAAGCCAAGTAAAGCATCAGCAGGGACGCGCCGAAAATGCTGGCTGCCACGATTGAGGCCGCGCTGCCCTGTCCCGCTGAATGCACGATAAGAACGGGCACGGCGGCCACGGCGGCCACCAGGCCGATCCCGTGACTGATCGCATTCGCCCATTCCTCCATGGCCGTCTGCCGGCGATCCCGGCTTTTCGGGGGTTCGTTCGCGGGTGATTCCGGGGAGCCTGACATCCGCAAGAGAAGTGTCGGCGGAAAGCCTGCGGATCAAGCGTATTGTTGGCCCGCAGCCGGGTGTTCAGCAATCACATCAGCGACTGTGTCGCACGCGCTGCCCCGCTTTGACGGATCGGCTCCGCCTGTCCCCGCCAGCGTTAACAGCCCCTTCCAAAGGGCCCACCCTCGCGCGCAGGGACAGGCGGAGTCGCAGGATCTGATGGCGGGGGGCAAGAAGGGGTCAGGCAAGAAGGTTCGATCCTGTTCTTTGGTCCTTGATAGGGGGTGGACAAAGGGAGGCCCTGGCCGGAGCCGGGGTCGCTCGCGACCGGCCAGGCCATCCAACCATTCTTCCCTTCATCCACCCTCCCACTTATCCATTCGCCTCGGACGCTTTTGCTTTGCACGGGATGGGAAATGGGGGAGGATCGTTTCCGCGAGGTCGCGGGTGCGATCTGGAAAATGCTGACTGGCTGGAACATGGTGGGATGAAACGATGACAGACAATATTCTCGAACATAGGATTGGGTTTATAGGACTTGGGCGGATGGGGAGCGGCATGGCGGCAAACCTGTCGAAAGCTGCACCGAACCTGATTCTCTTCGATCTATCCCCGGTAAAACGGGACGAATTTTCCAAGTCTTTCCATGTCGTGGACGAGGTCGAAGCGCTGTTCAAGGAGGTCGACATTCTATGTCTCTCCATGCCGGGGTCTCCCGAAGTGGAGGACGTGGTGGGCGCCTTCCTCAGGACCGATGTTGCGGGAAAAACTGTGATTGATCTCAGCACGAGTCTGCCTTTTTCGACCAAGGCTTTACATGCTGGGATGCGGGAGGCCGGAGGGCATTATCTTGACGCCCCATTATCCGGAGGGCCGCGAAACGCCACGGAGGGAACTCTCAATGTAATGGTGGGCGGTGAAAGAGACGTTTGTGAAAGACACCGCCCGATTTTCGAAACCTTTGCCACGAACATCTTCTATATTGGTGAGTCGGGTTCCGGAAATATCATCAAGCTGGCGAGCAATTTTCTGGCAATTGTATATAACGCACTGTACGCGGAAATAATACCTTTGGTGGAGAAGCTCGGGGTTGATCCCAAGATTCTGTTCGATATTATTAGCGTAAGTGGCGCGAACTCAAAGATGTTCCAGCTGTTCGCGCCGAAAATGATCGATATGAAATTTCCCGTATCATTTCAGCTGAATCTGGCCGCGAAGGATCTCAGCTATCTCAAGAAGCTCTATGAGAATGAAGAGCTTCCTTCGACCATGTTGGATGCTTCGCTCGAGCTCTTCGAGGAGGCGAAATCCATGGGGATCATGGAGGGAGACACGGCGGAACTGGTCCGCGTCGTGAGAAAACGCTACGGCATGGAATCCTGAAGAGCGATTTCGACGGATTCCAGGACTGGGGAATAGCCGCCGGTTTCCGTATCCAGGATGGTACGATACTGGAGCCATTTGCCTTCCTGGAGATCGAGCGACGTTCCCGGTTGTCCGATAGGCCGAACCCTCTCTTTTTTCGCAGAGCCAGGGAGCGTCTGCCAGACCCTCTCGAGTCATCGCAATGGGCGGTTGGAACCGGACCGAACCGATCCAAGGTTCCTGGGCGACCCAGCCCAGGCGGACCGGCTGTCTGCCTCGAATCAATCAAAGTGCCCTTAGAGGCTGTCTGATAAGTGCTGAAGGGTGTCGCAGAGATTGATTTGGGGTGTTGGGCAAGGCAGGCGCGAGGCGCCCAGGCCCAAAGGCCTTGGTCCTCGTGCCCAACGCCGGCCGCGACCCAAAGCAACTCTGCCCGAAGGGTTTGGCCAGAAACGACCACGGCGCGGCGTTCCATCCGAAAGGGATAGCCCTATGGGTCCCGCGGCCGCGGGACCATTTCGCATGTGCCTTGCGGCGAGGCCATTTCTGGCCAAACGACAGTTTTCATCACTTTTCAGACAGCCTCTTAAGGACCAGGGACCTGTTTCTTCCCTTTCTTCTCGACGTGCGAATCGTCCTCCGAAGCATGCCCTGCATGTGTTTTGGTGCGATATTCGACTGGGATGGCGTGATCATCGATTCCTCGATCCAGCACGAGGAGGGTTGGGAACGCCTGGCGGCCGAAGAGGGGAAGTCGCTGCCGGAAGGGCATTTCAAGAAGAGCTTCGGGATGAAGAACGAGCGGATCATACCTGGTATTCTCAAGTGGACGGATGATCCGAAGGAGATCCGGCGGATGTCCCTGCGAAAGGAGGAACTTTATCGGATCATTGCGATGGAGACCGGAATTCGGCCTCTTGATGGGGTTGTCGCTTTCCTTACAGCCCTGGTGGAGGCGGGAGTTCCCTGCGTGATCGGCTCGTCGACCCATCGGTTGAATATTGAGGTATCTTTGGATGTGATGGGCTTGCGGTCCTATTTCAGCGATATCGTTTCCGCGGAGGACGTTTCCCACGGTAAGCCGGATCCGGAGGTATTCCAGATGGCAGCCGGTCGAATAGGCCGCCGACCGGGACAGTGCGTCGTCTTCGAGGACGCCCACGTGGGGATCGAAGCCGGATTGGCCGGGGGCTTCACCGTGGTCGCGGTGGCGGGCACCCATGCGCGCGAAACCCTGGAGGGCGCCCATTGCGTTGTTGACCGACTGGATGCGTTGAAGGTGGGCGATCTGGCTCTGCTGGTCGCGGGCCAGTCGAATTAATCTCCTTCCCAGCAGGAAGATTCTGGGGCATGGTGTCGGTCTCGGGCTCAGGCGCACCCCTGTATCTGAAAACCCCTTACGATTTTTCACCCCTTCGTCATGAACGCACCAAAGAAGAACAATCTGACCAGGCACATCATTATCGGCATGGTCCTCGGACTCGTTGTGGGCGGCAGCCTGAATCTGGTCGCGCCCGAAGGCTTCATCCGCGAGTTCCTGGTCGACGGCTTCTTTTTCGTCATCGGAGCGATTTTCATCGCGTCCCTCAAGCTTCTGGTCGTTCCCCTGGTTTTCGTATCTCTGGTCTGTGGCACGGCGGCTTTGAACGATATCCGCAAACTCGGCCGGGTGGGCGTCAAGACAGTGGGACTCTACCTGGCGACGACGGCCGTGGCGATTACCCTGGCCTTGGTCGCGGCCATCGTCATTGGCCCGGGAATCGGGTTTGAACTTCGGACGGAAGCGGTCTTCGAACCCAAGCCGGCGCCTCCCCTGACGGAAGTCCTGATCAGCTTGTTCCCAACCAATCCGGTCCAGGCCATGGCCGAGGGGAATATGCTCCAGATAATCGTTTTCGCGATTCTCTTCGGACTGGCCATGGTCCTGGCCGGGGAGCCGGGGCAGCGCCTGCACAGTCTGTTCAAGGACGCCAATGACGTGATCATGAAGCTCGTGTTCATCCTCATGCAGTTTGCGCCCTACGGTGTATTCTGCCTGATCGCCAAGACATTCGCGATTGAGGGGTTCGGGGCGATTCTGCCCCTGGCCAAGTATTTCTTTCTCGTCCTCTTCGTGCTGCTGCTGCACGCGACCGGGACCTATATGCTGATTCTGAAGTTGCTCGGGCGTCTCAATCCGATCCGCTTCTTCAAAAATATGCGCACCGTGCATGTGTTTGCCTTCAGTACCGCGAGCAGCAACGCAACCATCCCGGTGACCATGAGCGCGGTCGAAAATCGCATGGGGGTCAGCAATTCGATCGCCTCATTCACCGTTCCGTTGGGAGCGACCATCAATATGGATGGGACGGCCATCATGCAGGGGGTGGCCACCGTGTTCATCGCACAGGCTTACGGTATCGACATGGCGGCCACCGATTACCTCATGGTCGTTTTGACGGCGACTCTGGCCTCAGTCGGCACGGCCGGCGTGCCGGGCGTCGGCTTGATCATGCTGGCAATGGTCCTGAATCAGGTGGGCCTCCCGGTCGAGGGGATCGGTCTCATCATCGGGGTGGATCGCCTTCTTGACATGGTGCGCACGGCAGTGAACGTGACCGGCGACGCCACCGTGACCTGCGTCGTCGCCAAGAGCGAGGGCCAGATCGACGAGGAGACGTTCAACGCGGACGCGTGAAAGCGAGCTTCGCTCGCGGAGATGGCAGATTGGAGACGGGAGATCGGGTAATCAGCGGTTGAAACAGGTGGAGAACAGCGGCCTCTTCTGACCTAGTGGAACCCCAGAAAAGTTCTTTCACTCCGGTGAGACGGGCACAGCAGGAATTACAGGAGGGGATTTGGATGAGGGCTCCAGTTTTTCTTTTGAACAGAAGGACGCTAAGGACACCAAGGGCTGGATTCTTTGGTTGGGTTCTGAGTTTTTATTGCCTGATTCTTAGTGATCTTGGGCTCTTGTGGTCATGTCGTCTTCGACTCGGCAGTGTCCTTCTGTTCAAAACTCCGGAGGCAAGGTCCGTTCGAGAGTTGTAGCCCTAAAGTCTTCATTCACTTCTGTTTGGCTGGCTGTTTCGAAGGCTTTCCTATTGATGATGGATCTGAAAAAACTTCCTGGGACACCACCTGGAATACCTCACTGGAGAACCAGTCTGTTTGCAGACAGGGGATCGGTAATGCACCATCTCGGTTGCTTTTCCCCATCTTCGATCTTCTATCTACCATCTCCGCCGCGAAGCGGTCCCCATGGATTTCAAACTCAACGCCGACTATCAGCCGACCGGAGACCAACCGGAGGCCATCCAGACATTGCTGAAGTCGCTGAAGGCGGAGAATCGTTACCAGACCCTGCTTGGAGTCACGGGATCAGGGAAGACATTCACGATGGCGAACGTCATCGCGGAGTTGAACCGACCAACCCTGATCATTTCGCACAACAAGACGCTGGCGGCCCAATTGTATTCCGAGTTCAAGGGGTTCTTCCCGGAAAATGCGGTCGAGTATTTCGTCAGTTACTACGACTATTATCAGCCCGAGGCCTATATCCCCCAGACCGATACTTTCATCGAGAAGGATTCGTCAATCAACGACGAGATCGACCGACTGAGAATTTCGGCCAGCAGCTCGCTCATCAGCCGTCACGATGTGATCGTGGTGGCCAGCGTGTCCTGTATTTACGGCCTGGGATCGCCCGAGGACTTTCTTGCGATGATGATCCCGCTCAAGATCGGCGAGTCGCCGGGACGCGATGTCTTTCTGGGACGGCTGGTCGAAAATCTCTACGAGCGAAACGACGTGGCCCTGGCCCGCGGGCGGTTTCGGGTTCGAGGTGACGTGGTGGATGTCATGCCGGCCTACCTCGAAAAAGGCCTTCGGGTCGAGTTCTGGGGCGATGAGATCGAGGGTCTGTCCGAGTTTGATCCGTTGACCGGTCAGATCGAGCGGCGCTTCGAGGAATTCAAGCTCTACCCGGCGACCCAGTTTGTGACACCTCGGGACAAGATGGAGCAAGCGGTCGGAGGCATTCGCACGGAGTTGGCGGAGCGGGTCGATTGGTTTGAAAAAAAGGGACTGCTGCTTGAGGCCCAGCGGATCTCCATGCGGACAAATTACGATCTGGAGATGCTGCAGGAAGTCGGATTCTGCAGCGGGATCGAAAACTACTCACGCCATATGTCCGGACGCGAGCCGGGGTCCCGTCCATTCTGCCTGATCGACTTCTTTCCGAAGGACTTCCTGCTCATGATCGATGAGAGTCACGCGACCGTGCCGCAGATCGGGGGCATGTATGCCGGCGATCGATCGAGAAAGGAGAATCTGGTGTCATTCGGATTCAGGCTTCCCTCAGCTCTCGACAACCGCCCGCTGAACTTTGACGAATTCTCCCGGTTGACGGGTCAGACGCTCTATGTGTCCGCGACGCCGACAAAGTTTGAGCTCGAACGCTCGTCGGTGATCGCGGAACAGGTCATACGCCCGACCGGACTGCTCGATCCGGTGATCGATCTGCGCCCCACCAAAGGGCAGGTCGAGGATCTGATGGGTGAAATACGGGCCGCGGTCGATGCCGGGGAACGTATTCTGGTGACGACTCTGACCAAGCGTCTGTCTGAGGATCTCTCGAATTATTTTCGGGAATCCGGAGTTCGCGTGGAGTATCTGCATTCCGATATCGATGCCATTGAACGTGTCGAAATCCTGCGCAATCTGCGGCGTGGAGACTTCGATGTCCTGGTCGGAATCAATCTGCTCAGGGAGGGACTTGATCTGCCCGAGGTCGCGCTCGTGGCAATTCTCGACGCGGACAAGGAAGGCTTCCTGCGCAGTGAAACCAGCCTGGTGCAGACGGCAGGCCGGGCGGCACGACATGAAAAAGGACGCGTCATCTTCTACGCGGACCGGATCACGAAATCCATCCGGCGGACGACTGAATTGACCAATGATCGTCGAGCCAAGCAGGAGGCCTATAATCTGGAGCACGGGATCACCCCGACCAGTGTACGGCGGGGGATTCAGGCCAGTCTCCGCGAGGAGGGATACGGCCGCGACAAGAGCGCCGCCCTTGTCGGTGAGGCGGGTGACGAAGATGTGGAGGCCGTGATCGCCGAATTGGAGATCGAAATGGAGGAAGCGGCGGCGGCGTTGGAATTCGAGCGGGCGGCGCTCCTGCGCGATCAGGTCAAGGCGTTGCGGAGCGGAGAGGCATTCAAGCCGACCGGAGGCAAGCGAAGGAGCTATAAGCACCGCGGGAGCGGCAAGACACGAAGGGTCGGACGAAAGAAGTAGGAATTCAAGAAGGGGTCAAACGTAGAATTTAAACATTTTATGGAAATGTTTAAATTCTACGTTTGACCCCTTTTTGCCGCCTCCCATCGTCCGAACGTCCCACAGGGCAGGGTGATGGCACCGGAGGTGATGGGGAGTCCGAGTTCGCCGACGGAGACAGTTCCGGTTTTCGAAAGCGGAAGCATCGACAGCATATTCCCGAGGATGGTTGAGGAGAGTCCGGTCGTGTAGGTGTTCAGAAGAAAAAAAGAGGCATTATCGGAGAGCAGGGGTGCGGCTTTCTGAAGGAGAGCCCAGAGATCGTCCTCGAGTTTCCAGATTTCGCCGCCCCGTCCCCGCCCGAACGATGGAGGATCCATGATGATCGCCTCGTAGGTGTTTCCCCGGCGTTGCTCGCGTTCGACGAACTTGAGGCAATCGTCCACCAGAGTGCGGATGGGTGCGTCCTCCAGGCCGCTGAGACCGGCGTTTTCCCGGCACCAATGGACCATGCCCTTGGCGGCGTCGACGTGAGTGACCGCGGCTCCGGCTGCCGCCGCCGCGATCGAAGCAGCTCCGGTATAGCCAAAGAGGTTGAGCAGGCGAAAGTCGCCCCGATGGGCCTTGATCCGGGTGGTCGCCCAATCCCAATTGACGGCCTGCTCAGGAAAGAGCCCGGTATGCTTGAAGTTTGTCGGGCGGATCTTGAATGTCAGGTCGTCGTAACGGACGGTCCAGTATTCCGGAGGGCGTTTCTGGTATTCCCAATGGCCTCCGCCACTGGGCTCCCGACAATAATAACCATCGTAGCTGCCCCAGGAATTTTCCTGGTTCGGCCAGATGACCTGTGGGTCGGGACGCACCAGAATGACGTCGCCCCAGCGTTCCTTTTTCATGCCGTCGCCGGTCTGAAGGATCTCATAGTCCTTCCACCGGTCGGCTTTCATCAACCCCAGCGAATTCATTCACGCGTCCCCACGGGGATCAGGGCTAGCTCCACTCCGGAGGGTTCTGCAGATCCGGCTTGAGGATGCCGATCGACGAGAGGTTTCTGTAGCGCTCGGCAAAATCCAGGCCGTAGCCGACGACGAACCGGTCGGGGATGGTGAATCCAACGAAATCAGACTGGAAATCGACCTCCCTCCGCGCCTTTTTATCGAGCAGGACGCAGGTTTTGATGGAGGCGGGCTTCCGTTTCTTCAACTCATCAACCACAACGGACAGGGTCTTGCCGGTATCGAGGATATCGTCGACCAAAAGGACATGACGTTCCTCCACATCGAGGAGCAGGGTGTCGAGTATGCGGGGGGTCCCGGTAGGGCGGGTCTGGTTTCGATAGCTGGACACCCGGATACAGTCCAGGCGGATGGGTGTGCTGATACGGCGAAGAAGATCGGCTGTGAAAAAAATGGCTCCGTTGATGATGGCAACGACCGTAATTTCCTGGGAACCGTAGGACTCGGAAATCTCGACCCCGAGTTTCTTCAATCGGCGGCTGATGGACGTCTTCGAAACGAGAACCCGCTCGAGATCGGGATGGGGCAGAGGCTTGGTTTTCGTCAGCATGTCTGGCATGATCTTTGCAAGCCGTGCCGATCCGGTCAATCCCTGGTCGTCAGGAATCTTCTCGATTTCCCAACGCGTCGACGCAGCGACGCGGTTACACTTGGATTCAACCAATCCGCCATCTGTCACTTCCTGTCACGGATCGCTTCCCTTCGACCCCTGGCGCGCCGCAGTTTCGTGAACGGCCGGGCCGGGGACGTCCAGCCCTACCAGAGCCCATTAAGGGTAGGGCGCGTCGTCCCCGGCGCGCCGCTCACCGGAGTGAAAGAGACTCATTTGGTACTCCTGCAGTCTGACTCCCACCGAAGGGGTCAAACCTTGATGGCTGATGTCGGCAGAATCGCTGCCTCGGTACCCGCATTGGCATGCACGAATG
>Ga0164313_10003439_pt1 | contig 14099 bp, 11 predicted proteins | sample GuaBasSedimGuay4_FD_113735 | JGI IMG/M metagenome (GOLD analysis project Ga0164313, IMG submission 113735) | Subseafloor sediment microbial communities from Guaymas Basin, Gulf of California, Mexico - Guay4, Core 4569-4, 0-3 cm | ecosystem: Environmental > Aquatic > Marine > Hydrothermal vents... | reverse complement strand
TTGAGTCAGATTTTTCGGTCTTTTGAGGCGAATAGCACCGCTATTTAACGAGAAAGAGCGGGAAATCTGGCCAAACTCGGCTTTTTCGCAGTAGATCATGTTAAGTCCGACAGGCTGCTAGGCACCGATTTGGGGATGGGTGTCTTGGCTTCATTTAAAGGGGCGATACACAATGAACGGAAGCATTGTAACAATCGCACAATCATGGAAGATACTATGGGCCTGGAAAATTTGGATACTATTGAAGATAAACAGAAAAGGACAGTCAAGTCGAAAGGCCTGGTCGTTCTGGTTATCGACGACAGCGCTACGATCCGCCGCTCAGCGGAAAACATGCTCGCCAAGGCGGGCTATAAAGTCATCAGCGCAGAGAATGGTTTTGAGGCACTCTCAAAAATAACCCGCCACCACCCGGACCTGATCTTTGTGGATATCATGATGCCGCGTCTGGACGGCTATCAGACATGCGCGATTATCAAGAACAATAGCGAATTCCGCCATACACCCGTGGTCATGCTCACCAGTAAAGACGGTTTGTTTGACAAAGCGCGCGGGAGAGTTGTGGGTTCAGACCAATACCTGACCAAGCCCTTCACGCGTGAAGAGTTGCTGGGTGCGGTAAAACAGCACGCTGCTTGAAATCAACGATTACCGGTATGTCCGGGGCAACGAATAAAATTACCAGTTCCGGACAGGGGCACATCTCATGAGCGCAGCCAGTTCTTCATTTGAAAAGCTGCTGGATTACGAACGGCGCAGCGTGGCCTTTGAACCCGGACAGGCCGAAGGCCAGTCAGGCGGTGATGAATGGGCCGGGGTAGTTTTTCGTCTTGGCGATATCCGCCTGACTTGCAGCATAGACGATGTCAGCGAGTTCTTACCAATCCCCATGTTTACACCGGTTCCCGGTACAAAGCCCTGGATACTCGGTCTCGCCAACGTCCACGGTGACCTTTTGACTGTCATAGATCTGGCCTGGTTTCTGAACGGAAAGCGCACAGAGGTAACCATGAGGACACGGCTACTGGCAGCAACCCTGCGTGGCCGGCCTGTCGGTCTGTTGGTTGATGAAGTATTTGGCCAACGCCAGTTCGTCAATTCCGAGGGTAGAAGCACACGCTTGCCCGACAACTCAGCGATAAGGGATTATGTACATAAACAATACCGGTCCGGCAAAGAAGAGTGGCAGGAACTGAATCTTGACTCGCTGTTTTCAACAGCCGAATTCCTCAATGGTGCTGCAGCCTGATCAACCCGGAAAACAGAATGAAGAAAAATATATTTAAAACAAAGACCCAGCGTTCATGGGGCGTTTACTTCGCCACCGCTGTACTGGTGATTTCACTGATTTTCGTTGTCGTAACATTCTACCGGCTGGTAATTCTTGCGCAACACGAGCAGAAATGGATTTCATTGGCAACGGATGCGCAGGTCACGTCACAACAACTGGCCAAATCTGCCGGAGAAGCGGCGTCAGGTAACCTCGGGGCATTCCTCGAGCTTGGCACCTCACGTACAACCATCGCCACAGCGATGAGCACCTTGCGCGACGGGACGGTCACAAGGGACCTGCCGCCGACGCCAAAGTCCATAGAGGCATCAATGCGGCCACTCAACCTGACGTGGGATCGAATCAGCATTAACGCTAGCAGTATTCTGAACCGCGAAAAACTCATCCTGGAACTGGCTTCAGCCCGTAATATTGTGCAGCAAAACATTCCGGGCATTCAGAAAAATACAGATGCCAGCCTGCGTGCGCTCACCCAAAGCGGGGCACCAACCAACCAGGTTGTGTTTGCCAGTCGCCAATTGGTGTTGGCTGATCGTATTTTGCGGCGGGTTTCTGAGGTTTTGCAAGGTGGCAGCAATGCCGTTGCCGCAGCTGATAGCCTGCTTAAGGACCGCGACCTGTTTGACACGGTACTGGCAGCACTGCTACGAGGCAACAAAAGCCTCGGCATCACTCCAGTGCGCAATACACAGGCCTTACGCTCGCTGGGGCAGGTCCAGGAGATGTTTTCAATCATCAAGCCTCAGATAGAGATTATTCTGGAGTCATCCAGTGACCTGTTTGAAGTGCGCGGTGCGGCAGATGAGATATTCCTCGACAGCAGGGATGCATTTGATCAGGCCGCAAACCTGAAAAAAGCCATCGCAGAATTGCCTGAAAACCGCCTGTGGCCTTCCCAGTCATCGGTGGTGATGGGCCTGGCTTTGATGATTGCCTGCGTCTGGGTACTGGTTGCCTCATTCCTTTCTGACGAGCGTCGCCGGGCAAAAATCGCGGCAAAAGACAATGAAAGAAACCAGCGGGCCATTCTGAAACTACTGGACGAAATGAGCTCACTGGCCGATGGAGATTTGACCGTTCAGGCAACGGTCTCAGAAGAAATAACAGGTGCAATCGCAGACGCAGTTAACTTTGCCATTGAGCAACTGCGTGAACTGGTCAACGGTATCAAGTTCACGGCGCAAGAGGTTGCATCCTCCGCCATGGATACACGTACTTCAACTTCCGAACTGGCCAGGGCGGCAGCTTTACAGGCTAAAGAAATCGGAGTTGCGACGGCCACTGTTGAAGACATGGCGCAATCATTTGACACAATGGCCAAGCGTTCTCACGAATCCAGTGATGTGGCCCGGCGCTCAGTAGAAATCGCTCATAATGGTGGCGAAAAGGTACGCGAAACCATCAATGGTATGGACACCATTCGTGAGCAAATCCAGCAAACCTCCAAACGCATCAAACGCCTTGGGGAGTCAACCCAGGAAATTGGTGATATTGTTGAGTTGATCAATGGTTTTGCAGAGCAAACTAATGTATTGGCCCTCAACGCTGCGATACAGGCTGCCTCCGCCGGTGGTGCCGGCAAAGGCTTTGCTGTGGTGGCGGATGAAGTTCAGCAATTGGCAGAAAGCGCCACCCAGGCCACACGCAGGATCGAAACCCTGGTTCAAACCATCCAGACTGATACATCAGAAGCCGTTGTATCGATGGAATCAACTACCACGGAGGTCGTCAGCGGTGCACGTCTGGCCCAGGATGCAGGAACGGCATTGGAGAATATCGAGACTGTTTCCACAGATTTGTCCAACCTGATCGCCAATATTTCAGATGAAGCACAGACCAGTTCAGCTACCGCAACTAAAATCTCCGCTCTGATGAGGAAGGTACAGGATGTGTCCACCCAGGCTTCTGCAGGCAGCGCGCAAGCAGCCACTTCCGTTGAAAATCTTGCCGAACTGGTGATGCGACTGAGCGATTCGGTTACCGATTTTAAACTGCCGGAAGATGACTGAATGAAACCGGCAAGAACCACAAACTGCCAGGGCACACTTCAGGGCTTAAGGCCAGCCTGATGTTACTGCAAGGTTCAAATGCCAGTACGGTATTGACCTGGGTCCGTCCGGACCTGGACAAACACCTGAACCAGATTCGCAGCCAGATAGAACATATGGCCACCAGCGATCACGGTGGCAACGGCATACTGAGTGCCGCCAGGAATCTTACCCAACTCAAGTATACGTTTGAGGCACTCGTTCTACAGGGTGCCACTTTGGTGGTCGAGGAAATGCTCGTTGTTTGCGATGAGTTGGAACAACGTAACATTCAGAATCGTGAGAAAGCCATTGGTGCCCTGATGGATGCCATCGTTGTCGTACCATCCTACCTGGATCGACTACAGGCTGGCCATCATGACCTGCCTATTCTGTTGCTGCCGATCATCAACGAGTTGCGTGCTGCATATAACGCCAACATTGTTTCTGAAGCCACCCTGTTTGCACCTGACCTGGATGTGCCGTTACCCGAACTTGAGCATCGTACGGATGGGCCTGATGAACCGTTCAATGTATTTGCCATGCGCGCACGCCGCCAATACGAGAGTGTATTGCTGAGTTGGTTGCAACATCAGGATGACCAGGATCTTTTGTCGCCTCTCCAGTCCATTTGTGAAACCATGCAGCGCAGAGTGGACAGCCTGGAATTGCGGCGTCTCATGTGGATTGCAAGCATCGTCATTACCGGAATGCTGGATGACGTTATCGAAAATGATCTGCACCTGCGTCGATTGTTTGCGCGCTTGAACCTGACCATCAAGACACTTGCACAAGATGGCCAGAAAGCTTGCGAAACGCAGTCCGTCGACTCGCTGTCACAGGCATTTTTATTCCACATTGCACAGGGCAACACAGGTAACGCCGATGTAGATATTTTGCGTGATCGTTTTCATCTCAATGAACTGGTGCCAGACCGGGATATCCTTATCCGGGCCCGTGGCTCGGTGACCGGTCAGAATCGCGAACTGTACATATCACTCGGTGCGGCAGTCCGCGATGAGCTTTCAATGGTCAAAGATGCGCTCGATCTGGAACTGCGTACAGGCAAAGTGGAACCCGACAGGCGGGATCTGAGCAAGCAAGCACTGCTCAGGTTAAAAGACACCCTGATGATGATGGGCCTGAATGACTCAGCAAAGTCCATCGAAACACTGATACCCGCATTTGAGGCGGAAGCTGGCTCTGACACGGATCAGGAAAATCATGATCAGTCGAGGGCCTCCCTGTTAATGGGGCTGGCAGAAAAATTGATACAGGTTGAGTCAGTTCTTGAAGAACAGATTGCAACACTGGGTGAGCCGCTACTGGAAGACCAGCAACCAGGTTACATTGATCTGCCTTTACATGAACAACGACGCATTCGTTCCCATCTGCTGGATGAAACCGTGGTCAGTCTGCATCAAGTACAGGATGGCGTACGTCGGCATTTTGCCGGTGATCGCAATGCAGACTACTGTGCTCCAATGGAACACATTGCCGGGGCAATGCAACTTATCGGTGAAACCGAAACCGCCACACTGACGATTAAACTTCGCAATGCCCTCGGCAACCTGTTGCGCACAGCCCATTCTGAAGCGGCCGTTGATCCGGTCAAGCTTGAACACGTCACCGATGCAGTTGCTGCATTTGAACTTTACCTGGCGGGTTGTCGTGACCAGCAAAGTAACCGTCAGCGCTTCTTTGAAATTCTCAAAGAGAGGCTGAGCAAGCTGCCCGTCGGCGAGATGGAGGTGGTGGCAACCGTCACTCCCGTTGCAGAAGTAAAAGAAGAGTCAGCGGAGACGGCTACGACCGCCAAAGATACCAGTCTGCCGCCAACGCTTGATAAGGAAATACTCGAAGTATTCCTGGAAGAATACGAATCTGTCGCCAACATGCTAAGCCAGCAAATTCCGCTCTGGATGCAACGCAAGGAAGACCAGGAGCCGTTGACCAACATACGTCGTGGTTTTCATACCTTGAAAGGCAGCGGCCGAATGGTTGGTGCGGACGAACTGGGTGATTTCTCCTGGCATATTGAAGAATTACTCAATAACTTGCTGGATGGTGCCATAGAGGCGTTTGATGATGTCGCCATCATTGTCTGCCTGGCTGAAGCTGCTTTGCCTGCTTTCAAGCAACGTCTGACACAACAGCCGTCAGAGCTACATGCGGCGGGAATTGAAGCAATTGTTGCGCAGGCCCGTAAAATATCCGCTAACAGCGGACCTGATTGGGACAAACTCAGCAAAGATCTACCGGCGTCGTTGGCATGTTTGCTTCCAGGTGGGGCACAAGACGGATCCACTGCTGTGCCCGGCACACAAGCTGAACCACAACCCGAAGCTACCCTTAAAGAACTGATGTGCAAGGAGTTAACCGACAACCTTGCCATCCTGAATAAATTAATGGAAGGTATTTCAAGGGATCGCGAAGTCATTGCCAGCGATGATCATATCCGTGCAATTCATACCATTGCCGGTACCGTTGCATTGGAACCTTTAAGTCGGGAGAAAGAAGTAGCCAGGGCGCTGGAGGGTTTTCTTGAAGCCCAAAATACAAGCCACAAAGCATTTACCGATACGGCCGTGTGGACCGTTGCCACCAGCCTGGCCCATTTGCAGACCTGTCTGGCCATACACGAAGGTGACCCGGAAGCTGAGCTGGCGGATGATGAGGATTCACAGATCAGTCAACTGCTCGCCCTAACCGTTGAATATGAATTGTCACCCAAAGAGCACGAAGCTGTACGCAGCGCCGCGAAAGAAGAAACCAATGACATTGAAGTGGTGGAAGCCCCTGCCCTGGAGGCAAAGCACGCCGAAGAAGAAACAACCGGGGAGATAAGCGTCACCGACGACGATGATTCCGACCCTGTCGATACCGAGATTCTCGAAATATTCCTCGAAGAGGCGGTTGAAGTACTTGCAAACTGCGACTCTTTACTCAATTCCTGGCGCGACAATTTGCCGGATCTGGAAATTGCCACCAACCTGCAACGTGAAATCCATACCTTCAAGGGTGGCGCACGCATGTCCGGTGTCCGCTCGATGGGGGACCTCAGTCATGCGATGGAGAGCTTGCTGGAACGGATTGCAAATCAACTCCTGCCTCCATCAGTGTCTGCCATTGAAGCACTTGAGCAAGGCTGCGACCGCCTGAATGGTTGGGTAGGAGAAGCAAGTCAGGGCAATATTCCGCAAGCGGGTGAGGCACTGAAACTATTTGCCCAGCAGGTCCAGGCCCTGACTGCTGTACCGCTGGCACCAGGTGTAGCCAAGGTTAACGCAGGCAAGATTGAAGCCATCCCGGAACCAGTGGAAGAGCCGGATCAGCAAGCAGATCAGGAGACTAAAGAACCCGACGCGGATGCGGCCACGCCGGTCGCTGCAAAAAAAGTGGCGGAAACTGTTTCAGAACCGGAAACCAGCTCCAGGCCCACGCCGGAAACTTCGGAAGAGCCCAAAGGGGGCCAGCATATCCGGGTTAATGCCGACCTGCTCGATTCACTGGTTAATTCCGCCGGTGAAATCAGTATTTTCCGCTCGCAACTTGAACAGGAAGTTGGCCAGTTACGTGAAAACCTGAAGGAATTCGATGAGACCATTTCACGTTTACGGGAACAGTTCCGTAAGCTTGAAATCGAGACTGAAACCCAAATTCGTTCCAGGTATCAGCAGGAAGCCTCCACCGACTCAGAAGAGTTCGACCCTCTGGAACTGGACCGGTTCTCTGCTATGCAACAACTGTCACGAAGCCTGTCTGAATCTGTCGCAGACCTGTTAAACCTGCAGGAACTTCTGGATGAAAACGCGCGCAAATCCGAAACCCTGCTGGTCAAACAATCCAGGGTAAGCACGGATCTGCAGGAAGGTCTGATGAAAACGCGCATGGTGCATTTCGGCAGCATTGCACCGAGGTTGCGCCGCATTGTCCGTACTGCGGCCAAAGAAACAAAGAAAGACGCACGTTTGCAGTTACGAATGACAGGCGGTGGCGATCAACTGGACCGCAATGTGCTGGAACGGATTACCGCACCGCTTGAACACTTACTGCGCAATTCGGTGGCACATGGCATCGAACTGCCAAAAGTACGGCGCAAACTTAAAAAGCCGAAAGAAGGTGAGGTCAGTATTACCGTCTCCGCCGAAGCTACCGAGTTTGTTGTGCGTGTTGAAGATGATGGTGCAGGTCTCGACCTGAAGGCTATCCAGAAGCGTGCTGTCAAGATGGGACTGATCGACGCGAAGAGCAAGCCGCAGCCACAGCAGCTTATGGATCTTGTCATGAATAGTGGCTTCACTACCTCTGAAAAAGTAACCGGCCTGGCCGGGCGCGGTGTTGGCATGGATGTCGTCAATACTGAGATCAAACAGATTGGCGGCTCGGTTGAAATCAAATCCGAAACGGGTAAAGGCAGCTGCTTTACGATCAGGATACCGTTCACACTGGCCGTTATGCAGGCCATCGGTGTTGTCGCTGGTGAACACAATTACCTGATTCCGCTGGCGAGCGTGGCCGGCGTTGCACGTATGCTGCCTGCAGACTACCAAAAACTGACCAAAGCCAGGTCACCGATGTACAAATTTGCCGGCGAGGAGTTCACGGTTCTGGAACTGGAGCCATTGCTGGGTGAGGCTCCGACCCCGTTGGGTGACGACACCGTTTCCATCCTTATGGTCAAGGCCGGCGAGCAACGTGCGGCTTTCCGTGTGCCGCAGCTATTGGGACACCGGGAAATTGTTATCAAGCCGGTCGGCCCGCAAATCAGCAGTGTTCCCGGTATTCTTGGCGGAACCATCACCGGTGATGGACAGGTCGTCATTATCGTCGATTCAGGACCACTCATCAGACAGGCATTGATGGAAGGTGCGCGCCCCGCGCCAGTCATGGAAAGTACCGATATCCGACCACGTCAACCGCTGGCAATGGTAATCGACGACTCAATCACGATGCGCAAAGTGACTTCAAGGGTATTGGAAAGCAACAAGTTTGACGTCATTACCGCAAGAGATGGCCTGGATGCCATCGAGCAAATGCAGGAACATATCCCGGATCTGCTGCTGCTGGATGTGGAAATGCCACGAATGGATGGCTATGAAGTGGCTGAATACGTACGTGCCGATGCCAGGTTAAGACATATCCCAATCATAATGATCACCTCGCGTGCGGGTAAGAAGCATCGTGAGCGCGGAGAAAGAGCCGGTGCCAACGCCTATCTGTCGAAGCCCTATAAAGAATCGGACTTGATTGCTGAGGTCGATAAACTGCTCAACGAAGAAGCCCCGGTGTCACACTAAAGGAGTCCTGAGCAATGGCTGAGAAAGAAATCCGCACCATCCTCGCGGCCCTGACCGAAGGGCATGTACTGCTACCTTCAAGCGCAGTTGCAGAGGTGGCTGAATTCACTGACCCTGAACCTTTCAAACAAGGCCCGGCCTGGCTACTGGGTGAGCTTGCCTGGCGTGGCTGGCAGGTGCCCGTGATTGACTACCTGCGCCTGGTGAATGACCAGGCTGGAAACGCCATCACAGGAAAAGCCCGTATTTTAATCATTAAGACCCTCGGTGAGTCCACCCAGGTGAATTACATCGGACTGGTAGTTCAGGGTTTGCCACGGCTCAAGACTGTCACCGCAAAAACCCTGCTTGAGAAACAGACTAAAAAGTTGCCAAAAGCACAGTTCAGCAACGTCAGCATAGACGACCAGCCGGCGATGATCCCGGAACTGGGTTACCTGACCCGTATTGTTGAGCAAGCAGCTTACGCCAATAACTGATCCGTTGAAGAAGCGCTAGAAGTCTCCAGCAATCACTTGCAACACAGCCATCGCTGCCGGGCCAGCTGACTCGGTTCTGAAAACTCTCGGCCCCAGTGAAACACCCACGACACCCCGGTCTGTCACTTGCTCAATCTCTTCCGGGCTGAACCCCCCCTCCGGACCGACCAGCACCGAGATGAAATCGCCAGTAACCTTGCAATCACTTAACTTGATTTTGGCATCCGGGTCCAGCACCAGCCTTTGCATATCACAATCAGACTCCAGCCACTCCGTCAAAGTCAACGGTTCCCTGACCTGCGGCACAACAGCACGGCCGCTTTGCTCACAAGCCGATGTGACCACCCCCTGCCAATGCGCCAGGCGCTTAATCCGTCGCTTGTCATCCAACCTGACCGCAACCCTGCTGGTGAATAATGGCTGAATTGAACAAACACCCAGTTCGGCTGCTTTCTGTACGGTGTAATCCATACGCTCGCCCCTGCTAATTGCCTGGACCAGCGTGATTTTCAGTGGTGACTCCGTCCCGGCAGTCTGTCTGGCCACCAGGCCAACCAGAACACGCTGCCGCTGGATTTCCTGGACCTTGCCCGCGTAATTCTCTCCATTGCCATTGAATAAAGTGACAGCATCCGCCACTGAAAGCCTCAGCACGCGGGTAAGATAATGAGCCGCCTGCCCGGTCAACTTGACCGTATCGCCAACTTCCAGTACTTCCGGTATAAAAATTCGAGACAATCGCATCGGGTGGTCTCTTGATCTCTTGTGATTCTGGTATCATGGAGATTCGTCACGAACCTTGCAAGCAACACCGGGAAACACCTTTCTTTTTCACTCATCGGGATCTGCCTAGCCATGACCAAAACCGACCCTAAAGAGTTTCTCAGCGTCGCACTTGAAGCCGCCAGATCAGCAAGGGAACTGATTTTGTCTTACTACAATGGTGAGTTCGATATTGAGATCAAATCTGACCAGACCCCCGTTACCGTGGCTGACAGGGGGGCGGAGCAAGTCATTCGCGACACCATTGGCCGCGCCTTCCCCGGGCACGGTATATTTGGCGAGGAATATGGTTCTGAAAATAAGGAAACAGAATACCTGTGGTTAGTAGATCCAATCGATGGAACCAAGAGCTTTGTTAAACGCTACGGCATGTTTTCTACCCAGATTGCGCTGATGTACAGGGGCGAGTTAATCCTCGGCGTTTCTTGCGCTCCCGCGATGAATGAACTGGTGTGGGCAACACGCGATGGTGGTGCTTTTGACGCCGGTGGCCAACTACACATCAGCAACATCAGCAATATTAACCAGGCCAGTATTTCTACCGGTAATATCCAAAGCCTCGCTGCCAGCACCCGCTGGCCGGCACTTGGCAGAATATTGGCACAGACCAACCGTACCCGGGGCTATGGCGATTATTATCATTACCACAGGCTGGCAGCGGGTCAACTGGATGCCGTCATTGAATCCGATGTCAACATCCTGGACATCGCCGCACTGTATGTCATCGTGACAGAAGCCGGTGGAGTTTTCACCGATCTCGATGGACAGTCTCCCGACCTTGATACCTGTTCCGTATTGGCTGCAACTCCTGCCTTGCATGGTCTGTTGTCAGCTGAACTGGCGCGGAACTGAATCACGATGGCCCGGCTTCCCACTATTCATGCGAAACGTGAACAAGACCCCGGCTCCCGTTTTAAGGTTGAAAAACTGGACCTGGAATTCAGCAATGGCGAAAGACGCACCTATGAACGTATGCGCTCTCACGGTCTGGGTGCCGTCATTGTGGTACCCATGATTGATGACGACACCGTATTGCTGGTCAGTGAGTATGCTGCAGGATTGCACCACTACGAACTGGGGCTGGTTAAAGGCCGCCTGGAGGCAGGTGAAACCGTACTTGAGGGTGCAGAAAGAGAGCTCAAGGAAGAAGCCGGCTACGGCGCACATAAGCTGATCGAGCTGACTGCACTGAGCCTTGCACCCGGGTACATGACCCATATAACACACGTGGTACTGGCCCGGAATCTTTACCCGGAAAAGCTGCAAGGCGATGAACCTGAAGAGCTGGAAATCATCCCGTGGAAACTGGCTGATCTGCACACACTTGTACAACGACCGGATTGTACAGAGGGACGCAGTATTGCGGCCCTTTACATCGCCCGGGATTATCTGCAACAGGAAATTAAATAATGCTGTATCCAATATCAGGCGCTGACCTGGAGAACGACTTTGAACAATTGATCGATATCAGCCAGCAGGCAGGCCTTGCCATACTGGAGTGGTATGACGGTGACATGGGTGTTACCCGTAAAGCAGACGACTCACCATTGACGCAGGCCGACCTCGCCAGCCACAACCTGATCAACAACGCACTGACTAGATTGTGGCCGGAGATTCCTGTGTTATCCGAAGAGTCCGCAACGATCCCCTGGGAGACCCGTAAAAGCTGGCAGCAATACTGGTTGGTGGATCCGCTGGATGGTACCAAGGAGTTTATCAACCACAATGGCGAATTCACCGTCAACATCGCCCTGATCCAAAACCATGAACCCGTGTTGGGCATCGTTTACGTGCCGGTTACCGGGGTCTGCTATTTTGGTGCCCGGGATTATGGTGCCTGGCGTCAGGATAGCGATGCAACGGTTACCGCCATTAACGTCAGGCAGCCCGCAGCCGAGCCGGCCGTGATCGTTGGTAGCCGCTCACATGCAAATCCCGAGTTGGCCTCTCAACTCAACAAGTTGGGACCACACGAGCTTGTCAGTATGGGCAGCTCATTAAAATTATGCCTCGTGGCGGAAGGTCTTGCCGATTTTTACCCGCGAACCGGACCCACCAGTGAGTGGGATACCGCCGCAGCGCATGCAGTGGTTGAAGCCGCCGGCGGCCAGGTGGTCAAAACTGATGGCAGCCCTTTGGCCTATAACACCAGGGAAAGCTATCTGAATCCATTTTTCTTCGTCTTCGGTGACCCCGCAATAGAGTGGCTGTGGCCGTTCCAGGATGGAGTCTGACCGGCAGTTTCTTACCTTGAAATGATGATTCCACCAGCCAGTTTCACCCGTGTCAACTTGACGCAGGGCGTTTCAGGGAGTATAAACTGCACAACCCTCCTGTGGGGCTTGCTAAAAATTATAACAATTGATAACAATTATAAAAATTGCAGGAACGTAAGCGGCTTCGGCCGCTTTTTTTCTCTACGCGTCTGCTTCACCCATTATCAATGAACCAACTCAAGCTCCCAAAATGGCAACTGACTGCCATTCCTGTCGTGGCTATCATGCTGACAGTATTTTATGTCAGCAAATATTATGTTGCCGATGAGCTTCTATTTGCAAATTACCAGGTAAAAGCACTGCGAACAGACCTGCAAACCAGCCTCAGTCAGTTGGCAATTGAAAGAACACGGGCAACCAATGCTGAGCGCGAAGCAGATATCGTGCGTCGCGCTAACGCCCTGTTGCGGGAATCGGATCGTCAACGTCAGGACGAGATCGCCAGTTTGCAGGCTGACCTCATTTTTTACCGGCGTCTCGGTGGTGCCAATGGTTCAGACACGGCACTGGCTGTTCATCATATGGAGTTACAGCATACCCGCTCACCGCGTGTCTATTTGCTGGTGTTTACGTTGACACAAAGCCTGCGTTGGGTATCCAGTATTGCCGGGCAGGTCCAGCTTGGGGTTGATGGAATACAGGGCGGGGTTGCCGCTCATCTGGACAGCCAGCAATTGCTGGCAGAAACGGCTGACCCTTTAAAGTTTCAATTCAAGTATTTCCAGCAGTTTGAACGCCTGATCACATTGCCGGATGGCTTTACAGCCGACCGCTTGACGATTCGTCTCAACTCAAACAGCCTCGGCGCTGCTGTTGAGCAGACCATGCAATGGCAGGACATGTTCGACCAAACGTTGACAAACCCGGCACCGGAATAGTCCATTTATGATTGAAAAAGCGGGTATAAACCACCATAGTAGCGGTTACAGCCCCATACTGAGATATCCATGCAAAACACCATACCCACAGATGCAATCAAGTTTACTGATTCTGCAGCCAGAAAGGTGATGGAACTGATCATGGAAGAGCACAATCCGGAACTCAAATTACGGGTTTACATATCGGGCGGTGGTTGTTCAGGATTTCAATATGGCTTCAGCTTTGATGAAGAAAGTGGCGATGACGATATAGCTATCCGCAATGAAGGTGTGACACTGCTGGTAGACCCGATGAGCTTTCAATATCTGATAGGTGCCGAGGTTGATTACACTGAAAACCTGCAGGGAGCACAGTTCGTAATCCGCAATCCCAATGCCGCCACCACCTGTGGCTGCGGTTCATCCTTCTCTATTTAGGCAAGAAAGAACTTCTGCTATGGATCATCTGGCACGGTCAAGGCTGAATCAATTTACCGCCGTGCGCCTTGATCGCGATGTCGAAAGACGTGATGATGCAAACTGGGTAAGCGAATCACTGATCAAGCCTGGTACACGTTTTGTACCACTGTGGCGAAGCCGTAGCCTGCTGGAGCGCAGCGCCGATGGCACCATCGCGATTTACCTGTCACCCAAAGAACTCGCTGAACCGGACCGCATCCAACCGCCCACTCTGCTGGGCAGTGACGGCAAGCGCGACTATTTCGCAGTATCGGTGACAGACGCCCAGAAAGACAGCATCCATGAATGTTACCCGGATGCACGTTTTGCTGATCTGCGCAGGGCTTCGATCAACATGGCAGCCAAACACGCCGGTATCCTCGCCTATGCCAAGGCCTTGCACTACTGGCAACACCGCCACGCATTCTGTGGTGTATGTGGTCACCCGAACCGTTTACGCTCAGCAGGTCACCGGATGGCCTGCAGCAATGAAGAATGTGCCCGTGAATCCTTTCCTCGTATTGACCCTGCAATCATTGTACTGGTCACCCATAAAGATGCCTGCCTGTTGGGGCACAATGCCAACTGGCCACCAAAAATATTTTCAACACTGGCCGGGTTTGTCGA
>Ga0164313_10003438_pt1 | contig 14100 bp, 9 predicted proteins | sample GuaBasSedimGuay4_FD_113735 | JGI IMG/M metagenome (GOLD analysis project Ga0164313, IMG submission 113735) | Subseafloor sediment microbial communities from Guaymas Basin, Gulf of California, Mexico - Guay4, Core 4569-4, 0-3 cm | ecosystem: Environmental > Aquatic > Marine > Hydrothermal vents >... | reverse complement strand
TCAGATGCTGATCATAGTCAATAACATAACCGACCACATATAAATAAGCAGCTGATTTTATTAACAATATCTCATCTTCCCCTACACCTTCTGACATAGAAATAAAATCTATTTGCTCATCCATAGATTTAATCAGGTCAATGTTATGGAAGTAATAATTTTCAGGCAATTCATCTTCCAGTTTTTTAATAAGCATATCCTTAAGGCCCAGCAACCTCAACATATGTAAATGATTAAAAAACTTCTTATTTGGGCCTTTCCTGGTCTCACTATAAAACTCTGGCTTTAGCCCCTTCACGAAATACATTTCAATCTCACCTTTGTATTTAACAGGCATCTTACCCCGAAATTCAGCCTCAAAAAAATCTTTTACCAGCTCATATGTTGCTCCCGAAATATTTATTTTACCTGCCTCGCCGGAAGACTCCATACGACTGGCTGTATTTACGGTATCTCCCCATATATCATACGAGAGCTTCTTATACCCTACTACACCAGCAATTACGGCCCCTGTATGTATCCCAATTCGTATATCCCAAATTCTCGCATTTCTCTGATTGGCTTTTTTATGCAATTCCACCATGTATTTTTGTATTTCCAATGCCGCCATAACAACTTCTACCGGATTGGTCCTGTTCTTAACAGGTATCCCTCCTGCACACATATAGGCATCTCCAATTGTTTTGATTTTCTCAATATTAAACTTCTCAACCACAGAATCAAAATTAAAGAAAAAATGATCCAGTTCATCTATTAGGATTTCCGGGTTCATTTGCTCTGCCAACTTAGTAAAGCCCTGAATATCTGAAAATAAAACAGTTGCCATCTCATATTTTTTCTTGGATACTTTGCCTCTTACTTTTAATTCTTTGGCAGTGTCTTTAGGCAATACCTTTGCTAGCAGGTTTTCTGACTTGTCCTTCTCTTTTACAAGTGCATTAGTCCTGTCGTTTATAATTCTTTCAAGCCTGAAGCGTTCCCTGGCAAAACGATAACCTACAATTCTTGCCACCATTATTAAAAACAGAAAAAAGGCAATCAGATAAAACAAAAAAGCGAAAATTGTTCTAAAAAACGGTCTGATTATTTTAAAACGGAAAGATACAGCAGGGCCAGAAATCATTTCTTCGTCCACATACCTGGCAAAAAATATATAGCTTCCAGGTGGTAAATTATTGTATTCTTTAATTGGAAATCTTACCGGTTTACTCCAGTTTTCATCAAATCCTTCCAGAAAATACTGAAGAAAAATAGCATCTTCTGCATCTATTAGCTTCAAAAGAACATTTATGGAGTTATATTTATAAGGGATTCTTAGCTCTTCTGAAAAAAAAGACTTTCTTTGTACATTGTCAATTCGGGAACTTGAATCATCGAAAATTACCGAATCAGATTTTATGCTAACTTGCTGGATTTGTGGCACAATACTTGCATGTAATGACACAGATAGAAATAGGGTCAAAACGCAAAATAACAGGGATAATATTGAATTATTTAATCTTATTTTGCTAATATTAACTGAAAAAGTAATACCTTGTAAAACCAAAAGTGTAATTTTTTCGTATTCTCAAAAATATAATATTTATTTTAGTTGTTAAACTCTAGCCAATAAAAAAGCTATGAAAAATAAAAAGGAAACTATTTTGGTCCCCCACGACTTTACAAATGTAGGGGATTATGCACTTGAAAACGCACTTGTGATTTCTCAGGAAATGCAGAATGAAATTATAATTTTGCATATTGTAAAAAAGGCATCTGAGGTCCGGGATGCTGAAAATAAATGTAAAGAAATTTCGGAGAAATTCTTTGCAGAACATTTTATCAAACCAAAATACCTTGTAAAAACCGGTAGTATATTTCATGATATCGGTGAAGTTGCAAAGGAAACATCTGCCAACCTTGTTGTAATGGGAACACATGGGGTTAAAGGGATGCAAAAATTAACGGGCAGCTGGGCATTAAAAGTAATTGTAAGCTCTACAGTTCCCTTTATCATTGTGCAGGGGCTACCACGATCCAAAAAATTTGAGAAAATTGTTTTCCCAATAGATTTCAGAATGGAAAACAAAGAGAAGAATATTTGGGTAAGCTATCTGGCTAATTATTACAATACAAAATTTTATTTCTTTAAGCAGGATGCCAGTGACAGGTCATTTAAAACTAAAGTAGCGAATAATACACTTTTTGCTAAAAAATATTTTGCTTCCAGAAATATTAATTTTGAGATCCATTCAGCACCCGGTAAAAAGAAATTTTACGCAGAAACCATTGCCTTTGCCAAACAAATTAAGGCAGATTTGATCCTGACTATGACCACTAGAGACATTGGGATTGCTGACTATGCCCTTGGGGCAGATGAGCAACAGATAATTGCTAACAAAGAAAAAATCCCTGTTATGTGCGTGAATCCAAATCCTGAATTAAGAAAATCAGGCAGTTTCTCGGCTATGGGTGGATAAAAATAAATTAAGACTATATTAATTTTTTAAAAACAAGGATTTTTGTATCCTTGTTTTTTTTTATACTACTATGAAACTAATTTTTGCAACGCAAAACGAAAATAAAATTAAGGAGATAGAATCCGGGCTAACCGGAAATTTTGAAATACTCAACCTTAAGGCCTTCGGGTTCACAGATGAAATTCCCGAAAATGCAGCTACACTTGAGGGCAATGCATTGGAAAAAGCACGGTTTATATTCCATCGCTTTAAATTAAATACTATTTCTGACGACACAGGACTTGAGGTGGAATCTCTAAATGGAGAACCCGGAATATATTCTGCACGTTATGCAGGCGGCTTAAAAAATGCCGAAGACAATATGGACAAGTTGTTAGCAAATCTTCAAGGCAAGAAAAATAGAAAAGCCAGGTTCAGAACTGTAATCGCATTGATTATTGATGGAAAAGAAATTCTATTTGAAGGAATTGCCAAAGGGAAAATTACACAACAACGATCCGGGACCCTGGGTTTTGGATACGACCCTATTTTCAAACCAGATGGATATGATATAACATTTGCAGAAATGAGCATGGAAGAAAAAAACAGAATAAGCCACCGTGCACTGGCCCTGAGAAAACTAATAAAATACCTGAATAGCTTATAACTGAACATCATTGTTCAAAACCGGACCTGATTTATACCAAATAAATATTTATCACGTTTTATTCAAAAGTATAACAAAAAGGTTTTTGCTGATTAAAGACTGTAAATGAGAAGAATTCACATTACCATAAAAAGGGGAACTTTATTCCTGTTTTTTTTCATTTTCCTTCTACTGAATTCTGCTTACGGTCAGATAAGAATCGGTGAGTGGAGAGATCACTATCCTTACAGGGAATCAGTTAGCCTTACAGATCAGGGGGATATTATCTACTGTGCAACAGAGAAAGCACTTTTCTCTTTTCACAAGGCAGATTATTCTATAGGGAAATTATCGCAAGTCCATGGACTCTCAGATATCAAAATTTCTTTTATTAAATACAATATCGGGAATCAGCTACTTCTGGTTGCCTATCAAAACGGGAACATTGATCTAATCCAGGGTGATCAAGTAATTAACCTTTCTGATATATACAGGTCATCCGTTGCAGGAAAAAAAACAATTTATAATGCTCTTTTTACTGGCAACCTGGCTTATCTTTCATGTGATTTTGGTATCGTTGTATTAGATCTTGAAAAGAAAGAATTTAAAGACACTTATTACATTGGCGAGAATGGGGAACCTTTCCCTGTTTATGACCTTGCTTTGCTAAATCAAAATCTCTATGCTGCCACAAAATCAGGCATATTAACCGGCAACATAAATGACCCTTTGCTAATTGACTTTAATCATTGGACAAAAATTAATAATATTCCCGGTTCAAACCGGACTTTCAACTCCATTCTTACTCTGAAGAATTCTATTTATGTCAACCAGACTACCACCTTAAACGGAGTAGATTCTGTTTTCATATCAGATGGCACGCAATGGTCTTTTTATGCCCACACCAATGGATTAAACCATTCCCTGAATACCGGTAATGGAAAACTACTTATCTCATCTGAAAAATCACTCTCAGTATACAATAACTCCCCATCCCCTGAATTTGTTATCAATAGTTATGGATGGGGCAAAATTCAGCCCTGGCAGGCAATCATTGATTCGGAGGAGACTCTTTGGATTGCAGATCATACCCGCACCCTTATAAAAAGCACGGATTTTCAATCATTTGAACGCATCGCCCCCAACGGACCTTACGTTAGCAATGTTTTCTCCATGAACATTGGTCATAATACAGTCTGGGTTGTGGGTGGCGGGCTCACCAACTTATGGGGTAATTTATGGAGAAATGGAGAAATTCACTCTTTTAAAGATGGTTTGTGGGAAAGCAATATAGTTTATACGGTTAAAGACCTTGTAAGGGTCATATCACACCCTTCCGAACCCGATCATATATTTGTTGCCAGCTGGGGTAATGGTTTAATTGAAATTTCAGATAAGGAAGTTCTGAATGTTTACAATCAGGACAACAGCAGTTTACAACACACATCAGTAAGTGATGATGATGTAAGGGTCTTTGGGCTACTTTTCGATAGAAGCAATAATCTCTGGGTGACAAACAGCCTGGTAAATAAACCGATTTCAGTAAAAACATCTGCCGGTGATTGGAAAAGCTTCAGATTTGGTGGAAAAATCAGCGGAATAACCCTTGGGGATATCATTGAAACCAGGTATGGAGATAAGTGGGTTTCCCTTCCCAGAAATGGAGGCCTTTTTATTTTTAATGAAAACCAAACCTTTGAAAATGAATCAGATGATCTATACAGAAGAATCTCAGTCGTTGATCAAAACGGAAAATCCTATCAGGATATCACAAGCCTCACAGCTGACCTTGATGGAAATATATGGATTGGTACAAAACACGGGCCACTGGTCTATTACGGCCCCTCAGAAATATTATACAATGGAAGTGCCATTGCACAGAAAGTAAAAATCCCCAGAAATGATGGAAGCGGATTAGCTGACTACCTTCTAAGCACAGAAGAAATAACCGCAATAGCAATTGATGGTGCTAACCGGAAATGGTTTGGCACAAGGGCTGCCGGGGTATTCCTCTTTTCTGAAGATGGCACCCGGGAGATAAAAAGTTTTAATAAAGAATCAAGCCCATTACCTACAAACTGGATTACCGCCATATCCATCGATCACAAAACCGGGGAAGTGTTTATTGGAACAGAAGATGGTACCTTATCCTATCGAAGTACTGCCACTGCCGGATCAGAGGAAATGACACAGGTTTATACTTTCCCTAATCCTGTTAGAGAGGATTATGAGGGACCCATTACCATTACAGGTCTGACAGAAAACTCCAATGTCAAGATTACCGATATCAGCGGAAATATAGTTTTTGAAACAGAATCTCTTGGAGGCCAGGCGATATGGGATGGGAGGAATACACTCAAAGAAAGAGTACATACCGGGGTTTATATGGTTTTTATAAGTAACAGTGATGGCTCAAAAACCTTTGTAACCAAAATACTTTTTATCCATTAAACTTCATCCATAATAAGCCTGGAGATTCGTTCGATCTGCTTTTGCTTATTTACTTCTCTCAGGTTCCTTGCAGTTTCAGTAAAATACTGATGTCCGGAAATAAATTTCACCTGCAGCTTATTCCAATCATTTAAGGAGCCAATCATATTTTGCTCTTTCAACTCTTTGTACAAGGTGTTTGAAACCGGTATAAAGTCACTCCTTCCAAGGTAATCAAGATCGGCATCACAAATTATTTCTTCGAGCAAATTAGTAGGTTTAGGTGGTAATTTTGTAGCCATGATGATTTCATTAATCCTGTCAATCATCTCAAGGGTATAGCCATATTTTGGAAGGATTTCACGGGTCAGTTTTGTTCCATGCAATTCATGATCCTGGTATCCAATGGTATGCCCGGCATCATGGAATAATCCTGCCGTTTTCAAAAGAAGTATTTCTTCATCAGAAACACCCTCGGCCCAGCCCATAAGCTCTACTTCAGTTACTACATCTACCGTATGTTTCACATTATGGTAATAAAGATGATCTGCAAGTTCATTTTCTAACTTATCAAGAATAATTTCCTGCATATCAGAAAACTGGATTAAGCCAAACTTCACCCTGAAAGCATGATTTGGAACAATTCCTTTTTCATCTTCAGCAAACTTCGGTTTTAGCCCCTTTATCTCATAGAGATCCATATCACCCTTATATTTTGCCGGCATTCTTCCAAAATACTCGCAAATAAAAAACTCCCTTACCAGTTCATAAGTCATCACCGAAATAATAACTTTCCCCTCCTCTGCATTAGACTGTATCCTGCTGGATGTATTTACAGTATCTCCCTTAATATCATAGGATATTTTTTTCTTGCCCATGAATTCAGCAACTACCGGACCAGTATGTATCCCAAATTTAATCTTCCATATTTTCTCATCCCTGCTTTTTTGTATTTTCTCAAACTTATCTACAAAATCCTTCATTTCCAAAGCGGCCAGAACCACTTCAATCGGATTGGTAATGTTTTTAACAGGGATACCTCCGGCACACATATAAGTATCGCCAATAGTTTTAATTTTTTCAATATTGTACTTTTTAACTTTAGCATTAAACTCAAAAAAGATCTCATCCAGTTCATCCAGTAATAAATCCGGATCCAGGTCAGGGGAGGCATTAGTAATTCCCTGAATTTCTGCAAAAAGAACTGTACTCATTTTAAACATAAGTGCTGGCGGTTGAGTCTCCTTTTTCAAACCTGAAAGTTTTTCAGGATCAAGTTGTGACAAAAGGGCCTTAAATTTCTCATTTTCTTTGCCAGATATCTCACTGAGATCTTGCAATTCCTTAAGTTTATTGCGAAGTTTTTGGTTCTGTTTAGCGAGTTTAGCAATCCTCCTAACCAGTTCTTTTTCTTTCTCCTGATTCATTAAAAGCATTTTTTTAATAAAAAAGATAGTATTGTATCCTATATTACTATCTTCATAACAAATTTTTAACTGAAAGGCCCAAATCTTTATTGGCTTGACTTTTCAATTAAAACTTCTTTAACTGTTTACGACATTTATGTGAATATGTTTCTGAAAATAAGAGCTTATGATGCAAAAAAACAAGGGGATTGTTTTACACCATATCAAATACGGTGAGAGTGGAATTATCATATATATGTTTACCCGCAACTTTGGCAGGCAAACCTTTATTATGCAGGGAATTAGACGAAAAAAAGCAATGGTCAGGATTAATATGTTTCAACCTTTATATATTCTTAATCTTGAGGTTTATTATAAACCCGGCAGGGAAATGCACCGGATTAAAGAAGCTAAAATACATATGGCCTTTCATAATATAAGCAACAATATTTATAAAAATACCATCGTCCTGTTTCTGGCGGAGATACTATACAGAAGCATTAAAACTGAAGAACCAGATTATAGCCTGTTTGATTTCATTGAATCCTCTCTTGCAATACTTGATAAAATGGAGACCGGCTATGCAAATTTCCATCTGGTTTTCCTGCTAAATTTAAGCCGGTTGTTAGGGTTTCAGCCAAACTTAAAAGATGCAGGAACCTCCGGATACTTCGACCTGAGAGAAGGAGTAATGAGAGAAAACCTGCCCGCTCATAGTTTATATTTATCAAAAACGTATAGTAGACTTTTTGCCGAACTAAATGCACTCAATTATGAATCAATGGCCAATTATAAAATAAGCCATACTGAACGTAACCTGATGACAGAACATTTATTGGATTATTTTCAATTACACGAGCTAAATCTCTCGCCAATTAAATCATTTAAGATCTTAAAAGAAGTTTTCAGTTAGGTTTTAATTGCCTCCTGAAAATATTTGATTATTTTTGATTGTACATTTTGTTTATAATTCGAAAATGGCGCTAATCCCCTCTATAGTTAACTGGCTTAATATTAAAAGGCTATACCAAATAGACCTTTTTAAGAAATACCCGGTTGAAGTCCAGAAAGAAGAACTCACGGACCTGATTAATTTTGCCATGGACACATATTGGGGAAAGAAATATGATTTTGCCTCAATTAAGAATTATAACGATTTTAAAACCAGGCTTCCCATACAGACCTATGACGATGTAAAATCCTATATTTCCAGGCTTAGAGCAACAGAGAAAGATCTTCTATGGCCAGGTCAGATTAAATGGTTTGCCAAATCTTCAGGTACTACAAGTGACAAAAGCAAATTTATCCCTGTAAGTAATGAATCCCTTGAGAATTGTCACTTCAGGGGACCAAAGGATGTAATGGCAATTTATACTTCCAATAACCCAGAAACGGGAATTTTCTCCGGAAAAGGGCTTACCCTGGGTGGCAGTCATAAAATCAACAATTATTCTAATCGTTCTTATTACGGCGATCTCTCTGCAATACTTATTGAAAACCTCCCTTTTTGGGCAGAATTTTTAAGGACCCCAAACGCCAAAATTGCCCTAATGGACAAATGGGATGAAAAATTAAATGAAATAATACGTACAACCATAGATGAAAATGTCACCAGCCTTGCCGGTGTACCATCATGGAACCTGGTATTAATTAAGCACTTATTAAAATTCACCGGAAAAAACAGCCTACTTGAGATCTGGCCTAATCTTGAATTATTTATACATGGAGGTGTGAAATTTGAACCCTACCGCAAACAATTTCAGAAGCTCATTCCTTCTCCCTCCATGAATTATATGGAAACCTATAATGCTTCTGAAGGCTTTTTTGGCATCCAGGATGAAGAAGATAAGGATGATATGCTGCTTATGCTGGATTATGGAGTTTTTTACGAATTTATACCGGCAAACCAGCTTCATCAGGAGACTCCACCAGTTTTCACAATAGGTGATGTTTCCAAAGGTGTTAACTATGCACTTGTCATTACTACCAATAGCGGTTTATGGAGATATCTTATTGGTGACACAATTGAATTCACACATCTTTTCCCACATAAAATCAGAATTACCGGAAGAACAAAACATTTTATGAATGCTTTTGGTGAAGAGATCATTATTGATAATGCTGAGAAAGCCCTTTCTATTGCCTGCTCAAAAACAGGTGCTCTTATCCATGAATATACCGCGGCACCAATTTACATGAAAACTAACAAAAAGGGCTCCCATGAATGGGTTGTAGAATTTGATAAAGAACCGGAAAACCTTGATTACTTTACCAATGTGCTGGACCATGCCCTAATGTCGGTAAATTCTGATTATGAAGCCAAGAGATACAAGAGTATTACCGTTGTTAAACCAACCGTAAGAAAGGTGAAAAAAGGCACGTTTTATAAATGGTTTAATGGTAAAGGGAAGTTGGGTGGACAAAATAAGATCCCCAGGCTTTCAAATGACAGAAGGTATATTGAAGAAATAATTAAAATTGATAAAAAAATTACCTGATAAGGCTTTTATTCTGAAATCAAATTCTAGAACTGCTCCTCACCAAAGGTACTGTCTGCTTTTTTACGTGATTTTCCATTCATATTAAATGAATAGGAAAGACTGATTTCTATGATTGGACCAAAACGATCATATTCTACTTCCTGATAGAAAATCTGAATTCCCGAAGGATCATAGGCGCGTGTATTCAATCCGGTTACATTTGAGCTTAAAATATCTAACACTTTCAAACCAAAATCCCAACCATTTAAAGCTTTTGGGGAATAATTAAAAGCAACATTTGACATATAAAACATCTCGTTTCGCCCCTGGGTTGTAACTGTTGCTGACCGCATATCGAAATCAAGCGTAAATTTCAAGGCCTTTGCCAGGAACAAGTCAATGTTCCCTTTTAAACTCCAATTCGTGCTTCGATTATCTTCTTTGTAACCAAAAACATCGCCTTGAACTTTGAAATTATACAATGAACCGCCCACAAAAATTCTGGCAAATTTCCCTGCTACAAAATTAGCATTCAACTCCGCACCCAATGCTTTTGAATTACCAGAGTTGGTATAACTACGAATCAACACATTTTCCTCTTCATAAACCGTATTCACACGAAATATGGCATTGTCGGTACCCCTATAAAAACCAGTAAGGATTACACTTTGTTTACCAAATTTTTTATCTAATGACAATTCAAAATTTGTAAGGTACTCCGGCTCTAATTCCGGGTCACCCACAAGATAAACCTCGTAATGGCGACGGTATAAAAAGGGTGCCATATTTTTAGTTGGTGGACGATTAATCCTGCGACTGGCCGCAAAAATCAATGCATCCCTTTCGTTAAAATCATAACTTAAATGAAGTGTTGGGAACCAATCAAGTTGCTGAACTTTATATTCCGGTAAGATGGGCTTTTCAAAAAAATTCAAAGAGTCAGGATTTTCTATTTCCAGCAATTGATCAGTGTACTCCAGGCGTAAGCCTGCAATAAGGGTCAAATCGCCAAAATGATCAGAATAATCTATATAAGCCGCATAAATATTTCGAGTCAGATCAATTTGATTATTTAAATAGTCATTTGTCCCCCATTCTCCGGAATCAACATTTAAGGTATCATAAACAAATCCACCGGCCTGTTTTAGAAATTGTGGCTGGAAACCAATCCCCAGCTTAGCTTCATTTTTCAACTCTTTCTCATATTCAATCGAAGTCCGGAAACCATCCAGCGGAGTTTCATCAGTTTGAATAAAATGATTTAACATTTCGCCTACACTATCCGAAGGTTTATCAAAATCATATTCGAGATTGTGTAGTTCGCGTCTTAACTCAGAATGCTCATAAAGCAAAGATAAAGTTACTTTTGACTTATTGTCAAAGCTTTGGGTAAAATCAATATTACCTGTATGAAAAACCCCGTAACGGTTATCGGTATTTGGGTTATAAATCCAATGATTTTCAGGATCAATTCCAGGAATCGGATTTTTATTTATATCTCCATAGAAATTGTTATACACATAAAATGCCGAGCGACCCTCAGTACGGTTTCCATAAAAGTAGGAAGCAGATATTGAACTTTTTTCAGTAAGTCTATAATCCATTCCAACATTGGCTGAATAATTTTCGTACCACTCCGGTCGTTCGCCACTGGCTACCATATGGTAGTAAGAGCCACCCTCCTGCAACAATCGGGCATCGCCAATACGGGCACCATTTACATTTCGTTTGTTATAATTCAGACCACCATAAAGGCTCAAATTATCCTTATGAAAAACCAGGTTTAATCCTCCACCAAGGCGTTTATCATTTAATTTGTAACCACTGTATTTATCTGTTTTATTTCCCCAGGGAGCACCCCCAAACAATCCGTTTGCAGAAACAGAAAGACCATCCTTCCCTTTTTTCTTAGTTGAGATATTTATAATTCCGCCTTTCCCCTGAGCATCGTAACGGGCAGTTGGAACAGTAATTACATCAATATTTTCAATAGAATTTGCCGAAATTTGTCCTAACAAAACCGAAGCTTCCATTTGTGTAGGTTTCCCGTTCAGGTACAGCATAAAATCGCTTGTTCCACGTACAAAAACAGTTCCATCCGGCCCAACTGAAACAGATGGAAGTTTATTTAGCACATCAATAGCAGTTCCTCCGCTTGCCGTTTCAAAATCGCTGGCACGGTAAGATTGTCTGTCAATTTTCTTAGATGTTGAACGTGCCACTCCCTGGACTTCAACTCCTTCCATTTCTACAGTTGAAGGAGCCAGCGGAACTTCACCAAAATTCACATGTGTTTTGGTATTTGATAATGTCACTAATTTCAATGTATCTGAAGTGTAACCAATAAATGAAACCACAGTCCGGTAATCACCCAATTCCAATTTATCAACCTTAAATTTCCCTTTTTCGTTAGAAACGGCTCCCGTAACTAACTTCCCGGAGTTAAGGTTATATACTGAGACAGTTGCAAACGGAATTTTATCATTGGTTGATTCATCAACTACAACTCCGCTTAAAATTCCTTTTTGGCCATAAGCATTTATCAAACTCAGAAGTAATAATCCTGAAAAAATCAATTTTATCCTATTCATCTTTTTCTTCTTTCTTCTCAAATTTTATTTAAGAGAAATATCGTAAAAAAGCATGAGGTAAATATAATGCATAATATCAAAATATCAGGCAACAAATACAATTTAGGATTTTTCCGCTTTTTTGAACATTACTAAAACCCAGCTAATTAAAAAATAATTAGAGAGAAATACTAAAAAAGATATTCCCTTAGAAAAATTATTAGTACTTTTATTTAATCTGAAAATTAAACTTAATTAACCATGCATATAGCCATTGCCGGGAATATTGGTTCAGGCAAAACCACTTTAACCAGAATGCTTTCCAAGCATTATGGATGGGTTCCCCATTATGAGGATGTTGATGACAACCCATATTTAAACGATTTTTATGAAGACATGCAACGATGGTCATTTAACCTGCAGGTATATTTTCTTAACAGCAGGTTTAATCAAATGCTTGATATCCAAAAATCAGGGGATACTATAATTCAGGACCGGACCATTTTTGAGGATGCATATATTTTTGCTCCAAACCTGCATTCAATGGGTTTGATGTCCACCAGGGATTTTGAAAACTATTTTACCCTTTTTAACCTTATCAATTCTTTGATCAAGCCACCGGATCTGATCTTATACTTAAGGGCCTCAGTTCCAACACTTGTAAACCAAATCCAAAACCGCGGTAGAAAATACGAAGATAATATCCGGCTGGAATATCTTAAAAGGTTAAACGAACGATATGAAGCCTGGGTTGAATCTTATAATAATGGCAAAATGTTAATCATTGAGGCCGATCACTATGATTTCCCAAGTAATCCAGCTCATTTACGAGAGGTTATTGATAAAATCGATGCCAATCTGCATGGCTTGTTTTAGGGAAGTTGGTCAGTAAGCAGATCTAATGACTTATCATTTCTTTAATCTCATTCCAACACTTATCATTCATTTTTGAACCAATAACTTCAATTACTTTTCCGGAGAGAATAGAAGCGATTCTGCCACATTCCCCTAAAGGCAATTTATGTATCAGTCCATACAGAAATCCAGCGGCATAGAGATCCCCTGCGCCTGTGGTATCCACACTATGCACATCAATCACACCCGTTTTGCTGAAATATTCTCCTTGCTTTATGAGTGAACCTTCCTTTCCTATTTTCACAACAGCAATTTCACACATGCGGGCAATTTCATTCAATGCATCTTCCGGCTCTTTTCCTGTAAGTGCTTTTGCTTCATCTTCATTAGCAAAAACAATATCAACATGTTCTTTAATGATTTTCTTCAGAAAGTCAATGTTTTCTTCTACAATATTATAACTTGCCATATCAATCGAGGTTTTCACCCCGTTTTTATGTGCCATTAATAATGCTTTTTCAACCAGCTCATGATTAGGAACCAGATATCCCTCAAAATGTAAATATGCATAGCCCATGAATTGCTCCTCCTTAATCATGGAAGCATCCAGTTCAAGTGCAGCTCCTAGATAGGTTGCAAATGTTCTTTCAGAATCGGGAGTAATTAATGCAGTTGCAATACCAGTACCTGTTTCGCGATAGTTAAAATAGGTTTTTGTTTTAAATTCTTCAAGGCCCGACTGAAAATACCCTCCATACTTATCCTTACAAATAGCCCCAATATAACCAGTTGGAATCCCTAAGCGTGCCAGGCCGTTAATAGTATTTGCAGCAGACCCGCCTGAACTGATAGTTGTTTCTAAGCCTTTAGCCTTATTCATGATCTTATGAGCGGTTTCTGGTCCGGTAAGCTGCATGCTTCCTTTAGGCAATGAAAATTCCTCAAGTAACTTATCATCCTCCAGCCTAATCAAAATATCAACAAGGGCATTCCCCAATCCAAGCACTTTTTGCATAAAAATGAAATTAATTATTAAAATTCTTGCAAATATATTGTTTAATTAACTAAAACAGTTTATTTTTGCCACGCGAAATTTAAAAAGACCTTCCTCAGCGATTTGATTAATCAAATCGAGGATCCTCGAAAAACAATAACATCAAAGATTTTTGGTTTTTCGGGATTGGTTAGAGTCCCGACCCGTCGGGATTAATCAGAGGGTCTTAAAGGAAACAAATAAATAGAAACAATTCCTCAGTAGCTCAGTTGGTTAGAGTC
>Ga0164313_10003437_pt1 | contig 14100 bp, 10 predicted proteins | sample GuaBasSedimGuay4_FD_113735 | JGI IMG/M metagenome (GOLD analysis project Ga0164313, IMG submission 113735) | Subseafloor sediment microbial communities from Guaymas Basin, Gulf of California, Mexico - Guay4, Core 4569-4, 0-3 cm | ecosystem: Environmental > Aquatic > Marine > Hydrothermal vents... | reverse complement strand
TGCTCATTGTGGACGATGAGCTTAATGTGCTTGGACTAAAACCATTCAAGCCGGCATATTTCACGTTAGGCATAGATTTTGATAAATTTTTTGATGACTTCAAGGGAAAAACCGCCAATCAGTTCATCCTTCAAGTCGACGGCATCTATACAAATGACAGCAACACGGCATTGCTCATAAAAAATAAAGTCAAAGCGGCGATGAGCCTTTTTTATATAGAAAAATATGGAGTAACTGAGTATGACAAAATTTCAAAAGGTGAATTCGTATTTGCAGAAAAAGGGATAAAGATTGAGCCAATAGAAACAGATGATATTAACGAAGAGGCTGTTGACCTGAGCCAACTAAAAGATTACAAGCTTATCCTTATCGGCGGAAACCCGCATTGTGGAGGATGTGTTGCTTCCGTTAAAAGAATTGCAAATGAAATTGAAAAATACGACATTTCAAATACAAAATTTCTTGTATTCTCGTTTAGCGATACCCTCGAGGATGCGCACAAAATAGGAGACCAGCTCCCTGAGGGAACTATCATAATACAAGACACTGATAGAACTCTTGCAAAACAACTAAAAATAGATGCTTCCCCTTACATTGCCCTTGTTGATAAAGATCTTACCCTTTTTTACAGGGGCCCGTGCGAACCAACAAGAGAAACACTATCAAATATAAAAGAATTTTTAGGAGGAGAATAGAATGAAAAAAATTATTGTAGTTTTAATAAGTATGCTTTTTCTACTGCCTTCTTTTACAATGAACGCCCGTGCCGATTCTTTGGTTACCGTAACGGTAAATCCCTCGCTCAGAGATTCCATTGCAAGTTATAGTATAAGTTTCGTCACAACCGCAGACCTTATAGGCGGAAAAGATGACATTATTATTAAATTTCCGGAAGGAACAACGCTTCCGTGCAGTTGCCCCAATAACTGGCACCTTGAATATTTCCTTATAAACAACTATAAACCAGCTCGTGTTGGAAAAATGAGTGATGTTCCCTATACAATATATCTTGAAATCCCCGGCGGAATAACAATTAAAGCAGGGGAAACAGTAAATGTCGAGATTAAGAGCCAGGCAAACATATGGAACCCCAAAACACCGGGAGTGTATAGTTTAACACTCTGGACAACAAAACAGGGTAAAATGCAATCAGATGAATACGAAATCACATCAACGCAAATACAAAATCTTGAAGTTGCAGTAACACCGAATGCAAGCAGTCTCATTGGAGCATACAACATCACATTCACCACAGGAGAAAAAGGAAATTTATATAATGGGCAGAATATATACATTCAGTTTCCCTCGGGAACTGTCTTTCCAAGCATCCCTCATAAAAATAACATCGCAGTAAACGGGCAAGAGATTAGAGATGTATCCATCCAGGAAAACATAATGACTATCACTCTTGCATACTCTATCAATAAAAATAGAGATACCACTATAAAGATAGATGGAGGCTTTGGCTTAAAAAATCCACCGGAAAAAGGCATCTACACATTAAGGATATGGACAGACAGCGAACCGGAACCTGCGGAAACAGAATTTGAAATAAAGTCGCAGTATATTGTTTTTACCCAGATTGCAACAAATCCTCTCTCTCCGGATGGATACAATAATTATTACAAAACAAAACCTGAAATAACACTCACCGGGGAAACAAACACTTCCGAAACCATTACAACATTCTATAAACTGGACGAAGGAACTTATTCCGAATATGTAGACCCCCTTCAGATCCCGGAGGGAATTCATACTCTGTATTATTACAGTAAAACAGACACATATATCGAGGAAGAAAAATCTGAAGAATTTAAGGTAGATACAACAGCTCCTGTAATTAATATAGAATTACCCAAAGATGACCCCTGCTACACTGGAGACGAATCAATACTCATTTACGGAATATTAAGCGAAGCTGCACAACTCTCCATAATGCAAGGATTTGTAAACATAAAGGATGATTTGACCTTTGCAAAAGAGGTTATGTTAGACCTTGGAGAAAACACAATCAACATTTCAGCAACTGACCTTGCGGGAAACAAAACATACCAGACGATTACAATAATTCTTGATACAACAGTGCCAATGTTAAGTGTCACATCACCAGGCGAATGGACCACAATTAAAACAAAAGAAATCACTGTCATTGGCAACGTTTCGCCATATAATACCGAAGTTTACATCAACAATAAAAAAGTAAACGTATCAAATAATGGCGAATTTGCCTACTCTTTTGTACCAGAAATCAAAGGCAGTCTTATCCCCATAAAAGTAAAAGCAATCTATCCTTTATCAAAAAAGAGCGTAGAAAAAACAATAACGGTGATTTATGATCCTGCCAAAACAATTATTATCACGCTCCAGCCTGATAATCCATATATGACAGTCAATGGAGTATCCGTGGAAATAGATCCGGGGCGAGGAACAAAACCCATTATTATTCCTGCATGGAGTAGGACAGTCGTTCCCATTAGAGCAATTGTTGAAGCACTAGGAGGAACAATTAGCTGGGAAGGCGCAGATAGAAAAGCCACAATCAATTTTAAAGGCACAACAATTGAACTTTGGATAAAAAATCCAGAGGCAAAGGTAAGTGGCGTTACAAAATTGATTGATGAAAGTAACCACTCCGTGATGCCGATTATAATAAATAACAGGACGATGCTTCCCCTCCGTTTTGTAGCAGAATCTTTAGGCTGCACAGTAGATTGGGACTCAAATACAAGAACCATTAAGATCAATACTCCGTGACATATAGAAAACATTTTACTTTTATATTTGTTTTAGTATTCATATTGCTCCTCTCTTTTCCGTTTACAGCAAATGGAAAAGAGAGGATTCCTATTATATATTTCTCCACTCCGGGATGCGAAGAGTGTGAAATTACGCGACATTACCTTGAGGCGTTAAAAGAGATCTACCCTGAAATAGAAGTTGAAGAATTCTCGTTATCGGATGATAAAAACAAGGAACTGCTTGCCCACTTTAATAAAGAGTATAATGTCCCTGAAAATAAAAGAAATATTGCCCCCACCGTTTTCATCGGAGAAAAATTTCTCACCCGGGAAGAAATCACAAGAACATTAGAAGGAATAATCAAGAGCTACAACGCAGAAGAAACTGAATTTATTGAAAATGTTCTTCAGACAAATAGCGGTGGCAACAATTACCTCATAGAGCTCTTCCAAAAATTTGGTGTGTTTGCTATATTAGGAGCAGGTTTTATCGACGGATATAACCCATGTGCTTTTACTGTACTTATCTTTTTTATCTCTTTTCTCCTTCTCAGAGGCAAAACAAAAAAAAATATTCTATCCGTTGGGCTATCTTTTATATTTGGGTTTGGCCTCTCATATTTCTTGCTTGGCATAGGACTTTTCAAAATCATATCAGAGTGGCAATACTTTAATGAAATTGCAAAATGGGTATACCTTGTGACAGCCATAATAACACTTGTTCTTGCAACTATTACCATCGGGGACTACATAAAAGCAAAAAGAGGCCATTTAAAAAATATGGCACTTCAACTTTCTCACACGGAAAAAAGGACAATTCATTCCCTTTTGCGTAATCCTAAAGTACAGGGCATTGCTATCTTCTCATTTCTTGTCGCGTTTCCTGTTTCGATTGTATCGTTTTCCTGCACAGGTCAGACGTATTTACCAACTATTGTTTACATACACAGCATCCCTGCATTTAAGGTAAAAGCAACTCTTTATCTCATCCTGTACAATATTATGTTTATTCTTCCTCTTGTCGTCATCGTGTATATAGTGTACAGAGGAGCGACATCAGAAAAAATAACCGAGTGGTTCACTAATCGCATTGCAACAATAAAACTCTGGACAGGTATTGTGTTTATCGTGCTGTTTCTATACTTGCTCAATAGAACACTACTACTCTTTAATGTAATTAGATAAATCTATCCAAGGATATTCTTCAAGTACATTCCTGTATAAGACTTATGACTGTTTGCTATCTCTTCTGGCGTGCCTTCTGCAACAACATACCCGCCCTTTTCTCCGCCTTCCGGACCTAAATCGATAATATAATCAGCTGATTTCACTATATCTAAATTATGTTCAATAATAATGACCGTGTCGCCTTTATCAACAAGCCGGTTCAGCACATCAATAAGTTTATGGATATCGGCAAAATGCAAACCAGTAGTAGGCTCATCAAGAAAATAAATTGTTTTGCCAGTGCCTTTCTTCTGAAGTTCCGAAGCAAGTTTTACACGCTGAGCCTCTCCACCGGAAAGCGTCAGCGCAGATTGTCCCAATCTTATATAACCAAGGCCTACATCGTCGAGAAATGCTAATTTTTGTTTTATTTGAGGAATATTTTCAAAAAATTCCAGCGCCGTTCTTACAGTCATATCAAGAACATCTGCAATAGATTTCCCTTTGTAATGAATTTCAAGTGTTTCTTTATTATACCTCTTGCCTTTACACACTTCACACGGTACATATACGTCGGGTAAAAATTGCATTTTAACCTTTGTGTATCCATTCCCCTGACATGCTTCGCACCGCCCACCTTTTACATTAAAGCTGAACCTCCCGGGTTTATACCCCCTTGCCCTTGATTCTGGAAGTGCCGAAAAAAGCATTCTTACTGGCGTAAAAACACCTGTATATGTAGCAGGATTAGAACGAGGTGTACGTCCAATAGGCGACTGGTCTACGATAACCACTTTATCCACAAACCCTGCACCCTCTAGTTCTCTGTATTTACCAGGCTGCTCATGAGAACGATACAGATTTTTCCTTAGCGCCCTCCACAATACATCCTGTATCAGAGTGCTTTTTCCAGAACCAGACACACCAGTAATACAAGTAAATGTATGAAGCGGAAAATGTACTGTAATATCCTTTAAATTGTGTTCGCTTGCCCCAATAAGTGTAAGGTATTGACCGTTGCCTTTTCTTCTCTTTTTTGGAACAGGGATCTTTAATTTTCCCATCAAATATTTGCCTGTAAGAGACCTCTTCTCGTTTAATATATTTGTTAAAGGCCCTGTTGCAACAATATATCCACCCTTTTCCCCGGCTCCAGGTCCCATATCTATGATATAGTCAGCAGCACGAATTGTTTTCTCGTCATGTTCAACAACAAGCACGCTATTGCCAAGGTCACGCAGCTCTTTCAGGGTATTAAGCAGTTTCTCATTATCTTTGGAATGAAGGCCAATGGAAGGTTCATCTAAAACATACAGTACGCCAACAAGTTTAGACCCTACCTGTGTTGCAAGGCGTATTCTCTGTGCTTCGCCACCGGCAAGCGTAGCGGAAGTCCTGTCTAATGTAAGATAGCCAAGACCTACATCCAATAAAAACTTTGATCGGTCTTTTATTTCTTTTAATATTTGATGCGATATTATTTTCTCCTGCTTTGTTAATTTATTTGTCATTTCTCTAAAAAACTGATATGATTTTTCAAGAGGAAGAGATGTAATGTCCGCAATATTCATTTCCTTTATAGTAACGGCGAGTACTTCTTTTTTTAATCTTTTTCCATTGCATGCCGGACACTCAATTCTTTGCATAAATTTTGCATACTCTTCACGCATCCCATCTGATGTAGTTTCTTTGTATCTTCTTATAAGCAGCGGAATAACACCTTCAAATTTTACATTAAAATCATAATTTCTTCCTTCTTTATTTTCAAAATGTACCGGCACCTTACGATCCGGACCGTACAGAATTACATCAAGCTCTTCTTCCTTAAGTTCCTTGAGAGGTTTAAAAATATCAATATCATTTGCTCGTGCCGTATCCAGAATAACCTGATATGAGAATGTATCCATCCCTCTAAAACCGGGTATTAATATTGCTCGTTCTGCAAGAGATTTATTCCAATCTTTTATAATAAGCTCCGGATCAGGTTCAATTTTAAAACCTAATCCCCCACATTCAGGGCAAGCACCGTAGGGACTATTAAAAGAAAAAAATCGTGGCTCAATCGCTTCCATGCTAAAACCACATTTAGGGCAAGCAAGTTTTTCTGAAAAAAGATATTCTTCTCCTTCACGCGCAATAATTTTTACAATTCCATCTCCCTCTAAAAGCGCAAGTTCTACTGAATCAGCAATTCTTGATTGCTCCTCCTTTGTAACTCTTACTCTGTCCACCACAATGTCTATATTATGTTTTTTGTTCTTGTCCATTAAAATATTTTCATCCAATGAGTAGGCAATATTGTCTACCATTACCCTTGCATATCCTTTCCTGAGAAGCTTTTCAAAAAGGGCTTTATGCTCTCCTTTTCTCCCCCTTACAACAGGGGCAAGGATCTCTACCCTCTCGCCTTCCGTCTTTCCAAAAATCTGCTCCATAATTTCATCGCTACTCTGCTTTTTTATGGGCGTACCGTCATTAGGGCAATGCGGAATGCCAATCCTTGCAAAAAGAAGCCTTAGATAATCATATATTTCTGTCATTGTCCCCACTGTTGAGCGTGGATTTTTGCTTCCAATCTTCTGGTCAATAGCAATAGCGGGCGAAAGTCCCCTAATATAATCTACATCAGGTTTTTGCATTACGCCGATAAATTGCCGCGCATAAGCAGAAAGTGATTCGACATACCGTCTCTGCCCTTCAGCGTAAAGTGTATCAAAGGCAAGAGATGACTTTCCAGAGCCAGACACCCCAGTAATAACCACCAATTTATTTCGTGGTATATGCAGTGATATATTTTTTAGGTTATGTGTACGTGCGCCTTTTATATATATTTCGTCGTTCATCCATCCTCTTCAATTTCATTAATTTCTACTTCCTCACTTACAATTTTACCGAATTCTGCTTTTCCGATATAAGTCGTAATAACAAAAAATACAGCAAGGGCAAATAGATTAAGAAAATAAATTGCAGAGAAAATTACAAGATACCAATACCCCTGAGCCACATTGCCACCTACTATCATTAATTTCCCGAGCAAAAAATAGATAATAAATGCAGCAGAAACAGAAAGAACTAAAGTAGTAAAAAATTTCTTAAACGAACAAATAAAACCGTGGTAGACCCCTTTCCAAAAATCATCTACAGATAAAAAATACGGGATGTATGCAAAGAAAAAATACACCACAACTGCCTCAAAAAAATAGACAAAAGATGCCAGATATTGGCCATTAGCATTTTGTGCTAATCTAATAATGATAGGATTTGCTACAAATAAACCTAAAATGATAAGCACATAGTTCATAAGTAACAATCCGTAAAAAGATTTTTTGTTTTCAGAAATCTTTACAACCTGTGCGGCTATTATAAAAAGGTCTACAAATGAAAGATTTGTAAAAACCCTTGCATAACCAAGAAAATTCTTAAAAATCTGAGTCGCTCCAACAGTAAGCCAGTTTGATGCACCATTGAGTGCAGCAAATAAAATAAGGATAGATAATGTTAAATAAAGATTTCTTCTTGTTTCCTTTTTCTCGATAAAAAACAATACTGCAAGAGTTAAGGCAATAAAAAGAAAATCAAAAAACATCATCAAAACATCAGCTGTGCTGCTGGAAAGCATTTTAGCATAAAGAATACTCCCCATGTTGCTTGAAAATACACTGTATAGAATGCGAAGCGCAACAGCAACTGCAACTTCCAGTATAAAGCGCCAATCAAAAATGTATTTTACAAGTGTCTTGCTTTTTTGCGGTAAAATATTGTCCGTTTCTTCCATTATAAAATTCCCTTTCATTATTTATTTAATGCAACTAAATTATATCTGAATAAAGTTTTTTTCAAACGATTGACTTTATATATAATCTTATTATAATATATAATTATATATATTAAGGAAGAGGTAGAGGGAGAAGTGGAGAAAAAAATAATTAAATTGATGAAAGAAATTAAAATGGAGCATTGTAAATATTTTCGTCTAAAAGGGTTGATGAGAAATCCTGATTTTAATATGTTTGTCGTTTCATTTTTTACTGTGACAGGATTTCTTCCGTTTTATGTATTGTACCTTTTAAGCAAGAAAGATTATTATGGTCAAGAGATTATAAAGACATTAGCCGATACGGTAAACAATACCTGGATTCCTAACCCCGGAATTATTTACCCGCTGTTGAGCGATTTTAAAAAAGGGGGTTTTATAATTGGTAAATGGGATACAAAAGGAAAGCATCCCAAATATATTTATCATTTGACAGATAAAGGGATGGAGGAATACAAAAAAATGTATGAGATTATGAAAATTAAGGTTGCTGAAAGTAAGAAAATGATAGAAGAAATTGAGAAGGAGGTATTTAGCAATGGATAAAGCAATAGTTATTGAAGGATTAAAAAAAACATATTCCAACGGAACAGAAGCAGTAAAAGGAGTAAGTCTCGCTGTAGACTATGGAGAAGTATTTGGATTTTTAGGCCCAAACGGAGCAGGAAAATCAACTACAATAAAGGCCGCTATTGGTTTATTAAAACCCACCAGCGGCAAAGTATATCTTGACAGTTTTGACATAGAAAAATACCCATACGAAGCAAGGATATCTAAAGGATATGCCTCCCAAGAAACATCTGTTGATGATACACTTACAGCATATGAAAACATCTATTTACAGGGAAAGTTTTTTCATCTTGCACCAAAAGAAATAGATAAACGAGCAAAAGAAGCACTGCAAATGTTCGGTCTATGGGACAGAAAAAATGACCTTGTGGAATCATTTTCCGGAGGAATGAGAAAAAGATTAGACATTGCATCAGCACTAATCCACGAGCCAAAAATTCTTTTCCTGGACGAACCAACATTGGGATTAGATATTCAAACAAGACATGCAATATGGGATTACATCATTAATCTTCAAAAAAATCTTGGAATAACTATTTTTCTCACAACACATTACCTTGAAGAAGCAGACAAACTCTGTGATAGGATAGCAATTATCGACCAGGGAGAGATAAAGGCAATGGATAAGCCTGGTATACTAAAGTCAAACATAGGAGGAGATATTATAACACTAACATTTGAGACAAAAAAAGAAAAAACAAACTCTTTTATTAATTTAATAGGAAAAATGAACAATATAAAATCTGCTAATATGCTAAAAAACAATGTATGCAGAATTGTTGTAGAAAAAAACGGCGACCAAATTATACCCATTATTTTTTCTCTCGCACAACAAAAAGATATTTCCATTGGCTCTGTGCGTTTGAAGAGACCTACCCTGGATGATGTATATCTCAACTATACAGGAAAAACGATAAGAGAAGCAGAATCCACAAAAGAAGAAACAAAAAAAGAACGTCTGATGATGAGGAGGATGAGAAAAAAATGAAAACACTAATAATAGATTCTTACTACATAGCATGGAGAGAATTAAAAAAATATTTCAGGCAAAAGACAAGATTAATTATGACAGTTGTTCAACCATTTATCTGGCTTGTATTAATGGGCAATATGATGTCGGGATTAACAAGCAATCCATATGCTGCACAAATGCTTGGTACAGGTAACTACCTTACTTTTATGACACCTGGGATTATCCTTATGACTGTGCTTTTTTCCAGTATATTCTCTGGTATGTCCATTATCTGGGATAGGCGTATTGGCTATTTAGACAAATTACTTGCAGCACCTATAAGAAGGGGAGCAATCCCATTTGGTAAAATGTTCTCTGCAATGGTGCAGGGAGGAATACAGGTAATCATTATTATCATCATTGCAACATTCTTAGGAGTAAAGTTTAAAACAGGACTAGCTGGCATTCTTGTTATTCTTTTTATTGCAATGTGCTTTGCATTGATTTTGGGAGGTATTTCTCTTGCCGTAGCTGTAAAAATTAAAACACCAGAAACACTTATGGCAATAGTCAACTTCTTTATGATGCCGCTTCTATTCACAAGTAATGCACTTTTCCCTTTAGGCGTAATGCCTGGGTGGCTTAAGGCAATTGCAAAAGTAAACCCCATTACCTATGCGGTAGAACCAATGCGAACACTTGCTGTTACCGGTTGGAGTACCTCAATCTTTACCGGCATCGGCATTATACTTGTTATTGATGTTCTTGTTCTACTCTGGACACAATGGGTATTTAAAAGGGCAGTATCAGAATAATTTTTAATGCAAATTATAAAATCGAATAAATTAAATAATGCTTCAGAAGAAATAATATGGGTAAAGAAAAATTAGTGGAAAATGATTTTATAAAACTATTGAAAAAAGACAATAAAACTGTTGCCTTGGGATAAACTTGGACAGTATATTGTTAAGTTCATTGGATCACATAAAATGTGTGTATTGGCACTTTAAAGAATGATATGCCTAGAATCACTCCCCTCGAATGCCATTCAAAAGGGTTTACTTTGTATATGAAGCAGGAAATGGATAAAAGAATAATTTAATTAATTAGAAAAATGGAGATAAAACATTGCATTTTCAGGAAAGAAAGGCTATTTAAAAATCTGTTTATGCAAGTTTAAGCCAGGGCAAAAATTATTTTGTCGCTTCGCGTAAAAGACGGGCAATTTTATATATATGGTCAGATATTCTTTCCAAGTCTGACAACATATCTACATATATAATACCTGCGTCAGGGAAACAAACTCCCTGCAAAAGTCTGCCTACATGCGCGTCTCTCAATTGTACTTCCATATCGTCAATAGATTGTTCGATATTTTCGATTTCTTTAAATAGTTTCTCATTCATCTTTCCAAAATTTTCTTCAACAAGTTCGTACTCATTTTTTACGGCATCCATCATAATAAACAAATCTTTTTTCCCTTTTACAGAAAAAAGAATATTGTTATTAATTTTTTCCAATGTAAGTTGTGACAGGCCATTGACAATGTCGCCGATTCTCTCTACCTGGCTTGCAATGTTTATCATTAAATTAATCTTTCTTGAGTGTTTTTTTGATAATGTCTTTTGCATTAAAAGAGGTGCAAAAGCTTGAATTTCTCTATTTATATTATTAATGGCATGCTCTCTCATCTTTATCTCGCTATTAAGCTTTGGTTTATTTCTATCCACCATAAGATAAAGAGTATCTAAATTCTTTTTTGTTATACCTGTCATTCGCACCGTCTCATTAAAAAGAGCATCAACTGCAAAAGATGGCATTTTAAGAAGTCTTTTATCTAAATACTTCACTCCACCTTCTATAATCAATTCTTCGCCTGGTACAAGTTTCTTGATAAGCTTAGAAAGCTGATTAACAAATGGGATAAACGAAAGCGCACATGCAATATTAAAAAACGTGTGAGCATTAGCAATTTGTCTCACAAGGTCTCCCGATGTTCTTGAAACCAAATTTACATATGGTCTAAATATAATCAGAAAAATAACTGCTCCAACAACATTAAATATGACATGCGAAATAGCAACTCTTCTCGCTTGAACATTTGCCCCTATACTGGCAATTACCGCTGTAATTGTTGTCCCAATATTTGCCCCTATTACTAATGCAAAAGCAGCATTCAATGTGATAAGTTTTTGAGCTCCCAATGCCTGTACAATACCAATTGTAACTGAAGAGCTCTGCCCAATAGCAGTAAAACCAGCGGCAACCAAAACACCAAGAATCGGTTTTTCACTGAGATGAATAAAAAGATTAACAAAATACAGAGATTCTTTCATAAACGCTACGGAAGCTTCCATAAATTGCATTCCTACAAATATCAAGCCAAAGCCCATCATAGCGGTACCAATTGCCTTGATATAATCTTTTTTAAAGAAAAAATTAATTAAAAACCCCATTGCAAAAATAAGCAGGCCATACTTTGTAAGATGAAAAGCAATAATTTGGGCAGTCACTGTAGTTCCAACATTTGCACCAAAAATGATCCCCAGTGTATTCTCAAATCTCAATATCCCGGAGTTTGCAAGACTTATTACAGTAACCGTAGTGGCAGAACTTGATTGAACAATAGATGTAAAAAGTGTTCCAAGGCCCAGAGCATAAATTGGCTTTGCTGTAATTTTATCAAGCATTCTTTTAAAACCAGTAAAAGCGAAACCCTCCATGCTTTTGCTGGTTAGGGTAATGCCGTAAATAAACAGTGTTATACCGCCAATAAATAAAAGGATATTTTGAACGTTCATAATTCTTTCCTCATAAATAATTTAGAAATAGAAGAATCAACTGTACAAATTTCACCAAAACAAAAAACAGCCAAACTTTTTGCCATTTATTCTCCTCTAAAATCTTAATCTACTCTATACGATCTTTTCCTGTACAATCCCCTATAATATAATAGATATATGTGAAATTACAATATTTTTAAAACTCTTTTATGAAGATAAATTGGATTGCTTGAATTAAATTGTTCCTGTTTACCTTTTTTGAACAACGATAAGCAATGCTCCTTTTTTAACCCCTACCTGAACTGCACCGGAAACAGCTATATTGCTCAATGTCAATGTTTTCCCTTTAAAAAGTGCTTTCCCGTTTAACTGATATTTAAGGCCAAAAGTTTTCACCCCCTGCACAATACTTGTCATAGGATAAAGGGATACCGTACTGCCCTTTTTTGTTTTGATTTTCTTTTTACCGCTTGTAATATATATCTCTTCTTTTTCTTCAAGAATACATGCATCCTTCTCCTTTTTAAGAAGCATATAAAGAAGAGAAACATTAAAAAGCATGTGATCAATTCTCCCATAAAGCATCCCTGAAAGGATAAATATATTAAAATGCTTCTCCAGCGCAACATCTATTGCAAGCTCTGTATCCGAATAATCCTTATCTTCTGGAAATTGTAAAATGTTTACCCCTTTTTCCTTTAAAAGATTTAACTCGTCGTGCCCTATTGAATCAAAATCGCCTACCGCAAGATCTGGTGTTATACCACATTTAATAAGTTTGCCTGCCCCTCCATCCACTCCAATAATAAAATCAACTTTTTTTGAAAGTTTTTGATAGAACAATTTTGAATTACTATTCCCATTTGCTACAATAAGCACTGTTTTCATTTTTTACCCTCCGAGAACAAACTGCATTAATATTAGCAACATCCTATTTAAAAATCAAACTAAAGAAAGAAAATATACTTAACAAGCAATATTTTTCATTATGTTCTATTATATCGCTAATAAAATGAAATCCAACATTTAGCATCAACCACGATGAAACAAAAGATTTGTTTGTAAATAAGCCAGAATGCATATGCTTTTACATTGGCTTTTCATTAAAAATTTTTCCTTCCCCTACATGAATTAGCTGAACAAAAAAATTTCATCTTTTTTGAAAAGTTCTATCCGCATGTTATGTAATCTAGCCCTTATACATTATGTGACAAATTTATTTCGATATACTCCTTTGATAAATAAACAAAATTTGTTAAACTTAAAAAAGGAGGTAATATAATGTTCGGACAAAATTTTACGGGAATGCCCAATTTTGAATTAGCGATAGGCTGGTTAATAGGAATTTACGGAGCTTTAATTGCTTTTGCTCTTATTATCGCAATTATCACAGCAATCGTCGCTTCTAGAAAAGGAAGAAATGGATTTGGCTGGTTTTTCATGGGGCTATTTTTAAACCTTCTGGGTCTTGGTTTAATTCTCATTGCTCTGCCAAAAAAATACTATGTAGATGAAGAAGATGAATTTTAAAAACTAGAGATGAAAATCTTTATCGATACGGCAAACATAGACGAAATTGAAGAAGCATTTTCCTGGGGGTTTGTGGATGGAATTACTACAAATCCTTCCCTGATTAAAAAGGCAGTAAAATATTACAAGAACAAAGGGCAGAACATCACGCTGGAAAACTATGTAAAAAATCTGCTTGTTGCAGCAGGTAAAGACCATCCGGTAAGCCTTGAAGTAATTGGGAATACAGAAGATACAATGTACGAAGAAGGAAAATTACTATTCAAAAAATTTAATGATACTGCACAGAATATTGTAATAAAGATTCCTGTAAATCCCGAAACTTCAGAAAATGGTACACACAATTTTGACGGGCTAAAGGCAATAAAAAAACTTTCCGCCGATGGGATTCCTGTAAACTGCACACTCATTATGACGCCGTCGCAAGCATTACTTGCAGCAAAAGCAGGCGCCCGTTATGTGAGCCCTTTTGCTGGAAGAATTGACGATTATCTACGCTTTCAAAATGGAACTCCTTTCACAAAACCAGACTATTATCCAAAAGAC